>Ga0105249_10001281_pt1 | contig 22066 bp, 11 predicted proteins | sample KBSS44metaG_FD_81522 | JGI IMG/M metagenome (GOLD analysis project Ga0105249, IMG submission 81522) | Switchgrass rhizosphere microbial communities from Kellogg Biological Station, Michigan, USA - KBS S4-4 metaG | ecosystem: Host-associated > Plants > Roots > Rhizosphere > Soil | place...
CAGATCCTCGACGTGCAGAAGGTGTACGCGATGCAGTGCGCGCGCGTGGAACCGGCATGGATCGAGCAGCAGGCGGCGCACCTGGTCAAGCGCAGCTGGCGCGACGTGCACTGGTCGCGCAAGCGCGGCGCCGTCGTCGCCTTCGAGCAGGTCACGCTGTTCGGGCTGACCCTGGTCGAGAAGCGCGCCGTGCAGTTCGGTACGCAGGACCCCGCGCTCGCGCATGCCGTGTTCGTCGGCGAAGCGCTGGCGCGCGGCGAGATCGACGCGCGTGCGGATTTCGTGCGAGCGAACCTGCGCGTGCTCGCGCAAGCGCGCGAGATAGAGGCGAAGCGCCGCCGCAGCGGCCTCTTGCGCAGCGAAGAGGAACTCGCCGCCTTCTTCGCCGGCAAGCTGCCGGCGGACATCCATACGGCCGTGGCGCTGGACGCCTGGTACCGCCGCGCTTCACCGACCGAGCAGGCGGCCCTGCACTGGTCGCTCGCCGACGTGCTGGCCGAAGCGCACGGCGCCGGTGCGCACGACTTCCCCGCCCAGTTGGAAATCGCCGGCCACGCGCTGCGCCTCGCCTATCGTTTCGTGCCCGGCGATCCGGCCGATGGCGTGACGATGCAGGTGCCGCTGGCGCTGGTGAACGCGGTACCCGTCGCGCGCTGCGAATGGCTGGTGCCGGGGCTCCTGGCGGAGAAGGTCGCCGAGGCGATCCGCGGCCTGCCGAAAAGCCTGCGCCGCAACTTCGTGCCGGCGCCGGATTTCGCGCGCGCGTTCGCCGAATCCGAAGCACCGCGCGACGAACCGTTGTTCGCCGTGCTCGCGCGCTATCTGCAGCGCGTCACCGGCGTCGCCGTCGGTGCGGCGGACTTCGCCGGCATCGAACTGCCGCCGCACTTGTCGATGAACTTTCGTATCCAAGATGAAAAAGGCGAGATCCTGGTCGAAAGCCGCGACCTCGCTGCGATCCAGTCGCAATGGACCGGCGCCGCACGCGTCGCGTTCTCGCGCCGCGCCGACGTGGAGCTCACGCGCGAGGACGTCGACGCGTTCGATTTCGACGACATCCCCGCCAGCGTCGTTTCGCCGAGCGGACTGACCGCATTCCCGGCCCTGGTCGATCTCGGCGAGAGCGTCGCGCTGCGCGTGTTCGAGCGCCACGACGAAGCCATCGAAGCGCATCGCCGCGGCGTCGAACGCCTGCTGCGCCGCGCGTTGGCCGACAAGTTGAAGCAGGCGCGCCGGCAGCTGCCGTTGAACAATGCGATCGCACTCAAATGGACGCCGCTCGGCAGCGCGGATTCCTTGCGGGCGGACTTGATCGAGTCCGCCTTGCGCGAACGCCTGTCGGCGCATGACCTCGATGTGCGCCGGCGCGGCGACTTCGAGCACCTGCGAGAAGCGATCTCGCGCGAACTGTTTCCGGCCGCGGTCGAACGGCTCGCCTTGGCCGAAACGATCATCGTCGCCTACGGCGAACTGCTGCCGCTGCTGGAACCGCCGCTAATGGGCTTCGCGCGCGCGAACTACGACGACCTGCGCGAGCAGCTGGCCGAATTGCTGTTCCCCGGATTCCTGCGCGACGTCGAGAAGTCGCGCCTGGCGCAGTTTCCACGCTATCTGCGCGCGATGCGCCTGCGTGCCGAGCGCCTGCGCCACGACCCGGCGCGCGACCAGGCACGCATGCTGGCCCTGCAGGGCTACTGGCGCGACTACCTCAAGCTGCGCGCCGAGCGCGGCGGCGAGGATGCGCAGCTGGCGGAGCTACGCTGGCTGATCGAAGAATTGCGCGTGTCGACGTTCGCACAGGAGCTGCGCACGACCGAATCGGTGTCGCCGAAGCGGATCGCCAAGCTGGTGGAGGCGCTCCACCAGCCGCGCCGTGCATGACGGCGGGCTGTCGCGCCCGGAGCGGCGGGTTTACTTGGTGCGCTGCACGCGCACGCTGCAGCCGCAGCCTTCGACGTACATCAGCCAGCTGCCGAGCAGCATCGGCTTGATGTGGACGGCGGGGCTGACCAGCTTGCCGGCGTCGTAGGAACCCGACTCCGCCTGCTGCCATTCCTGGCCGTTGTCGAGCTTGAACACGGACTTGGTGCGCCAGCCGACGAAGGTGCCTTCGATGTGCGCCTCGATCGTCTCGCGGTCCGAGGACTTCGGGTAGAACAGCGGCGTGCCGCTCGACGTCACGTACTGGGTCGCACCGCTGCCGCCGTGGCTTTGCAGCCACACATTGAGTTGCTGCAGCTCCTGCGGCGACAGCTTGTCGAGTCCGGCCGCGCGGAATTCCGCCTGCGACATGCGTTCTTCAAGCGTCGGGGACTGGGACTGTGCGCCAGCCAGGCTGGTCGCGGCAAACAGGATCAGGGCGAGGCTCGAATTCAGGCGCATAGTGTGTTTAGTCGGTGGCGACTTGTGACCGCGACCGCAAATTTCCTTGTCTTACACGAAGTTAACAGGTGCACGCGGCCGCGCGAACCGGTACGATAGGCCGGGTTCGAGTGTAGCATGCCCGCCGGGCTTGGGTTCGGTGCGGGTGATGGCGAGCAACCGCCTGGCCGATGCCAGGCACGAGCGCTCCTGTACGACTTCGGTTCTGAAGCGGGCGGGGCAGAACTGACCAGTTGTCCCGAAGTAGAGAATTCCAGAATGTCCGTGAACAAATGGGTAGTGGGCGTGTGCGCCGGCGTGGCGGCGTGTGGATCCTTCACCGTACTTGCGCAGTCGACGACCGCCACCCTGTCGGTCGGCAAGCAGTCCCAGCTCGTGCAGTCGTCGGTGCCGGGCAGCCCTGGCATCTCGTATGTACAGACGGGCACCTCGCAGAGCGTTCTGCAGGTATATACGGCCGGCTATCTGCTGTGCGGCAATCTCGGTCAGTACGGCATCAATTCGTTGTCGTTCTCTATTGCGCACGAAGACTTGACGTTGGGCCACGCCTGGACGACGCAGACGCTGGGTGATGTATACACGTTCGTCTACAACTCGGGCTCGCTGGCCGTCGTGCCTGCGACGCCGACCACCTTCGGTGGAGATACGCTCACTTGCATCGGCACGGCTGCCGACGGGTCCGTGCCATCCGGGTTGACGGAAGGCATTTTCGACAACGGCTACGATTCTGCCACCGAGGCGAACTACACCCATCTCGTCAACTGGATTCCGCCGCGTGGATTCTCGTGGCTGGATCCTGATATGACGCAGGTGCCGCTTGATCCTTGCAATCCTTCGGAGCAGCAGCCTGCCATCGTCGACGAGACGGTGGCATGTGCCGCGGCCACGGGCGTGCGGCCGGGCACGAGTGCGGGTGGAGTTCGCGCTTCGACGGCCTGGACAGCGACCGATGGCATCGATTTCACGTACGTCATCCGTGTCGATGCGCGGTTCGGCGCTCAGCAGCCGGGCGTGGCACCCGGATTCGATCCCTCGATCTTCTCTGGCAATTCGCCGGCAGGTGGCGCGACGAGTGCGAATTTCCGCGTCGTCGTCTCGTTCGACGCTGAATATTTGCAGGGCGCTGGCAGCACGTATTGCCTCCTGACCGAACTTCCTTCCTCGCTGTCGACCGACGTTTGCGGCAGTAATGCTCAGACTTTGTCGGGTAATCTCCAGATCCCAATCCCTCTGGGGCTGCCGCCGATTTCGCTGAGCGCCACCTCGTTCTGGGTCGTGGTCAAGCGGCCGATCATCGGTACGCATTCGAGCACGGCTACTCCGGTCGTCGCCATGTCGATCCTGACCGAGAATCCCGTGCTGGAAGAGGGAGGGGATGCCTTCAGTGGTGACGATATCGTCTTCGGATTCATGCCGAATTCCACCGGCTTCCCCTGGATGACCGGCCAATAAGCGCCGCAGTCCCGTCTTACCCGTTCATCCGATCGGCGCCCACGGGCGCCGATCGCATTTTCGGGCTAACGTAGGCGCCGACCGCCGTCATCGCCAAGGCCGTGAACACGTCCGCCGAGTTTCCTTCGCCTACGGCCAGCCGGCCGGAGGCCGCCGCATTGCCGGGCAGCGCCGCGCACGACGTGGTCGCGCGCGCGTTTCGCGTGGCGGGCGAGCGCAGCGCGGGCGAGGCGCGCGTGCGCTGGGAAGCCGCGCAAGCCGAGCTGCGCGCGACGCTCGCCCTGCTCGGCGAGCTCGGCGTCGGCGAAGACGCCCAGGCGGCCTGCGTGCTGCATTCGCTGAGCTTGGCCGGGGCGGTCGTCGCCGACGCGGACCTGGCCGCTTTCCCCACCGACGTCCGCGCGCTGATCGAAGGCCAGCAGGCCTCGGAGAAGGTCTGGTCGCTGTACGCGACCCGCGGCAGCACCGGCGGCAACGAGGGACTGCGGCGCCTGTTGCTCGCGATCATCCGCGACCTGCGCGTCGTCTTCATCCTGCTGGCGCGCCAGCTCGTGCGCATGCGCGCGGCCGAGCGTGCGCCGGAAGCCGAACAGCGTGCGCTGGCCCAGCTCAGCGCGGACATCCACGCGCCGCTGGCGAACCGGCTCGGCATCTGGCAGGTCAAGTGGGAGCTGGAAGATCTCGCGTTCCGCTACCTGCAGCCGGACGTCTACCGGCGCATCGCGACGCTGCTCGACGAGCGGCGCGGCGGACGCGAAGCCTGGATCGCCACGGCGAAAGCGCAACTCGGCGACGCGCTGACGAAAGCCGGGCTCTCGGCCGACATCGCCGGGCGGCCGAAGCACATCTATTCGATCTGGCGAAAGATGCAGCGCAAGGGGCTGGAGTTTTCCGAGCTCTACGACGTTCGCGCGCTGCGCGTGCTGGTCGACGACGTCGCCACCTGCTACGCCGCGCTCGGCGTCGTGCACACGCTGTGGCCATACGTGCCCGGCGAATTCGACGACTACATCGCCAGCCCCAAGGGCAACCACTACCAGTCGCTGCATACGGCCGTCGTCGGGCCGGAAGGCAAGACGCTCGAAGTGCAGATCCGCACGCACGAGATGCACCGCCATGCCGAGCTCGGCGTGGCCGCGCACTGGCGCTACAAGGAAGGCGGCGGCGCCGATGCCAGCTTCGAACGCAAGATCGCCTGGATGCGCCAGCTGCTGGAAAGCAAGGATGCGCGCGACGACGATGCGGCCCTGCTCGCCGGCTTCCGCACCGAGGTGGTCGAAGACCGCGTCTACCTGCTGACGCCGAAGGGCCAGGTCGTCGACCTCCCGCGCGGCGCGACCGTGCTCGACTTCGCCTACGCGATCCACACCGACGTCGGACACCGCTGCCGCGGCGCCAAGGTCAACGAGCGCATCGTGCCGCTGACGTTCCAGCCGGTCAGCGGCGATCGCATCGAGGTGCTCACGGGCAAGGTCTCCGAGCCGCGCCGCGACTGGCTGTCGACGCACCACGGCTTCCTGACCACGCATCGCGCGCGCGAAAAGGTGCGCGCCTGGTTCAAGCGCATCGACCTGGTGCAGAACCTCGCCGCGGGCCGCCTCCTGCTCGAACGCGAACTCAAGCGCCTCGCCCTGCACAACGCGAACCTGGAGGGCCTGCCCGAACGCTTCCAGCTGCGCAGCCACGACGACCTGCTCGAGGCGCTCGCGCTCGGCGACATCACGACCGGGCAGATCGCCCGCGCACTGCACGAGCTGACCGCGCCGCCGGCGCCGGAACCCGGCACCGTACCGCCGCCGGTGCCGAGCCGCGTACCCAGCGCGGAGCAGGGCGCGATCATCATCGACGGCGTCGGCAACCTGCTGACCCAGCTGGCGCGCTGCTGCCAGCCGCTGCCGGGCGACGCGATCACCGGCTACATCACGCGCGGCCGTGGCGTGTCCGTGCATCGCGCCGATTGCGCCCAGCTGGCCACGCTGCGCGAGCGCGACGAAAGCCGCGTCATCGCGGTCGAATGGGGCAGCCGCAAGCAGGCCTCCTACGACGTCGACATCACCGTGCGCGGCTACGACCGCAAGTGGCTGCACAAGGACGTCAGCAACGTGATCGCTTCGGCCAACGCGCACGTCATCGCGGTCAACGCGCGCATCGACCCCAACCGCGGCATCGCCATCATGGACTACGCCCTGCGCGTCGCCGATTTCGGCCAGCTGAGCGGCCTGCTCGGCCAGTTGCTGGCGGTGCCGAACGTGATCGAAGCGCGCCGGATCAGCTGAGCGGCGGGAAAGCCGGCGGAAAACCCGCCCGGCGTCACGTCGCGTTGACACGCCGCATCGTCTGCTCGCTGGGTGGGTGCGCGAAGCGCGTGCTATCCTGAAAAGCCAACCCGATGCCGGCTGGCGTGGTTCGCCACGGGCCGGTTTTCCAGCGCGGACATGACGCGAACGTGATCGAGATTCCCGGTTACCGACTTCTGCGCCAGCTCGGCCGCGGCGGCATGGCGACGGTCTATCTGGCCGTGCAGGAGTCGGTCGACCGCGAGGTCGCCCTGAAGATCATGTCGCCGGCCCTGCTGGCCGATCCGAATTTCGGCGAGCGCTTCCTGCGCGAGGCGAAGATCGCCGCGCGCCTGCATCACCGTCATGTCGTCGGCATCCACGACGTCGGCCGCGCGGGCGACTATCACTACATCGCGATGGAATACCTCAGCGGCGGTCCGGTCCTGTTGAAGGACGGCAGCGCGCGCGACATGACCTTCGCGCTGCGCGTCACGCGCGAGATCGCCGGGGCGCTGAACTACGCGCAGGAAAAAGGCTTCGTCCATCGCGACGTCAAGCCGGACAACATCCTGCTGCGCGACGACGGCTCGGCTGCGCTGACCGACTTCGGCATCGCGCGCGCGCTCGATTCGACCCTGCGCATGACCAAGACCGGCGCGGTCGTCGGCACGCCGCACTACATGAGCCCGGAGCAGGCGCGCGGCAAGCAGATCGACGGCCGCTCCGATCTCTACGGCCTCGGCATCGTGCTGTTCGAGATGCTGGTCGGCCGCGTGCCGTACCACGCCGACGATTCGCTCGCGATCGGGATCATGCACATCACCCAGCCGGTGCCCGAGCTTCCCGACAGCCTCGGCGTGCTGCAGCCGCTGATGACCCGGCTGCTCGCCAAGCAGCCGGAGGACCGCTTCCAGACCGGCAACGACGTGGCCGCCGCGATCGCCGAGATCGAGCGGCGCATGCAGGACGGCGCCTTGCCGGAGCTGATCGGCACGCCGACCTCGTTCCGGCGCGAAGCGACGCCGGCCGACACCTTCGTTTCCGCGGTGCCGTCGCCGATCCCGGCCGATGCGATGCGCGAGCGCGCCGAGCCGAACCTGGGCCGTCTCGACCAGATCGTCGCCGCGCTCGACGACGACGCAATGCGCGCCGATCGCGGCGGCGGTTCGGGCCAGCGCCCGCGCGGCCGCAGCTCGCGCGGCGGCGCGTTCGCCGCGGCCGCGGTCCTCGTCGCGCTGCTCGGGGCCGGGGCCGCCTGGCATTGGCAGGATCGCCTGCGCGCCTGGCTGCCGCGGACCGAGTTCAACGACACCTTGTCGCGCGCGCAGCGTGCGCTGGACGCCGGCAAGCTGAGCGGAAACCAGGGCGACAGCGCGCGCGAACTTTTCCTGGCCGCGCGCGCGCAGGATCCGGACAACGACATCGCGCGCCGCGGACTCGAAACCGTCGGCCGCAAGCTGTTGGAGCGGGCCGACGCCGCGCTCAAATCCGGCGACCTCGCCGCCGCGCGGCAGTCGCTCGACGGCGCGCGCGAACTGCTCGGCGGCGGCACCGACGTCGAGCGCGTCGACGGCGCCCTCAAGCAACTCGAGGCACGCGGAAGCGAGACCGAGCAACTGCTCGACCAAGCCAAGGCCGCGCTCGCCGCGGGCCGCATCGTCGGCGACGACGGCGCGGCCGGCATCTACCAGCGCGTGCTCGCCAGCGAGCAGGCCAATGCGCTGGCCCAGGCCGGTCTGCAGAAGTGCGCCGATGCGCTGGCCGCGCAGGCGCGCGCTGCGTTGTCCGCGAAGGACACGGCCACCGCCAGCGCACGCAGCGACGACATCGTTCGCGTGATGCCGAGCTACGCCGGCCTGCCGGCGCTGCGCGGCGAGATCGCGCAGGCGCGCGAGGCCGAGCGCGCCGCGCGCGAAGAAACGCTGACGCGCGCCGAAGCGCAGATCCACGCAGGCCGTCTGGCCGGCAGCGACGATTCGGCACTGGAGCTGTTCCGCTCGGTGCAGAAGCAGGACCTGGCCAACGCCCGCGTGAAGGAGGGACTGCGCCGCATCGCGCAGTCGTTCGTCGTGCAGGCGAATGCGGCGATCGAGGACAGCAACGCGGGCGCTGCGGAGAAGGCGCTGAACGAGGCCGCGGAACTCGCGCCGGACCTGGCCGACCTGCGCGCCGCGCGTACGAACCTGCGGGAGCTGCGCGAACGCCTCGACATCAACGCCGAGCGCGCCGTGGTCACGCCGGCGCAGGCCGAGCAGGTGCGCAAGCTGGTCGCCGAGGCGAACCAGGCCAGCATCGCCGGCAATCTGATCATTCCGCCCGGCGACAGCGCCTGGGACAAATACCGCGCCGCGCTCGCGATCGACGGCAACGACCGCGAGGCGCTCGCCGGCATCGCGCGCATTCCGGCGCGTGCGAAGGAACTGTTCGCGCAGGCGCTGACGGACGGCGCTCCGCAGCGCGCACGTGCGCTGCTCGATGCGCTGCGCCAGACCGCGCCCGACGATGCCGCTGTGCCGGCGCTGTCGGAGAAACTCGCCAACGCCTTCCTCGACCAGGCCGACGCGCGCATCGGTGAGGGCCGCCGCACGGACGCCGCGCGCGCGCTCAATGCGGCCCGCGAGTTGAGCCCGAACAACGCACGGATGGCGCCGTTGGACGCGCGCGTGCGAGCGTTGGGCGAAGGGCAGGGCTGAACCTTGCTCGCGAAAGCGGCTCGGCGGCATCTTCGCGAGTGCGCTGCGTCGGAGGGTTTCGTGGGCACGACTTCATCTGCGATGCTTCGAGCTTCGAGCGAGAAACATTCTCGCGGCTGAAGCCGCTCCCTCGAAGCCGCGCTGTTGAAATCCAGAGAGAGTGAGCGTTCACCTGCATGTGCCTCCTGCTGATCGCCGTCGACGCAACGCCTGAATTCCCGCTGCTGGTGCTCGGCAATCGCGACGAGTTCCATGCGCGCGCCAGCGAGCCGGCAGAGCCATGGGCCGACGACGCACGCGTCGTCGGGGGACGCGATCTCGTGGCCGGCGGCACCTGGCTGGCGCTGCGCAGCGACGGGCGCTTCGCCGCGGTCACGAACCTGCGCACGGGCGTTCCGGCAACCGCGCCGCGCTCGCGCGGTTGGCTGGTGCGCGACTTCGTGCTCGGCGACGACTCGCCGAGGGACTATCTGGAGGCCTTGCGCGCGACCGCATCCGACTACGGCCCGTTCAATCTCGTCGTCGGCGACCGCGCCGGCGTCTTCGCGCTCGGCAGCAGCGATCGGCTCGTGCGTGCGCTGAATGCCGGCGTCCATGTGATCAGCAACGGTCCGATCGGCGTGCATTGGCCGAAGACCGAACGCCTGCAGCGGCGCTTCGCCGGACTGCTCGCCGATGCCGCCGCGCGTGCCGACGAAACGCGCCTGCTCGATCTGCTGCTCGACGAGACGCAACCGCCGGACGAGGCGCTGCCCGATACCGGCGTCGGCCGCGCGCTCGAGCGCGTGCTCGCGCCGATCTTCATCCGCGGCGCGAAGTACGGCACGCGCGCGTCGACGCTCGTCATGCGCTCGGCCGATGGCGGCAACGTGCTGCGCGAACGGCGCTTCGCGCCCGCCGCCGCGGGCGACGGCGAGTCGCGTTGGAGCGGCGCTGCCGATCGGCCGTTCAGCGGCAAAGCTTCGTAAAGACGACGCTTTCCGCTCGCGCTGACGGGGCGGCGGCGGACGCGCGCGCTATCATGAAGAGCGCAGTCGCACGCAGGGTCCCGGCAACATGAGCGAACGGATGTCCTTTCTGCAGTCGATCGGAAATCTCCTCGCGCGCGCACAGCCGCGCCAGCCGGAACCGCCGCCGCCGGCTCCCGTTCCGCCTCCGGCTCCGGAGAGTGCGGTCGAGGAACCGCCGTCGACGACGACGACCGCGCATCCGAACGGCCATTTCTATTCGCCCGTCGTCGATACCGACGAGATCAGGCCGCGCGTCGAGGACCTGTGGCCCGCCGCGCCTAAGATCGCCGGCATCGACTTCAACGACGCCTCGCACGAGGACATCCTGCGCGCATCGTTCGCGCAGTTCATGCCGCACTACGACTATCCGGAAGTGCTGCCGGAATCGGCCGAGCCCTGGGCGTTCTTCACGCAGAATTCCCAGTTCAGCTGGCTCGATGCGCGCGCGTTCTTCGTGTTGCTGCGGCGCTGGCGGCCGCGGCGGCTGATCGAGATCGGTTCGGGGTTCTCCACGTTGCTCGCGGCCGACGTGAACCGCCGTTTCCTCGACGGACGACTCGACATCACCTGCATCGAGCCGTATCCGCGCGAGTTCCTGACGCTCGGCGTGCCCGGCGTCTCGCGCCTGCTGCAGGCGAAGGTGCAGGACGTCGACCTCGCCGAGTTCGATCGTCTCCAATCCGGCGACGTGCTGTTCATCGATTCCTCGCACGTCGCCAAGACCGGCAGCGACGTCAACTTCATCTATTTCGAGGTCCTGCCGCGGCTGGCGCCCGGCGTGCGCATCCACATCCACGACATCTTCCTGCCGCACGAGTATCCGAAGGAGTGGGTGCTCGACGACAACCGGAGTTGGAACGAGCAGTACCTGGTGCGCGCGCTGCTGATGTATTCGGACCGCTACGAGGTCGAGTTCGGCTCGAACTACGCCTTCCATCGTTTTCCGCAGCTCGTGCGCGACGGGCTGCAGCTGCCGAGCGGCGGCGGTTTCGGCGGCGGCAGCCTGTGGATTCGTTCGCGCGAAGACTGATGCAGCGAGCCGCGGGGCACTACGACAGCAGAGCGCGCACGGCATCGCGTGCGGCGGCGAACGAGAAATGCCGCTCGACGTTGGCGAGGCCGTTCGCCGAAAGCCGCGCCCACAACGTTCCGTCGCGGTAGGCACGCACGACCTCGGCAGCGAACGCGGCCGCTTCGTCGGCGACGAGCACGTCCTCGCCGACGCGCACGTGCATGCCTTCGACTGCGATGCTCGTCGCGACGACCGGCAGGCCGTAGCTCATCGCCATGTTGACCTTGCCTTTGACGCCGGCGCCGTAGCGCAGCGGCGCGACCGAAATGCGGCAACCATCCATGTACGGCTCGATGTCTTCGACGTAGCCGTGCACGCGCACGCGCTCGTCGGCGAGCGCGCGGATCGCGTCCGGCACCTTGCTGCCGATCACGTGGAAGTTCACGTCGGGCAATTCGACGCGCACGCGCGGAAAGACGTCGCGCACGAACCAGCTCACCGCATCGGTGTTCGGCGGATGCTGGAACCCGCCGACGAAGACCAGGTCGCGGCGCTCGCCGAACGCCTTGCGGCAGCCGAACACCTCGTGCACGTTCGACAGCACGTCGACGCGGGCGCCGGGCGCCTCGCGCGCGAGCAGCTCCTGCTCGACCGGGCTCACGACGAGGGTCACGTCGCATTCGCGGATGAGCTTGAGTTCCTGCTCGCGCGTCGCTGCGGCATGGCGCGCGAGTTCGGGTTTGCCGGAGAGTTCCGCGGCGCGCTGTTCGCGCAGGTAGTGCAGGTCGACCGTGTCGAACGCGAGCGTGGCCTGCGGCGCGTACAGGCGGGCGAGGCCCACGTAGCTCGCGGCGACGTAGTGGCGCGACAGGATGATCAAGTCGAACTCGCGGCCGCGTTCGCGCAGCAGCGTCACCGGGTTCGCGGCGTGGTGGCCGTACAGCGCCTCGACGCCGAGCTCCTGCAGCGCCGGCGTGTAGCGCTCGATCCAGGCGCGATTGTCCGGCAGGAAGCTGGTCTGGCAGCCGAGGTCGGCCAGCACGCGCATCAGGTTGACCATGCGCAGCGAACCGGAATCCTGGTCGGGCGTCGGCGTCGTCGCATCGACGATCAGCACGCGCTTGGCCACGCGATGCGTCGCCGCCCGAGCGATCGGCGTGCCGGGCGCGGGCTGCAGCGCGAGCGCCTCTTTCCACTTGGCGAGGAATTTCTCGCGATTGACGACCTGATAGCGCTTGATGCCGCTGCCGGTGTCGGTGCCCGAGGTGATGCCTTCGAAATGCACGACGGTCGCAGCCGGCTCGTAGTAGACCTTGAGTCCGGCGGCGCGCACGGCGAAGGCGAGATCGGTGTCTTCGTAGTAGGCCGGCGTGTAGCGCGTGTCGAACGCACCGAGTCGTTCGAACACGTCGCGGCGCAGCAGGATCGCCGCGCCGGAGCAGTAGTCGGCCTCGCGGCGGAAGCCGTAGCGCGGATCGGCCGGATCGTCGAAACGTCCGTAGTTCCAGCCCGAGCCGTCATCGAACACGATGCCGCCGGCTTCCTGCAGGCGGCCGTCCGGATAGACCAGCTTGGCGCCGACGAGGCCGGCGAGCGGCGCCTGCTCGATGCAGCCGACCAGGGCTTCGAGCCAGCCGGCGGTGACGACCGTGTCGTTGTTGAGGAACAGCACGTATTCGCCGCGCGCGATCGCGGCGCCGGCGTTGCACGAGCCGATGAAACCGAGGTTGTTTGCGTTGCGCACGCTGCGCACGCCGGCGACGTCGGCCAGGCGCTGCGGCGTCGCGTCGCTCGAGGCGTCGTCGACGACGATCGCTTCGAACGCGATCGGGCCGGCGTGCGCGGCGATCGAACGCAGGCACGCGCTCGTGTAGGCGATCTTGTTGTAGACCGGCATCACGATCGAGACGCGCGGCGTGTCGCTGCTCGGGAGGGCGAATGGCGCGAAGTCGTCCTGCGGCTCCGAATAGGCGATGCGCAGTTGCGCCGGACCTGCGCCGCGCAGCTCCTGCGTGATGCGCTTGAGCGTGCCGGCAAGACCGCGCTGGACGAGGCTGCCACGCACGCGTCCGATTGCGTTGCGCAGGTGCAGCGCGCGGTAGGCGAGGCTCGCGCGCACGCCGCTCACGCGTGCCTTGGCCCTGCGCAGCGGCGCGGTGATGCGCCACGACGCGCTCGCGAGCATCTGCTCGTAGTGCGGCTTGATGTCCTGCAACTCGGTGTTGAGCGCCAGCGCCCAGCGCGTGCGGTCGTCGAATTCTTCGCGCAGCGCGGACAGCGTGCCGTGCGCGACGGCGAGCTCGCGGTTGAGTCCATGGCCCCAATCGCCGCGGCGTTCGCTTTCCGCGCGCGCTGCCGCGAGCTCGTCGCGTACGGCACGCTCGCGTTCGCGCAGGCGCGCAAGCTGCGTCGTCAGGGCCGCGTTTTCCAGCATCTCGCCCTGCGTGTCGGCGAGTGGATAGCGCGCCGGCGGGCGCGCGCCGAGCTGCAGCAAGCGGGCATAGTCGCGCACGCTCTCGCGCGGCGTTGCGTGTGGCGACCGGCCGAGCGCGTCGCGCACGGCCGCGAGCGGCGCGCGCGCCTCGGCCAGCTCGGCGATGCGCGCGACGATCGCGTCCGCGTTCGTCTCGACGAGGAAACCGTCGACGCCGTCGTCGATGCGTTCGGCCAGGGCGCCGATGCGCGTGCCGATCACGGGCACGCCGAGGCTGCGCATCTCCGACAAGGTATAGCTGAAGGTTTCCGCGACCGTCGGCAGCAGCAGGGCGGCATCGGGCCGGATCTGCGCGAGCAGGCCCGGCAGATCGTCGCGGCGATAGTCGAGCAGGATGTGCACGCCGCTCTCGCCGAACAGCGCATGGGCATCGGCGCCGGCACCGAGCAGGAAGAATTCGGCGTGCTCGCGCAGCCGCGGCAGCGCGGCGGCGAGCAGTTCGGCGCCCTTGCCGCGGCGCACGCGGCCCGGCACCAGCAGGCGCAATCGCGGCCGCTCGGGCACGGCCTCGATGCGCGGTGCATCGGCCGGCCATGGCGCGAGGCCGTGCGCGATCACCTGCGCCTGCAGCGCGCGCAGCTCCGGCGCCAGGCGCAGTTGATTGTCCAGCGCCGAGCGGCTCGGCGCGACCAGGCTGGCCGAAGCGGCCAGCAGCGCGGCGACCGTTTCGTCGCGCAGCCGCCGCCAGTGCCGCGGGTCGCGATTGTCGAATTCGCCATCGCTGCCGGCGGCGCGCAAGTCGGCGGCGCGCTGCGCTTCGTCGAACGGCAGCGCCGCATCGCCGAAGTCGCGATGCAGGGCAGGCCACAGCGGATAGTGGTCGTGCACGATGCAATACAGCGGCAGGCCGCCGCGCAGCGCATCGAGGCTGTGTCCGATCAGCGAGGATACGACGACGGCGTCGACGCAGTAGTCGCGCAGGATGCCGGCGAACAGGTCGCGGTAGCTCGCATCGCCGAGCGCGGTATCGGCGATCGGCCGCGGCAGCGGCCAGCGGCGCAGCGGCGGTGCACTCAGCGTGCCGTCGTGCAGCTCCAGCCACTCGCCGTGGCGGCGCCGCGCAAAGCTGCCGCGCGCAATCAGCACGAGATGATGCGCGCTGTCGTCGGCTGCCGCGTAGTCGCGCACCCAACGCTCGGCGCCGCCACCCCAGCCATGCAGCACGTGCAGCAGGACCGGCTTGCCGTCGAGGCCGGGACGCGCCGGCGCGGCATCGGCGGCGAGTGCGGCGGCGACGCGCTCGCGCAGTGGTGCGAGCGGCGAGGGCGGCTCGGGGTCGCGCGGATCGCGTTCGGGCGGCTGCGGCTTGGCGAGGCTCGCGGCGGTTTCGACATAGAGATGATCGAGCAGCACGACGCGCCAGCCGGCGGCTTCGACGGCGTCGCGTTCGCGCAGGCGTTCGGCGCCGAGTTCGGCCAAACGCGGGCCGTGCCAGGCCGAACACCATGCCGGCGCGCCGCCGAAGAAATACGGGTCGTCGCAGACGCGGCGGTCGGACCATGCGTAGCAGAGCGCGTCGATCTGCGCCGCATCGGCGCTGCTCGATCGTTCGCGCGGCAGCGGGCGCCGCGCGCCGCTGTCGAGCGCCACGGCGCCGAGCACGCGTGCGCCGCCGAGCGCGCGCAGCAGCCGTTCGCAGGCGAATTCCGGCAGGACCAGGTCCGCGCGGACGAGGATCAGGTGCTCGCCGGGAAAACGCTGCGCGGCGGCGATCGCGACGTCGGTCGGATGCGCGCTGCGCCCCATGTCGGCCAGGCGCTCGGCGTCCGGCCACGCCTCGGCCGCTGCGCAGGCGCCCGCGAGTGCGAGCCGGGCATCGCGTGGTAGCCGCGCGCGCAGTGCCGTCAGCGTCGCTGCGTCCGGCGCGTCCGCTCCGTAGACGCAGACGCGCAATGGCGCCGTCGGCGTGGCGGTCGCGGAGGGTTCGGTCGTCGCGTTGCCGTCGGGCGGCTGCGCGGCGAGCGGCATCGCATGCATCGAAACTCCAGGAAAAGCGCAAACGAACCCGATTATCGCCGATCGTCGCCGCGCGTGCTGCCGCATCTCGCCATGCGCGACGCGGCGCGGCTACACTGCGCCGCCATGATTGCGCCTGCACGGCGCCCGATCGCGGCCGTTTCTCCTTCGTAGCCTGCCCTTGATCCGAATGACCATCCGTTCTCTCCTGCGAGTTCGCTGAGCGTGTTGCGTACGGTCTGGCGTGTGCTGCGGATTCCGTTCTGGGTGGGCCTGGGGTTGGCGCTCGGCTTTCTCGCGCCGTACGCGTTCTACCTCGACCGCGAAGTGCGCAGCCGCTTCGACGACCTCTCGTGGGAATATCCGAGCCGCGTCTACGCGCGCCCGCTCGAGCTCGCGCCTGCGTTGCCGCTGACGGCCGAGGCGCTGCAGCTCGAACTCGATGCGGCGCGCTACGTGGAGGACGCGCAGGCGAAGACGCCGGGCACGTTCCATCGCGACGGCGCGCGTTTCACGATCTCGCGGCGCGGATTCATCTACCTGGACGGGCGCGAACGCGACAAGCGCATCGCGGTGACGCTCGGCGACGGCCGCGTGGCGCAGCTCGCAGACGCCGATTCCGGTGCCGTTCTTGCGACAGCGAGGCTGGAACCGGCGCGCATCGCGACCCTGTATGGCGCGCAGCAGGAAGACCGCCGCGTGGTCCAGCTCGGCGAGATCCCGCCGCTGCTGCTCGGCGGGCTGCAGGCGGTCGAGGATCGCGACTTCAAGCGCCATCACGGCATCGACGTCGTCGCGATCCTGCGCGCGGCCTGGGTCAACCTGATCGCGGGCCACGTCGTGCAGGGCGGCTCGACGCTGACCCAGCAGCTGGTCAAGAACCTGTTCCTCGACCGTGGACAGACGTTCGCGCGCAAATTGAACGAAGCGCTGCTGTCGCTGCTGATCGAGGCGCGCTACGACAAGAAGCGCATCCTGGAGGCTTACGTCAACGAGGTCTTTCTCGGCCAGCAGGGCGGTCAGGCCGTGCACGGTTTCGCCGCGGCGAGCGAATTCTATTTCGGCCGCGACTTGCGCGGCCTCGCGCCGGCCGACATCGCGCTGCTGGTCGGCATGGTGCAGGGGCCGAGCCTGTACGACCCGCGCAAGAACCCGGAGCGCGCGCTCACGCGGCGCAACATCGTGCTGGCGCAGTTCCGCGACACCGGGCTGATCGACGATGCGACGTACGCGAGCGCGAGCAAGCAGCCGATCGGCACCGCGGCGAATGCGAGCCTGCCGCGCGATCGCTTTCCCGCGTTCCTCGACCTGGTGCGGCGCCAGCTCAAGCAGGACTACCCCGACGCGCAGCTCAACAGCGCGGGCCTTGCGATCCATACGACGCTGGCGCCCTCGGCGCAGGCGCTGGCGGAAGGCGCGATCGACAAGGCCCTGGCCGGCATGGGCAAACGCGGCGATGCCGTCGAGACGGCCGTGGTCGTCACCGGCGCACGCGACGGCGAGGTGCAGGCGATGGTCGGCAGCCGCGACGTCGACGAGCCCGGTTTCAACCGCGCGCTCGACGCGCTGCGGCCGATCGGTTCGCTGGTCAAGCCCTTCGTCAACCTCGTCGCGCTGGCGCAGCCGCAGCGCTACTCGCTGGCGACTCAGCTCGACGACAGCACGATCGACGAGGTGCAGCGCGACGGATCGCACTGGCGTCCGGAAAACGACGACCACCAGACGCATGGCCAGGTGCTGCTGATCGATGCGCTCGTGCACAGCTGGAACCTGGCGACGGTGCATCTGGGCCAGCGCATCGGCGTCGACCGCGTGCGCGGCTTCCTGCAGTCGTTCGGACTCGAGCGCGAGATCAACCCGAATCCGTCGATGCTGCTCGGCGCGATCGAGCTGAGTCCCTTCGACGTCGCGCGGCTGTACCAGTACCTCGCCGCCGACGGCCATGCGATTCCGCTGCGCGCGCTGCGCGGCGTGCTCGACGCGCAGGGACGGCCGCTGGCGCGCTACACGGTCAAGCCCGGCGGCGGCGACTACACGACGGCGACGCGCCTGGTCACGTACGCGATGCAGCAGGTCGCGATCGGCGGCACCGCGCATTCGATCGTCGACGCCGGCCTCGGAGGCCTGCACGCCGCCGGCAAGACCGGTACCAGCGACACGCAGCGCGATTCCTGGTTCGCCGGGTTCACCGGCAACACGCTGGCGGTCGCCTGGGTCGGCCGCGACGACAACAAGCCGACCGGTCTGATGGGCGCTACCGGTGCGCTGAAGGTATGGATCGAGCTGATGAAACGCCTGCCGAACGTGCCGTTGACGGTGCCGCAGGACGGCATCGAGCGCGCCTGGGTCAGCGCCGAAGGCAAACGCACGGACCAAGCCTGCAGCGGCGCGCGCGAGCTGCCGTTCGCGACCGGCTATGCGCCGACGGAGGAAGAACACTGCCCGCTGGACCAGCTCAAGCAGTTCTTCGGCGGCGGCAACGGCGGCGGCTGAAGACAGCAGGCCGCGCGGACGTGCGAGAATCCGCCGTCGTCACCGACCCTTTCATTCACTCTTTCGCGTATTCCAAATTGCCGGACCCATGAATCGTTCAATCCGTACGTCGTGCCTCCTCATCGCCGTCTCGCTCGGCGCCTGCACCCAGCCGGCGCCGCCCGCGCCGCAGGCGATCAAACCGACCCCCATCGTCGACACGCCCGCCGCCGTGCGCGCGATCCGTTCCGCCGGCGACGGCCTCGACTCCGCGGTGCAGGTGCAGCCGTTGCGCGATCCGGCGATCGACGGGTATCTCAAGAAGGCGCGCGACGCCGAACGTGCAGGCGATTACGCCGGCGCGATCGATACCAGCAACAAGGCGCTGAAGCTCGCGCCGGATGCGCCGGACATCGTGCAGTTCCTGGCCGAACTCGAAATCGAGCGCGGCAACTGGCAGGCGGCGGAACAGTTCGCGATCAAGAGCTTCACGCTCGGGCCGAAGGTCGGCAACCTGTGCGCGCGCAACTGGCAGACGGTCGTCGAAGCGCGCAAGGCGCTGAACGACGCGGCCACCGTCGCGTCGGCGAAGCAGCGGCTGAAGGAATGTCGAGTGCCGCCACGCGTGCGGATGTGATTGGGAGCTGGGAATAGGGAATCGGGAGTGGGGAATCGGCGAGCGCGTTTAGCCGAGAGTGCAGCGCCGCCATCCGAACCGAAACCCAGTTCCGTCTAGGAGGCTTCTCCCATTCCCCATTCCCCATTCCCGATTCCCGACGCCGGCGCCGCCGACGTCCTAGGCCCCGAGGGTCCGTTCGCGCGCGAGGTGCCCGGTTTCGCCATGCGTTCGTCGCAGCAGACGATGGCGGCCGCGGTCGAGGAGGCGATCGCCGATCGGCAGATGCTGATTGCCGAAGCCGGTACCGGCACCGGCAAGACATATGCGTATCTCGTGCCGGCTCTGATGTCGGGCAAGCGCGTGATCGTGTCGACCGGCACGAAGACCCTGCAGGACCAGTTGTTCCACCGCGACCTGCCGCAAGTGCGCGGCGTACTCGGCGCGCGCCTGTCGGCCGCACTGCTCAAAGGGCGCGCCAATTACCTTTGCCTGCACCGCCTCGACCAGGCGCATCTGGAAGGCCGCTTCGCCAGCCGCGAGCAGGTTTCGCAGTTGCAGACGATCCGCGCCTGGTCCAAGCGCACGGCATCGGGCGATCGCGCGGAACTGGCCGAGATCGCCGAAGATTCTCCGCTGTGGCCGCGCGTCACGTCGACGACCGAGAACTGCCTCGGTGCCGACTGCCCGCTGTTCGGCGACTGCTTCGTCGTCAAGGCGCGGCGTGCGGCGCAGGAAGCCGATCTGGTCGTCGTCAATCACCACTTGCTGTTCGCCGACCTGGCGATCAAGCAGGAAGGGTTCGGCGAGATCCTGCCCGGCGCGCACGCCTTCATCCTGGACGAGGCACACCAGATTCCCGAACTCGCCGGGCAGTTCTTCTCGGTCACCTTGTCGGCGCGCCAGCTCACCGAGATGGCGAACGACGCGCTGGCCGAATGCGCCAACGTCACCGGCGCGCTGGCTGCGTTGCAGCCGGTCATCGATCCGTTGAACCTCGCCGTGCGCCGGTTGCGGCTCGCGCTCGACCGCTTTCCGGCGAAGGCCGCCTTCGCGCAGGTCGAACGCGACAGCGAAGTCGAGCGCGAGCTCGAGGAACTGCGCGTCGCGCTCGGCGCCTTCAACGACGTCGTCGGGCAGCACGCCGAGCGCAGCCGAGGCCTCGCCAGCATCGCCGAGCGCGCGGCCGGGCACACCGCCAAGCTGGCTCACCTGACCGACAGCGGTGCACGCGATGCGGTGCATTGGTACGAATTGTCCGCACACGGTTTTTCGTTTCATGCCACGCCGTTGGATCTTGCCGTGCCGCTGCGCGAGTTGCGCGCGCAGAGCCGCGCGGCATGGATCTTCACCTCGGCCACGTTGTCGGTCGCCGGACGTTTCGAACATTTCGCGCGTCAGCTCGGCCTGGACGACCCGGTCACGCTGAATCTGGAAAGTCCGTTCGATTACGCGCGCCAGGCGCTCGCCTACCTGCCGCAAGGCTTGCCCGATCCGGCGGCGGCGGACTATGTCGATCGCGTCGTCGCGGCGGCGATTCCGGTGCTCGAAGCCTCGCGCGGGCGCGCGTTCCTGCTGTTCACGTCGCATCGCGCCCTGCGTCGCGCGGCCGAATTGCTGCCGACGCGCGTCGGCTATCCGCTGTTCGTGCAGGGAACGGCGCCGCGGCATCAACTGCTGACCGAGTTCCGCGCGTCCGGCAACGGCGTGCTGCTCGGCGCCGCCAGTTTCTGGGAAGGCGTCGATGTCGCCGGCGAGGCGCTCAGCGTCGTGGTCATCGACAAGCTGCCGTTCGCGGCGCCCGACGATCCGGTGCTGGTCGCGCGCCTGGATGCGCTGCGCGAAGCGGGCGGCAATCCGTTCACCGAGTGGCAGGTGCCGGCTGCAGTCATCGCGCTCAAGCAGGGGGCAGGCCGCCTGATCCGCGACGTGCACGATCGCGGTGTGCTGATGCTGTGCGACCCGCGCCTGACCTCGCGCGGCTACGGCAAGCTGTTTCTGGCGAGCCTCCCGCCGTTGCCGAAGACGCGCGAGCTGGCGGACGTGCAGCGCTTCTTCGGCTGACGATCGCCGTCGATCGCCATCGCCTCGCCCACGGGGCGACCCGGTGCTTCATCCCCGTCCATCCGCCGCAGCGTACAGCGTTGCCGCCGACCTCGGAGTCCTGAGCAGCCAGAGCTGTCACGTCGTCTGGAGCGAAGCCGTGGACAACGGCACGACGCTGCAGCTGTCCGCGGACCTGAATCCGGCGGCCGTCGGCGGCGGTGTCCAGGCCGACGGCGCGCCGGCGCTGTCCTGGCCGGGCCTCGGAGCCCTGACGCTGGCGCTCGGCGTTCTGGCGGCACGGCAGACGCGCCGCAGCGCACTCGCGGAGTAACCATTCGCCAGCGTATCCGCCTTGCGGCCGAGTTCCAGCAACCGCCGCGCAACCCGAAACTCCTCTCGTACGAGTCTTCACGTTCATATCCGCTGCAAAGCAGCGTGACGATGGCATTTCCGATTGATGTAATAGCTCGTTTGCGGCATTGTCGACGGGTCCACAGTTTTAGGGACGGAAGGGCCTGTCGCTTTCGGGGTTGTCGTTTTTCCTTTCTGCCATGCGTGGGGTACGCAGGATGCACCCGAGCCCTCAGCTGGCGTGTCATCGACTCGTGTTGGAGATCAGAAAATGAGGCAGTTGGTTCGAGTCAATATGCTGACGTCCGCCGTCGGCATCGCGCTGTTCGGTATCAGTTTCTCCTTGACCACGCAGGCCGCCGGCCCGCATGTGGATGCCGCCAAGGCCACGACGGTCGCCGTCGAGGCGAGCAGCGTCGGTCGCTACATCATCACGTTCGCCGAGCCGGGCCTGCTGCACTACGGCGGCAACGTCTCGGGATTGAGCGCAACGGCGCCTGCCGCCGTCGGCAGCCGCAAGCTCGTGACGACCTCGCCCGCCGCGCGGTCCTACTCGAGCTATCTGGATTCGCAGCGCGCCGAGCACATCGCCGCGATCGAGAGCGCGCTCGGCCGTCCGCTGACCATTCAGCACACCTACGGCATCAATACGAACGGCATTTCCGCCGCGATGAGCCAAAGCGAAGCGGCCGCAATCGCTTCGCTGCCCGGCATCGTCGGCGTGAAGGCGGTGAAGACCCGTACGCTCGATACGTTCCGCGGTCCGAAGTTCATCGGCGCCGACAAGATCTGGGACGGCACCGCGACGCCGACGCTCACCGGCACGCGAGGCGAGGGCATCAAGGCCGGCATCATCGATACCGGTACGAACTCGACGCATCCGTCGTTCGCGAACGACCCGGCGTGCGGATTCAGCGACGCCAATCCGAAGCTCGTCGCGGTCGACTGCAACACCAGCAGCGCCGGACATTGCACCGGCCCGCAGCCGAACGCGCAGGTCAGCGGACACGGCGTGCACACGTCCAGCACGGTTGCCGGCAACACGATCGACAACACGTTCACTCCGGCTCCGGATCTGCCGGACGGCATCTCGATGTCGGGCGTCGCGCCGTGCGCGACCGTCTACTCGTACCGCGTCGAGAACGCCACCGGCGGTCTCACGGACGATGCGATCACGGCTGCGATCGAAAGCCTCGCGGTCGACCAGATCGACGTCGCGAACTACTCGATCGGCGTGAGCTGCAGCAACGGTACGCCGTGGAGCGACGAGGACCGCATGTTCCTCGACTCCGTCAACGCCGAC
>Ga0105249_10001284_pt1 | contig 22016 bp, 19 predicted proteins | sample KBSS44metaG_FD_81522 | JGI IMG/M metagenome (GOLD analysis project Ga0105249, IMG submission 81522) | Switchgrass rhizosphere microbial communities from Kellogg Biological Station, Michigan, USA - KBS S4-4 metaG | ecosystem: Host-associated > Plants > Roots > Rhizosphere > Soil | place...
AAGCCGGCCGCCTCAAGCCGTTTGGCGACGGCCACCCCTCTGGCCGGCTGACGGGGCGCCACTATCTTCGACCCCTCATACTCCGTACATGTGCACGTGCCGCCCCTGAAGTCGTCGGCGAGCGCGCCGCCACCCCCTTGTCGTCGCGTTCAATGGCGACTGACGGGGCAACCGTTCTCCGCGAGTCCTGTCAGACGCGGCGAATAGTCGGAGATGGCTTGATTCCTTTGCGGCGGTAGAACTTCGTGAGCCATTGCCGCAAGGCTTCCTCAGTCACATCGCTGAGCGCCCGCTCTTCGATCGCTGCAGCGATCTTCAACTCGGCTCGCAGCTGGGCGCTGACCCGCATCATTGCGGGCCGCGATCCCTTGTAAGTTTGAGGTTGTTGCACAGTCATGACGAGTGCATAGAGCGCCAATCAACATGAACCTTGGCGCCCTATATCTACTTGGATCGGATGAGCGTATACAGGTATACGCTCCATTCCTGCCCTCAAACGCGACGAGCGCTCTCGATCACGAGTAGCCCGCTACTGATCTCTTCCGATCAGTCACTTCGTTTCGCGGTATCCGAACCGCAAGCCTGCACGATCTGCAGGACTTTCTACGAAGGCACACCCATGTCGCACAAACTTACTCGCGTCGGATCCATCTATGGCGATCTGACCCTAGTCGCGTCCGATGTTCAACGCGCATGTTCTTCCACCTCCCTTGTCTGGACCGATGACATCGGCGACGTGTTCGCCGCACCGATCAGCACCAACGTCGAGCCCTATAGCATCGTGGGAATATTTACGCTCGGCTGTCCGATCGGTGACATCCGAGAGGACCTGCAAGCCATGCGCACTGAACGAGCGCGGCACTGGATCGTCGACTGACGATCCTTTTCCGATAGTCGGCGATCGCTTCGCGTTGAACTAGCGCGGTGACCGCTACCATCGTTCGCGATTGATAGCGCGTCGCAACGTCTCTGAGACTTGAAGCGCGTACAGTAAGATTGTTCCTGTCATTGGACGCAGCGAGCGCCCCTGATCACTGCAGCTCGCCGCTGGCCGCATCCTGCGCCAGCAATCTCGTTTCCGGCAGCCCACCTTCCTACCAGCGTGATCGCGCGGGTTGTTGTAAGGGCATCTATGAAACCCGTATCGACCAGCCAACCGTCGCGCAAGGCTTCTGCGCGGACTTTCGTCACCGTGTCCACCAGTAGCGGCCTGAACGCCGTTCAAATCGCTATCGGGATGGAGAGGCGTCGCACGCCATTCCAGGTCGTAGCGGTCACGCTGAAGGCGGATGAGAAACCTTTGTACGACCTGCGTGCTGATCCTACCGATCGGAATGCTGCGATCGACACCATGCGCTCTCTTCTTGGTTCGCTGATCGACGCATCGGATCGCGGCATGCTCGAACACTTCGAGATCACTCTGGGCGCGGATCTGCTCCATCGAATTCCCTGCAAGCTGACTTACGCGTCGCCGCTGGGCTTTCTGCCAAACGAGCCCGCCAGCTCGGCCTCGAAATGATCGCGCACGCGGCAAGCGACCGACGCAGGCTGATTCACTCCCACGATTGGTTTCCAGCAGGGGTTGTTTGTCCACTTCCGAACCGAGCCCTGGAATTTCATATCCTCGGCGACAAGGAAGCAGCGCATCGTGGTGTATTTTTGGATGGCGCGTATGTCATTGACGAATCACGCGCGAGAGTCGAGCCGAAGGCAGTGTTGGCTTGGCGCTATCTCCCTCATGCGAGTCCGCAAAGTGAATGACAGTATCAACAAGGCAATAGACGCTGGCTTCCGAAAGGTAGACATCGACCGCGAGAAGCTAGCTGTAGCGGAACGGAAAAAGAACGACGATCAGACTTGGTTCGACCAGTTCGTCGTTAATACGCTGACGCCGCACTTCAATTCATGGGCGCGCATCGCGCAGGAACGGCTAGGTGCGACATTCACGGTTAAGGGAGATCATGACGGCAACGTCCATCGCATGATCGGAGTGAGTACCCGCGATATTCCCTCGTCCAATCCGAACGACGATGGATCACAGATGATCACGCACTTCACTGTCGCGATGAAGAGGCAGGGCACAGAGTTCGAGGTGTCGACCAGGTTGGCCGGATTCTCCGATGGCCCCTTCTTGCTGCCGTTGCGAGAGCCGTTTGCGACAGTCGAGGAACACTTCAACAAATGGGTGACTGCTGTCGCCGAAAATTGGAGGCGCCGCCATTGAGACTGGCGGTCTTAACCACGTCGCGCCTGCAGTGATTGGTTCCGCGTGACGTTCAGTAGAGTTCCGAGGCCAATCTTGATCTCGTCGTCTCGCTGCCAATGGCGAAGTGCGAGTGCGCCTGCCGCCGCAATCGTCCATCGCGATCCGTCGGTGAGCACTACTTTCCGCGCGTTGGCCGTGATCGTTTGAATTCTGAGCGACATTGCGCGCCCCCACGCCCGTCACGCGACCCCAGCGTCGCGGCGCTCAAAATGGCTCGCCGCGGCTGAACGATGCCTTGCGGCAATGGCGGCCGCGCACGACCATCCCGGAGACGCCTGCCTCTTGGACGCTCCCTGAGCCACGCTCTGACGCGTTTCTCTTCTGGTGAGATCTCGACCCGTAGCATCGCCCTCCCCACACATGGAGGTCACCATGGCTACGAGGCGCTTCAAGTCCGCGACGATGAAGTTCGGCGTTCCCCTCGCTGTTCCTGGCTCGCTTTACGTCGAGCGCTGCTACGGCAAACACGGGAAGGGCTACGCCCACACTCCACCGCGGCACTCCGATCTCGAACTCGTGCTGGTGAACGAGAGCCGCCAGCTTTGGTATACGCCGGGGCGGTATGAGGATGGGCACGCCTACCTCACTGATGCTCCTAAGAGAGCGGCTGGCGAATCCTTGGCTGGCGTATGGCCGACGGATCGATGCCGCTCGGCGAGTACGACGAGGTCGATCCCGAACTCGCGCAGATCGACTACCTGTCGTTCCCTATCAGCATGCCGGTCAAAGCTACAGCGACTTGTCGATCATCATCTTGGCAATCGCGTCACGCTTTCCCCACAGAAGATCAAGGGGAAGAACGCTTCGTAAGAACGGCATATTGACGGTAGTGCCAATTCGCTCGTTCGCGTTCACTGGGCTCGCCACCACTGCGGCGATCAACCCAAGAGAAAGATGGTTTGGTAGTTGGTACTTACCGTCTTTGTACCCAAAGATCACGTTCGGTTCTAGGATTACGTAATCTTGAAGTCCGCCCTCGTGGACGAGGCAACATCTAACGACGCTATACAGTACGTCCTCGAACCCAACGCTACCGTCCTCAGCAGGCTTAAGGTCGGGATGAAGGGATGCCAACTTCATTCGGTTCGCGACTACGCCTCTAAGTCCTACGTACCCGATGAGCCATCGATAGTCGTGGACGAAGGCTTTGTAGCGCACACTGTCGCGCTTTTCGCTCGGATGCTCTCGCCTCGACGTCGCGCCGGCAGCGATGCAGGCCGATAGAAGCGCCGATTCGAACCTTCCATCACGAAATGCGAAAACAGATTCTTTGACTCGCTCCGCAATGCTCATGAACGTACCTCTGGACCGCCTCACTCGCGCGCAAGCGCCTGGCTTCAGAACTCGATTGGCTGGTGACGATCTCCTATCGCCGGAACCCGAGGTGGCGGCCGCCGGCCACGATCGCACCATCATCAATATAAGCCCGAGCACTTGGATGCGTGGCTGAACCCGGAGCCCGACAACCTTGCCGCCCTCTACGCGATCTTCGACGACAAGCGGCATCCGTACTACAAATACCGGCTAGCCGCCTAAACCCGCAACAAAACTCGTGCGGCAGGGCGGGAGTCGTTCAGAGTGAGCAGTTCTGAGGTGCGGGCGTCACTCTAGCCAACTCTTCGGTTCCCGTTGCACCTGTGGCGAACTCGTACGTCAACGTGGCCGTCTGGCAGTCATGCAACACCAATTGGGCTGTCCCAACTTGGTTCGTATTCGTACCGCCAGGCGCGCTGAACGAACCCCCGGTAGTCTCGTAAATTCCGAGAGAACTGAGGGAAGTCTGCCCCGAATGGTATGCGCCCTGCAGAGTGAGCCACCGCTGGCCGCTGAGTCCGGCGTTGGAGCCTGCTCCAGATGCATAGGTGAACCAGCCGCCGAAGACGAAGTGCTGTGTTGCATCGAAGTCGAGGGTAAGACCTTGAGCGCTCGCTCCAGCACTTGCCCAGATTCCCGTTGGACCTACTGGCGCATCGACGTCGCCCCCGATTGAGCAGCTCTCGTTAGTCGTAACGCGGGTGAGCGCCATAAATCCCGCCCTTGGCGTCTCGTCCTGAAGATCGTAACTGACGAGCGCATGCGCGCAATCAAAGAATTTGATTGTGGCATTGCCCACTTGAACGGTAGTGGGCTCACTGTTCGAGGCGAACACCCCTCCGGTCGTGACGTACACCGGCAATGACGCAAAGATGTCGGTGGACGTGACTTGGCCTTGAATCGTGTACCACCGCTGTCCAAGCGTCGAGTCGAGCCCGTACGTAAACCACCCAGCAAAGAAACTGGCGACGCCCTGTCCGAACAAATCAGGGGCAATCTCTAACGCAACACCTTGCCCACTCACTCCGTCCTCGGACCAAGTTCCAGATAGGCCGTGTTGATCTAGGTTAATAGAGAGAGGAGGCATTGAATTCGTGGCAGGCTCCGTCGATACGAAATTGGTCGTGCCGCATTCTTCGTCGATGTCGGCTACGCCAAGACCTCCGAGCGTCGCATTCGCCGTCAAGTAGAAGAGCGGCTCCCCGCTGCGATACACAACTGGCGGCGTTTGCGTGAACGGGTTGGCGACACTGTATTGCGCGTACTGCGAGCCGTAGTTACCGAAAGGGTTTCGTATAGAGAAGCTTTGATACTGGCTCCCGAATTGTCCGTACTGGTTCTCGACAGAATCACCTGCGAAGGGCGACCCGAAGAACCCAAGATAGGTAGGAGGGTTCTCCTGCGAGAAGATGTACGCCCCATCAAGGTCCAAGCACGTGAGTGCCTGCACCCCGAAAGGTAGGGATAGAGCAATCACAACTAAGCAATGCTGTGCGAAGCGAAGAATGCTCATACCCGATCCTCCCAAGAAATATTAGCGATTCAGCTTGATGCAAAGCGTGCGCCAAACGAGCCAACGACGACGACCTTTCGTAGCTGGCGACCCGTGCGCACGAAGAACAGGGCTGCGGGAGCGAGTCAAAGCCTCTAGTTGGGCGGCACGAAGATCGCGACGCCGGTTACCTGCTTTCCGGTTCTTACCGACGCTACACCGATTGCGGTCGAGCGACTCACTGCAACAATCGCGCCTGATGAGCCAATCTCGTAGTTTCCCATCCCCTCGATCAGGACTCCGTTCGCTCCAACCCTCGCTGCCTCCTGCTTGATTCGCGATATCGCTGCGTCACTAAGGTTCTGCTCACTGGCGAAGGCATTCCGACTGTCGGCCGACAGCAAGGCCAACTTCTCGTACCTCACTGGCAAATCGACATAGAGACGGACTTGGGCGGGGTCGATCGGAGGATGTGCGTTGCCCACCACCACGGTTGATCCCCCGGTGAGGGTGCATCCAGCGAACGCCAAGCTCAGCACCGCTGTCATAGAACAAACCAACGATTGACGGACCATCGTATCCCCCAACAGACAAGCGCGAGCGCGCGCCGTCAAAAGTCTGATACTTAAAGTCTGCCGACGCAAATGCTGTAGACCCTTATGCGTCCGGCCCATAGCTTGCCGGCGCATGGCCGCCGAAGACTTCCAGATGACACTTGCACGCACGATGCGACAGCACCGTGAAGGACTTTCCGTGAGCCAAGAGGGATTCGCCGACTCTATCGGGGTCCATCGCACCTACTACAGCTCTGTAGAGCGCGGCGAGCGGAACGTATCGCTCAAGAACCTTCTCAAGATCGCGGCAGGCCTTGGCGTCCCTCTGAGCCAGCTCATTGCCGACGCTGAGCGCTGGAAAGTGACTTCAGAGCCGAAGCGGAAGGCGAAAAACTCTTAGCTCGGGCCGGTAGGATTCGATTCGTAGCTTGGAGGGTATGCCGACATCTTTGGGGATACCGGTGGGGATACGACGCATCCGCACGCGACGGTAAACGCCGCTATAACAATTACTTATCGCAACTATTTGGTGCCATCACGGCCCACCATCCCCGCATTCCGACGCGCCCGATGCAATCCGGCGGAGTCCGAAACAACGCAAGACCGCTGTGTAGCAAGTGCAGATGCCGGTGCTACTGGATATTCGCTGGGGGGCGTAGCGTGACGAAGCGGGCTACGCGCTAGACGGAACCCGTGCTTTCGTCTCCAATGCGGGCACTACGAGTTCACTCCCGACCCGACGGGTTGCGGGCAGCGCGGCTCCAGAGTTTTTCGAGTAAGGGGGATTTTCAATGGCGGAGAAGAGCTGGGATCGAGTGCCCATCGACGCGCAAAGTATCGATGCGCCCTTGTCGAGGGCGGCCATCTTTCTCGTCGTCACCGTGGCCGACGATCAGGCTGCGCTCGCCACCGTATGCTCGGCGCTCGATGGACTCGATGATCTCGTCAAGACCGTCGGGTTTCGTGATCTCTCCGCCCGGCTGTCATGCATCGTCGGTCTAGGCCGTCATCTTTGGGATCGTCTCCATGTCGACAAGCGTCCGCAGGAGCTGAAGCCGTTCTCTCCTATCCAGGGCGCAGTCCACACGGCGCCGGCGACACCGGGCGATCTGCTTTTTCATATCCGCTCCGAACGCGTCGATCTGTGCTTCGAATTCGAGCGCATCCTGCTGGACAGCCTCGGTGCCGGCGTGAGCGTCGTCGATGAGGTGTCGGGCTTTCGCTATTTCGATGCGCGCGACCTGCTGGGCTTCGTCGACGGCACCGCCAACCCGACCGGCTTGGGTTTGCCGTCATCGGCGCTGGTCGGCAATGAAGACGCTGAATACGCAGGCGGCAGCTATATCGTCGTCCAGAAGTATCTGCACGATCTGAACGCCTGGGCGCAGACTCCGACCTCTCTCCAGGAGGAGATCATCGGCCGCACCAAGATGGACAACATTGAAATCGACGACGACGGCGCGCCGCGCAAATCCCACAAGTCGCTCGCCACGATCGTGGATGCCGATGGCAACGAACACGACATCCTGCGCGACAACATGCCGTTTGGCCGGCCCGGGCAACGCGAATTCGGCACCTACTTCATCGGCTATTCGCGATACCTCTGGGTGATCGAGAAAATGCTGCAGCGGATGTACATCGGCGATCCACCCGGTGCGTACGATCGGCTACTGGATTTCTCCAAGGCGCAGACCGGCGCCACCTTCTTCGCGCCGGCGCGCCCGACGCTGCAGGCGCTTGCTCAGGCTGCCCAAAGCAAGCTTGCGACGCCTCGACTGTCTGGCGCCACGCCGCGTTGAAGCGGGTAGCTGGGCATCGCGGATTTCAATCGTTCTCCTTCGCCGTTCCACCGTGCATCGCGACTTCGCGCAGGTGCACTGGGCGTGCCGTTCGGATTCGATGGTACCGCCTGCGCCTCGCGCGCATGTCTAGGGTGTCGCGACAGTGGAACCTTCCACGGCCAATGCGATCGGCACTTCCACCAGAGGCTCGACGAGCGCGTCGGAGCGAATGCAGAGAAACCCGCGTCGCATGCCCGTGCTGGCGGCGAACGAGCTGGCATAGATCGCCACGCTGGCGGAATGTCCGCCTTCCAACGACCCTGACGCCGGCTCGATCTCCAGCCATCGCACCGGTTGCGGCGCTGCGCAGACCGTTGCCGAAGCGGTCGCCTCCCAATGCAGAACGCTGCCGTGGACACCGGGATTGGACAAGGCGAGCCGTCCGCTGGCGATCGCGTTCGGTGGCGCCGCCAGTGTCAACGTGGATGTCGACGTGGCTGGCGTGTCGATCGTCACTTCGATCCGATCCGGCGCACCGATCGCGGCCGTCACCGCCATGAGCGAGGCGATTGTGCGTATCAAAGTCTGCACAGGAACTCTCTCGACGAGCAGAAGAACGGCGCCCGGTGGGCGCCGTCGAAAGGGGCGTGGACGCGGCCCCGCCGGCCTGTCGCGCCGGCGAACCGCCGGCGCATGGAGCGGGATCAGTTGCCGTCGAAACCGTCGGTGAAAATGCGGTCGCCGACGTTGAACGCGACGTGCACCGGCAGGCGTCGATTGCGCGGATCGCTGCTGGCGATGCACAGCGTCGCGCTGTACGCGCCCGGAGCCAGTCCCGAAGGATCCAGCGTGGCGGTGATCGTCTGCTGCGACTGCGGCGACACGACGCCGCCACCTACGCTGAGCGAGAGCCACGGCACATCGGCCATATCGGCGCAGTAGTCCGGCTCCAGCACGGGACGCACGAGCAGCGAATGGAAATCGGGGTGGCCGACGCCCGGATCGATCAGCTGGCTCCAGCTCAGCATCGGCCCCGGCCACACCTGGGCATGCCCCTGATATCCGTCCGGATTGGGTGCGCCACTGGTATCGGCCGCCATGAAGACGTTGCCCGGAGCGAGCGGGTCGAACGCCACGCCGATGTAGGCGTTGCCGCTGGCGACGCTGATCGCGTTGCCGCCGAGGTCGACGCGCACGAAGGCGGCGCCGTTCGCGGGAATGGCGGTCGCCGTAGCCGGTACCGAGGCGATCAGGTTGCCGGGCGTGCCGGCCGGGCCGGTGTCGTCGTAGACGAGGACTTCGAAGTCCTGCGTCGTCGGGCCGTTCGAAAGGAACGCCACGCAGACGCTCGAGACCAGTGCCGGATAGCTATCCGGGGTGAACGGCTGCACGTACGCGACGCGCTCGTAGACGACGTCGAACGAAACCTCGGTGTAGCCGTCGTCGGGAATGCCGTCGTCCTGAATCTGTATGCCCGGCGTGCCGGCATCGCAGCCTGCCGTCTCCGACGCTCGGATCGGCACGGCGGTTTGGACGGCCTGACGGTAGCTTACAGACCTGCCAAGCGGGTCGGCCGCAGCGGCAACCGTCGAGCCTGGCGCGTGGGCAATCGCCTCCGTCGCTCCGCCGGGAGCTTCCGTCACGCTCCAGTGCAGGTCGACCTGCCCCGCATTGGCGATCACTACCGGCACGTCGACCGGCGCGCTGCCGAGGTCGACGCTCGCGCTGAGCGGATCGGGATTGACCGCCAGCGTCGCCGGCTGCAGCGGCTCGATCGTCGTCGATGCACTGGCGCTGGCGAACTGTGGATGCGTGGCGACCCAGTCGATCGCCTGCGGCGGCGTCAATGAAGCCGTGTCGTAGGAATACTGGTTGCCGATCGAACCGTCGGCGTTCTGCAAGCCGATCGTCGCGATGCCGCCATTGTCCCAATCGGGGTTGTCCGGATCGCCGAATGTCGTGTTCTGGTATTGAAACGAGATCGTGCCGTCTTCGCCGAGCCAGACTTCGAACGAAGCGAGCGCATCGTCGTCGCCGAGGAAATGCGGACGGTTCCACTGGATGACCGCATGCCGCGGCGGCGTATCGCCGATCGCCAGCCAATAGACGTTGCCGGCCCCGGCGCCGAGATCGTCCCAGAACGGGAGAATCAGACTGCCCTTGATCGGGCCGATCGGATTGACGTACGGCAGCGGGAACTCGAACGAGGGTATCGATTGCTGCACGTCGCCGACGACGATGCCGCCATTGTTGCCGACCCACAGCGTGTTCGAGCTGCCGTCGTAGAACGGCAGGTCGAACGGCAGCACGACCTCGGTCGAACCGTCGTCGAACGGATCGAGCGCCGTGCCGTTGCCATGGCTGATATCGATGAAGCCGTACTGCCCCGGTTGCGCGACATAGCCCGGTGGCTGGTCCTGCGCGGTCCAGGTGGTTTCGTGCACCCCCGAATCGGCCTGGACGACCGCCGTTCTGTTGAACTGGAAACTCTCGCCGTCGGCGAGCGTGTGCGGCATCAGGGAGAAGATCGTGCCGTCGACGCTGTCGGTCAGCGTGTGGAACGCCATCACCGTGCCCGAGGTGTTGGTGACGGTGTAGCAGTAGTTGACGGCGTCGCCGATGACGGCCTGCAGGGTGTTGGCGCTGCCGCACGTCGCCGGATCGCCGTTGTCGGGCGCGAGACCGACAGTGAGCTGGATGCCGCCCGTACCGGCAGTTGCGGCCTTTACACCGACATGAACGGCCTGCACGCGCGCCGCGGCGCCGGCGCGGCCGGCTGTCGAACCGTCTCTGGAAGCCAGCGCCGGCGCGGCCTCGAGTGCGCCGGCGAGCAGCGCTCCGGCCGCGGCGAGCTGGGTGAAGATCTGGGTCGTTGAAGTTTTCACCGAAGAACCCCTGAGTCTGCGTGAAGAGAAGTCGGCGATCTCGATCGCGCAGCCGGCCATCGGCGGCGGAATCGAAGCGCTTGCTCCGAAGCTAGCCGCAGATCGCTCGGCCCCGCATCACATCGGCTTGAAATTGCTTTGACATGCGCTTGAAATGCGGCGCCCAGCGTGAAATGCAGCGACGAACGCCGTGTTCGATCAGCGCGCGGCACCCGCGTCGACCACGCGCTGGCCGGCGAGCCTGGCCGTCTGCGCGCGTGCGATGTCGGCCGATCGGCGATCGCCCAACCGTTCGTAGAGGGCCGTCATCGCGCCTGCCGCGTGGTAGTCCTTCGAGACATACAGCGACAAGTGTCCGGCGACGCGGGTCGCGTCCTCGACCCGCTGCCGGTCGAGCAGGTACAGGACATAGGCCGACGCAGCCGCCGCGATCAGGTCGGGGCGATTGTCGCGCACGGCGGTATCCACCGCAGCGGCAAACCGCGTGTCGGCCCCCGTGTCGTCGCCCGTCGCGCCGGACAGGCGCGCCTGCACGAGGTTTTCCACGAAGGGGCGGTCGGGATCGTACGGCGACGCTCCGGCGTCGCGCAGCCGCGAGAGCAAGTGGCCCGCCAGCGCGGTGTCGCCCGCCAGCAAGGCCGCGTCGGCCAGGACTTGAACCGCTTCGGACAAGCTCGCGTCGCTGGTCGGATCGGCCGGTGCCAGCACCGCGTCGACGATCGCGTCGGCCTGTGCGACGGCTTCGGTCGGATGCCCCCGTTCGGCCAGCAGCCGGCGGCGCAGCACGGCGAACTCCGGCGGCGCGCTCGGCGCCGCCGCATCGAAGCGCTCGACGACGTGCGCCGCCTCGTCGAAGCGGCCGCCTGCCAGCAGCGCCAGTGCGCGCGAATAGCCGACCGCGCGAACGGTGATCGCATTCTCGATGCGCGCAGTGAGCTGCCATGCCTGGGCGCTGCTCGCGAGCGCGCCATCGATGTCGAGCATCTGCCGTTGCGCATCGGCCTTCGCCGCGAGCGCATCGGCAAGATGGTCGTTCACGCCGAAGCGCTCGAATACGGCGATCGCCCGGTCGAACGCCACGACGGCCTCGGCGAAGCGGCTGCGTCGTGTCTCGGCCATTCCGATGTTGCCGTCGACGCTGGCCTCGCCGGGCAGGTTGCCTGCGCGCTGCCATTGCAGGCGTGCGAGGCCGAAGCCAGTCATCGCCTCGTCGTCGTCGCCGCGCTCTCCGGCAATGACGGCGCGCAGCATATGGATGCGGCCGAGCAGCATCGGATCGCTCTGGTCGTCGAGCGCCTTCAGCGCATCCGCGCAGTGGCCGGCCGCGCTATCCAGCTTGTAGCGGCGATAATCGATCGCGCAGAGCCCGTACTGTGCGCGGCTCCGGATCGAAACGGGAATGTCGCCCCCCGCGTCGGCGATGCGCCGGAAGCCGTTTTCCGCCAGATCCGTGCGTCCCGCGCGTTCGTCGACTTCCGCGCTGCGCACGGCGATCGTCGGATCGTGCTGCAGGTCGAGCGGTGCCGCTTCGATCAATCCGGCCGCCTGCTGCAGATCGCCTTCGAGAAAGGCGGCGTCGATTCGTTGCTGCAGCTCGACCAGCGTCGGCCGCGGCATCGCCGCCGGTTCGGCAGCGCGGCCGATCTGCGAGAAGAACTGGCCCAGTGCGAGATCCGCCGCTTGCAGCGGCGTCGATGCGGTGGCCTCGTAGTGCCGGGTCCGCTCGGCGTCCTGCACGTCGACGGCGAACGACCAATGGCTGCCGTCGCGACGAGCGACAGCAGCGAGCACGACCGTCGCGCCGGCCCGCCGCGCCAAGCCGAGACGCCTGGCCGGATCGGCAAGCTCGGCCTCGTCGTGGCTGGCCAGGTAGGCGATCGTCTGCTCGCTCGGAAGCACCGGCAGCCGGCCGCGCTCGCGCACGGCGGATGCGAGATGGTCCATCGCGCCGAGGCGGATCCAGCGCGACTGCGTATCGGCGTCGCGTACGGCGACGGGCAACACGAGATACATGTCGGCCGCCGACGGACGCGGCGGCGGCGCAACCGTGGCGTGCCTCAAGGCGATCGCCGCACCAGCGAGGCCCGCGAGCAGGGCGAGTGCGGCAACGAGTCGTCGACGTCCCGCCTGGCGAGTGCTCGCAGGCAAGCCAGCAACAGGCACCGGCGCTCGTTCCGCGACAGGGTTCGGGACGAGCGGACGAGCGTCGCTCCCGGACGCAGCGGGGTCGTCCTCGGCGACGAGCGTGACCGGAGCGACCCAGCGATAGCCGAAGCGCGGCATCGTGCGGATCATGCGCTGTGCATCGCCGGTATCGCCGAGCGCGCGGCGCGCGCGCGCCAAGGTCTGGCCGAGCAGGGCGTCGTTCACGTCGACGCGGCCCCACACGGCGCTGATCAGCTCGTCGCGGCCGACCACGCGCTCGCGTTTTTCGAGCAGGTAGACGATGCAATCGAACGACTTCAGCGGCAGCGGGATCACTTCGCCATCGCGGCGCAGTTCGCACGACGGAACGTCGAGCTCGAAGCCTTCGAAGCGGTAGCGCCGGGAAAGCATGATGCGATTGCCACTCCGTGACCGAGGCGCAGCCGGGTTCAATGCCTGGCGGCTCCGATCCACGGCGGCGAGAAGCGAGGACTCTACCGGGTAGCGTTGCCGCGCGCACGCGAGCGCGCACGCGAGCGCGCACGGGCTCCCTCGCTCACGTCTCCGGGATCATGCGCGATGTGGAATGCATACCGCCACGTTCCTAGGTGCCTTCATGCCCACCCACCTCGGCGTCTTCGCGTTTGGCCTGCGCCATCGCCTCGGGCTCGAGTTCCTCGGCGCTTCGGTTGAGCCGAATGAACACGCCCCAGGCGACGAGCAGCGCAGCCGCGCAGAGTCCGATGCATGCGACGTACGGCAATTTCGACGCATCTTCGTCGACCACTTCGAAGACGCCGACCAGGGTTTCCGTGGCCAGGGCAATGACGACGACGACCATGAAGCGCGACAAGAACCGGCGCACGCGCGTCGGGCCGCTGACTTTCACGTCGCGCTGGACTTCTTCCTCGAAGATCGTCTGACCCAGTTCCAAGGCGACGACGGCGATGGTCAGCAGGCCGACGCACTCGAGCACCGCTCCGAAACGTGCGCGCCCCGTCCCGGGCATCGTGATGGCATGCCAGAGCTCGCTTGCTGCCAGCCCGATGAGAACAACCGCGCAGCCGACGAACAGCGCGATGACCGCCACGTAGCCGGCAGCGAATACGGTTTCGACCACGCGGGCAGCCGTACCACGCGGCGATGCCGAAGCATGGGCGGAGGCAGCGATGTCGCGCGCTTTACGACGGGTCATGGCGCAATCCTATCGATTTCGCGGCGGCGGCGTATCCCACGCCGGTCTGCCGCGGGCGAAGCAACGACAGGGCCTCGGAAGCGGCCGCGCCTGTCGTTGAGCCAGGCCCCTGCCATTTGCTGAACAGGAGGTCGCAACCCAAGCAGCATGTCATTGACCGATACCGCCGCCGGCAACGCTTCGTTCCTTCGTCCGGAAACGTCCGATCCTGCCATCGGGCGCAGCAGAACCAATGCCGCCACCGCGCAGTCGGCCCGCAGCACGCTTCGCGCGAGTGCGGCCCTTCAACGGCCCTGCGCGACGCACTGCGCATGAGAAGCATGCAAGAGACACAAATTCTCCCCCCGCGCTTCGATCGACACCGCAGGCCCTCCGGCGACCGGCGTGGCGAACGTGCAGATATCGCTGTCCGCCTCGCCCCAGCGGTTCATGGCGGAGGTGTCGATGAGGGCATCGGCATGGCCGGCTTGATCGGTCATGCCGGGCTGCCGGACAACCTCGGCCGCTGCCGAGCAGGTGGCGCTGACGGCGACTCCGCCGACGGGTTGCCCTTCGGGATCGAGCAAGGTCAATACAACATGGCCGTCGATGGCGTCGATCGCAGAACGCGAGGCCTGCAGAACATTGCCCGGACCGGATCGTAGGGGCAGATCGATCGGTGCGTTGACGATGCCATCGCCGAGACGGAACTGCACGCCCGCATCCAGCGAGCCCGCGGAGACGGCAGCCGTAGCGAGTCCGGCGCTCGAGCATCCGCTCGCGTCCGTCGGCGGCAGTACGCCCGAAGCCGCGACACCATCGATGCTGCCAGTGCCGATGCCCAGGTCATGGAAGGAAAACTGGACCTGGGCACCCTGGATGGGCGAACCCGCGCCATCGTAGGTGCACACGGTCAAAGGCACCGCCGTGTTCGCCATCAACGGAGTCGGGCCGGCCACCAGGCGAGCGGGGGCGATCCCTGGAAATACCAGCTGCTCGACGGTAGCCGGATGCGCTTCCTTTCCTCCGGCGACGCCGGCGCCTTGCGCCCAGAGGGCCATCGTTTGCCCGAGATAGGCGACGGGATAGTCGATGGTCGCCGTCGCCACGCCGGTGTCGTCGGTCGGCGTGGTCGCGACGACGCTGGCGTGTTCCATGCGCCCGATGGCGAAGAGCAACGTCGAGCTGCCGTCGAACAGCACGCCTGTCGCATCGTTCGCGTCGAACGGCGTCGTGACGAACAAACTGTACGCCCCGTTGATGGTACGGACGGTGCGCGCGCCCTCGTTACCTGCATTGCCGGCGCCGCGCATGATCAACAAGGTGTCGCCGGGCTTTGCACCGCCATCCGCCGTCACGAATGCGTTCTGGCCGGAGGCCGTGAACAGTTCGCCGTTCGCCTGCGCATCGCCGTCATTGCCGTGGAGCGAAAAGATGCCGGCCCCCTGCGCAGGGAAACCGCTGACCGGGCTGTCGACGATCCCGAACTGGATGGCAGTCCCGGGCAGCACGGGATTGCCCTCCCGATCGGTCGCCACAGCGCGGGCCAAGAGCGTGTAGCGCGTTTGTGCATCGGCGATCGACGTGGAACTCGCATCGGAACCCTCGCCGCTGACGCCGGCAACGACCCGATTGACGCGAATGGAATCCGGGTCCGGCGACAACGCGAGCTTGAACAACTGGCCATCCGATACGACGATCGTGGTGGTCGCGACCAGCGGATCGGCAATACCGTTGTCGACATCGTTGTCGGCGCGATCTGCGGTGGCGCGAATCCGAATCGGACCCATGCGGCTGCCCGAATGGAAGGTGACGTTGGCTACACCACCCTGCGTCGTGGTGGCGATTCGAACGCCGGAGACCGGCCCCGCGGCCGAGTTCGCAGACAGCGTGCCGCCCTCCGCATCGCCCAGTATTTCAACGAGGACGTTGTCGTGGCCCGAATTGCCGACGATCGGATCGGCGACGGGGCGCTCGTTGTCGTCCGTCAATGCGGCCACGATCGAAGCCGTCGTTCTCCCGGACGAACCTCGCACGTAGATTCCGACGCCCGCGCCGGTCGAAGCCGCCGACGCCAACTGCAGGGACTTCGCCATGGCGCCCGCGCTGCCGCTGACCGTGAACCTGTATTCGTTCGAGTAACTGAGGTCTCCCCCGGCGAGGGAACCGGCCAGGCGCAATGTCGAAGTGCCTGGCGTCTGCTCCGAATTCACGAAGGCGACGGCATTGCCGCTCGCATCGGTCGTCAACGTGATGGACGAGTACAGCAGCGCCGATTCGTCAGCCGGCGTAGTCGGATCGTCGGCGACGGACAACTTGGCAACCGTATCCGGCGACATCGTAAGCGTGATCGGCTTGAAGGCGATCGGATTGGCGAAACCGTCCTGCCAACGGATCGTCACTTGCGTCTGCGTGGGACCGTGCAGATTCGGGGGAACACGGTTCGGGTTCAACGGCAGCGTCGTCGCGCCGCCCGCCAGGTACAAGGTTCCACAGTCGCTGATGGGCACATCGCCCGAGTCGTCGTTGTAGCAATACATATCGGCCGACGAGCCGCCGCTGCCGGAACCGCCGCCGCCACCGCAGCTGGTCAGTACGAAAGCGACCGTCGCTAGAACGGCAATTCTCTGGAACATGCGTGGTCCCTCGACCGGAACGGGCAGCTTCTGCGTGTCGCGTCGGATAGACATACGCATGGCCGGGCGAAACTCCGCCAATTCGCGGTCGAATCCCCTTGATCGGGACTCATCGGTTGCAACATCACCGCTGCACGACACGCCGGCGCGCTATTTTGCCGCTCCCGGCGCCACCGTCCTGCGGCGCTTGACGCTCGCGCGCGGGTCGTCGTCGCGACTGCACGTTCCCGGCGTACCGCGCGCATGTACCCAAAACTCCGAAAGTACGTATTCAGGGGCATCTGCGGCTTTGCTGAACTCGTAGACGATTCCGGCGCGCACGTCATCGAAGCACTTCACATCGACGCCGCCGCTGCGATAGACGAAGTATGCCGTCAGACGCAGCGGCACGTTTCGGGCATTCAGGCCCGCGATGGCGCTGCCGTGAACGATTCCGTCATCGCTGGCGGAGCGCGGCAGCGAGGTGCCGATGCTCACTGCGACACCATTCGCGTACTGGACCTCGATCTGCCCCTCGGCGTGTCCGTCCTTGTCGTAGAACCACACTTCCTGGACGCGCTTGTGTGCCGCCGGGTACTCGCTGCCGGCGTGTCCGAGCACTTCGCGCATTTTCTCGCGCTTCATGCCGAGCTCGAGCCCGCCGATGCGATGGCCCGGCACCACGAGCAGATCCGCCGTCTCGCTGAAGCTGGCGCTGGGCAGCGCTTCGCCTGGTGCGGCAATGGCGATCAAGACGGCAATGTGCGACAGCAAACGACGCATGCGCGAACCTCGTGATCTGCACCGAAGGAGTCCCTCGTTTCTTGCACAGCGCTGCGTGCAGCTCCTTTTCGGTGAATCAAACGCCAGAGGCAGACGATGCGAAGGGCATCGGATCGTTGGCGCAGGAGCGTTGGACGCGAGCGACGTTCGTCACAACACTACGCTGGCAGGCGCGCGAGCCCGCCACGAGCGACGCCTCGAGAATGCGGCAAGAAGGCGGATGATCGCGACGCTCGACCTGACGCGAGCTCGAAGATCGCGTCGTTGGCCCATGACTTCACGACAAGAATATTCCACCGTCCCCCAAGCCCCGCGCCGTGGAAGCGCGGGGCTTGGAAGCCATGTGAACTACGGCGAAGTCACGCAGGACGAATACGACTTGGACAGCGACACGAAGCCTGCCGCGCCGCTGCAGGACGACGATGTGGAAATCTGGATGGACGCGTTCGTCTGGCCCGTACAGGAAGCCGCGCCGATGTTGGTGAGGCCGCCGCCGTAGGCGGTGTCCGCCGGCGCCCAATCGGCGATCGCGGCCACCAGCATGTTCGCTGCATTCGTGCTTTTGACCACGGTGATCGCGGGCTTCCCGGTCGGCGTGACGGTCGCGTCGGCGTAGAGGCTCTGTACGGTAACCGCGACCGGCGGGCCCGGTTGCGCGAGATCGATGGTTGCGCGGGACAGCGCGTCCACGCCGCCCTTGCCCGCCACGAAGCTGGAATCGAAAGCATAGGCGAAGCGGCTGCAAACGAGCCCAGTGGTCGAACTCGCTGGTCTCACGGATGCGGCGGCGGACAACGGCACGTTTGCGAGCGCTTCCTGGAGCGCGGCGATCGACTGGACGTCCTCCTCGCTGCCGCCGCGCTTCGAAGCCGCTGCGACGCGCTCGTCGATTTCCTTGGACAGGCGCGCGCGTTCGAAGGCGGCCCCTCCGCTTCCGAAGGCGAGTCGCGTCGACACGCCGCCGACGTCGGCTTGTTCATAGACACCGTCAGCGATCTTGTTCCAGTTGCGCAAGAACTCGGGCTCGGACGCAAGAGCCGGAAGCGCGATCGCGCCGAGTAGAGAGACCGTCCAGCCATGCCCGCAGATAGCCATTGGAGAATCCTCTTTTTCGTCGATGAAGGTTCGGAACGGTTGGGGCCGTTCCGACGCTCGCGAAGGCGAGCGCGTGCCACTACAACGAAAATGATCGTACGAAACTGCGAAATGGGTTGCGCTTTCTCGCGCACGCGATCGTATGCGCTCAATTCGGCGCCGTTCGAGTGCCGGATCGCAGGCGGCAACCCGCATCAGTTCGTGTGCGGCTCCGAAGCGAAAGAGCTTCCGCGCAAGCGCGTGATCAGATCCTCCACCAACGGCAAACCGTGGCTCGGCATCCGGACGGACTTCAGCATCAAGCCCGGCAACGCCGGCTCCGGGATGATCTCCACGAGCGCACCTTCGAGCAGCTCCCGCTCCACCGCGTGTGCGGGCAGGACGCCGATCGCCGTTCTTTCGGCGAGCAGCCCTCGTTTGACGCCTTCGATAGTCCCCAAGGTCTGCATCCGCGGGAGGGGAAATTCGGCGGCCTTGAAATACTGTCGAAGCACGTCGTGATAACTGCCGCCCGCATCGCTCATGTAGAAATCCCAGGGCGCCAGGCGGTCCGCCCTCACCGTGTGGCCCGCCAGCGGATGCGACGGATCGGCGCAAATCGCCAGTCGCGCCTTCGCCAGCGTCGCGTCGTCGTCCGTTCCCGAGTCGGCTTCGATGATCAGGCCGATATCGCATTTCCCCGCAGCCACGAGTTCGCGAATATCGTCGCAGGTCGCGGTGAACACCTTGAAGCGAGCACTCGGCCAGCGTTCCCGCATGGACGCCAAGCGCGGCGGAAGCACATAGGTGCTGACGGACTCGACCGCTGCCACCGACAGCGTGAGCTTGGCATCGCTCGAAACCCGTGCCACTTCACCGAGAATTTCGTTGGTCAATGCCAGCGCACGCTTGGCATAGGGAACGAGTGCTTCTCCGGCCGGAGTCAGCGTGGAGCGTCTGGATTGCTTGCGGAACAGTGTTGCGCCAAGAACGCGCTCCAGCGCGCTGATCGTTTCCGTGGCAGTCGATTGGGAAATGCCGAGCATCCGCGCGGCGCGGGCTTGTGCGCCCGACTCGACGACCGCGAGGAACACGCGTAGATGCCGAAGCTCGAGTTCCGCGTTCATGGCTCGCCTCATCTTCGGCTGGGCCGATCATCGACATCGCCGTTTTGGAGTCTCGTATCGAAAGCGTAGCATGACAACTTGCGCCGGTAGCGCGTCGGAATGTCGATTTTTGCCAGAAAAAAGAATGTGTTGCCGGGCGTCGGTGCGCAACCGGTCGACGACGGAGCCATCGGATCGCGGTCGTGACGGCAGCGCTGGGCGTGCCGATCGCACGCCACTCGTCTTGGGGAGCGTCGAATGATGAATTCTGCACAAGCCGTGGACGCCGAGCCTCATGTCGAAGTCACGGAGAAATTGTTCGCCGATGCTTATCTCCGGCTCAAGCAGGTGGCGCGGCGCGAACTCAAGTACCGCACCGGGCATACCCTCAATACCACCGCGCTGGTGCACGAGGCCTACCTCAAGCTCGCGACGAACGACACGCTTTCCTTCGATCGCGACGGAAAGTTCTTCGAGTATGCCGCCATCTGCATGCGCCATATCCTGGTCAACTATGCGACGCAGCGTAGTTGCCAGAAGCGCGGTGGCGGGGCGACTCACGTCGACTTGGCGCATCCCGGCGTGGACGGCACTGCGATCAACCCGCAGTTGGCGCTGCAGCTCGACGCGGGACTGAAAGCGCTCGAGGGCGAGGACCGCAGGGCCGCCAAGGTCGTCGAATTGCATTTCTTCTCCGGATTGCCGCTCGCGCTCGTGGCGGAGATCCTCGGCGTCGTCCGCCGTACGGTCGATCGCGATTGGCGTTACGCCCGCGCCTATCTGCTCGCTCATGCAGATGGGCCGACTGCATCTTCTTCGCTTTGAGGGCGAGCGGCCCATGCGCCCCGTCGCTGCTCGGATTCGAACGCTGTTCGAGCAGTTCGTCGATCTCACGGAGAAAGAGCAAAGTCGACTGTTCCGTGACGGCGGCTTCGGCAGCGACGAACGCGCTGCGCTGCAGGCGCTGCTCGACGCGGATCGATCGTGCGATGCCGCCATTGATGTGCCTGCGTCGGAGTGGATCGACCAACTTCAATGCGAGGCTTTCGAAGCCGCGCCCCTCGTCGGCGAACGCGTCGGTCTGTACCGTATCGTGGAGATGGTGGGAAGGGGCGGGTCTTCATTGGTCTTTCGCGCGACACGATCGATCGGCGATTCGGAACGAACCGTCGCGCTGAAACTGCTGAACCTGCGCTGGCTCCCGCCCGAATTGCTGCGTCGCTTTCGTCGCGAGCAGCAGATTCTGGCGCAGTTGCGCCATCCCAACATCGCACGGTTGCTCGACAGCGGGGTGGGCGAGGACGGAATTCCGTATCTGGCGATCGAGTTCGTCGAAGGGGTGAACCTGCTGGAGTTCGCCAAGACGCACGCGCTGGGGCGAGACGCACGGCTGCGCCTGCTGGAGGACTTGTGCCGTGCCGTGGACGCCGCGCACCGCTCGCTGATCGTGCACCGCGACCTGAAGCCGTCGAATGTCCTCGTCGCGGCAAGTGGTCAGGTCAAGGTACTGGATTTTGGAACCGCGAAATGGGTGGAAAGCGACGATCCGGTCACCTTGACGCATTCGATACAGCTCACGCCGGAATACGCCGCTCCGGAACAGTATCGAGCGGGGCCGACGACGACGGCGACCGACGTGTATGCGCTGGGCGTCATTGCGGCCGAGCTGCTGATCGGAGTGCGCCTCGGTCCGAATGCGACATGGCTAGACGGAGTAGCCGTCGAGATCGACACGCGCGCACGGCGGCGGCAGCTGGATGCCGCGCTTTCCGGGATGCTGGAGGTGGCTTTGGCCGGCGATCCGTCGATGCGCTATCAAACGGCGGGCCAGCTGGCCGACGACATCCGTCGATTCCTGCATCACGAACCTCTGGAGGGCCGAGCCTCTTCGCACGCCTATCGACTGCGCAGATTCATCGCGCGCCATCGCATCGGCGCTCTCAGGGTTGCGGCATTCGTCTCGGTCGGTCTTGCGGGGCTCGGCATGGCCATGGGTTGAAGCATCGAATCCTCGCACCTGGGCCGACGACGGCGGGAAATATTCGTCCCTCATGTCGCATTCGATACGGAAATTCGTTTCTATGGAGAGCGGATGCAACGGAGAGCAGAGGCATCGGCCCTGCCGCTTCCGAAGCGGAACCGCAACCTATCGACCAAGGCATTGGAAAACATTGCCGGGGACTGGCGTTTGCGTGCGTACACTCTCCCGCACGCTTCGGGCCGCCTTTCTCCGGCTATTTTTCCTTCTCTGACGAAAGGGAGCTCCACGCCCTGTCGAGCGCTCGGCGCGAGTGTCGTGTTCGGATAGGCGCCCATCGACGCAGCGAAGCCCGACTCGCTCTCACGATCGCGCGCGGACATCCTGTCGATGTCGCAAACGCGGCTCGAACCTTGTTATGGATTTCGTACCGCCCTGGCAATTCGTTGGGGGCGTGCTGCGTCGTGGCGAGAATCGGGGGCTGTGCGCGAGTCCACAGTTCGTTCTTCCGTGCGATACGCAAGGCGCAGCGCCGGCGCGGGAAGCCCGGTGTTCGGTATGGCCAGCCGGTCCCGGTGGCGCCAAGGAGGGGAAGCAGATGTCCCGAGCTGCCACACAAATCTGACGTTGGAGAATCCGATGACCTTGACGAGCAACACACTTTCCAGGGCCGTCCGCGGCGCGCTGTGCACGGGCGCGACAGCGGTACTTGGCTTGCATGGCGCCACTGCCTTCGCGCAGGACGCGCAGGACCAAGGGGGCCAGAAACTGGAAACCATCACCGTGACGGGTTCGAACATCCGTCGCGTGGATATCGAAACATCGAACCCGGTCATCAGCATCGACCGC
>Ga0105249_10001287_pt1 | contig 21987 bp, 21 predicted proteins | sample KBSS44metaG_FD_81522 | JGI IMG/M metagenome (GOLD analysis project Ga0105249, IMG submission 81522) | Switchgrass rhizosphere microbial communities from Kellogg Biological Station, Michigan, USA - KBS S4-4 metaG | ecosystem: Host-associated > Plants > Roots > Rhizosphere > Soil | place...
AGCGCGCAACCGGGTCGGTCACTCCTCCCGAAACGGGTTCGCGCGTACGTTCCGGATTCGGCGGGTCGAGGTTCGGCCGCCGTGTTTTTCTATCCGATCCGGACTGGCCTCCCCGTCAGCTCGAAGCAGAACTTCTCGAGCGTTCCGTTGTCGAAGCGATTCCAACCGTCGCAGGCGCAGTGCTCTCGAGTCTCGACGTCACAGCAGAGCGCGGCACCCCGCACGTCCTGGCGGCCCAGGTGATAGAGGGACACCACGTGCTCCAGCTCCGATCGGGTAGCCTGGGGCCTCTTCGCCGCGATCCAGTCGAACTTCTTGCGGAACTGCTTGTCGTCGAGGTCGCGGAAGCCGTGGCAGAAGACGTCCGCGCGCGCGGCGATCGTGCACGCGCACTCCTCTTCGCCGGCTCGGGCCAGCAGCGCCCCCCGGATCCTTTCGATCGCCTGGGGTCTCGAGAGGTGCTCGGTCTCGGGTGCGTTTTCCATTGCTTGATCTCCCGGGCTCCAGAGTCTCCCGGGTCGGGTACCGCGGTCCTGATGCAAACGAATCAGCGTCCCGGCGGTCCGTCGACGCCGGCACCGTGATGTTTCTGCACCAATCCTGCGGCGCCATGGGCGTTTAGCATCCGGGAAATCGGCTCGTCGCCCGACCCGTTTCGGGCGGATCCGGACTGACGGAGGCCAGCGATGAGTGCACGAAAGGCAGACAGGAAAGTCCCCCGAACCCTTCCACCCGAGCCGCAGCAGGTTTCCGCCCTCTTCTGTTCGGACCACGAGCGCCTGGCCCGTCTCGAGGTGGACGCTTTCGTCGCTCGCGCCGCGGGCGACACGGCCGCCGCGGCAACGCGCTACCGGGCCTTCGCGGATGGTCTCCGCCGCCATATCGCTACCGAGGAGGAGCTCCTGTTTCCTCTATTCGAAAAACGTGCCGGCCTCTTCCCGGATTCGAGGCCGACGGAAGTCATGCGCAAGGAGCATGCGGAGATCCTCCGCCTGCTCGGCGAAATCCTCCGAACGATTGGAGACCCGGCGAAGCTCCCGGACCAGGCCCGAGCCGCGTTTCACGAGATTCTGGAGGAACACCACCGTAAGGAAGAGGGCTTGCTCTACCCGGCGCTCGACATGGTACTGACGCCGGAGGAACGCGACGCTCTCGCCGCGAAAGTCGGGGCGATCCCGGGCTGATCCTCCCATCAGCGCGGATCGCGCAGGCTGCAAAAGAAAACGAGCCGACGCGATCTTGATCGGCACGCACGGCCGCGGCGGTACCGAGCGCTTCATCGAGAAGTGATCGCCGGATCGCTCCGTCGCCCGGTGAATCGAACGCATCAATTCGAATGCACCATGCGCGAAATCGCGAACGGGAGAACAATCCGCATCGAGGAAAGGAGGTTGCCATGTTGAACGTCACGCGTTGGGAACCTTTCCGGGAGTTCGAGAAGCTCCCCGAGCAGATGGTGCGCTTGTTCGGCTTTCCGACCATCCGCCCGTACACCGCCGAGGAAGCTCTCACGGTGGCGGATTTCATGCCGCCCGTGGACATCTACGAGACCGAGAAGGAGTACCTCATCAAGCTCGACCTCCCGGAACTGCACAAGGAAGAGGTGAAGGTCTTCGTCGAGGATGGAGTGCTGTCGATCCAGGGCGAACGCAAGAAGGAGAAAGAGGAGAAGGGCAAGAAGTTCCTCCGGATCGAGCGTTCCTATGGAACCTTCCTGCGCACCTTCACGGTTCCCCCGGACGCCGATGAGACCAGGATCGACGCCGAGTTCAAGGAAGGTCTGCTGAAGGTCCATCTTCCCAAGTCCGAGAAGGCGAAGCCAAAGACGATCGACGTCAAGGTTTTCTAGCCTGTCGGAGGCCCGCCACCGGGCCGGGCGGATCGGCGAGAGCCGGTCCGCCTTTTTTCTGTCCCGACAGAGAGCTGATGCGATCGCATCATCCGTCGCCCCCCTCGACGCAAAAGAATCGCGGTCGAGATCATGCGAAAGGGGGTACCGATGCAGAAACAGACGACGCCTTCCACGGCGCGGCGGCCGAACGCAACCCGCCGAACGGCGCCGAAGGTGAGGGACCTCATGACTCCGAGTCCCTACACGCTTCAGCCGCGCGACACGCTCGCGTCGCTCTACGACCTGATGGACACACACCGGGTTCGCCACGTCCCGATCGTGGACAGCGACGGGGAGCTCGTCGGTCTTCTCACGCACACCGACCTCGCCATGACGGCTCTCGGCTCCCTCTCGGATCTGCCGCTGTCCCAGGAGCGGGATCTCCTGCAGCGCCGGCGCGTTCGGGAGGTGATGGTGACCGAGCTCGAGACGGTCGAACCGGACACTCCGCTGGCCGAAGCGGCATCCACGCTTTTCGAAAACAAGATCGGCTGTCTTCCGGTGGTCGAGGGAAACCATCTCGTCGGGATCCTGACCGAGTCGGATTTCGTCCGTCGTTTCGTGGAGGAGGAAACCGGCCGCGACCGGGGAAACTGAGGGCGCAGCCGGCCGGCTGATGCAAACAGATCTAAGCGGTTTCGCCGGCCGCGGAAACAATCCTCCTGCATCCGGTTAGGGAGGTATTTCATGAAAGCGAAGACTCGGGTTTCCCTCGTCCTGGGAGCCATCCTGGCGGGCACCGCGGCGTTTCTCATTGCCGCAACGTGCGCCGAGATCGACAAGTTCTACTGGATCGACGAGCGGCTCGCGACCGGGGGTCAGCCCCTGCTCGACCAGTTGCCGGCGCTCAAGCGGGAGGGGTTCCGCACGATCATCAACCTGCGCGAGCCGTCGGAGTACGACGAGGCGACCGAGAGCGCGGAAGTCCGCAGACTGGGTCTCCGCTATCTTTCGATCCCGTTTCGGGCGGCCGATCCCAAGGACGAACCGGTCCATGAGTTCCTGGCGGCCATGAAGGACAAGAAGATGTGGCCGGCATTCGTCCACTGCGGCACGGGCAACCGGGTCGCGGCGCTCTGGATGATTCACCGGGTGGTGGTGGACGGGTGGGAGCTCGAAAACGCGGAGCACGAGGCCCGGCTCGTCGGACTGAAGAGCGCAAACCTCCGCGCGTTCGCCTACGAATACATCTGCCGCCACGGGAAGGCGGAGGCCGGTCCGATTCCCTGCTCGAACCGCAGCACCGGAACGAACTAGGGATCGCGGCCGCCGTCACTCCCGTCCGTCGGGGAGCGCCGTCTCGATCGCCGCGGCGCGGTACTCGTCCTGGCCGTGCGGCCTTTCCCGACGAAGGGCCGCCGGCGGGGGCCCCGATCCTTGAGGATCCAGCGCCGGGTCCGCGGAGCCGGGCGCTCGGTGCCGCTGCCGATCATCTCGAGGAGGTCGGTGGTCGTCACGATGCCCGCGAGCTTGCCGTCCTCGAGAACCGGCAGGCATCCCATCGTGCGCCCGCGAAGCAGATTCGCTGCCTGGCGTACCGTCAGATCCGGTGAGCATGTGATCGCCGGTGACGCCATCACTTCCTCCACGGTCTCGACCTGGCGAAGGGACCCCATTCCCTCGACGTCGCGATCGGACAGCACGCCCACGATTCTGCTGCCGTCCTGCACCACGAGGTGCCGGATCTTCGCCCGCCGCATCCGCTCGAGGGCGACGGCCGCGGACTCCCGCGGCGTCGCTCGTTCCACCCGTGTGTGCATGATGTCCCGCACTCTCATGGCTTCTCCTCCCGCAGGCTCAGGCTAGCCGCGGCCCGAGCCTCCTGCCTGATGCAGGGAGACCATGCTCTCCTGATGAGTTCGGATCTTGGAGAGGGACTGTCCCCGCAGGAAGATCCTCTGGGTGAAATCAAGGAGGGGACAATGCTCCAGACAGTAAGGAAGTCCGATCTCGAGATTCAGCAGGACGTGATGCGCGAGCTGAGGTGGGATTCTCGAATCGGTTCGACGCGGATCGGCGTCGAGGTCGACAAGGGAGTCGTGACGCTGACAGGGACCGTGGAGAATTTCGCCAGGAAGCACGCGGCGACCGAAGCGGCTCACCGGGTCGCGGGAGTTCTCGACGTCGCAAACGACGTCCAGGTTCATCTGCCCGGAAGCCCCGGCCGGACGGATACCGAAATCGCGCGGGCGGTCCGCAACGCCCTGGAGTGGGACGTCTTCGTGCCGGATCAGCACATCCGCTCCAGTGTTTCCGACGGTTGGGTGACGCTCGAGGGAGAGGTGGAGTTTCTGCGGGAGCGCGAGGATGCGGGGAAAGTCGTTCGGCGGCTGGGGGGCGTCCGGGGCGTCTGGAATCAGATCACGGTCAAGCCCCGGGAGGTCGACCCCGTCGCCCTGCGCAAGATGATCGGGGACGCTCTCGAGCGTCGGGCCGAGCGCGAGGCCGGCCAGATCGGCGTCACGGTGGACGATGGGGCGGTCACCCTTTCGGGCAAGGTTCACTCGTGGCTCGAGAAGGATGCGGTCGTCGGAGTCGTCGGCCACGCTCCGGGCGTGCGGACGGTGAGCGACAAGCTCCGAATCGAGCCCTGGACCTAGAAGGAGCTCTCTTGTGTCAGGAGCGGCTCCGTCCGCCCGGACGGAGCCGCGGCCGCCTCAGAGCGCGGACAGCCTCGTCTCAGCTGACCTTCTTGACGTAGATCTCTCCGGCGGCCTCCGAATCCAGGGCCAGCGTCGTCTCTCCGATCCGCAAGACAGCCGCCGGCTTCCTCTGCTGAAGGCGCACGGTCGCGCCCGGGACGATACCGAGGTTCGACAGTTTCGTCATCCGCTCCGCCGCGCGCGGAGAAATGAACACGACCCGTCCTTCCTCTCCGATCGCGAGCTCGACGATCGGCTGAACGAGGGGCTGGATCGTCCGCGTGAACGAGCGGCAGCAGGCGCCGGGGGGGATCGGCTTTCCGTGGGGACAGATCAGCGGGTGTCCGAGAAAGGCGCAGATCGAGTCGGCGATGCCGCCGGAAAGTACGTGTTCCATGACGCACGCGGTCTGGTTCACGGCTTCGTCGTCGTGGACCTCGAGCACCGTCGTGAAGAGGGCCTCGGCGAGCCGATGGCGTCGCACCTGGCGGGCGGCGAGTTCGCGCCCCTGCGGCGTCAGGTGGACCCGCTCCCCGTCGAGCTGGACCAAACCACGGCGCGCGAGCTCCTCGAGCGCGTCGAGGAGACCCGCAACCCGGGTCGTATCGCGGAGGTCGGAAAGCCGATCCGATCCCTGTTCGCCGAGCGTCCAGAGTTCCTCGGCGACTTCTTCGACGTCCTGATCGGCGAGGTCCCGTTCGTGGCTCATGCCCTTCTCCTTCCGAGCCACCGGAACAGGCGGCCCAGCGTTTCGACGATGGCGGACGTGCGGGGGAACTGGTATCCGCAATGCGGACACCCGACGACGTCGCAACCCGGTTTCAGGGGGCAGGCGCTGCACACCTGTTGGCCATGCGAGAAGCGGCCCCCGCAGAGGGGACACGAGAAGACCGTCCCCTCGCTCCCCCGGGGCGTCGCGGCGACGAAGTCGACGGCGTCCAGATCGGCCGGTCTCATCGCCAGGGTCCCGGGACTGCCCGAAGGATCGCGTTCAGCGCGCCGCCGACGAGAAGCGTGAAGGGGAGAATGAAGGCGGCGATCGCCATTGCCGTCTTCCATCCCCGCTCCTTCACGATCATGAAGAAGCTGGCGATGCAGGGGATGAAGAGGGTGATCGTCACCATTGCGACGACGATCTGGATCGGGTCGAGAGCTCCGGCGCGGGCGAGACGAAAGAGACCGGCGGCGCCGAAATCGCGTCGGAGGAATCCGACGACGAAGGCCTCCGCAGTCTCGCTGGGAAGGCCGAGCCAGCCGGAAACGACGGGCCGCGCGGCACGCTCGACGAGTCCGAGCAGGTGGAGGCGGTCGGCGAAGAAAAGGACGAGCGTTCCCAGGACGAAGAGCGGGACCGCCTCCTTGAGGTACCACTCGACCCGGGCGAGCGTCTTGACGACGATGTTCCCGATTCTCGGCAGCCGAAGCGGCGGGAGCTCGAGGACGAAATCGCTTCCCCGGCCCGGAAGCACAAGAGAGGCGAGACGGCCCACGACGAGGAGAATTCCCCCGATGACCACGGCCCAGACGATCGTGGCCCAGAGCGCGACGCCTCCGAGCATGGCGAGTACGACCGTCAGCTGGGCGGAACACGGGACGCCGAGGGCGAGGAGCAGGATCACGATCAGGCGCTCCTTGGGGGTCTCCAGGATCCGCGTGGTCATGGTCGCCATCGTGTCGCAGCCGAGGCCCAGCACCATCGGCAGCACCGCCTTGCCGTTCAGCCCCATCTTCTTGAAGACGCGGTCGACCATTACCGCCAGTCGGGGGAGATAGCCGGAGTCCTCGAGGACGCCAAAGGCGATGAAGAACGTCGTCACGATCGGCAGCAGGAGCGCCAGCGAATAGGCGAGGGCCATCGTGACGAGGCCGTACGGACCGACGAGCATGTCGCGGAGGAACTGCCAGGGGATGAAGCGGTTTGCGGCTGCGATCGCGGCCGGGCTGATTACTCCGCCGAACAGGCGATGCTCGAGTAAGTCCACGAGCGTTCCGGCGCCGAGCTTTCCGACGAAGAGGTAGGCCAGGTAGAGCGCGGCGCCCAGGATCGGAACACCCCAGACCGGGTGGGTCGAGAGCTCTTCGAGGCGGACGACCCATGGCCGGGTCGACACCTGTGGGCCGCGGTGGCGAGCCGTGCCGTGCATCAGTTGCCGCGCGACCCTCAGCCGGGCGCGATTGACCGAGTAGGAGACGTCGGCGCCGAACTCCCGCCGGAGTTTGGCGCGGATTTCGTCGAGGCGCGCGAGGTCCTCGGCAGTCATGCGCTCGCGGAGCCATTGCTTCAGAGTTTCGTCGCCACAGATCGCCATCAGCGAGAGGCTGCGGGGCGAGATCGGCGAAGTTGGAACGAGCGGTTCTCCAGCCGCGAGCGCGCGTTCGACGGCCGCCGGATACTCGACGTGGACGGCGCCGCGGCGGGGAGCGGCGAGAGAGCGCACCAGGCGCGCGATTCCCTCGCGGCGGATTGCAACCGTCGGAACGACGTCAACCCCGAGCCGGGACGAGAGGGTTTCCGCCCGGATCGTGATTCCGCGATCCGCAGCTTCGTCCATCATGTTGAGACAAAGCACGAACGGGAGACCCATCTCGGCGAGCTGAACGGCGAGAAGAAGCGTTCTCTCCAGATTTTTCGCGTCTCCGACGAGTACGACTCCCCGGTGTCTCTCGGCGAGCAGCATGTCCCGGGTGACGCGCTCGTCTTCGGACGAGGGCAGAAACGACGCGATCCCCGGCGTGTCGGTCACGGGCGTCCGCAGCCCTTCAAGAACCGCGGAGCCCGTCGCGACTTCGACGGTCGTACCCGGGTAATTCGACACCGTGACGTAGGCGCCGGTCAGGGCGTTGAAGAGCGCGCTCTTTCCGACGTTGGAGTTCCCGACGAGGACGATGTCCGAACCCGGCTCGGGAACCGGAGGGACCGGTGCGAGCGGTTCGGGTTCGCTGGCGGGCAGAAAGGTGGCTTCCCCGGCTTTCACGTCGTCAGCGTAGGCGGGGCGGGGGGACCCGGGCTGATGCAATTGAATCAGCCCCCGCGGCGTCCGCCCGCACCCCGTAAGATGCCCGGATTCAATCGGATGGCCGGCGTCCCGCGGGCGACCGGAGAGAATGGGCCGGATGCGCCTCTTTGGAACCGACCTGGTCCTCCTGCACCCTCCGAGCGTCTACGACTTCCGCAGGATCCGCTCGGAGTACGGTCCGATCAGCGACGTCATCTTCTCCTCGCCGGCCTACGAGATGTATCCGATCGGCCTGACGTCGATCGCAAGCCACCTCGAGGAGCACGGCCACAATGTCCGGATCGTCAACGTGGCCCACCGGATGGTGGCGGACCCCGACTACGACGCCGAGGCGGCCATTGCCCGGCTCGATCCGGCGGTCTTCGGAATCGGGCTGCACTGGCTGCCTCACGCGCACGGTGCCCTGGAGCTCGCGCGGATCGTCAAGCGGCATCATCCGCAGACGCCGGTCGTATTCGGCGGACTTTCCGCGTCCTACTTTCACGAGGAGCTGATCCGGTCGCCGGACGTCGACTTCGTGGTGCGCGGCGACTCGACCGAGGAGCCGGTGCGCCAGCTCGTCTCCGCCCTGCAGCTCGGCGGGGACCTCGAGCGGATTCCGAACCTGACCTGGAAGAGGGACGGAGAAGTCGTCGTCAACCCGCTCCGCTGGTCCCCGACGAGGCTCGATGGACCCGCCGTCCCGGACGTCTTCTACGCGATCCGTTCGGTTTTCAAGTACCGCAGCCTCGCCGACGTCGTGCCTTTCACGGGATGGCTCGAGTATCCGATCACGGGCCTTCTCGTCTCGCGGGGATGCTCGATGGCCTGCGCGGTCTGCGGCGGTTCCCGCCCGGCCTACCGGATGATCTGCAACCGGCAGGGTCCCGCGTTCCGCTCGCCCGAAGCGCTGGTGCGCGACGTCCACCGCATCGGACGATTCAGCCGCGGGCCGATCTTTCTCATCCACGACCTTCGGCAAGCCGGTCGGGCGTGGACGGAGAAGGCTCTCGACCTCCTCGCCCGGGAGCGCCCCCGCAACGAAGTCGTGATGGAGCTGTTTTCGCCGGTCGGCGACGACTATCTCGCGCGCGTCGGCGCGGCTCTTCCCCGCTGGAGCCTGGAGATCACCATCGAGTCCCACGTCGAGAGAATTCGCGCTCTCAACCAGCGGTTCGCCTGCACGAACGAGGCGATCGAGCACACGATCCGCCAGGCGCTCCACAACGGCGCCGGCCGCGTGGATCTCTTTTTCATGGTCGGCCTTCCCGGTCAGAGTTACGACGACGCCGTCGGTTGCGTCGACTTCTGCCGGTCGCTGCTCGCCCGACTCGGTGGCGATCCCCGGCTCTCGTTTTTCGTCGCGCCGCTCGCGCCCTTTCTGGACCCGGGGAGCGAAGCGTACGAGCAGCCCGAGCGGTTCGGATACCGGGTCCGGTTCCGGACGCTCGAAGAGCATCGCTCGGCGCTCTTGGCGCCCAGCTGGAAGGAAATGCTCAATTACGAGACGGAGTGGATGACGCGCGACCAGATCGTCGCCGCGACGTACGAAGCTCTGCGCGGGATGACCCGGTTCAAGAACGAAAGGGGACAGATCTCGCGCGAGGTGTGCACGGAGACTCTCGCCGCGATCGACGCGAGCGAGAACGCGGTCGCGGGGATCCCGCAACCCGCGAAAGGAAGCGGAGCGCCGGCCGGCCCCGCCCGCTTTCAGAAGAGCGATCTCGTCTGGAGGATCCCCGGCAGGCGCCGGTTCGCGTCCCTGCTCTCCCTGGCCGGCATCGCCCTGGAGCTCGCCTTCCGCGAGGCAAAGCTCCTTCTCACCCGGCGGCTGCCGCTCTATCTCGGGCGGCGGGTCTAGTTCGTCGGAGTCGGGCCGAGCGAGCAGCAGTCCAGAGCTTCGTCGAACATCCCGTCCGGCAGGATTTCGGACGCCTGCACGTGCAGGAAGTAGGCGACGCTTCCGACCGGATGCTCTTCGATTCCGTTGCGGCCGCAGCGCGGGCAGCGCTCGACGCGCCCTTCGATCGGGACGAACCGGCCCTCGTCCAGCTTGGTGAAATCGTCGACGCAGATCATCACGTCACCTCCGCGGTCTGCACAGCTTCCTTCTCCGATGCCGTCTTGCCCCCGCCCGCCGGAGAGAGCGCGGCGAGCTGCTGATAAAGAGCCGAGCGACGGTCGACGTCCTTCTGGGCGGCGTCGACGAGAGTTCGCCATCTCTCCGGGCCGAGACGCTCGAGCATCCGGAACCGATTCTCATTGCGCATGTAGTTCTCGATCGGGATCTTCGGCGGCGGGGAGTCGAGCTGGAGAGGCGACTCGCCCCGGGCGAGCCGGCGCGGGTCGAACCGGTACAGCGGCCAGGTCCCCGACTCCACCGCGAGCTTCTGCTGGTTCGCGCCGTCGGCCATGTCGTAGCCGTGGGCAATGCAGTGGGCGTAGGCGATGACGAGCGAGGGCCCCGGATAGGACTCCGCCTCCTGGAGGGCTTTCACCGTCTGGTGGTCCTTCGCGCCGAAGGCGACCCGGGCGACGTAAACGTTGCCGTAGGTCATCGCCATGAGACCGAGGTCTTTCTTTCCGGTCTCCTTGCCGGCGGCCGCGAACTTCGCCGCGGCGCCGAGCGGCGTCGCCTTCGATTGCTGGCCTCCGGTGTTCGAGTAGACCTCGCTGTCGAGCACGAGGACGTTCACGTTCCGCCCGCTGGCGAGCACGTGGTCGAGACCTCCGAACCCGATGTCGTATGCCCACCCGTCTCCGCCCACGATCCAGACGTTCTTCTTGACGAGCGCGTCGGCATCGGCCTCGAGCTGCCGCGCGTCGCGCCCGGGAAGGCGACCGAGCTCGCCGCGGAGGGCCTGAACGCGTTCGCGCTGCGCCGCGATCTCCGCTTCGGTTTTCTGCTCCGCGTGGAGAAGATCGTCCGCCATCGCCGGGGGGAGCTGATTCGCCAGCTTCGTGACGAGGCTTCGCGCCCGCTCCTCGCGCGAATCCGCCGCGAGACGGAATCCGAGCCCGAACTCGGCGTTGTCCTCGAAGAGGGAGTTCGACCAGGCGGGCCCGCGACCGTCGCGGTTCGTCGTATAGGGGGTGGTCGGAAGGTTGCCGCCGTAAATGGAGCTGCAGCCGGTCGCGTTGGCGATCAGGGCGCGATCGCCGAAGAGTTGCGTGAGCAGCTTGACGTAGGGCGTCTCGCCGCAGCCGGAGCAGGCTCCGGAATACTCGAAGAGGGGCTGGAAGAACTGAGATCCCTTGACGTCCACGACCCGGAGACGGGAACGGTCCACCTCCGGCAGGTCTTCGAAGAACTCGAAGCTCCTGCGCTCGGCGTCCAGTCTCGGAGGCTGCGGCTCCATGCGAAGAGACTTGCGGCTCTTGTCCTTCTTGTCGTGCGCCGGGCAGAAGACGACGCAGAGCGAGCAGCCCGTGCAGTCCTCCGGGGCGACCTGGATCGTGTATTTCCAGTCTTTGAAGTCGAGTCCCCGGAACGTGTCGGAGAGGAATCCTTCCGGCGCGCCCTCGAGGAGGGCCGGCTCGTAGACCTTGGCGCGGATCGCGGCGTGCGGGCAGACCAGAGCGCACTTGTTGCACTGGATGCAGAGGGCCGGGTCCCACACCGGGATCTCGTCGGCGATGTTGCGCTTCTCGTACCGGCTGGTGCCGGTGGGCCAGGTCCCGTCCGGCAGGAACGCCGAGACGGGGAGATCGTCTCCGTGTCCGGCGATGATCGTCCCGGTGACCCGGCGGACGAACTCGGGTGCGTCGTTCGGAACCGGAAGCGGCATGCGCCGCTTCGAGGCGGCGAAGGCGGGAACCTCGACGCGGGCGAGATTCTCGAGCGCCCGGTCTACCGCCGCCAGGTTCTGCTTGAGGACGTCGGCGCCTTTCTTCCCGTAACTCTTCTGGATCGACTGCTGGATCCGGATGATCGCCTCGTCGAGCGGAAGGATCTCGGTGATCGCGAAGAAGCACGTCTGCATGATCGTGTTGATCCGACCGGCGAGCCCGGCCTCTCGCGCAACGCGGTCCGCGTCGATCGCGTGGACCCTCAGGTGCTTTTCGACGATCTGTTCCTGCGCCTCGCGGGGCAGGCGATCCCACACGGCCCCGGCGCCGCCCGGGCAGTTCAGGAGGACGTTCGCTCCCTCCGCCGCGTAGGCGAGAACGTCGTAGCGATCCATCAAGCCGAACTGGTGGCATGCCACGAATTGCGCCTTCCGGACGAGATAGGAGGACCGGATCGGCCCGGGACCGAAGCGCAGATGCGAAATCGTGGTTGCTCCGGACTTCTTCGAGTCGTAGACGAAGTAGCCCTGCGCGGCGCCTTTCGTGGTCCCGCCAATGATCTTGATCGAGTTCTTGTTCGCGCTGACCGTGCCGTCCGAGCCGAGCCCGAAGAAGACGCTGCGCACGACCGAAGCGGGTTCGATGTCGAAGGCGTTGTCGAACGGAAGCGAGCTGCCCGAGACGTCGTCGTGGATCCCCACCGTGAAATGGTTCTTCGGCCTCGGGCGCCGCAGGTCATCGAAGACGGCCCGGACCATGCCGGGGTGAAACTCCTTCGAGGAGAGCCCGTAGCGTCCGCCGACGACGATCGGGTAGGGCCGATCCGAGCAGAGCTCCGAATTGCGGGCTTCCGCCAGGGCGGTGACGACGTCCTGGTAGAGGGGCTCGCCGACCGCTCCCGGCTCCTTCGTGCGGTCGAGGACCGAGATCTTCCGCACGGTGGCGGGCAGCGCCGCGACGAAGTCGGGCACCGAGAAGGGACGGAAGAGCCGGACCTTGAGGACACCGACGCGTTTGCCCCGCGCGACCAGCCACTCGATCGTCTCGTGAACGACCTCGGCGCCCGATCCCATGACGACGATGACGTGCTCGGCCTCCGGGTGGCCGACGTAGTCGAAGAGACCGTAGCGGCGCCCCGTGATCCGGGCGAAGCGCTCCATCGTCTCCCGGACGAGACCGGGACAGGCCGCGAAGAACGGGCTGCATGCCTCGCGGGCCTGGAAGAAGACGTCGGGATTCTGGGCAGTGCCGCGCACGACGGGCCGGTCGGGGGTCAGCGCGCGCTCACGGTGGTTTCCGATCCGCTGGTCCGAAACGAGCGCCCGCAGATCGTCGTCCGACAGCTGCTCGATTTTCGCGACCTCGTGCGAAGTGCGGAATCCATCGAAGAAGTGAAGGAACGGGATCCGGGAGTCGAGGGTCGCGGCATGCGCGATGGCCGCCATGTCCTGAGCTTCCTGAACCGATCCGGAGGCGAGCAGCGCGAACCCGGTCTGGCGGCAGGCCATGACGTCCGAGTGGTCGCCGAAGATCGAAAGCGCGTGAGTCGCGAGGGTGCGCGCCGCGACGTGCATCGCGAACGGGGTGAGCTCGCCCGCGATCTTGTACATGTTCGGAACCATCAGCAGGAGGCCCTGTGAAGCCGTGAAGGTCGTGGCGAGCGCGCCCGCCTGGAGCGCTCCGTGGACGGCCCCGGCCGCGCCGCCTTCCGACTGCATCTCGACGACCTGGGGAACCGCGCCCCACACGTTCTGCCGGCCGGCGGCCGACCACTCGTCGGCGAGCTCGCCCATCGTGGAGGAAGGGGTGATCGGGTAGATCGCGATGACTTCGGAGAGCCGGTGGGCGACCGAAGCCACGGCCTCGTTGCCGTCGACAGTGATCCAGCGTTCGTCTGCCATGACCCGAAGTTAGGACCGGCGCGGGCCTCCGGTGTGATGCATCCGCATCAGTGGGGGAGTGCCGGCGCCGGGACCGGCTTCGGGGCAGTCCGGGCTGCCCCGAGCTCGCGCGCGAGGTCCTGCCAGGTCCGGGCCCGGCCGGCCGGGTCGCTCGCCGCGGCTGCCTCCCGGGTGGCAAAGGCGGCCGCGCCGTAGCCCATGGGGGTGGTGAGGGCCGCCGGGCGCGCATAAAAGACGCTCTCGGCGGGGAACCACGACCGGCCGACGTGGACGAATCGGGCGCTCCGCCCGGAAGCCTTCCACGGGTCGGTCGCCAGACACCCGATGTCGTCGTAGAACCGGGGCTCCTCGCCCTCCGCGATCCACTCCGCCGACTGGTCTTCCCGCGAGACGAGCATTCCGCAGACGGTGCAGGCGACCTGGCCAACCGGGACGGGCTCGGGGCGAAGCGCCCGCTGCCCGCACCCGACCAGGGCGAGCAGGAGGACCGCTGCCGACCGTCGGAAGAGTCCGGCCACGCTGGTCAGAGGTCGGCGCGCTCGATCCGTCGGACGGCGAGGGCGAGGGGCACGAGGATCCAGAACAGCGTGGAGGCACCGAGGAGCAGGCCTGCGCCGACGGGGCCCCGGGTGAAGCGGAGGAGAGCGAGCGACGCGGAGCCGAACGCGGTCGGCCCCTGAATTCCGAGGAGGATCGCGGTGCGCACGGCGTCGGCCGGATTCACGAGCACCGCCGTGACCAGGAGCCGGGAGGCCGGGCCGGAGCGGAGGAGCGTCGCGCCGGCAAGAACTGCGACGTCGAAGAGTATGACCGTTCCGAACCAGACGATGAGGGCGATCGCAAGGGCGCGCGCCCGGCGCACGGCACCTCCCGAAGCCAGAACCGCGGCAATGGCGAGGAAGATGGCGGTCGCGACGAGGGAACCGGCGAACAGGATTGCATACGCGGAAAGGCCGGACGATCCGGCGCGCCAGAAGATCACGAGGCCCGCTCCTCCGAGGCCGATCGCCTGCGCCGCGGCGAGGGCGACGAAGAGTCCCAGCAGGCGGCCGAAGAGGATTGCCCGCCGCGAGACCGGCTGGGAAAACAGGATCTCCGTCGCTCCCCGGTCGGAGGAGAGCGCGAGGATTCCGATCACGAGCGCGGTGACCGGAACGAGCAGGATCACCAGGCTCGCGAGCGACGTCGCGGTGCGGGCGTAGTCCTCGAGTCCGCCGCCGCCGGAGAGGACGTACCCGGACGCTGCGACCGCGAGCGCCAGGGCTCCGAAGACCGCGGCGAAGATCTGTGTCCACCGGGATCGGGCGGCGAGCACGAGCTCCTGGCGGGCGCAGAGCGCGACCGGGGAAGAGCCGAGCGTCACGGGTGGTCCTCCGCGACGAGCTCGCGGTAGAGGACGTCCAGGCGCCCCTCGCTCGCGACCAGGTTGACGATCCCGACGCCGTTCGCCCGGACGATGTCCAGAACGCGCGGACGGTCCTTCGCCGGCCCGGGCACGACGAGCTCCTCGCCGGCCCGCGTGGCGGTCGGAGCCACCTGCCGGATCTTCCCGAGCAGGCCCGGGACATCCCGGTCGAGACGAAGTCGCATCACTCCTCTCTCGGCGAGCCGTTGGCCGAGCTCCGCCTGGGTGAGCGATGCCACGAGGCGTCCCTCGACGAGGAGCAGCAGCCGGTCGGCGAGTCGCTCGACGTCACCGAGCTGGTGCGACGTGAAGAGGACGGTGTGCCCTTCCGCGCGGCGTTTTTCGACCAGCCCGTAGAACGCGCAGAGGCCGTCGGGATCGAGGGCCGCGGTCGGCTCGTCGAGCATCAGGACCGGCGCGTCGGGGAGGAGCGCCACGGCGAGGCCGAGCCGTTGGACCATCCCTCCGGAGTAGGAGGCGACACCGCGGCTCGAGGAACCGTTCAAAGACGCGAACTTCAAGACCTCGGGGACTCGCTCCGCGGCCGCGCCTCGCAGAGCGCGGTAGAACTCGAGCACTTCCCGGCCCGTCAGGGCGTCCGGAAATGCGACCTTCTGCGGCAGATAGGAAATCGCCCGGCGCGCGGCCGGAAGCCTGGCGTCCCGCGGCGGATCGCCGATCCGGACGCGGCCGGAGGTCGGCCGGATGAGGCCCGCGGCCGCCTTCAACGTCGTCGTCTTTCCGGAGCCGTTCGGCCCGAGAAGCGCGACCGCCTCGCCCGCGAGAACGGAGCAGGTCAGCGAGCGCACGGCGGCGCGCCGGCCGTAGGTCTTGCCGAAATCCTCGAAGGAGATCACCGGCGGCCTCGCCCGAGGAAGAAGATCCCCGCGACCGCCGCTGCCGCGGACAACGCCATCCCCCGTGGGTTCGGCCGTCCCGAGCCGTGGGAGGCCCGGGGAACGTCGGGCAGCTCGGGCGCACGAGCGAGCGGAGATCGGTCTTCGACCGGAAGCGGATCGAGCACGGGAAATGCGCGCTCGGCCGCGCCGAGCGCCGCGGCACCGAGCCCCTGCGTGAACAGGTCGGCGGCGGTCAGGTTTCCGCGGAAGTGATCGAAGGCCGACGAAAGGCGGTAGGGCCGATCCGACCGGCCGTCGCCGTCGAGGTCCGGAACGTCGTTCCCCGACCAGTAGTTCCCGTCGAAGACGGTATCGGTGCGGCGACCGACGAGGTCGAGGGGCGTCAGGTTCGCCACGAAGGAGTTGCCTTCGAATCGAATCGCGGAGCAGGAGTCGTAGAGAACGATCGCGGCGTCGGATTCGGCCACGACGTTCCGTCGAAAGAGGTCCCCGGAAGAGCCCTCGAGAAAGATTCCGCGGGCGTTGTCCGCGATGAGGTTCGACTCCGCGGTGACGTCGTCGCAGGCCTTCAGCAGGAGGCCGACCGAAGCGAAGCCGCGGTTGTGGAGAAAGCGATTGCGGCGGAAGACGATTCGTTTCGAGTACATGAGCGCCGCGCCGGCGGCGCCGTTCTCGAAGAGGTTGTCTTCGAACCGGTTGTCGTCCGCGAACATGTAGTGGAGCCCGTAGCGCAGGTCCCGGGCGACGTTTCCGACGACGATGCCGTGGGAGGAGGACTGGATGTAGAAGCCGTCCCGCACGTCCCGGATCGCGTTGCCCGAGAGCCGGAAGCCGTTGGTGTTCCAGACGTGAATCCCGGACCCTTTCTCGCCCGGCTCCTTTCCCGGGATCCCGCGAATATCGCAGCGTTCGACGACGCCGCCATCCGCTCCGTAGAGGTAGATGCCGAACAGGGTCCGGACGACGCGGCAGTCCCGGATGACCGCGTTCCGCGCGGCGACGTGAACTCCGGACGTGTCGCGGCCGAGGTCTCCGCCCCCGATTCCGTCGATGTCGAAACCCTCGAGGGTGACGCCGTCCGCCCGGATCCGGACGACGCTCTCGGTCCCCGAACCACGCAGAAGAGGTCGGCCCCGCCCGACGAGGTGAACGGAGCGTTCGATGACGAGGTCTCCGTCGTAGGTCCCGCTCGCGACCGGGATCGTCGAGCCGGGCGCCGCTTCGTCCACGAGCGCCTGGAGGGGCGAGACGTGCAATCTCGCCCCTCCCGCCGCAGCGCCCGGCAGCTGACCCGAGGCCAGGAGTCCCGCAACCGAGCAGGCCGCGACGAGCCGGGAAAACCTTCCTCTCAACCCGCCATCCGGGTTTCGCTCGCGATCTCCGACCGGCTTTCCCGCCACGCGAGCCAGAGGGCGACGGCGAGCAGAACGGCCACGGCGGCGAGCGCATAAGAGCCCGCCGCCGGATACGAGTACACGTCGAAATTCGCGAGCTTCCGGTGGCCGTAGAGAGGGGGCATGAACGGAGGGACCTTGACCGCCGCGGTCGGGGCCAGATCGTGGCCGTACCGATAGAGCTTGTAGCCGAACGACCACAGCGAGAAAGCCGCGAAATAGAAGAAGAGGACGAAGAGGTCGACGAGGGTCCCCAGCTTCCCGAGGACCGCCGTGCGGAGGAGAAGGAGGGCCAGGGCACCGATGACGAACGGCATCCACTTGAACTCGGTGAAATCTCCGGCCGCGAGGTCCTTCATCCCGATGTAGTGGTTCAGCAGGTTGATTTCCTTGGTGTCCTGGCCGGCGTTGCCCCCCTCCAGCTTGAAACTGTAAATCCCGAGGCGCAATCCGTCCGGATATTGCGGAGCGAACATCGTGAGCTTCCAGAGCGGCAGGAAGTAGGTCGGAAGCAGCAGCAACGCCGCGAGCACGAGGAGACCGCGCGGCCCGAGCTCGAGCGGAAGGTTGAGATACCGGTTGGCGCGTTCGAAGACGTTCTTCATTTGACGATCAGGTAGCCCTGCATCTCCTGGTGCAGCGCCGAGCAGAAGTTCGTGCAGTAGTACGGGAAGACGCCCGGCTTGTCCGCGCGGAAGGTGACCGTCTTCGTCTCCCCCGGATCGACGACGATGTTGATGTTGTAGTCCAGGAGTCCGAATCCGTGGAGCTCGTCGGTCGTCTGCTCGATGTTCGTCATCGCGATCTTGACGAGATCGCCGCGATTGACCTCGATCGCCGTGGGGCTGATGGTCGACCGGACGAGGACGACCTTGGCCGTGACGTTCGATCCCTCGCGCGTGACCCCGGCGTCCTTGAGGTCCCAGATCGCGAGCGGGTTCTTGTTCTCGGCTTTCGGATACACCTCGATCGGCTTCAGCTTGTCGGCCTTGATGATCTGAGCGTAGTGGGGCTCCGGTTCGGTGAACGCGTCCGCGAGGATCTTCATCTTCTCCTCGCTGATGTCCACGAGCTGAGAAGATTCGGGCTGGGACGGCCCCACCGAGAGGTGCCGGCCGTGCGAGAGCTTGTTCAGGCCGACCAGGTACTTCCCGTCGGGAGAGACCGTGTCGCCCTCGGCGGCGGCGAGGTGTCCGATCGAGTAGGACATCGGGACCTTGTCCACGACCTCCCAGGTGCCGAGCTTCCACTTCGCGATCGCGGAGTCCACGAAGAGCGACGTGTAGGCGAATCCGTCCGGGCCGAACTGCGTGTGCAGCGGACCGAGCCCGACCGGCACCTCGGCGTCCTTGATCGACTCGTACTTGAGGACGGGAATTCCGTCCTCGTCTCCGGTGAAGTCCTTGTTGCGGATCGCCGTCTGGACCTTCTCGAAGTTGAACGCGGTCGTGACCCCCTGGAGCTTGCCCGACCCGATGATCCACTTGCCGTCGGGCGCGACGTCGACGCCGTGCGGAGACTTACCGCAGGGCATCAGGTAAACGACGCCCGGGACCTTCCGCGGGTCGAGTACCTTGACCCCGCCGATCAGGTCGCCCTTTCCTTCCGCGATCGCCTTCTCCGCAGCTCTCCAGTCCACCGCCGCGATGTAATCGCGGTCGCGTTGCGACGCCGTGACCTCGAGCTTGCCCGTGGCGCGCTCCGAGTTGTAGCAGGTGAAGAACACCCATCCGTCGGAGACCTTTTTGCCCGCGTCACCCAGGTCGTAGTCGAACGGCGGCATGAGGATCTCGAAGCCCTGGGACATCTCTCCGGTCTTCGCGTCGATCTTCACGGCCGCGATGACGCCCTTGTAGTCGGTCGCGTATTTTTCGATTGGCGCCGTCGTGCCCTTCGGAATCGGAATCGAGAACCGCGAGGCCATCACGGCGTACTCCGTGTTCGGTGTCACGAAAGAGGACGCATGGTTGCCGGAGATGTTGGGCATCGGACCGAAGATCTGCCGGGTTTTGAAGTCGCGCAGGTCGATGCGCGCGACCCGTCCGTTCATTTCGTTCACGAAGAGCCAGCGCCCGTCGTAGTCGCCGTTGGTCTCGGAAAGCGCGGGGTGGTGAACGTCTCCCCACGTCAGGTTGCCGAGCATCTTCTTCGTTTCGTCGTCGAAGCCGTATCCGGTCGCGGGGTAGGGCGTGTAAACCGGGATCGTCGAAAGGTGACGCATCGAAGGGATGCCGTAGACGTAAATCTGCCCCGAGTGGCCGCCCGAGGCGAACATGTAGTACTCGTCGAGATCACCCGGCGCGACGTAGGTCTTCTGCGCGGCGATCGCGAGGTCCGATGAGCCGGCGATGGCCTTCTTGCCCTTCGGCGCCGAGGGCGCACACCTTCCCAGGATGAGAACAGCGCCGAAGAACAGGATCGTCAGTCCGGCCGCGAGCCACTTTCTTGGATTCATGGAAGTCCTTCCTCCTTTTCGAACGGCGTCGCCCGTTTCAGTGGTGGTGCGCAGCGGCGGGAGCCTCCGAGGCAACTGCGGCTGCTTCATAGAGCTGTTCGGTTGCGTGCGCGAACTCCGCGTACGCCTTCGTGTAGACCCTCCCCGCTTCGACGCTCTCGTCAGCGTGCCTTCGTGCTTCGAGGAGCCGCGCGAACTGGCGACGGATGCCCTCCCCGGACCGCTCCGAGACGAGCCGGACGAGACCGTCGGCGGAGCCGACCTCGAGCGAGCGGTCGACCGCGCGAACCGCGGGTCCGATATCCGTTCCCGCCGCCTTCAGGCCGGCATAGGGCTCGCCCTCCTTGGCGCGGTGGAGCCGCACGACGGTTTCGAAGAAGGAGCGGTCCGCGAGGTCCTTCGCGTCGGCGGAGAAATCACGCACCGCGAGAGTTCGGGCGAACGCGCCGCGGACCTCGGTCTCGTCGCCCGGACCGATCCACTTCAGGACCGGGGTCAGATCCCTTTTCTCGATCGCTGTTCGCGCGTCGCGAACGACCGGGCCGTCCATCGTGTCGCAGTGCGCGAGCGCGGTGCCGGCGGTGACGGCGCCGAGTATCAGACCGCAGAGCGCCGCGGTTAAGGAACTTCGGGTTCGAGTCATGGAGACCTCCTTCATGGCTTCTTCTCTCCGGCGGCTGGGTCGAGGGGCTCCGCGCCCTTCTGCTTCTGGTGCTCGGCGAACGCTTCGCGCAGCTTGGAGACCGCCACCGCCTTTTCCGCGGGGGTGAGAACGATCTGCCGCGACAGCACCACCGCCATCGTTCCGGTGGGGGCGGCCAGGAAGTCGTCCACGGTCCGGCCGAACCGGGCCTGAACGTCCTCGACCGCGGTCGAAAGGTCGGGTCCGATCTGGGCCGGGCTCCGCACTCCCAGGGCCGACACGGAATGACAGACGAAGCATCCGGTCTTGACGAACCACGCACCCGGCCCGTTCTTCATCGCGGCCTCGTCGGCGATTTCCTGTTGAGTGAGCGGATCGGTGCGGGGGACTCCCGGCCGGTAGTCGGCGGGCACCGGAGCCCGGCGCCAGGAGAGCGCCAGCATCGCGAGCGACTGAGCCTCCTTCGTCGAGAAGTGGAAGTTCGGCATCACGGTCTCGGGAACGAGCGCGCGCGGGTCCTTGAAGTGCGCCACGTGCCACGCGAAAGCGCTCTTCTGGCCGGAGAGCCGGCCGTACTCGTATTGTTCGGGCGCCTTGTCGCCCACGTAGGTCAGGTCCGGGCCGATCGTTCCACCGCGGCCGTTGATGACGTGGCACGCGCGGCAACCCTTCTCCTTGACCAGTCCCTTGGCGAGATTGATGGCGCCGGCGCCGGGAGTCTCGCGGTCGAACCGGTGGCAGACGTTGCAGTTCATCTGCAGCAGGGCCTTCTTGTCGTCGACCAGCGAATACGCGGCGCCGAGCTCCGAACCCAGCAGCGGCTCTTCCCAGTGCTCGGCCGGCGCATGCGCGGCGGCGACGTCGATCGCCCACCCCTGGCCGCCGTGGCAGGACGAACAGCCGTATTTTTCGATCGGATGGTTCTTGAGGATCGCGGCGGGGTGCGTCCGGTAGGGATTTTCCGCCGACTCGAATCCCTTGAACAGAATCGCCTGGTGGCAGGTGATGCAACGGTCCGCCCGGCGCAGCTCCGGCACCCAGATCTGCTGCACGCCGCGCGGCACCGCCTTCGCGCGGTCGGCGCCGAGCTTCTCGGTGACCTGTCTCCGGAAGTCGTACTGGTACCAGCGCCAGTCGTGTTTGCGGTCGCTCCAGGCGAAGAGCGCGGTCGAGACGACGAGCGCAACACCGACGACCGCGAGCAGCGGCCGGTCTTTCCCGGGAAACGGCGAGGTAGATCTTTTTTCCATGTCAGATCTTCGACGGCAGCTCGGGCCAGGGCTGCCAGGGCCAGTAGAAGTGCCAGTAGGGGCCGCGCAGGAACGTCCCCACGACGGTCAACGCGAGAATCACGACGACGATCGCGAGGAAGACCAGGTTCTGTCGGAGCCGTGTCCTCGCGAACCAGAGTCCGGTCGCTCCGGCGGGACTTCGATCCAGCCAGGGCCAGGCGATCAGGAGCGTGATCAGCAGCCCCGGCAGGACGACGCCCCCGATGAACGCGCCGTTGATCGTGATCCCCCCGAGGTGGATCGTCGTGTCGGTGACGATCTCCTGGAGCCAGAGGAAATACCAGGGCGCCTTGGCCGGATTCGGCGTGATGAGAGGGTTCGCGGGTTCCTCCAGCGGGGAGCGCACGAACACCGCGAGGATTCCGACGAGGGCGATCGTTCCGAGAACGACGATCGCGGCGCGACGGGTCAGGTCCGAAACGGAGTTCACGGTCTCCTCGCCCGACTCCAGGGTCGCGGCCCGGATGCGGGGGGCCGTCCCGCGCGCGACCCCGAGGAGCGTGTACGTCTTCGTCTTCGAGGGCGGCTGCTCCACGCGCCGGGCGGTGAGCGCGCTGCGATCCGCACTCGCGAGGCCGCCGTCCTTGCGGACCCGCCACATGTGGTACGCGAAGAGCACTCCCAGCAAGCCGGGCAGGAACAGGACATGGAGAACGTAGAAGCGGATCAGCGTCGGCTGCTCGATTGCGCGCCCTCCGATCAGGAGCTCCCGGATCGCC
>Ga0105249_10001290_pt1 | contig 21976 bp, 18 predicted proteins | sample KBSS44metaG_FD_81522 | JGI IMG/M metagenome (GOLD analysis project Ga0105249, IMG submission 81522) | Switchgrass rhizosphere microbial communities from Kellogg Biological Station, Michigan, USA - KBS S4-4 metaG | ecosystem: Host-associated > Plants > Roots > Rhizosphere > Soil | place...
CCGCGACGCCCGTGGCGACGTCGACGATCTCGTCGTTGTGCGCGCGCTCCTCAGCGCCTCCAACCCGGTGGCGGACGACCCCCTCGACGCCATCGAGCAGCGGCGCGGGGAGCACCTGCTTGCCCTCCTGCTCGCCGACTCGTCCGCCCGGCCCCACCGGCCCGGGTGGAGCGCTGATCGAGGCACCGCCCTGCGCCGGCGTCACGTCCTGACGGCGGCGGCCACGATCCTGCTGATCGCGAGTGCGCTGCTGGGGCTCACGACCGTGCGAACACACGACCGGGCCACGGCCACGCCCTTGCTGCCGGAACCTCTCCTCACCGCGACCACGGGCGATCACGATCGTGCCGTGGTGGCGTTGTCGGATGCCGCCCGACGGCAGCGAGGGAGCGCGCAGGCTGGGACGGGTCCGGTCCTCTATGCCCGCAGCCAGAGCTACGGGCTCGATGTCGCCATCGCAGGCCACAAATCAACGACCACCGCTCGTACAACGATCACGGACGAGTGGCGTGCCAGCGACGGGACGGTGCGGACCGACCAATACAACCAGCAGGTCGACCGCGCCGGTGCGGACATCGGCGGTCCGACCCCCATCGACGAGGACCGGTTCGAGGGCAGATCCGAGCGTCCACCAGCGCCCCCCGAGTCCGATCCGGCCCTGATCCCCACCGACCCCGCGCAGATTCTGGCGAGGGTGAAGGACTATGCCATAGCGGCCGGTTACCCCGTCGACCTCACGGTCGCGGCCGACGTTTTCAGCACCCTGCGTACTGGCCTGACAAGCCCGGCACAGAACGCCGCGCTCTACGAGGTCCTCGCGCAGATCCCCGGGGTCTTCGACCTCGGGCCGACCCGTGACCACGCCGGCCGGCCCGGTCACGCGGTGGGCCTGGTGGTCTCTGACAAGTCCAGCCTCAGTCTCGCCGTCGAGTATGTGATCTTCTCTGACATTGGTGCGCCGTTGACCATCGAACAGGTCGCCGCGCCACCGCCCCCCGGACTGCACCTTCCCGATGTCCCGACCGTCGAGACCTACACCGAACTCATCACGACCCGGCGCGTTCCCACCGTCGGCGCCACCACGTGACGTCCGTTGACACGCATGGGCTGACAATGATGACAGCACGGAGGGCAGCGAAAGCAAAACCGATTGCGGCTGTCAGGGTCACCGGTCGGTTCATGAGCTATCCCCCACCCTCCGTGCCATCAGCCCGCTACAAGTAACAGTTACGCGGGGTCACACTGTTCTAGCAGCCCGGCGCCGGAGGGTTCGACGGCTTCTGCAGGAAGACCTGATCCGCCCACGCAGCAGGACTAAAATAGATCGTGCCGGTGCCCGGAGCTATGTAGTGGCAGGCTCCGCCGGCATAGCGGAAGTACGACTTGCAGGTGTTGTACGGGTTGGACCAGTTGTCGACGTGAAACGGGATGGTGACCCACTGGTTCAGGTTCTGCCAGTATCCCCAGTCCTTAAACTGCAGGTGATGGCCGTCGCCGTTCAGATAGGTGAAGTCCGTACAGTTGTACCCTTGAGTGGTTGCTGGAGCCGCCTTCGACCGGCTATCGGCAGCGAACGCATCCGACTCGGCCACGGTGTCGAAGCAGTAGACGTCGGTCGCCGAAACCACGGCGCAGCTCGTCGCCCCGTTCCAGGTCTCCTTGTTCCAGGGCAAGAGCTTGCCATTGTAATGCTCTGTGATCTTCGGGGTCGTCGCCGCCGACGCAGGGGAGGCCAGTACGCCCCCGCCTAGAAAGACAGTCGCCAGGACGGAGATGCCCAGGGTCAAGATGATGCGTGCAGCCTTGCTGATCAAGTTCAGGACCTTTCCCTTCTGGCGCATGAAGCTCTGACAGGAACGAGACTCTGGACCAAGGGAGGCTTGTCGGGTAGCAACACAGAGTGGATAGGACCTAGTACTACAGGAACAGTGATCTTGTCGTGGCGTCGGGCGGGTCAGGCCGGCGTGGCGGGTGGCTGCGCGGCGTGGATGCGTCGCCGGAAGTGGTAATGGCGGGCGGTGGCCTGGTGGCGTCGGCGCCAGTTCGACCACCAGGCGACGAGCGCGCCGGGTAGCTTTTCCTCGCGTGTCAGTGCGACAAGATGACGGATTTCGTTGAGTGTGAAAGGGATCATTGCGTTCCGGTCCGGGGCCGACTGGTCGGAGATCGGGAGGCTGTTCGAAAGGCGCTGGTATCCGATGGCGACCGTCGTCGCGGTTCCTGCCGGGGAATCGGTGCGGCTTTCCGCGGCGGTAATAGCGAGCCAGGCGTGGGCGAGCATGGCGAGGGTGATGTGCCGGTACCAGGCGTGGTAGAGCCTGACTTGGTAGTGGTCGAGGCCGACCTCGTTCTTCGCGGACTGGAAGCATTCTTCGATTCCCCAGCGGCGGCCGGCGATGGTGACCAGGGTCGCGAGCGGGACCGGGGTCGGGCTGTGGGTCAGGAAGAACGCGAGTTCGCGTTTCTGGTCCCGTCCGCGGCGGACGAGGACTTGGCGCGGTCGGTTCTCGAACCCGGCCCGGTCGGTTGTGTCGATCAGCGCCCAGTCGTAGAGGCGTGGGCCTTTCGACCCGTCGGCGGCCGAATAGGTCTCCCAGGCGTCGGCCGGGACGAGGCCGGCGAGTTGATCGACGCGGCGGCGGCCGACTGCGGTCGTCACTTCCAGATCGCGGCGGATCCCGAGCACGAAGCCAATCTGGTGTTCGTCCAGCCAGTCCCGCAGCTCAGGGTCCGCGCCGTAGGCCTCGTCGCCGGCGACCCAACGCAACCCTCGGCAGGTCAACCGGAACCGACGGATCATGTCCAGCGCGAGCAGGGGCTTCGTCGCGAACCCGACGCGGCCTGGCACCCCGGCCGCCTCACAGCGCGCCCGGTCGTCGGTCCATGTCGCCGGAAGATAGAGTTCGCGGTCGACGAAAGCCCGCCCCTTCCCGGACACGTAGGCGGCGAAAACACCGAGTTGGCAGTTCTCGATCCGCCCCGCCGTGCCGGAATACTGCCGCTGAACTCCCGCCGACTGGTCACCTTTCTTGAGGAAACCGGTCTCGTCGATGACGAGCACCCCGTCCGGTTCCGCCAGGTTCTCGGCCACATACGCCGCGACCGCGTCACGCACCGCGCCCGCGTTCCAGACATATTCGTTCAACAACCGCTTCATCTTCTGCGGGCCGGAATCCCCGTTGAACTCCGCGAGCGTCCACCCGTTCTTCCGCTCCGTCCGCGACAACAGTCCAGCGACATACGCCCGCGCCTGCACCCTCGGCTGATCGTTCGGGAAACATCCCGCGACCCGACCGAACAAATCCTCGAGCCCCGCCTCCCACACCGCCACGTCCACCCCGACTACGCTGTCACCCGCGGCCACCGCGGCGTCTTTGTTGTTACTCACAAAACCACGGAGAACCACGCGGTGGCCGCCCCAGACGTCTCGCCACGCCGCCCGCCAGAGACGAGACCACACGGCGATCACTGTTCCTGTAGTACTAGGTCCCTTCCGGTAGTAAATGCTTCACTTGCAGCGATCCATCCGCGCACGTTTAGCCTGCGGACCTAATCCACCGGGCTCCTGCCTCGGTCCTGGCATCAAAGCGTCGGCGCAAGGGATGCCTCAAAGCCGTGAGCCGTGTTTGTCATGCCCAAAGTTAAGTAACCCCGACACTCTCCGACGTTGTATCCGCCGAAAAGTTCGTCCGGGCGGGTCAAGCCGCATGTTCGTGCTCGTGCAGGGCGCGTCGCCGGGCCGCCTAACTCCGGAAACCAACCCTGTACCGTGCCAGAACTCGATTGCGGGCCGTTGACCTGCGACTTCACCCCCAGGCGTCGTGGTGCATGATCGTGGTTCATGGTGGTGCGGCTGATGTATCTGGCCATGGGCCGGGTGTTCGACTGGCTCGTCCTGCTCAACTGCTACGCCGAACGGTTCGTCCGCTCCGTCCGCCAAGAATGCACCGACAAGATCCTGCTCTACGGCGAACGCCATGCCGCCACGGTGCTCGACAAGTACGCCCGCCACCTCAATGATCATCGCCCCCACCAAGGACGCGGCCAGCGCCCACCGAACCACGACCCGGCGGCCGTCACGCCCCTCGACGGTCCGATCCGCCGCCGCAAGGTCCTCGCGGGCGTGATCAACGAGTACCACCACGCCGCTTGATCGAACAGCGAAACCGCAGGTCAAGCCCCAGAATCGAGTTTTGGCACCCTACAGGTGGAAGGCAACAGAAGGACCACGCATCGGCCGGCGCCGCCGCCCGGGTCACGCTAGGCGCGCCTCTCCCACACCAGACATGCTCGGGCTCCGCCGATGCCGTCAGGATCGCCGTCGCCGCGCCTCGGCGTTCGTGGCGATCGCCTCCATGACCGCAGTGCGTCTGGCGGCGGTAGGACCAGAGCCGGCGCCAGAAGCTAATACCAAGCCTCGACCGGAGAAGGGAGCCTGTCGGTGTCGGCGTGCGGCGCATCACCATCCGAGATACCGGCCGGACGTCGGCGCCCTCCGCGAGGAGCACGGCGATGCGCCGGTGGACCGCGTCGACGGCCTCGACGTTCTGGTCGTCGTGGGTCGCGGCTTACTCGGCGACAGCCGTTGCCGACACTATGCCAGACCGGCGAAGCGCGTCCGATCCGGATTGCGTCCCGAGCTGGCCGGATGGCGGTGTCAAGTAGATCAAAATTCCTATATCGAGACCTTCCTTGCTAGTCCCTCCTGCCGACTTGTCCGACCACGATCACGCTACGCGATTGACGGGAGTAACGGGGAGTCCCGATCGTCCGCGGTTCGGCGCGTCCATTTCGACGGCGGAGTAGCCGGGACGGCTCGCTGACCGCCAGACCCACCACGCTCGACCGGTAGGTCCGCCGAGGTGAGACCCACTGCGCTGGCAGACCGGGCGGTGAAGGACACCTCCCTGTCAGACGACTACAGAAAGTAGCACATGTCCGTTACGCTGTGTGTGCAGGAACCGGTCCAGGTTGGACTATCTCGCGTCCTCACACCTGGCTAGGTAGAGATTGACCCGGGGGTTTTGTTGCTGTAGTCGGGGCTGGTGCGGGATCCTTCTGCGGCGCGTCCCGCATATTGCGGATTGCGCTCACGGAACCTGATGGGGGGTCGGGTTCATATCGGCTGCGGCAGGCCGTCCATCGCGCCAGTATCTCGGCGACGAATATCACCGGTGTGGTGCGCGAGCGGCCGTTTGGTGACCTGAATCGCGGGCCTGTCACGGCCCACGGCAGCCCAACCAGCTGGACATGTGTATGCGCGGCCGACAGCCGTCGGCGGCCGGGTCCATCAGCTCGACTGTCTCCTTGAGAAACCAATGCTTACAGTGGGAGGGACTCTTCATGGAAGAAGACGGTACGTGCACCAGACCGCCCGGCGGGGCCGCGACGGTGGCGCCCGAGGAGGGCACATCCATATCCGGGGCGGACATCGTCCTGACCATGGCTGACCCCGACGTGCGGCCGGAACCGTACGCGGGCACCGCGTACCAGAGCTTCAAAATCGTGGAGCAGGCCGACGGGTCCGTCGGCATTCGCAACCAGTACACCGACCTGGTGCTGATGATGTCGGACACGTTCGTACGTGCCGCACCGTACGAGGGCAACGCGGCCCAGAGCTTCTGGATAGTCGACCAGGCCGACGGGTCCGTGGGCATCCGCAACAACTACTACAGCATGGCCTTGACGATGTCGGACGAGTACGCGCGTCCTACACCGTACGAGGGCAACGCATATCAGAGCTTTGTGCTGGTGCCGCAGGCCGACGGGTCCACGGGTATCCGCAGCTTCTACCAGCGGGCCGTCTACTCCACATTCCGGGGGACCCCGGACACCCTGGATGCGATCAAGAGGGTCGGGAACTGGTTCCAGAACAGCGACCGGCAGCCCACCGGCTTCTACCTCCCCCCGGGAAGCCTGCTCGAACTGCGGCTTCGCCTAGTGAATCCGACCCCCGACAGCCAGCCAATGCTGTATGTCGGAGCGCCCGACACCAACCCGGACGCCAACAAGTACAAGCTCCCCCGGTCGCACCCTCTCCAGGACGGCCTGAACTACGTGACCGACCCGGCCGGCGGCATGGTCTATTTCCGGATGAAGGGCGTCGGCAGCCGGGCCGAGGTGACGTTCCTGTCCGGGGTGGTCAAGGCCCCCTTCTTCGAACACGGGAAGACCACCCCGCAGCAGTACCGGGACATGCTCGCGACCCTGACGCAGGCCCCCCAGGCCGAGCTCGTCTCCAAGCGTGTCATTCTCACCGTGGACCGCGCGGCAGCCCTCGAACACCAGAACGCCGACCAGAACGCGCTCATGGAGACCTACGAGAAGATCGTCGCGGTCGAGGAGGCAGTCCTCGGGCTCGACAGCTCAAGCCCGCTGCACACACCAGCACGCCTGCGATTCCACCTCACCCAGGGCAACCGCAGCGGGTGGGGCAGCGCCTATGCGGCCCACCACTACACCACCTACGCTGCCAGCTACGGCGCTGAACTGCTCAGCCCGGCAGAACTCGCCACTTCCTGGGGCATCTGGCACGAGCTTGGCCACCAGAACCAGATGCTCGGCTACCAGCCCCACGACTTCGACGAGGTCACCGTCAACATCGCGGCGCTCGCCGTACAACGCGCCTTCGGCCAGCCCTCCCGCCTGCTGGGCACAGACGCCGAGGGCAAGGACATCTGGGACAGGGCACTGGCCAAGGTCAACACACCGTCCCTCGACGTCACCCAGCTGGATCTGTGGGAATGCCTCGCCGCGCTTGAACAGCTCCGGCTCGCCTTCGGCGACGACTTCTGGCCGCGCATGAACAAGGTGACCCGCGAGACGTGGCCATCCAACGCCTACCACCCCTCCCGGGAGACCGCCTACGACAACCTCGCCCGCTTCGCCAGCATCACCGCCAACACCGACCTCCGCGGCCTCTTCGCCGCGTGGGGCATGCCCGTCACCGAACAAGGCCAAGCCGCCATCGCCGACCTGAACCTCCCGCTACCAGCCACCGACCCGACCACACTCCGCGAACCACGTCCGTAGAGCCCCACCCGGTAGGCCAGTTCGCGCCGGTCGCCGCCCCAACTGCTCCGCGGAGCGACCCGCTCGAACTGGCCACTTACCCCCAGCTCCCACTAGGCGCACACCGCCGAAGCGGTAAACGCCCGGGTCAGACGGGGTGCGCTCGGGGGCGCACTCCAAACATCCCCAACCATCATGGCCACGGTCGCTGCAGGTCACGGGTCTGACCTGGCTGCCGGCGCCCGACATTCTGGGCTGATCGCGCGATGAGGCAGCCCCGCCATCGCGCACGCGGGTGATCGCGAGCAGGTCGGCGCTGCTCTCGAGGGCCGCCGCTATACCCCCTGTCCGGTTGATCCGGTCAGGGCTTCGACGGTAGGTGCCCGCCCCGCCTCGATGTGGGCCCACATCAGCGATTCAGCGAGGCGGTCATTCCCGTTGCGAATCGCGTCCGTGATGGCGTGATGCTCGTGTACCTGAGTGTAGAGATCACGCGCTGCCGTGAGGTAGAAGACCCAGGCGAGCCGGCCGCTGATCGCGCGCATCAGCTCGTTGAGAAGAGCGTTTCCCGCTGCCGCGACCAGGGCGACGTGCACCGCGCTGTTCGTCTCGGCGAGCTCCAGGGCTTCGCCTTCGACCAGATGCTGTTGCGCCTTGACGAGGATCGCCTCCAGGTTCTCGCTGTCGATGCCCGCGCCTGCCCGGCGCGCGGCGCGCCCTACCGCGATCACCTCGACGCCCAGTCGCGCGTCGAACAGGTCGTTGATCCGTTGCTCGGTCCAGGTGGTCACGGATGAGGTGCGGCGGGGAGACGTCTCGACGAATCCCTGCTGCTGCAGAATCGGCATCGCCTCGCGAACGGGAACCCTCGACGCGTCGAGGTCTGCCGCCACTCGCTGCTCAGTCAGCGACATGCCCTGCGGATACTCACCCACGATGATCTTCCGGCGTATGGCTCGTTGGACCACGACGGAAAGCGGCTCATCCCTTTCTGACCGTGCACCCGCGGTTCGCCTGTTCGACGAGCCAGTCATCGCAGAACTCCGTTCCTGCATGCAACGCCACCCTGATGGCCCGCCGTCCCGTGCCTGGAGCTGGGCTCTGCCGCCGACACCCGGGATGGCCGCCTTCCGGGCAGGGCGAGGCCGACCCAACGATGCCGCCGGCCTTCTCCGCGAACCGCGCCGCTCCGGCGGCATCCATGCCTCGACCTGGTGCGGCTCCAGGCCGAAAGCACACCACATCGGCGACGCCGTCGACGGCGGCGGCAGCCTCCGACCGGCGACAGACCCCACCACCCGGGACGCCCGCGGCCGGCGGCCCGGGCGTCCCGACGCGCTGGGGACGCCGGCCCCGGCGAGCGCGCCCGATCATTTGTATACCACAACCTCTCCACGGGTCGATGTAACTCACAATTTACCAGCACAGACCTGGCATCTGCAGGGTCATTGTATACATTCTGCGTCATCTCAGGATCATCGCTGTCTCGGAGGCCACCATGCCTGTACCGACCCATCGACCCCGGTGGCGTCCCGCGCCGGGTCGCCTCCTCACCAGTGCCATCGCCGCTGGGGCCGGCGCCGCGGTGCTGCTCGCCGGCTGTGCGGGCGGCCAGAGCTCCGGCGCCGACCGCGACGAGACCACGGTGATCGCGTACCGCAACCAGATCGACACCCTCGACCCGGCGCGCGCCGACTACCAGCAGACCGACAACTCAGACCAGCTCCTGTACGACACCCTCATCGGCTACGACAAGGGCAAGATGGTTCCGCAGGTCGCGAGCACGTTTACGTACTCGCCCGATGTCACGAGCATCGATCTCACGCTGCGCTCCGGTGTCACGTTCCACTCGGGCAACCCGCTGACCGCCAAGGACGTCGTCTACTCACTCGACCGCTACAAGGCCGTAGGCCAGGGAATCATCGGGCAGATCTCGACCTACAAGTCGTCGACCGCGGTCGACGACTCGCACGTGAAGATCGAGCTGACGCAGCCGGACTCACTGTTCATGGGCGCGCTCAGCCGCGTCTACATCCTGGATTCGAAGCTGGTCGCGCAGCACGCGGGCAGTGATCAGGCGCAGAGCTGGCTGCTCGACCATGACGCGGGTTCAGGCCCGTTCACGCTGGTTTCGGCCTCAGGTGGGACCTACCAGATGTCTCGGGCCGACAAATTCTGGGACTTCGACGCGAAGCGCCCCAAGACAATCATCCTGCGCCGCATCGACGACCAGGCGACGATCCGCGACGAGATCCGGGCCGGAAACGTCGACGGGGGTTGGATCTCCTACGACGACAAGGACGCGTTCGCCGGGAAGAACGTCGTGGTCGGGGCCTCTCCGGACACGTTCCAGATGGCGATCTACTTCAACACGTCGACCGGCCCGACCGCCAACCCCGCGGTGCGTGAGGCGGTGCGCCTCGCCTTCGACTACAAGGGAGCGCTCTCGACGATCTACAAGGACCAGGGAACGATCGCGAACGGCCCGTTGCCGACGAACCTGACGTGCCGTCCCGACCTGCCGGCCTCCGCGCAGGACCTGAACAAGGCCAAGGCGGTACTGGCCGACGCCGGGCTGTCGGACCTTACGCTCACCATGCGCTACCAGCCGAACTTCCCCGAACACGCCGCCGCGGCGACGTTGCTGCAGTCGGACCTGTCGAAGATCGGCGTGAAGCTCAAGCTGGAGCCGATCGCGTTCTCCGACTACCTCACGATGCTGAACGACCCGAAGACCATCCCGTCGATCATGCTGCTCGGCGAGGGTGCCTCCTACCCGGACACCGGCGTCATGGTCGTGAACACCTTCTGGTCGAAGAAGATCGGGACCAACCGCGGCGGCTACGCCAACCCGGCCGCCGACGCCCTGATCGAGAAGGCGATCGTCACCCCGGACGCCGACGCGCGCTGCAAGATCTACTCGCAGGTGCAGCAGACCGTCGACGGTGACTACGCCACCATGCCGCTCTACACGGTCAGCATGCTGTGGGCGTGGCGATCTGACATCAAGGGGACGGACATCCCATCGCCGGGCGAGGGCATCTCGTACCGCTCGATCACCGTCGGCAGCTGACGGACCGCGGATCGAGGGGAACCTGTCATGAGCCGATACGTGCATCCGGCGCTGTTCATCGCGCGCCGACTGCTTGGTGGAATCGGCACGCTGCTGACCCTGGCGACGATGGTGTTCATCCTGCTCAAGGCCATCCCCGGCGACGAGGCCCGTGTCGCCGCCGGGGAGTGGGCCACCCCTGACCAGGTGGCCGCGGTCCGCGCCAAGCTCGGCCTGGACCGCGGCGTCCTGAGTCAGTACCTGTCCTTTCTGGGGCGGCTTCTGCACGGGGACCTGGGCGTTTCCAGCTCGACGCACGGATCGGTCGGGTCAGCCATCGCCGACCAGCTTCCCAGCACGGCGGAGGTGGCGGTCGTCGCGGTGTTGATCAGCGTGACGGTCGCCATTCCGCTGGCGGCCTTCTCCGCGCTGCGCTCGTCGGGCGCCTGGGACTCGACCCGGCGCGTGACCGTCTTGATGCTGGCCGGCATGCCGACGTTCTGGCTCGCCCTGCTCGCCCAGTCGCTGCTCAGCGCGAAGCTGCACGTCTTCCCGATCTCGGGACAGCTCTCCGTGGGCTACTCGGTCCCGCACGTCACCGGTGCGCCCACCCTCGACGCCCTCCTGTCCGGCGACCTCCCCGCCGCGCGGGACGCCTTCTCACACGTGGTTCTGCCCGCGATGGTGCTGTCGATTCCGCAGGCCGGCCTGATGTATCGCGTCACCCGATCGGAGATCCTGCGGATCGCCGCGCGCCCGCACATCACCGTCGCTCGGGCGGCCGGTGTCGGGCGGGCTCGCCTCGTCCGCAAACACATCCTGCCTCCGGCCCTGACGCCGGTGATCATTCTCATCGGCGTCGACTTCGGCACGCTGTTCAGCACGGCGATCCTGGTCGAGTCGGTGTTCGGCCGGCCCGGTCTCGGCTCGATGATGACGAACGCCATCAGGGTCAAGGACACGCTTACCGTCGAGGGCTGCGTCCTCGTCATCGGCATGATCGTGGTGGCGTCGAGCCTGGTCGTCGATCTCGTCCAGCTGGTCCGGGACCCACGCGTGCGTGCGGCGGAGCTGTCGTGACCGGCGAGCTGGTTCCCCTCGTCCGGCGCTCGCTGCTGCGCCGGACGCGCCGACCGCCCCGCCTGTCGTGGTCGCTGCGCCGACGTGCCTCTACTCCGCTGGACAAGGCCACCGTCACGCTGGTGGCCCTGATCGTCCTCACGGCCTTGATCGGACCGCTGGTGGCGCCTGATGTCTACCTCTCGGATATCAGGAATGCCTTTCACCCACCGAGCGGGCAGCACTGGTTCGGCACCGACGACCAGGGCCGGGACGTTCTCTGGCGGGTGATCGTCGCCTGTCGGACTTCCCTCGGCGCGGCGGCCGTCATCGTGTTCGGCTACGGCCTGCTCGGCACGGTCGTCGCCACGGTCGCGAGCGTCGGCCCGCGCTGGCTCGACGAGGCGCTGATGCGCCTCACCGACGCGGTGCTCGCCTTCCCGGGGCTGCTGTTCGCACTCGCGGTGACCGCGGCGCTCGGCGCCGGAGTGCTCACGGTCATGACGGCGCTGATTCTCACCGGCTGGCCGATGACCGCCCGGCTGCTGCGCGGGATCATCCGCGAGACGATGGCGATGCCGTTCGTGCAGGGCACCCGGACACTAGGCGTCTCCCGCACTCGGCTGATGACCCGCCACGTGCTGCCGAACGCACTGCCCGCTCTCTGGGTGAAGTGGGCCAGCGACATCGGCAACACCGTGATCACGGTTGGCGGGCTGTCGTTCATCGGCGCCGGGGCCCAGCCGCCCACCGCCGAGTGGGGTGCCATGGTCGCCACCGCACAGGGGCACGTGTCGACGGCGTGGTGGATCGCGCTGTTCCCCGGCCTGGCGATCGCGGTGACGGCTGTGGCGTTCGGCCTGCTCGGCGACATGCTGCATCTGCGCACCGACCCGGCGGTGCGGCAGCGTGCCGCCGCGGCGCGGGCGAGGCAGGTGGCGCCGTGACGAAGCCGCACCTGCTGGCGGTCGACGACCTCACCGTCCGGGTCCCCGACGGCCCGGTGCTGGTCGACCGGGTCTCGTTCTCGATCGGCGCCGGCGAGCGATGGGCGATCGTCGGCGAGTCGGGCTCCGGCAAGTCGGTCACCGCACGCGCCCTGTTGCGGCTGGACGGCGAGCTCGATCTCACGGGCTCGGTCCGCCATCACGGACGAGAGCTGCTGACCCTGAACGAGCGCGACCTTACGCAGGTTCGTGGCCGCCAGATCTCGATGGTGTTCCAGGATCCGTTGGCCGCTCTGCACCCGATGCGTTCGATCGGCGACCAGGTCGCCGAGCCGCTGATCGTCCACGGGGTCGGCCGGCGAGCGGCCAGGCAACGCGCCCGCCGGATGCTCGACGAGCTCGGTATCGCCGCCGCCGACCGTCGCATGCGGGCGTACCCGCACGAGTTCTCCGGCGGCATGCGCCAGCGCGTGGTGATGGCGATCGCACTCGTCGCCGAACCTGACCTGCTCATCGCCGACGAACCCACCACGGCGTTGGACGTCCGCGTACAGCAACAGGTGCTGGAACTGATGGGCCGCATCGCCGAAGAACGCTCGCTGGCCGTGCTTCTGATCACCCATGACCTCGGCGTCGTCGCGAACTTCGCCGACCGGATGATCGTCATGTACGCCGGCCGTGCCGTCGAGCAGGGCAGCGTGGCGTCGCTTCTTCGATCGCCGCGGCATCCGTATACCGCCGCTCTGCACGCGGCGGTCCCACGCCTGGATACCGTCCCTGGCGAACTGCAGGCGCTCGCCGGCGTGATGCCGAGCCCGGCGCGGCGGCCCAGCGGCTGCGCCTTCCGTCCCCGGTGCGCGGTCGCCGTCGACGTGTGCGCCACCGCCGTGCCACCCCTGTCGCCCGCCGGCCCGGACGGTGACGAGGTCGCGTGCCACCTCGTGACGGGCGACGAGGCCGCGAGCCGGAAGGCGGCCTCATGATCTTGGACGTGCGTGGCGTCAGCAGATCGTTCAGAGCGCTCGGCCGGCCTCCGGTCGTCGCGCTCGATGACGTCTACCTGCGAGTCCCCGAAGGCGACACCCTGGGTCTGGTCGGCGAGTCGGGCTCCGGCAAATCGACATTGCTGCGCTGCATCATGCGCCTCGAGAAACCCGACGAGGGCGAGGTGCTGTTCCGCGGCCGGGATGCCCTGCCCCTGCGCGGAAAGAATCTGCAGGCCTACCGCCGCCAGGTACAGATGGTCTTCCAGGACCCGGCCGGCAGCCTCAACCCGCGTATGACGGTGGAGCAGCTCGTCGGCGAGGGCATGCTCGTGCACAGGCTCGAACGGTCGGCCGCGCGCCGTCGCGAACGGGTGGCGGAACTCCTCGACGCCGTCGGCATCCCGCCCGACGCGATGGCGCGGCACCCCGCCTCGTTCTCCGGCGGCCAGCTCCAACGCATCGCGATCGCACGCGCCCTCGCCGTGGAGCCCAGCCTGCTCGTGTGCGACGAACCGGTCTCGGCGCTGGACGTCTCCGTGCAGGCACAGGTGCTCAATCTCCTGATGAGAACCCAGGCACGCACCGGGTTGTCGATTCTGTTCGTCTCCCACGACCTGGCCGTCGTGAAGTACCTCTGCCCCTCGATCGCGGTGCTCGAGAAGGGCCGAATCGTCGAGGAGTCCAGCCGCGACAAGCTTTTCCAGGCACCGCGGGCGACCTACACCCGTGCGCTGATCGACGCGGTGCCCAACCCCGATCCGGTGCGTCCGGGCCCGGGCTCCCGACCGCCCACGCCCCGCCCCGGCGGTAACGACGCGGAAGGCAACCACGCATGAGACTGGGCAGTGACGCGCTCAAGCTCCCGGACTCCGGCGACCACTCGCCGCTGTGCCAGTTGGAGCGGGCCAGGTCCGAGAACCTGGCCGGCCTGTTCTTCCGGCACCTGCTGCACGTGTCCGCGACGCTGGATGCGGGCGAGCTGCGCGCCGTGCGCCAGCGCGCCGACGAGCTCGGCATGTACCTGGAGGCCGGCCTCGGTCGGGTCAACCCGTACAACATCCCGGAGTCGCCGGAGATGCGCGATCTCGGCGCCGGCGACACCGTCCTCGGCTACCGAAGGGTGCTGGAGGCCGCGGCCGGCATCGGCGTGACCGAGCTCTGGGCCGAGACCGCGACGTTCAAGCCCTACCGTGGTCGGCTCGCCTACGACCGGTTCCGCACGGACGTCACCTGGGCGGAGCAGCTGGCGGCCACGGTCAGGTTCCTCACCATCCTCGCGCCGATCGCTCGCGATCTCGGGATCCATATCAATCTCGAAACCCACGAGGAGATCACCTCGTTCGAGCTGGTGCGCATCGTCGAGGCGGTCGGGCCGGACGTTGTCGGGGTCACGTTCGACACGGGCAACGTGCTGCAGCGGCTGGAACACCCGACGTGGGCGGCGCGCCGGCTCGCGCCGTACGTGCGGCAGACCCACATCAAGGACTACGACCTCGTCCGCCTCCCCGACGGGCTCGACTGCCAGCTCCGCCCCAACGGCCAGGGGGTCGTCGACCTGGCCGAGATCATCCCGATTCTGCACGGGGCCAACCCGGACCTGAACCTCTCGCTGGAGGTCCGTCCCTTCGGCGGTGCCGGTGGAAACGGCATCGAGGGCACGATCCCGGGTGCGACGATCTCGCTGTACGACCCCGAGTGGCTGGCCGGCCATCCGGACCTGACCACCGGGGAACTGGCCGCGTTCCTCGAGATGCTGCAGCGTTACGAGGACCGCGTCGCCGCGGGCGAGGTCGCGTCGTACGAGGAGTACCGGGCCTCGGTGTGGGACGAGCCGGCCGCGTGGCAGTACGTCCGCTCGTCCTGCGACTACGTCCGCGAGTGTGCCGCGGGGGCGGGCATCGCGCTCGAAGAACCGGGCGAGCGGCGGGCATCGTGAGGGCGCGCGGCATCGTCATCCGCGATTTCCCATGGGTCCCCGGTACCGCGGAGGAGCTGATACGCGCCGCGGCGGCGGTGAACGTGTCGAACGTGCACGTCAATCCGCCGCGGTGGATCGGGCAGGACCATCCACCCGGCGAGCTGCGGGCGATCGGCGCGGCCCTGGCCGAGGCGGGTCTGACCATCACGGTGGATCTCGGGGCCGTCAACCCCGCCTACTGGCCGAGTGACGATCCGTCCGACCGCGACGGAACACAGGCCCGGATCCGGCTGCTGCGGGAGGCGGCACTGCTGGGCGTGGAATCGGTCCACGTACGGGTGGGCTCACCGGAATCCCGCGACGATCCGGCGGTCGACTGGGAGGCGCAGAAGGCGGCCGCGACGCGGGCGCTCGCCGCCCTCGGGCCAACGGCGACCGAGCTCGAGATCGCCGTCGTGCTCAAGACCCACGAGGAGATGGCCTCCGCGGAGGCGATGACGATCGCCGACGGGGCGGGTGAGCACGTCCGTCTCGGATACAGCGCGGTGAATCTGCTGGCCGTCCTGGAGGACCCGGTCGTCGCGGCTCGCCGCCTGGCCCACCGGGTGCACACCGTGTTCCTCGACGACGCCGCCATGGTCTTCACCGCCGAAGGAATGGCCCGGCGCCTGCGCCCGATCGGCGAGGGCATCGTCGACTGGCCGGCCGTGCTGGCGGTGCTCCCGGCCGAAGCGCCGCTGATCTTCGACCTGCACCGGGCGGAACTGACGGTTCCGCTCTACCGCAAGGGCTGGATCGCGGCCCGGCCCACCGCCACCGTGGCCGACATCCTCCGCATCGCCGCCTCGGCCACACCGAACACGCCGTCCACCGCGCTGGACGAGCGGCGGCGGACAGGCCTGGCGCTGCTGCCCGCGCTCGCATCCATCGCTCCTGGCATCGCCTCGAACACCCACCGGAGAGCCCAGCAATGAACTCGACCGTGCAGACATCCGCGCCGTCGCTCGTCCATGACCTCCGCGTCGTCGTCTCCTGCGACGTCGTCGGACCGGACGACAGCGCCTACGAAGCCCTGCGCCGCGTGTGGAACGCGGACATCGACCGCCGCCCGGCGGCGATCGTGCGGTGCCGCGCCGCGCGGGACGTGGCGGAAGCGTTGCGCTGGTGCGTACGGTCCCGTGTCCCCATCACGGTTCGCGGAGGGGGGCACAACCTCGCCGGCACTGCGGTCGGTGACGGCGCCGTCATGATTGACACCGGCCTGCTGCGCGAGGTGCGTCTCGACCCGGGCAGCGGGCGGGTCGTCGTCGGCGCCGGATGCCGCTGGGGCGACGTCGACCGGGTCGCCGCCGAGTTCAACCGGGCGGTTCCCGCGGGCGTGGTGTCGCACACCGGCGTCGCCGGGCTGACCCTCGGCGGCGGTGTGGGCTATCTGAGCCGCATGTTCGGGGCCACGGTGGACTACGTCGACGAGATGGAGGTCGTCGTCGCGGACGGCCGCATCCTCACGGTGTCGGCCACGGAGCACCCGGACCTGTTCTGGGCCCTGCGCGGCGCCGGGCACAACTTCGGCATCGTCACGAGATTCACCTATCGGACGGTGGCGTTGCCGGGGCTGGTCACGATCCGCCAGGTGTTCTACGGCGCGCAGGACCGCGTCGACATCCTGCGGCTGTTCCGCGAGTGGGGTCCCGACGCGCCCGGGAACATGGGCACCTACATTCGGCTGCTGCGCGCGCCGGAGTACTGGTCGCAGCTCCCGGCCGAACACCGCGGCAGGCCCGTGCTCTCGCTCGCGACGATCTTCTATGGCGATCCGGCGGACGAGCCCGCGGCGACCGCGCCGATGTTCGCCCTCGGCACGCCGATCTACGCGAGCCTCAGGACGATGCCGCACGTGACCCTGCAGCACGCGACCGACGACGAGTTCCGCTACGGCATCGCGCACTACTGGAAGCACACCGCGGTCGAGAAGCTCGACGACGACGCGATCGACATGATCATCGGGCACTGTGACGCCTACCCGGGCCAGTCCCTGAACGCCAGCGCCAACATCGCGCACCAGCTGCTCTGCCCGTTCGAGATCATCGCCGGCAGCCGTGTGCGGAACGCCCGCCCCGACGACGCGACCTCCGGCATCGACGGCCTGTTCAGCGCCAACATCGGCGCCGACTGGGTGTATCCGGCCGAGAAGGCACCGCTCGTGGAGTGGGCCCGCGCGTTCGACCGTGATCTCGAGCCGTACCGGAACGGCACCTACATCAATTTCACCTCCGTCGCCGGGGACGACGAGATGGCACGTGCCGTCTATGGCGACAAGTACGACCGGCTGGCGTCGATCAAGCGCACCTACGACCCCGACAACGTGTTCTCGCGCGGGCTCGTCGATCTCGCCGAGAACGAGGACTCGCCCTGGGCCGCGACGTAGTGGAGCTCACGTCCGGCCAGCCTTTCTCGTGTCATCGGGTACTGGAGGTTCTGGGTGACGACCCTGGCGTTGACCAGTGGCGAGTGTGAGACGTTGCTTGATCATCCTTTGGTCATGCGGGCGCTCGCGTCGGCCCACGCGGCGCTGAGCAACGGTGAGGCGACGCAGCCTCGGCCCACGATGCTGCGCGGGGAGGCTGATTCCCCGGACGAGCCGCTCCTGGCGGCATCGGTGCTGCCGATGACGGCGTCCTGGCGAGGGCTCGCGGTGGTGAAGCTGTTGTCGGACGCGCCGCTCAATCGGCAGCGCGGCCTGCCCGCGCAACGGTCCACGGTCGCGCTGTTCGACGCCGACACCGCCGAGTGCCTGGCGCTCATCGACGGCATGGCGCTGACCCGTATCCGAACCGCGAGCGCGACCGCACTCGCGACGAGTCTGCTGGCGGGGCCGAGCGGCCGCACGCTCGGCCTGGTCGGTGCGGGAGCCCTGGCGCTCGAACACGTGCGTGCTCACCACCACCTCGGTTACGACCAGGTCGTCGTCTGGTCCCGGACTGCGGCCCGCGTCGAGAGACTGGCGGAGCAGGTGCCGCGCGGAGTATCGGTGCGCGCGGCGAGCACGCCGGCGGAGGTGTTCGGCCGCGCGGGAGTCGTCTGCACGGTGACCCCGTCCGTCCAGCCGATGGTGGGATCGGCGGACGTCCGGCCCGGGACGCACATCAATGCGGTCGGATCACCACCGCGCCCGCATTTCCGCGAGTTGGCTGAGGACGTTCTGTCGCGCGCGGACCTAGTGGTGGTCGACGCGGCCGACGTTGCCCTTCACGAGTCAGGGAACATTTCGGCGGCCGTCGCGGCGGGAAGCCTGCGGGAATACGATCTCGTCGAGCTCGGGGACCTCGTCATCGGAAAGCACTCCGGCCGCGCCGGCGATGACGACATCACCGTCTTCAACTCGGTCGGCGTCGGTCTGCAGGACCTCGCCACGGCCGAGCTCGTCGCCGCGCGGGCGCGGGACCTGGGCGTGGGCCGAGAAGTGGCCGTTCGAGCGTAGACGTCGCGCGCCGGGCACCGCCCTGCGAACAGGCGGCGCCGGTCCGAATCCGGCGGGAACGGATCCGGCGGAACGGACCGGGACCAGCTGCCAGGCTCAGCCGGTGGTCTCATAGAAGGCGGACACCGCTGGCGTGGGAAAGGACTCCACTCGCAGGTCGGCGGATCGACCCAACAGGTGAAGCAGCGCCTCGACGGTGTATCCGCCGAGCGGTGGGCGGCCGACCTCGCGCCGCATACCGATCACCAAGGTGGCCACGCCCGCCTCCAGGACCGCGCCGAGGCACATGGGGCAGGGCTCGTACGTCGTGACGAGTGTCGCACCGGCGAGGCGGTGCGGCCCCCACTCCCGCGCGGCCGAGCGCACGGCCATGGTCTCGCTGTGCGCGGTCGGGTCGGCGGTACTCACCACTCGATTCCGTTCTCCTAGCACCCCTTGATCCCGCACAATCACCGAGCCATAGGGATGGTCGCCGGCGGCCACCGCGTCACGGGCAAGTCCCAGCGCCCGGCTCATCAGCTCCGCTATCTGCACGGGCATTTCTCAGCTCTTTTCTCCTCGTTAGAAGAGAATATACAAGATTGACTTCCCCGTGACCGGACCCGACAGCCGTCAGCAGCCGGCGCACCGTGCGGCGCAGATATGACCACGACGGCGGGGCCGGGCCCTGCTTGTCCATCGGTGCGGCCACTCAGGCCGCCGGCCGACCCTCTCGTGATGAACACATGCCCACCCGGCGTACGACCCCGGCCAAGTACTGAGGCCAGCTCCCGGTCCGCACCGCCGACGCCGCTCCCGGCAGGTCCCGCCCAGGCCATCGCGGTTCCCCTGGTCGGCCCGGCGTACCCGCGAGAGCCGGCGCTCTCGCCCCCACGCTCCAGAGCTGTCGGTTCGCGTCTCCCATGTCGAAACGGCGCTGTTGCATTGACCGAGGCCGCAGTCCGCGTTGGCGGCCGAGGCATGATCGGATGGTGTCTCGCTGCCGCGGCCCGCCGGTTTTTCACCCGGGCGCTGGCCCACGGCCGCCGGCCAGCCGAGGTGACCACCGACCGCGCTGCGGCCTACCCGCGGGTCCTCGACGAACAGTTGCCCGCCGCCCATCACGTGGATGCCCGGTACGCGAACAACAAGGTCGAAGCCGACCACGGCCGGCTCAAGGCCCGGCTGCGACCAATGCGAGGGCTGAAACGGCTGCGCTCCGCCCAGGTGATCGGCTCCGGGCATGGCCGGGTAACGGGGATACATTGCTGTGCCCCCGTCCCCTCAGAGACCGTGCGTGCGCCTTCCAGCGCACACGGCTCAGGCAGCCCGCATGGGCGTGCAGTCTCCGCAGTTGCTGTCCGTGTCAACTGTGACCGTCGCCTGGGTGGCGACGGGCGCAGTCAGCGTGCATGTATATCCCCGCGCGCGTGGTTCCTGTCGTGCTTGTGTGGTGTCCAGCCCGGCCGTCCGCGTTTCCCGTGACGATATCTTTTCTTTCGATCGCCGTGCGGAATATGCGGGCGAATTCTAGCGATCAGTGCACCACTGATTTGAATTCTACCAGATTGTGGGCCTCGGCGTACGCCTCCGCGGGTGTTTTCCACCCCAACACTTTCCGTGGCCGGTTGTTGAACTCGGCGGCGACTGCGTCGAGCTCGGCTTGACTGAATCCGGATAGGTCGGTAGGCGAAGATGAAGGTCATGACCCCGCCGAAGCTGATCCCGCTGTTCCAGAGGACGGCGGCCAGTGGGACGTTGCCGATCGAGCAGACGAAGCTGACGACGGCGATGAGCGGGCCGACGAGCGGACCCCAGATCTTGGCCAGAAGGGGATGGTCGGTCAGGAAGAAGTGCTGCCAGAAGCTGTCGGGCACCCAGGCACCGATGGCGCCGGCGATGAGCAGGTCGAGGATGATGTCCCGCAGCACCGCCACCCATTCCATGACGAAGATGTGGCTGACCGCGGTGAATCCCCTGGAGGAGGGAGAGCCTCCGCCAGAACGAGCCGGCCTCCTGGACGCTCATGTCCATCGCGGCGTGGCCCTCCATCGATCCGGCCAGCCCGCGCTCCGCCTGCCGGCGGGCCTGCTCCACCAGGGTTGGTCGTAGGAACAGGCGGAACAGCGCTGCAAGGGTAACGATCATGATCGGGCCGCCGACGAACTCGCCGAGGGTGAACTGCCAGCCGAGCAGCAGGGCCAGGATGATGCCTAGCTCGATCACCAGGTTGGTCGAGGCGATCTCGAACGCCATCGCGGTAGTGAAGTTCGCGCCCTTTCGGAACAGCGAGCGGGCCAGAGCCACCACCACGTAGGAGCACGACGACGACGCGGCACCCAGCCCGGCGGCGACGGTGAGGGTCCTGGGCTGGTCATCGCCGAGCAGGCACCTGGCGCCGACGAGCCGACTCGTCAACGGGAGAACGAAGAAGGATCGGGTCGGCTGAGATCGAGCGGAGCCGACCGGGCTGACGACCGGAGAGACTGGTCGGGGCGCTGGCGTGGTGTCGGTTCAGATTCTGCGGAGACGAAGTCGGTATGGCCGGTGAGAATGGCCAGGGTCTGGGCGCCGTGCGCCCCGGGCGGGCGGTGGACCTTGTCGAGCGCCCCCGGCCCGGGCGGCTGGCAGCCAGCCGCCCGGGCAGTCGCTGTGGCCAGATGGCCGGGGCCCTGTAGGGGCTCGGGCGGCCGCCTGGCTGATGGCCTGGACGTCAGGTTCGGCAGGATGCTCCGGAGCAGGTGGCCAGGGTGTCGAGGCGGGCGTCGAGCTCGGCGACGAGCGCCGCGTTCTGTTGCCTGCCCTGGGGTGTCGCCAGGAGGTTGGTGAGCTCGTAGGGGTCGGCGGCCAGGTCGTAGAGCTCCTGCTCGTGGACGCGGGGAGAGCGGTCGATGTCGTACCAGCGAACGTAGAGATGGTCCTCGGTTCGCAGGGCGCTCCACGGTGGTAGGTCCAGGAATACGCCGGTGACGTTTTCCACCTGTTCTTGGACGACGCCGTCCTGGCCGTCGATTCCTGGCCCGGCGTACTGCCCGAGCAGGTCGGTGCGCCAGGACGTCGGGGTCTCGCCGTGCAGCAGGGGCGCCAGTGACTGGCCGTCGACGTCTGCCGGGATCGGCACGCCGGCGAGGTCCAGGAAGGTCGGTGCGAGGTCGATGAGGGCGACCATGTGGTCGTCTGTGCCCTTGGCGATGCCCGGTCCCGCGACCACCAGCGGGATCCGCATGGACTCCTCGTAGGGGGCCATCTTCTGGGTTAGCCGGTGGGAACCGAGGTTGTAGCCGTTGTCGGAGGTGAAAACAAGGTAGGTGTTGTCCAGTTCGCCGGTGTCCCGAAGCGTCTGCACGATGCCCGCGACCATCTCGTCAAGCGCGTATAGGGAGCCCATTCTGTCCTGGTAGTCCGGGTCGTTGAGGGCCGCGACTCGGGCGGAGCGTTCTTGGGCGCTTTGCTGGAGCCACCATGGCTTGTCGGAGACGTCGGTCTCGTTGTAGTTGGGTGTGCGTGGCGCGGTCGCGTTGGTGAAGGGGTTGTTCGCGTGCC
>Ga0105249_10001294_pt1 | contig 21904 bp, 20 predicted proteins | sample KBSS44metaG_FD_81522 | JGI IMG/M metagenome (GOLD analysis project Ga0105249, IMG submission 81522) | Switchgrass rhizosphere microbial communities from Kellogg Biological Station, Michigan, USA - KBS S4-4 metaG | ecosystem: Host-associated > Plants > Roots > Rhizosphere > Soil | place...
GCCTAACGCTCAAGGCGGAAGGTATTGCGCTCGCTCGTGACACGTCGGACCGACTCCTCGTGGTCGTGGATGTCGATGCGTATGACCGCCCATCCGAGCTGCTCGAGGTTCAGCTCGAAGGACCGTGGCCCGGATCGCCCATGGAGTAGAAGGCCAGGGCCGGGGCGACCCGGATCAGGGCGCCCGCATGCTGGCGAGTGGGTCTACCCGCGCCGCTCGCCTCGCGGGTCGCAGCGCGGCAATCAGCACGGCGACGACGATGATCAGGAGCGCACCCAGGAACGCCGCCGGGTCGACCGGGCTCACGCGGTAGAGGAACCCCTGCAGCAACCTCGTTAGGCTCAGCGCGCCGGCGAGCCCCGCGGTCAGCCCGATCGCGAGCACTCGCACGCCCTGCCCCAGCACGAGCTCGACGATTTGTCGCGGAGCTGCACCCATGGCCATGCGGATGCCGAGCTCTCGCGTCCGCGACCGCACGGTGTACGCGAGTGTCCCGTACAGGCCGATCGCGGCGAGGAGCACCGCTGCTCCGGCGAACGCGCCGATGAGCAGCAGCTGAAAGCGAGGTGCCGAGAGCGAGGAGCCGATTCGCTCCCGCATGGTCGTGAACCCGAGCACCGGTGCACTCCACAGTCCGAGCTCTACGAGCGAGTGTCGAACCTCCCGCGCGAACTGGTCAGGGTCCCGGCGCGTGGCAACCAGTACGTTCAGCACCGACGGTGCCTGCGTGTGCGGCAGGTAGATGGCTGGTTGCAGACCGTCCTCCACGCGCGCCTGCACGACATCGCCCACGACGCCGACGACCTCCATGTCGGGGCCGTCGCCGCCTTCGTCACGTAGGCGCAATCGTTGACCAATCGGATTGCGGTCGCCGAACGTCGTGCGTGCGAATCGTTCGTTGACAATCACGACGCGATGCGACTCCGGCTGGTCGGACGAGTCGAAGACGCGCCCACGGCGGACCGGAATTTTCGCCGTTGCAAAGAACGTCGAGCTGACGGCATGTCCCGCGGCGGGCGCGGCCGGTGCGTCATACGCCTGCCCGACCGGCACGACGCGAAGCGCCATGGCCGGCGTCTGGAACGGAAGGCTGGACGCGCCGGCAACGGCGGTCACGCCCGGCAGCGTTCCGATCTTCTCGATCACCTGGTCCCACGTTGCCCACGGGCGAGCGTTCTTGAACGCGACGGTGAACGTCACGAGGCCGTTGGCGTCGAACCCCAGCCGCTCGCTCTGACGGTAGACGAAAGAGCGGAAGAGCAGACTGGCGCCGATGCCGAGGACGAGGGCGAGGGCGAGCTGCGTCGCGGCGAGCGACGTTCGGAGCCGGGTCCCGCGCGGTGAGAACGCGGTCGACGACGCGCGGAGATTCGCTAGCGGCTCGACTCGGCTCGTTCTGATGGCGGGAATGAGCCCGACGAGCACGCCGACCGCGATCGAGAGCAGGGCCCCGGCGATCACGATGCGGAAGTTCACCCCGATCTCGCCCATTCGCGGGAGCGCCTGCGGTCCGAACCGGCGGATGGCACCCACACCCGCCGTCGCAATGCCGAGCCCGATGATCCCGCCGGCGATCGCGAGCGAGACGCTCTCGAACACGAGAGCGGTGGCGATGCGGGCGCGCGAGGCGCCGAGCGCGCGCCGAAGCGCGAGCTCGCCGTCCCGCTCGAGCCCCCGCACGACGAGGAGGTTCGCCGCATTCGTGCCGGCGAGCACCAGCAGCAGGAGCGCGGCACCCAGGAAGATCAGCACCGGGCGCTGCCCGACGCCGACCGTGGCGTCACGCAGGCTGTTGATGCCGCTGCCTAACGACTTACCGTCGGGCAGCGCATTACCCGCCGGCTGTTCGGCGACCAGTCTCGCTTGCGCGGCCGCCAGGTCGCGCCGGATGCGGGTGACCGAGACGCCGGGCTCGAGGCGTGCCAGCACCTTGACACCGCGACGACGTCGATCGCTGTACCGGCGGTTGGACGGGTCGAGGTGAACCCAGAACTCGACGTCTTGCCCGACCAGTGCCGCGGGTTGCACGAAGTCGCGTGGCAGGACGCCGACGATGATGAACGGTCCGAACCGCCTTCCGAGAATTTCCCGCGTTCCACCGAAGCGGCGCTGCCAGCCGTCATAGCTGATTGCAGCACCCCACTGACCGTCGGGCGGCGCCTGATCGCCGTCGCGTGGCAGCCGTCCGAGCATCGGCGTGACGGACAGGAGCTCGAAGAAGCCTTCCTCGACGTTCGAGACGTCGAGCAATTCCGGAGCCGTCTCCTGGGACGCACTGAGCCACTGTCGCCGTTCGATCGCGGCCGCGCGCTGCAAGCCGGGGACGGACCCTCGGAGATCGCGAAAGTTCGGCAGCGCGATATCCTCGATCCGCTGCACGCCCTCCCGGCCTTCGAGCCATTCCTCACCGGGCGTCGTGTTGCCGATCACGACCAGCCGGTCGGCATCCTGATATGGTAGCGGCCTGACGAGCATGGCATCGACGACGCTGTAGATCGTCGTCGTCGCGCCAATGCCGAGGCCGAGCGTCAGCGCCACCGTGCCAGCGTAGCCGGGCCGCCGCAGCATGCCGCGCCAGACGTGCCGCAGATCCGATCGGATGGTGCGCATGACTCCTCCGTCGTTGCTCGGTACATTCGACGGCTTCGAGCCGCGTGAGGCGCGGTGCCACTACCAGTGCGTCGTCGTCGCCGCGGCGGCGAGGACGTATGCCGCGCGAACGCGAACCGGATCACCGTCGCCTTCGAGCCGTCCCCGATGGCTTTCTATTGCCTTGCAGGTAATTCCGCCAGCTCGAGCGCCCAGCCTGCGCAGAGGGCGTGCTGCTTGCCGCGCGACGGCAGGGATCGTATCATGAGTCGAATCTTCTTTTCATGATCGTATCTCATGACACGACGACGCGTCCGCGAGACTGCCCCCCTCCAGGTCTACCTCGTCGCCGACGAACGGGAGCGGCTGGAGCGTCTCGCCGATCAGCTCGACGCCAGCAAGTCGGACGTGGTACGACGAGGATTGCTGGCGCTCGAACGTGAGCTGCTCTCCCCGGCGGCGCACCCCGCGCTCCGGCTCATCGGGATTGCCGACGCCGAGTCGGCCGGGGTGAGCCCAACGGACGCTGCACGCGAGCACGACGCGGTGCTCGCCGACGCCGAGGAGACAGCCTGGCCTCCGCCAGCACCGGGTCGCGCGAGTCGCGGCGCCAAGCGACCGGGCGGGAAGCGGCGTGCCCGCTGAGTTCTTCGTGGACACGAGCGCATGGTATCCGCTCATCGTCTCCGCACATCCTGACCACGCGCGCCTCGCCGCGGCGCTGCGCGCCGCCATCGGGGCGCACCGCCGCCTCGTCACGACGAACCTCGTCGTCGCGGAGACCCATGCCCTGCTCCTGCGACGAGTGGGCCGATCGCCCGCGCTCGCATTCGTACGAACGGTGGACGACACGCCGAACGTCGTCGTGCGAAGCACGCGCGACCTCGAGCGGACCGCCGAGCGCGACTGGCTCGCCCGATATGCGGACCAGGACTTCTCGTACACCGACGCCGTGAGCTTTTCGGTGATGACCGAGCGCCGCATCCGCGACGCGCTCGCCCTCGACCACCACTTCACTGTGGCCGGCTTCCAGACGTTAGGCACGCCGCGCTAGCGGTCGACGACAACCTTCCCCTGCATCTTCGGATGCAGCGAGCAGAAATAGCTGTAGCTGCCGCGCTGGGTCAGCGTGACGCTGAACCGCTGGTCCGTGTCCAGGACCGGCGACGGCTTGAAGCGGTTCTCCGCGCTCTCGATGACGTGCGGCACATCGTCGCCGTTGATCCACGTGACCCGCGTGCCCGGCCAACGTCACGTCCGCGATGCCGAGGACACTCTGCAGACGGTCCGGCTCGACCTTCATGGGGCCCGGGCGTGCGTCGGTGCCCGGCGCGGGCTGCGGAAAGGCGGTGGACATGGCCGTGTGAAACGAGACGTTGCCCTCCACCTTCTGCATGATCTGGTGAATGTGTCCGTTGAGCACCGTCACCGACCCGAATCGCTTCACCAGCGACAGCGCCGCTTCGGCGTCGTCCGTACCCCAGCCCCACTGCGGGTACACGGTCCACAGCGGCACGTGCGCGAACAGCACGATCGGTGTGCTGGTCGCGAGCCGACTCACGTCGCGCTTCAGCCAGGCAATCTGGTCAGCGCCCAGCGCCCCAAGGCCACCGGCCTTGAGATTGAGCACGTTGACCAGACCCACGAAGTGCACGCCATTGCGGAGAAAACCGCGGCGTGTCGACGGACCGCTGAGAGACGTCGCGAGGCGCGTGAATATTCCCGCGCCGCACGCCGGCCACCGCTGCGCCTGCTGTCGAGTGGGCAGATCGATGCGTCCGCACCCGAGTCGCGCGGAATAAATCGGCACCGCCGCGAGTCCTTACTGACAGCCGGACCGTGAACCGCTGGCGACGCCGCCACCGGTCGGAGCCGTGCCGACGATGGCCGGATCGCTTCGGATATGCCGTCATCCATCTGGGATGTCTGCCGTCGATATCGACCGCTTCGAGCGAATCGTGCTCGTTCACCTCGACAGTGCGTACACGCTGGCGCGGTACCTCCTGCACGACGAACACGACGCCCAGGACGTCGTCCAGGACGCGGCACTTCGTGCGATGCGGCACTTCGACGGCTTCCGCGGTGGTGACGCGCGAGCGTGGCTGCTGACCATCGTTCGCAACTGCTGCTACTCGCTCCGGCGGAAGCAGCGCGGCCAACCCCGAACGGTGGGGCTCGACGAAGCAGACGCTGTCGCGACTGCCGATACCGACTCGGCCGATGCCGAAGTGTTACGACGCACCGAGCAGGCTCTCGTCCAGCGCGCGGTCGCTTCGCTGCCGGCGGAGTTCCGCGAGGTGATCGTCCTGCGCGAGATCGAGGCGATGTCGTACGCCGAGATCGCCACGGTCACGGGCGTGCCGGTCGGGACGGTGATGTCACGACTCTCGCGAGCGCGCAACCGGCTCGCGACGCTGCTCGCACCCGCGGCACGGGAGGCAAGCTGATATGACCTGTGCCATCGCAACGGAGCGGCTCGATGCATACCGGGACCGGGAGCTCGAGGATGACGAAGCCGAGCAACTGCGCCGTCACGTCGATCAGTGCGCGGAATGCGCCAGCCGACTCGCCGAGCTCGCGCGGCAGTCGACCAGGTTGCGGGACGCGCTCGTGAGATACTCCGCGCCCGATACGCTCCGCGCCCGCATCCGGAGTGCCCTGGGACCCGCCGATGCGGCGCCACCGGTGAGGCCGGCGGTACCGCGTCGACAGGCGGAGTGGATGCGGCTCGCCGCCGCGGTTCTCGTCACCGCAATCGTGAGCGGAGGCGGCGCGTACCTGGCCGCGCGGCAGGAACTGACCGCGCGATCGACTACCGATGCCGTCGTGTCGGCGCACGTACGCTCGCTCATGCCCGGTCATCTGACGGACGTCGCGTCGACCGAGCATCACAGCGTGAAGCCCTGGTTCAACGGACGCGTCGATCTCTCGCCCGGCGTTCCGGACCTCGCCGCGTCCGGCTTCCCTCTCGTCGGCGGCCGGCTCGACTACATCGGCGGGCGACCCGTGGCCGCGGTAGTCTATGCCCGCCGCCAACACCTGATCAACGTCTTCTCCTGGCCGGATGGCTCGGGGCGCCTAACGCCAACCGTAACGCGCACCGAGCGTGGCTACCACATCATCCGCTGGTCGGCGGCGGGCGTCGAGACCTGGGCGGTCTCGGACCTGAATCCGGCGGAGCTCAGGCAGTTCACCGCCGCGTTCACCGCCGGGCGTTGATGACGCACTCGACACCGCTCGACACCACTCGTTGGCTGCGTTCGTGTTTCGCGCCGCCATCACTCTCGTCTTGATCGCTTCTCGAGGAGCTCTACATGCATAACGCACATCGACTGTTCATCCATCTCCATAGCACATACGCCCATGTGCGTGGCCTTGCCATCGCTGCCGCCTTCTTCGCCGCCGCGTGCGGTGGAGACGGGTATGGGTCCGGAGGACCGACCGGTCCCGTAGACCCTGGCACGCCGCCGGTTGCCGCGGCGACCGTGCAGGCGACGCCCGCAGAGCGGTTCACCCCGCCGTCCGTCGTGCTCGCGGTGGGAGGCACCACGACGTTCGAGTTCGGCTCGCTCGGACACAACGTCTTCTTCGACAACGCGCCTGCCGGCGCGCCTGCGAACATCACCGCGGTGACAACCAACCAGTCCGTGACGCGCACGTTCACGACGGCCGGCACGTACATCTACAACTGCCACGTTCACCCGGGCATGACGGGCACCGTGTTCGTCCGCTGACGGCTGGTTGTCATTCCGACGGCGCGGCCGACGCTGAAATTGTGGGTCAGATGCGAATTACCGCCGATGATCTCTCGGCTGAGACAGAACGATGCAATTCGAGTCTGACCGTCTGACCCCCAATTTCTTGGCCCGGCAGAGTCACAGTGACCAGTCACTTTCCTAATCCTTCACCCGGTCCGTGTAGCGGTCCACCCGGTCCACGTAGCTGTCGCCGGTGATCATCCGGACGACCCGGCCGCCTTCCTCCACGAACCGGACGACCTCGCCGACCGGCCCGCCGCCGTTAGGCGCCATATAACGGAAGCGCCCGCCGCCGAGCGGCTCGAGGGTGATCGGGTTGTCCACGTTCGCGCCATTCGGCGTGACGATCACGAGCCGCTTGTTGAGCAGCACGACGTGGCTGTCGCCTCCCTTCCCGCGATAGAGTCCCGCGAACCGCTCCCACGACGGGTCCCACGCGACGACCGTCGGCTTCTGCGCCGATGCCTTCACCACCGCCTCGCCCACGGTGCTCATGAGCTGGCGCGCGATGTCGTTGGGGTTGGAGTCGTTCGTGTTCGTCAGCACGATCACGCCGACCTTGCCGTCCAGGTTGATCGACGTCTGCGTCGTATAGCCCGGATAACCGCCGCCGTGTCCAATGTATGTCTTACCGCCGACGCGGCTCACCGCGAACCCGACGGCGGTGCCCGAGCTCCAGTCGTTCTCCACCGAGCGCACGCGGTGCATCTCGCGCAGCGAGCCAGTGCTGAGGATCTGGCGACCGCCCATCTTCCCCGTGCGGAACTGCGCGGAGACGAACTTCGCCATGTCTTCCACGGTGGATGTGAGGCCCGTGGCCGCCGCCATGCCGCGCGCGTCCGTGAACGGATACACCTCTCGCGTGCCGTCAGGCATGCGACGCGTGTACCCGACCGCCAGCCCCTCCACGTTCCTGTCCACGCTCGACGACGTCATGCCTAACGGGTCGAAAATGTTGCGCTGCAGGTAATCCGCCCACGTCATGCCGCTCACCTGCTCCACGACCATGCCGGCGATCGTGTACGCGAGGTTCGAATACTTCCATCGAACCTGCGCCGGGAACGCGGCCTGCCGCTCGGTGATGAGCTTTTTCACCTCGTCGGCCGTCGGAAACTCGAGCGTCGTCCAATGCGGTCCCGCCTCACGAGGCAGCCCGGACGCGTGGCCGAGGAGCTGCTCGATCGTGATCGGGCCGTCGTCGTCGCCGGCGGGCTTCACCTGGAACCACGGCAGGTACTTCGACACGGGGTCGTCGAGCCGCAGCTTCCCCTGCTCGCGCAGCTGCATGATCGCCGTCGCGGTGAACAGTTTGCTGTGCGACGCCATGCGGAACTTCGTCGCCGGCGTCATCGGTCGCTTCGCGGCGATGTCGGCAAAGCCGAAGCCGGTGGCCCAGACCAGTTGCTGGTCGGCCACGACACCAACGACGATGCCGGGCAGGCCGCGATATGCTATCTGACCTTCGAGCCAGGCGGAGAAGAGACGCTGTGCGCCCTGTACGTCGGGATCGTCCGCGATGCTGGAGGTGGCCGGCGGGCTCTGCGCGGCGAGCGACGAGGCGACGACGCAGCTGAGGGCCACGAGACGAGCGCTTGGAGCGAGTCGGAGCATGTTGACCTCGGGGGATCGGCTGGATCAACCGTCGCGCCGCCCGAGCGAATCGTCAAGAAGCCGGCGCGGGGCGAATGACCAGTTCGTCGTCTGGCGCGCGGCCTTCGTCGCCGTTCGCTCGCCGTCCCCGTGAAGATGTCGCTGCCGGCGCCACTCCAGACCGTTCCGCTGCCTCGGCGATCCGCCGCAGCATGCCAGCGAAGATCAGATTGTGAATCGGATAGAGCGCGTACCAGTACGCCAATCCCGCCAGTCCCCGCGGCTCGAACAAGGCCGTCTGTCGAATCACGCTGCGCTGGCCCTGCCCGAGCACCTCGAACTGCAGCCATGCGCGCCCGGGCACCTTCATCTCCGCACGCAGGCGCAGCAGCCGGTCACGCTCCACCGCCTCGACGCGCCAGAAATCCAGCGGGTCACCCGGAAAGAGGGCCTCGGGGTCGCGTCGACCGCGGCGCATCCCCGCGCCGCCGACGAGCAGGTCGATCGCGCCACGCAGACGCCACAACCAGTCCGCGTAATACCAACCGACGTCACCCCCGATCCGTGCGATCGCGCCAAACGATGCATCGGCGGGTGCCGCGACCGGCAACGCCCGCGTGTCCACGAGCCGCGAACCAGAGACTGCGCCGCCCCACGGCCGCGCCGAACCTAACGACGACTGCGCGTCCGACCAGCGCGTCTCGGCGAACTCGCGGTCCTCGTTCGCGCGAGCCCGCTCCAGCGCCTCGCGCATCCCGCGTGGCCGGATCGCCGGGAACAGCGTCCTCGCCCTCGCTGACGTCACGACCGTCTCGTTGCGCAGGCTGTCGATCAGTTTGCGCCCGACGCGGGCGTAGACGGGGGTCACGAGTCCGAGCCAGAGGCTCGAGAGCCACGGCGTGAGCACCGGGACAGGAACGATGAGACGCCGCAGCCCGCGCTGCGTCGCGTGCTCCCGGATGAGATCGAGGTACGGCACTCGGTCGGGACCGCCTATTTCCACGATCTCGCTCCCCTCGACGCGTGCGTCCGGCGAGGTCGCGAGATACGCAACGACATCCTCGATCGCGATGGGCTGGGCGAGCTGGCTCACCCAGCGTGGCGTCACGAGTACCGGCAGCCGTTCCACGAGCGCGCGGATCATCTCGAACGACAGACTTCCCGAGCCGATGACGATGGAGGCGCGCAGCTCGATGGTGGTGACACCGGACTCGCGAAGGATACGCCCGACCTCGCGACGGCTCGCCAGGTGCGGCGACAGATCCGTCGCCGTTCCCAAGCCGCCGAGGTAGACGATGCGACGCACGCCGCCGTCGCGCGCCGCTCGCGCGAAGTTCGTGGCGCCGCGACGCTCTTCCTCCTCGAAATCGCGGCGTGATCCCATGGCGTGCACGAGATAGAACGCCGTGTCGGCACCCGCGAGCGCATCATCCAGCGATGCCGGGTCGAGCACATCACCCGCGACCACCTCCACGCTCGGGGAGAGGCGCGCCCTGAGGTCCCGGGGACGCCGGGCGAGGCACCGCACGTGCTCGCCGCGCTCCGCGAGCGCTCGCACCAGTCTGCCGCCCACGTAGCCGCTCGCACCGGTGACGAGGAGAACTCGCACACCTGCGGCGTCGCCGGCGTTCGCAAACGGCTGGCGCTGAGCCTCCGGTCTGAAGGTCATCGCATCCCGACGCTCATCGTCTCGTCGAGCACGGTGCGCAGGTCAGACAGACTCGTGCCGACGTGAATGCCAGGATCGACAAGACGCGGGGAGAGCAACGTCGCGCCAGCACCGCCAACGACCACCGCCACGGAGGCCGGAAGCCTCGCCCGGAGCGCCTTGACCTCGTCGAGCGTGCGGTCGAGGTCCTGGACATAGATGAGGCTCAGCGCCACGACACGAGCCCCCGTCGCGAGCGCGGCACCCGCGATCTCGTCAGCCGGGAGGTCGGCGCCGAGGTAGACCACTCGCCACCCGTCCGCCGCGGCACTGGCGCCGATCAGCGCGGCTCCAATGGAGTGACGCTCGCCCGTGGGCGTCGCGATGACGATCCCCTCCGAGCCGCTCGCTCGCACCATCGAGCGCATCGACTCCGACAGGATGTCGTGGACGAGGGATGAGGCGAGGTGCTCCTGCGCGATCGTCGACTCACCGGCGTGCCACTGGTCGCCGATGCGCCGCAGCAGCGGCACCGCGATCTCCTCGATGAATTCCGTGAGGCCGAATCGCGCTGCGGATCGCCGGAGGAGGTGCTCGAGCTCCGACGATTGCAGCGTCGCGGTGCTCGCGAGCGCTTGCTCGACGACGGCGCTCGGCGACGCAGACGGATCGCTGCGCTCTGGTCCCGGTCCGGCCGCGCGTTCGCGCCGTGCGGCCATGTCCTCGGCCGCGATCCTGGACAGCTCTTGTGTCGATAACCCGGCGACCTGGCGGATGCTGCGCCCGGCGGCGGTGGCGGCGTGGAGCAGTCGCAGGCGGGCGATGTCGGCGTCGGAGTAGGCGCGGTGGCCATCGGCGCGCCTTGTCGGCTCGACCGCTCGATAGCGTCGCTCCCAGATGCGAAGGAGGTCTGGCGAGAGTCCCGTGCGCTCCGCGACGACGGCGATCGGGTGTCTGGCCGCCTCTTGTTCCGAGGGCAGAGCGTCGGGTTTCATACGCTGGAAGATACGTCTTGTACAGGCATTGTCAAAAACAATGTTGAACAAGGCCTTGACAAAAAGCCACGCTGCTGCGACAATGCTTCGTCAAGTGTTGGACAAACGCGAACGACTGCAGGAAGTCGAACCCGATTTTGGTGAGGTCGCACATGAAGAAGCTCGACGTCGTCGCCGCCGTGTTGCTCGTGGTTGGCGGCATGAACTGGGGACTCGTCGGCGCGCTTGGCGTCGATCTGGTCGCGACGCTGTTCGGCGTCATGTCGCCGCTCGCCCGCACCGTGTACCTGCTCGTCGGCCTGTCCGCGCTCTATCAGGCCGTGCAGTGGCAGGGGATCCAGCGGCGCTGGCTCGCGCCAGCGCGTACCGCGCGGGCCTAGCGCCGCGCCACTCCCGCTCTCTCAAACCAGGAAGGACCGATGCGGCGCACTTCAAGGACTCGTCTGGCGGCTGTTCTCGTTGCCGCCTTCACCCTGCCGACCGTGGTGTCGGCGCAGGAGTCAACCCAAAAGGATAAGAAGCCGATGAAGAACATCGTGCAGGTCGCTGTCGATGCCGGCAGCTTCAAGACGCTCGTCGCCGCCGTTCAGGCGGCCGGTCTCGCCGAGACACTTCAGGGTCCGGGCCCGTTCACGGTCTTCGCGCCGACGGATGCCGCCTTCGCCAAGCTCCCCGACGGCACGGTCACGGCGCTGCTCGCCGACAAGGAGAAGCTCGCGTCGATCCTGACCTTCCACGTGGTCAGCGGCAAGGTCATGGCGGCTGACCTGATCAAGTCGAACGGCGCCACGCCGAAGACCATCAATGGTCTTCCGCTGGACATCGTGGTGCGCGGCGGGAAGGTCTACGTGAATGGCGTGAACGTCGTCACGGCCGACGTGCAGGCGTCGAACGGCGTGATCCACATCATCGATGCGGTGTTGCTGCCCGAGGCCGCTCCAGCCGGCGCTGGTCGCTAGGCAGCCATACATCGCGGGGCCGGAGCCGTTGGTTCAGGAGGGGTGGGCTTGCTAGCCATTCGAATCAACTGCTCTGGTTCCGTGATCCATTCGCCGTACCGCAGCGCTGTGTACCGTGAGCTGGACTGATAGGACCAGCGGCCCGAGTCCGAGACGTCGCTAGCGGTAGCCGGCCGCCTGCAGCTCGAACAGCTCCGCGTACCGGCCGCCCCGCGCGAGCAGCGCGTCGTGTGTCCCCGATGCCTCCACCGTGCCCTCGGCGAGCAGGAGAATGCGGTCCGCCATGCGGACGCTCGAGAAGCGATCCGAGATGAGTACGGCCGTCTTCCCCTCGCTCAGCTCCTTGAACCGCTGGAACACCTCGAACTCCGCGCGCGCATCGAGCGCCGCCGTCGGCTCATCGAGAATGAGCACCTGGGCATCGCGCATGTAGGCGCGCGCGATCGCGACCTTCTGCCATTCGCCGCCGGACAGGTCGACGCCCTTCCTGAAACTTGCCGATGACCTGGTCGTAGCCTAACGGGAGCTTGTCGATCACCTCGTCGGCCGGGCGGAGCGCGCCGAATCGCTCGCGGAGCGATCGCGGTTGCGGGAGCGGCGGTCCGCCGACCCCTGAAGGACCGGCAGCGGCGCGTCCGCCCATCGCGTACTGTCGCGGCATCGGCCGTCATTGAGCAGCAATCGTGCGCGCGTTGACCAGCCCGGGGCAGCGAGGCACCTCATCCCTCGCTCGGCGGGGGTCGTCCCAACGCACTACCGACAGACCGTACGGCAGGCAACCGTATGCGCACGATCCTCGAACCGCGTTCAGCTCGGCTCACCTGCATCGATGGAGCTCACATGCGACCGGGCACGTGCCTCGCCGTCATCGTTCTCGCCGTTCTCCCAGTCATTCCCGCGTCGGGACGGGCGCAGGTGCCTTCGGCGGGTCCACCGGCTCAGGACCGCCTGTCCATCACCTTTCTGGCGAACGAAGGCGTGATGCTGTCGTCAGGCAGCCGGAAAGTGTTCATCGATGGCCTCTTCCTGAAGTACAAGACCGGGTTCGTCGTCCCCGCCGACTCAACGCAGGATGCCCTGCAGCGCGCGCGTCCGCCGTTCGATGCCGTGGATCTCGTGCTCGTGACGCATCGACACGGCGATCATTTCCATCCGGCGCCGGTCGCGGCGCACCTGCGCGCCAACTCGCACGCCACGCTTCTTACGTCGCGACAGGTGATCGACAGCCTTCGCGAATATGGCCCGGGTCGAGATCTGCCCGCGTCGCGTTCCATGGCCCGCACCATGGCCCCGGGGAGACGGCAGCGTGAAACGGTCAACGGCATTACCGTCGAGCTGCTCGGCATCCCGCATGGCGGAGGGTGGAGAAGTCGCGGCCTCGAGCACCTGGCCTACATCGTGGAGATCGGCGGGCGCCGCGTGCTGCACGTCGGCGATGCCGAGCTCACCGATGAGGTGCTCGCTCCATTCCGTCTCGATACGGCTCGCATCGACGTCGCGCTGCTGCCAGCCTGGCTTCTGACGAACGAGGAGTCGCGGCGACCGATCGCCCGGTGGATCCGACCGCGTCAGATCGTCGCCATACACGTCGGCGAGGGTGAGGAAGCACGCGCAACCCGGGAGGTCCAGGCAGCTGTGCCCGGCGCCTTCACGTTCGTGCGCTCCCTCGAGACTCGCACGTGGTAGCCGCCGTTGACACTTTTCTGGCAACTCACGCGGCGCCCTCGAACCCATCACCGGGCGACATTGGGAGCATCAGCTCAACCGCGGTGAGAAACCGAGGAGTGACCCATGAACCGACTGCACCCCAAGGCACGCGTCGCGATCGCGACGTCCCTGCTCTCCCTCGCCGGCCTGACGTCGACCCTCTCGGCGCAACAGGGCGTCGCTCGTACGCCGCGCGGCGACAGCCTGCGCCAGGCGCAGCAGCTCGATGTCGACGGCAAGCACGCGGAAGCGCGCGCGATCTTTCAGGCGCTGATCGACAACGCGCCTGATCCCGCCGCCAAGGCCGCCGCGCAGCGCCGCATGGCGATGTCACACGGCTTCGAGGGGCACTGCCCCGTGGTCGTTCGCTACGAGGAGATGGTGATCGACTACTGGAAGACGCGCGAGCAGGACGAGCCGCAGAACGCGTTCTACCAGCAGGGCGAGATGGCGAACGAGGCGGCGCGCGTGTGCTTCGACTACGGCGACATCGCCACGGCCGAGAAGATGTACCGTCGCGGCTCCGAGCTGGGGCTCAAGGAGCCGGAGCCGAAGACGCACCCGAAGAGCCTCTGGGATTACCGTCTCGCGCACGCGCTCGCGCGCATCGCGGCGCAGAAGGGCGACAAGGCCGAGGCCGAGCGTCAGGTGGCAGAGGCGCGGAAGATTCTGGACCGCGATCCGAAGATGGCGGAGGCGCAGGAGCGGTACTTCCCGTACCTCGTGGGCTACGTCGCCCTGTTCACGAACGATCTGCCGAAGGCGCAAACGGAGCTGACGAAGGCCCTGGCGATCGAGGGGAACGAGCGCGACCCGTTCATGCACGCGCTCCTCGGCATGACGCACGAGAAGATGGGCCATGCGTCGGTGGCCAGGGAGTGGTACCAGAAGGCGTACGATCTCGCGACGGCGCACAATCCGCCCTCGGTGTTCACGCGCCCGTTCGCGCGGAAGAAGCTTGGCATCTGACAATTGGGGGGCCGACCGGCCGACCCCAATTACCTAGTCGAATCGCAGGGCCGTCGCCGGATCGACGCGCGACGCCCGCCACGCCGGAACGAACGTGGCAAGGACCGCCACCACGAGGATCGCCGCGGCGACGACCCCAAACACCACAGGATTCCGCGGCGATGTCCGGAACAGCAGGTCCGCGACGAAGCGCCCGGCGAGGAGCGCGACCACCAGTCCGATCACCACACCACCCACGGCCGCGCGAACGCCCTGCCCCATCACCAGCCGCACCACATCGTCGATCTGCGCGCCTAACGCCATACGAACGCCGAACTCCTGCCGGCGCTGCGTGACGCCATAGGAGATCGCGCTGTACAAACCCACCGATGCAATGATCAGCGCCAACACGCCGAACACCGAGAACAGCACCGCGCCCATCTTCCACGTACTGACCTGCGGCGCAAACACGTCCTCCATGGTTTCGACGTTGGCATATGGGAGATTCGTCGCTGTCCCCTGCATCGCACGCCGAATCGGCTCGACGAGCTTGCGCGGATCGTTGCCCACACTCCGCACCAGCATCGTGTTCACTCCGGACATGATCCGCGGAGAGATTGGCCGATAAATGAGAAAGCGCGGTGGACCGCCCTCCACGTATTCGACTGCATCCGTCGCAATACCCACGATCGTGGTGCAGACGGAATCGGCGTCGAGCACGAGGCAGCGGCCCACCGCGGGCTCACCGGGCCAGTACGCACGTGCCATCGCCTCGCTCAGCACCGCCACCCGCGCACTCGCGGCGACGTCGCCACTCGTGATCGCGCGCCCGTCCACAATGCGGAGACCTAACGTCTCGAAGTACTCTCCGCCGACGCCGTTGTATTGCGGCCCACCGAGCGGCGCCGGCGGCAGCGAATCACGGCCGGGAACCCGCACCTGGGTCCGGAATCCCCACGGCAGCAACGGGTGCGTCGACGCGAGCGTGGCCGACGCAACGCCCGGCAGCGCGGCGACGCGGTCGCGCATGGCCGAATAGAGCGCCAGGCGCTCGGCAACTGTCTGGCTTAACGGGATCAGGTCCATCTCCGCGGCGATGACCCGGTCGCGCTCGTAACCGAGCCTGGCGCCGGCCGCCTCGCGAAGGCTTCGAACGAACAGACCCGCACCGACGAGCAGCACAACCGACAGTGCGGCCTGCACGACCATGAGCCCCGTGCGTACACGAGACGTCGACACGGTGCCGGCCCGGCCACTCGCCTTGAGCGACGCGACGACGTCCGGACGACTGCTGCGCCACGCTGGTGCGAGCCCCGCGAGCACGGCGGTGCCGAGAATCATGACGACCATGGCGCCGATCATGCGACCGTCGAACACGGACTCGGTCCACGCGTAGTCGGCGAGCAGGGTCGAGTGCAGCAACGCGAGCCCCCAGTGCGCCACCGCGATCGCGAGCACGCCACCGCACACCGCCAGCACCAGCGCCTCGGCCACCAGGAGCCGGAGAAGGCGCGCGCGAGAGACGCCCAGCGCGAGACGCACGGCGATCTCGCGCCGACGCTCGGTGCCGCGGGCGAGCAGCAGACTCGCCACGTTCGCGCACGCAATGAGCAGCACGACCGCCGTGACCGCGAGCAGGAGGCGGGTCACGCGCATCTCGCGCGTGTGCGCCGACGGCAGCACCGAGCTCATGACGAAGCGCGTCCGCTCTCGCTTCGTGGTCTCCTTTCCCGACCACGCGTCGAACCCCGCCACGTACGCCGCGCTCGCATGCTCGGCTGCCGCCGCCAGCGTCACACCGGGACGAAGACGCGCATGGAGGACGATCCAGTTGCCGCCCCAGTGCGTCTTCCAGTCCCTCGGGACCATGCTGAACGACTGGGCGTTCGGAAGCGGCATCCATACGTCGACGCGTTGAGGAGCGACGCCCGTGAACTCCGCCCGCGCGACGCCGACCACCGTATACGTGCGTCGCCCGATGCGAAGCGTCTTGCCGAGCGCGCCGCGGTCGCCGCCGAAGTGTCGCTGCCAGAACCCGTAGCTGACGACGGCAATGTCGGCGCTCGGACCATCGCCGGTCTCCGCGGGCGTGAAGAACCGGCCTAACGCCGGCGCCGTCTCGAGCGTGCGAAAGTAGTCGGCCGACGCGAACGTGGCATTGACCTGCGTCGCGTTCGGCCCGCTGCCCAGCGTGAGCGTGCTGATGCCCGAAGAGGCGCCAATGGCCGAGAAGGCGCCGGAGTCGGCACGGAGCGCCGCGTAGAACGGATACGGGAACGACGTCCAGAGCTCCTCCTCACCAAGGAACCGAGCGAAGTGACCGACCTCGAAGAGCCCCGCCGGCCTCCCGACCTCAGGCGGAGGCCGCAGCAGAAGGCGGTCGATCACGCCGAACATGGTCGCGTTCGCGCCGATGCCGAGCGCGAACGTGAGCACGACGACGATCGAAAACGCGGAATGCCGCCACAGCGTGCGGACCGCATACGTGAAGTCGCGCCAGGCTGCGTCGAGTCGTTCGGTCATGTCGAGTCGTTCCTCCCGAGCGTGGCCGGCGTCGTGAACGCGGGCGACGGCGTCGTCCCACGAGATGCCGAACCGGCGACGTGCCTCGGCAGATGCCTGGTCGCGCGTCAGGCCGCGCGCGACGAGCTGGTCGATGCGGCTCTCGATGTGAAAGCGGAGCTCTTCATCGATCTCCGCGGCGGTGAGATCGGAGCGGCGGAGCGCCAGACGGAACGCACGGCGGATGCGCGGACGGATCTCGAAGCCCATCGTCGTCACGCCTCCACCGGCGCGGTGAGAATGCCCGTCACCGTCTCGGTGTAGCGAACCCACGTCGCCGTTTCCTGCTTGAGGTGCGACTTCCCGCGTGCCGTGGCTCGGTAGTACCGCGCGCGACGACCGTTCTCCGTGATGCCCCACTCCGCCGAGATGAGCTCCTTGCCCTCGAGGCGGTAGAGACCCTGGTACAGTGCGCTGTCGTCCACATCGAGCGCGCCGCTCGACTGCTGCTCCAGCCAGTTCGCGATCTCGAACCCGTGCATGGGCTGCCACACGAGCGCCTTGAGGATGAGCAGGTCCAGCGTGCCCTTCACCAGCACGAGCGGTTGGGGTGGTGATACCATCGGCCCTTTTCCTCCCAGACCCTGGATTGAGACTCTGGGGGTAGAATGGGATGGCAGCGCCGTTCCGTCAAGAAGTGGGGTCAGCGTTCGATCAAGGCCACCGTGATCGAGTCTGACCCATGTACACTCTCCTTGACGGCTTAGGAGAGCGCGGGCATTTTCTCCTAAGTCACATAGGAGAAGCACATGACCGACCAGGCAGGGCTCCTCCCCGGAACCCTCGATCTTCTCATACTCAAAGCCGTCTCCCTCGGACGGCTGCACGGCTATGGCGTCCTGCTCCGCATCGAGCAGATCTCCGGCGGCGCCCTGCAGATTCAGCAGGGCGCGCTCTACCCGGCACTCTATCGGCTCGAGCACCAGGGACTCATCTCGAGCGAGTGGGGCACGTCCGACAACAACCGCCGCGCCAAGTACTACCGCCTGACGGTGCTCGGACGCCGCCGGCTTGGCGAGGAGACCGCGAGCTGGAACCGGCTCGCCGAGGCCATCGCCCGGTCGCTCGCCGCGACGCCACAGGAGGTCTGATGGTGTCGGGAATCGTGGCGAGGGCGCGCTCGATGTGGCGCGGGGTTCGGCAGCGCCGTGGTGTCGAAGCGGACATGAACGACGAGTTCCGGCTCCACGTCGAGCTGCGCGCGGCCGACCTCGTCCGCTCCGGCCTCTCGCCGGCCGCGGCGGCGCGGCAGGCGAAGCTCGAATTCGGCAGCACTGAGCGGTACAAGGAGGACGGCCGCCGTTCGCGTGGACTCCGGCGAGTGGACGACCTCCGCATGTCGTGGCTCGACTTCAAGCTCGGCTTCCGGATGCTCGTTAGGTATCCCGGCCTGACGCTTGTCGGCGGCCTCGCGATGGCGTTCGCCATCTGGATCGGCGCCGGCGCGTTCGAGCTCGCGACGCAGATCATTCGTCCGTCGCTTCCGCTGCCCGCCGGATCGGAGATCGTCGCGATCCGGAACTGGGATGTGGCCGCGAACCAGCCCGAGCCGCACATCGCTCACGACCTGGCCACCTGGCGCGAGACGCTGACGTCCGTGACCGAGCTGGGCGCCTATCGCGCGCTCGAGCGCAACCTGATCATTGGCAACGGCCGCGGCGAGCCGGTCGAAGTGGCGGAGATCACGGCGTCGGCGTTCCGGTTGACGCGCGTGCCACCGCTCATGGGCCGTACGCTCATCGAATCCGACGAGCGGCCGGGCGCGCCACCGGCGGTGGTCGTCGGATACGATGCCTGGCAGGCCCGCTTCGGTGGCGACACTGCTGTCGTCGGCAAGACGGTCAGGCTCGCGCGCTCCGCCGTCACGGTGGTCGGCGTCATGCCGAAGGGCTTCGCCTTCCCCGTCGCGCAGAGCTTCTGGGTGCCGCTCCGACTCGACGCGGCCAGCTACGCCCGTCGAGAAGGCCCGGCCATCAGTGCGTTCGCGCGCCTCGCGCCCGGCACATCGCTCGACGAGGCACGGGCGGAGCTCACCGCGCTCGGCAAGCGTGCCTCGATCGAGTTCCGGGACACGCACGAGCATCTGCGCCCGCAGATCATGCCGTACGCGAAGTCCATCGTGAACATCAGCGGTTGGCGGTCGGTCGGCGTCATGTCCGTCAACTTGCCACTACTCATGCTGGTGGCGCTCATCTGCGGGAACGTCGCGCTCCTGATGTTCGCCCGCGCCGCCACCCGCGAGAGCGAGATCATCGTCCGCTCGGCGTTAGGCGCGGGGCGCGGCCGCATCATCATGCAGCTGTTCGCCGAGGCGCTCGTGCTGGGCGGGGTGGCGGCGGTGGTGGGACTGGCGGCGGCGAGATCGGGGCTCGCGTGGGTCATGGGCGTCGTGGAGGCCGAGTTCCTCCATGGCGCGCGATTGCCGTTCTGGTTTCAGAGCAGACTCTCACCCACCACGCTTCTGTACGCCGCGCTGCTGACCATCATTGCCGCCGCCATCGCCGGCATCATGCCGGCGCTCAAGGTCACGCGTGGCGTCGGCGCGCGCCTGCGGCAGGCGAGTGCCGGCAGCGGCGGTCTTCGGTTCGGCGGCGTGTGGACCGTCGTGATCGTCACGCAGGTGGCCGTGACGGTGGCGTTCCCCGCGGTCGCGTTCTTCGTCCGGCGCGACGCGGTTCAGATCGAGCAGGTCGACGTCGGGTTCCCGACCAGCCAGTATCTCTCGGCGCGGCTCGAGATGGACCGTGACCCGCCGTCGGCTGCTCCGGCCGACACGACGCGCGCGGCGTTCGCGGCTCGATTCCGGACGACGTACCAGGAGCTCGAGCGGCGCATTGCGGCCGAGCCTAACGTGCGCCGTATTGCGTTCGCCGATCGGCTGCCGCTGATGTACCACCCGCACCGGCTGATCGCGGTCGATGCGGGCGGTGCTGCTCCGCTCCATCCCGCGTGGCCGGCGGGCTATCGCGTGAGCTCCGCGTCCGTTTCGCCCAGCTACTTCGACGCGGTCGATGCGCCCATCCTGACGGGACGCGGGTTCCTCGCCAGCGATCACGCCGTCGATCTCGGTGAGCCGGGCGAGCCCGGCGCGCGCGGCGGCGTGGTGATCGTGAACCGGTCGTTCGTCAACCTCGTGCTCGGTGGCCGCAACCCGATCGGTCGTCGCATCCAGTACGTGGAGCTCGAGGAATGGGACGGCCCACGGCCGCCGTCAGAGAGCAAGGCGCCATGGTACGAGATCGTTGGAGTCGTTCGCGACCTGGGCATGGCCGTGGGTTCCGACGGTCCGGCGCCGTCGAACAATCCCGAGTCGTCGAAACAGGCCGCCGGCGGTGATCCGAAGGTGGCCGGGATCTATCATCCGGTCGCGCCGGGCGGCGTGTACCCGGCGCACATGGGCATCCGGGTGAGTGGAGATCCGGCCGCGTTCGCGCCTCGGCTGCGGGCGATCGCAACCGAGATCGATCCGACGCTGCGGCTCTATGCCGTCACGCCGCTCAGCAACGTCACCGAGTCCGAGCTCCAGTTCCTGAACTTCTGGTTCCGGATGCTCCTGGGCGTCGCGGCCATCGCGCTGGTGCTGTCGCTCGCGGGGATTTACGCCGTCATGTCGTTCACAGTGGCTCGGCGCACGCGCGAGATCGGTGTCCGCATCGCGCTCGGCGCCAGTCACCGACGCGTGGCGACGGCGATCTTCCGGCGGCCGCTCATGCAGGTCGCGCTCGGCGTGCTTGCAGGCGGTGTGCTCGTCGTCTTGATGACGCGTGCAATAGCGGGCGAGCTCTCGGCAACTGAGGCTGCCCTCGTCGTGGCCTACGTGATCGCGATGATGGGCATCTGCCTGGTCGCGTGCATCGTTCCCACTCGGCGTGCGTTCCGCATCGAGCCGACGGAGGCACTCAGGGCAGAGTCCTGAGCGCCTCCGTCTTGTCGGAGCTCAGCGGGGGCGGACCGCATTGACGGAGGCCGGGACGTCGACGATCGCCGCGCGCGCGTCCCCCTGGCGTGGAATCAGGGCCGGCGTTCGCGCGGCAGCGTGGCCCTTCGTGTCGTAGGGAACGTCGGCGGGCGCTCCACCGTCCGGCCAGTCCCGTTCCTTCCCGGGCATGTCGGGACGCGCCATCGCCGTCATGTACGCCGCGACGTCGTAGGCATCCTGATCGCTGAGCGTCCCGGGCTTGTCGAACGGCATGTTGTGGCGGATGAACGACGCGGCCCGCTCCGTCCGCGCCATCGACGCGCCGATGCTGAACGACCGTGGTCCCCAGAGGGCGGGAGCTGGGCCGACACCGGCGCCGTCGGCCCCGTGGCATCTGACGCAGCCGTCGCCGAAGAGTGTGCGCCCGCGCGTCGTGTCGCCGGCGAGCGGCGGCATCTTGGGCATCCCTTCGCCGATGACGTGCCGGCCGACCGGCACGTCGCGCGAGATGTAGGCCAGGTACGCGATGATGTCCTGCATCTCTCGGCTATCGTTAGGCAGGCGCGAACCGGAGAGGCTGCGCGTGAAGCAGTAGTTGACCCGATCCTCGAGCGGCACGACCGCCGCCGCCCGATCGATGAAGCGGGGGTAGCGGGCGAAGACGCCCGTCAGCGGCGCGGCGTTGGCGCGGCGCCCCTCGTCGAGGTGGCAGCTCGTGCAGCTCAGATTACTGCCGACGTAGCGGGGCAGGCTGTCCTTCGTGTGCGTGAGCAGCGCGAGGCCACGGAGCACGGCCTGCCCGAACGGGTCGTCGGGTGTGCTGTCGACCGCGGGGGGCGTCCACGTCGCCGCAACGACGCTCGGCGCGGGGGCGCCCGTGGCCGGCGCGCCAGCGGCGTTCGACGTGGTCGAGGGGTTGGGCGCGGACTCTCGAGCGCACGCCGCGAGCGCCGCAGCACCGAGAATCACTGTGATCCGCAGGGCGATAGTCATATGCCAGGGTGAGTCTACCTGGATCGAGCGTGTCCGTCGACCACTCACCGCGAACTGCCTCGCGATGTTGGACGGAGGCGGGCCCAAGCGTTACACTTTCGGCCCACTTTTGAACCCAGCCGAGCCGACCATGACCGATCGTGACGGAACGACGCAGTCCGCCCTCGACAAACTGCTCGACGAATATGGCCTCGCGGCCGACACGCTGCTGTACCGCGAAGCGACTCCCGATGCGC
>Ga0105249_10001296_pt1 | contig 21896 bp, 24 predicted proteins | sample KBSS44metaG_FD_81522 | JGI IMG/M metagenome (GOLD analysis project Ga0105249, IMG submission 81522) | Switchgrass rhizosphere microbial communities from Kellogg Biological Station, Michigan, USA - KBS S4-4 metaG | ecosystem: Host-associated > Plants > Roots > Rhizosphere > Soil | place...
GTTTCGGCCGACGACTTGGCCTTGGGCCGCAATAGCGGGCCTGCTAACGACCTCTCCAAAACATCGATGGAATAACGGAGCTGCGCGGTCGCGCCGCTTCGATGACACGTACCAAGAAAGGGCTCTAGGATGAGCACTGGAACAGTAAAGTGGTTTAATGCCCAAAAGGGCTTCGGCTTCATTCAGCCGGATGACGGTGGCACCGACGTTTTCGTACACATCAGCGCGGTCGAACGCGCGGGCATGTACAATTTGTCGGAAGGCCAGAAGGTCACCTACGAAGTGAAGCGTAACCCGAAGAACGGCAAGGACGCCGCAGAAAATCTGCAGGCTGCCTAACCACGAATAGCGGGCTTGCCCGCTATCCTTTGTCTCAAGATACGCGACCGACCACGGATGTACTGGCGGGCGCGCGAAGAGCCTGAGGGGAAACCCTCTCTCGCGAAAGCGGGAGGGGGTTTTTGGTTTTTTGAATCATCATCGCTCGATTTTGAAACAGCACTGATTGTTTCCGCACCCGCGTTTTCGCGTCCGGATACTCAGCAGTTTCCCTTGCCGAATGATCAGGCGAGGGGCCGGAGCGCCGCTTGGCGCATTCGGTCTTCCGTTGCCTCTCCTTTCAACCTGACATAGCCTTGGCCACCAACACGAATGAGGTGTCGCAATGGCAACACGCAAAGGCGAATGTTTTTGTGGAGCTGTTCAGATAGAAGTTTCAGGCGAACCCGAAGGCATGGGGTATTGCCATTGCCGATCATGCCGTTCTTGGTCAGGTGGACCTCTCAACGCTTTTACGCTTTGGAAACCCGACGCCGTGCGCGTCATAGCCGGCGCCGAAAATATCGGCATGTTTCAGAAGACGGCAGTAAGCCAGCGGCAATACTGCAAGAAATGCGGAGGCCATTTGATGACCAATCACCCTCCGCTGACATTGGTCGATGTGTTCGCGGCCACTCTGCCTACGCTGAAATTTAGCCCGGGCGTCCACATCAATTACGCCGAGACTGTTCTGCCAATGCGGGACGGACTCCCGAAGATGAAAGATTTTCCCGCTGAGTTTGGGGGATCAGGCGAGCAGATAGCGGAGTAGCGCACAGTCGCTTTGGGTCAGAAGCGGACTTCACACCTGTTGATCACAATGCCAGCTTCGTGCCGGAAGCAGACGCTAGCCCCAGACTTCTGCACAACAATTTTCCTGCCTGATCGCGGACCTACCTCCAGGTGGCTGACCAATGAGTTGAAAATATCATTGTCGTGGGCGCCCGCAAGGGCGTACTGCTCGGCTAGGCGAGGCGCTGATGAAAGTCACCTGGAAAACGATCGCGCCGCTGGGGGTCTGGCTCGCGATCTATCTCTCGCCGATTCCCCCCGGCCTCAACGCCAACCAGTGGCACTACTTCGCGATCTTCGCGGCGGTGATCGTGGGTCTCGTTCTTGAGTCGATGCCGGTTGGTGCGGTCGGCCTCATCGGTCTTACCTTTGCCGGCGTCATGGGTTACGTCGAGCCTGATCCGAGTAAATCGCTGCGCTGGATGCTGAGCGGTTTCTCCGAAAGCACGGTATGGCTGATCGTTGGGGCATTTGTATTTTCGATCGGCTACCGAAAAAGTGGACTCGGTAACCGGATCGCCCTCTGGCTGGTGCGCGGCCTGGGCCGCCATACAATCGGCTTGGGTTATGCGATCACGCTCTCGGACCTGGTTCTTGCTCCGGCGACGCCGTCGAACACGGCGCGGAGCGGCGGCACCATCTATCCGATCATCAGCAACATCCCGAAGATTTACGGCTCCGAGCCCGGACCCACCGCGGGCAAGATCGGCACCTATGTGATGTGGACCGCATTCGCGGCGACCGCGGTCACCAGCTCCCTCTTTCTGACCGCGCTTGCGCCCAACGCCGTGGCCGTCAGCATCGCCAAGAAAACGGCGAGTGTGGATATAGGCTGGACGCAGTGGTTCATCGGTTTCGCCCCGTTGGGAGTCTTGCTGATCCTCTTGGTTCCGTTACTGAGTTATCTCGTCTGCCGGCCAGAGGTGAAGGAAAGCCCTGAGATCGCCGCCTGGGCATCGAATGAACTCAAATCACTCGGTCAGATGTCGCGAAACGAGTGGATCATGGCGGCGCTCGTGATCTTGGCGATGTTTCTCTGGATCACGGGCTCGAGCCCGAGCATCGCACTACCGTGGCTGGGTTCGAACTACATCAACGCGACGATGGTGGTGTTTGTCGTGATCTCTCTGATGCTGATCACCGGCGTCGTCGGCTTCAGCGACATCGTCGCCGAGAAGAACGCGTGGGAAGTCTTTTTCTACTTCACTTCGCTGCTGACGCTGGCATCAGGATTGAACGAGATCGGATTCATCAATTGGGTCGCGACGGGGTACGCCAAGCCCCTTGCGGCGATGTCGCCGGCGGTGGCGATGATCCTCTTGGTCTCGCTCTTTTTCTGGATCCACTATTTCTTTTCCAGCATCACATCGCACACAGCCGCGGTGCTGCCCGTGGTGCTCACCGCCGGCATGGCCATTCCGGGCGTTTCGTTGCCGACGCTGACACTCCTTTGCATATATTCGCTTGGGCTGATGGGGGTTATCTCGCCCTATGCGACCGGACCCGCACCGATGTATTTCGGCAGCGGCTACATCGGCAAAGGAGATTTCTGGAAATTCGGCCTGATCTTCGGGCTGGTCTATTTTGCCGGCCTACTTTTGATTTTGCTGCCCTGGCTGCAAATGATCCGCTGACGATAAACCAAATTCCTTGAAAGCGGCTGACGGTTCAAATTTAGAAAAGTCCAGGAAGCAGTCGATAGCGCACGCGCGAAGCGAACTCCTGATAAACCGGATCTTGCCGGAGGATCCGTTCTTCGCGGTTCAACCGTGCAACTTGGATCGCGAGAGCCGCAAGATAGAGAATGGAATTCTGCACGGATGGGAATCCCAAAAGAAAACCTATGTGGGTTAGGACATAGCCTGCATACATGGGATGGCGCACGAAGCGGTAGGGACCGTCAACTTTTACGCCGCGATTCGCAGCCACAAGACCGAAGCTGCGCCACAAGACCACCTTCGCGCTGATCTGGATGCACATGCCCGTTATCATCAATATGAGGCATATGTTCGCGGGGATCACCGGATTTTCGATAGCAGGAACCGCCAAGAGCGGTGCGCTCGAACCAGCAAAGGCGAGCAGCCAATCGAGAGGGTTGTCCGACATCGTCTTCGACAGTCCGCGCGTCAGGACCAAACCGATGACGAGAACTTCTGAAATGACCAGCAGGACGATCCCGACGCTAGGCTGGTCGTGGTAGGCCGTCAGCATCGCGTGTGCAAAATGCGCGAATATCAGCGTGACCAGAACTCGCTCGGTCAATTCGAGAACCGTCGTCTTATCGGGCCGGAATGCTCGAAGGCGCGACCGAAAACCAACCGCCGCGGTTGTTGCGCCCTCAACGGCCTGCGCTTGTGCTTGATTGGAGATCAAATGCGTCGTCCCGCGGCATTGAATGTCTGCCGTACGACGCCATCGTTTCATCCGTCGGTTAACGAGCGTTACAACGGGCGGCGATGCAACAGCGCGATTGAGGCACAGGGTTTCCAAATCTTGAATGGCAAAAATCAGATTTGCCATTGAATGTCTGTTTTGGGTCAATTCGGCAGAGCGGGCTGGTCATTCCTGCGATATTCCGTTAGACGCTTCTGCGCTCTGTCGACCGCGCACAACCCGAAACGGAGAATACCTTGCTTGCCTGGACAAGAAATCTGGCGTTTGCCGCTATCTGTTTCCTGCCTTCGCTCGCTGACGCTCACACCTTTTCGCTGCCGGCGGACAACCCTGCGGTCACCGTCACCATACCCGATTACCTAGAGCCGGTGGACGCACTTCGCGGCGCCGAGGCGGGCGTCTCGCAGGAGCGTACATTTAACGTGTCCATCGAACCGCTGGAGGGTGGGGAACTCGCGGCGGCCGTCGAACAGGGCTTCAAGATATTCGTGACGCACGGAGTGCTGGTCGAACCTGCGTCGGTCAAACAGACGGCGAGAACGATAATCGGCCTCGATGCAGTCGACATTACCTTCATCATTTCGGATGGCGTCGAGGCCGCGGGCTTCACGGTCATCAAGACCAAGGCGAGTGGGAATTTCCTCGGAGTTCTCTACTATGGCTCGAATAACGGCATGAAAGAGAACGCCATAGCCTTGACGTCGATCATCGACAGCATCCGGCCAATCAAGAAATAGCAAGATTCCGGACGGCAGTTTTATGATTTTGCGAATACTTGCAATCGCAGGCCTTTATGCTGCTGCGCTTCCACTCTTCGCCGCCGGACAGGCTCGCGCATCGAACTGCATTATTGCAGAAGACAAAAAATCGATTTCGATCGTTACCGACAATTCTTCAGACGAGCAAAAGAACTGCAATGTAAATTGCCGTGTCGATACCGTGCACGGCGTTTTCGGAATCAGGTGTGGTGGCCAGGCTCCGCCAAAATCCAAGGCTCACGAGATGTGCAATTTCGATAAGCCGGAGCCTTTTTATAACAAGGTTGAGTTGGCCGAAGGCACGTGTAATTAGCTCTGCGTTCCCTCGAGTTTACGCTGCACGCGTTTATCGAAGCGCTCGACATTGACGACGACGCGGTCGTGCGTGCCGTCGCCGATCGTTTCCTTCTCGTCCTCGGCGAGGACGCGAAACGAGATCGTGCGGCCGTCGATTTTGGTCACTTCCGCCGTCGCGCGGATTTTCATGCCAACGGGCGTTGCGGCGTAGTGTTTCACGTCGAGATGTATCCCGAGGCTTTGATGGCCCGACGGCAGCAGATGTTCTGCGGCCTTCAACGCCGCGGCTTCGATCAAATTGATCATCACGGGCGTGGCTAGTACGCGCACGCGGCCGGAGCCGACGCGCGGCGCCGTATGCTCCTCGCCGACGACAAGTTCGGCTTGGCCTTTCAGGCCAGGGCTGACTTTGGAGAGGTCGGTCATTCCGTAGCGGCTTTTCCCGTGCCCCAGTCCTTCGCATAAGCCGCACGGAAATTAAGCGGCGGGGCCGTGACGGACATATACACGAATTTCGAGGCTCCCGTGTTCTTGAACCCGTGCAGATCGCCATCCTCGAAACGAACCACGTCACCGGCTTGGAACGGCTGCGTCCTTTTGTCCGCGAGAAGCAGAACACCCGAACCCTCCAGCGCAACCCAGATTTGTTCCGAGGTTTCATGCGAATGGCGCGGATTGGCCGCGCCCGGCTCAAGCGTGACACGCGTGATCGTCACGCGGGACGATTTGGAATTTTCAGGAAACAGGAGCTGCTCGGATTGAACGCCGGTGTTCTTCAGGGTTGGAACCTCCGCGCTGCGGATGAATTCCATGATGACCTCCATCGAAGAGCAAATTAAACTGGCGCGAAGATTAGATATCAAGTTCTTTAGCGAATTCGGCGTTTTCCGAAATGAACTGAAAACGCGCCTCGGGCCGGTTACCCATCAGCCGCTCGACGGTCTTGGTAGTCGCGGCCTTGAGCGCGTCCTTCACGTTCACGCGCAGCAGCGAGCGCGTTTTCGGGTTCATGGTGTCCTTCAATTGCGACGGCAGCATTTCACCGAGGCCCTTGAAGCGGCCGATATCGATTTTCGTCTTGCCTTTAAAAACGGTTTTCAGAAGCTGGTCCTTATGTTTGTCGTCGCGCGCATAGACCGTCGTGCCGCCATTGGTGAGGCGGTAGAGCGGGGGCACGGCAAGATAGAGGTGACCGTTCTCGATCAGCTTCGGCATCTCGCGATAGAAGAACGTGATCAGCAGTGAAGCGATATGCGCGCCGTCGACGTCGGCGTCGCACATGATGATGACCTTCTCGTAGCGCAATTGGTCGTCTTTGTAATGCATGCCGAGGCCGGAGCCGAGGGCCTGTGAGAGGTCCGCGAGCTGCTGGTTCTGCGCGAGCTTGTCCCGCCCGGCGCTCGCGACATTGAGAATTTTTCCCCGCAACGGAAGCACGGCCTGCATCGCGCGGTCGCGCGCTTGCTTCGCAGAGCCGCCGGCGGAGTCGCCCTCGACGATGAAGATTTCCGAGCCCGCTGAAGCACCGCTCGAACAATCGGCGAGCTTGCCGGGGAGGCGTAATTTGCGCACGGCGGTCTTGCGCGAAATTTCCTTTTCCTGGCGGCGGCGCATCCGCTCCTCGGCGCGGTCGGCGACCCAGTCCAAGAGCTTGTTCGATTGCAGCGGGTTCTGCGTCAACCAATGCTCGAAGGCGTCGCGCACGGCGACTTCGGTCAGACGCTGCGCCTCGGCGTTGGCAAGGCGGTCCTTCGTCTGTCCGACGAATTCCGGATCGCGGATGAAAACCGACAGCATCGCGGTCGCGCCCGTCATCGCGTCTTCGGCGCTGATCGGTCCCGCGCGCTTGTTGCCGACGCGCTCGGCGTAGTCTTTCAAGCCGCGCAGCAGCGCTGTGCGCAGACCAATTTCATGTGTGCCGCCTTCGGGGGTCGGGATCGTGTTGCAGTAGGAGCGGAGAAATCCATCCTCGTCGCCGATCCATGCAATCGCCCATTCGGCGCCGCCATGGCCGTTCTTCTTATCCGTTTTGCCCGCGAAGATTTCCGCGTGCACGAGCGTATGGCCTTCAAGTTCGCTCGACAGATAATCCCGCAAGCCGTTTTCGAAGTGAAAACTGTCCTTTTCGGGGACGTCGTCGACGCCCTTGAGGAGTGCCTTCGCGCAGCGCCAGCGAATCTCGACACCGCCGAAGAGATACGCCTTCGCCTTGGTTGCAGCGAATACGCGCTTTGCTTTAAATGCAGCGCCTTTGCCGAAGATTTCGGGATCGGGCCTCAAGCGGATCCGCGTTCCGCGTCTCTTCACGCCTTTCTGAACGAGCTTTACGGGGCCTTGGGGTGCTCCGCGCTTATAAACTTGGCGATAGAGATTGCCGCCGCGCGCGACCTCGACCTCAAGCACCTCGGAGAGGGCGTTCGCGACTGAGACGCCGACGCCGTGCAGGCCGCCGGAGGTCTCATAAACGTCGTGGCTGAATTTCCCGCCCGAATGCAGCGTGGTCATGATCACTTCGAGGGCGGACTTTTTCTTGAATTTCGGATGTTCCTCGACCGGTATGCCGCGGCCATTGTCGAAAACCGAAACGAAACCGTCCGCATCCATTTCGACTTCGATGGTTGTAGCGTGACCCGCAACCGCCTCGTCCATGGCGTTGTCGATGACTTCGGAGAAGAGATGATGCAGCGCTCGCTCGTCGGTGCCGCCGACATACATGCCGGGACGGCGGCGGACTGGCTCAAGCCCCTCCAGCACTTCGATTTGCGCGGCACCATATTCGCCGCGCGAGCCCTTAGCCGGCGTTTTACCGCCGCGCGCTTTCGACACAGCGGCTTCGGAGGTACGCGTGAATAGGTCATCCTGCTTCGCCCCGCCGCGCGGTTTGGCGCGGGCAGATGCTTTCGATTTCTTCACGGATTTCTTTGCGGTCTTGGCCATTGAACGTTTTGATTGTGAGCGTTTGGACATAGGGATGATCGTTCGCGAATCAATTGGGCGAGATCATGCCATAACAGATGCCGGAATTATTCGGGGATATTGCTAAAAAACAGATCGAACTCGACCGTGCCAAGGAAGCGATAGCCGAGAGAAGTAACCGCCGTCTTAAGTTTCTGCGGGTCGTCGGCGAAAATCTCGATTTGCAGAAAGCATGAATTGCTCCGCAGCGTTCGCTCCATGCCCTTGAGCGCCAAGAATTCGTAGCCCTCGACATCCATCTTCACATAGATGCGTTTGCCCTTGACGGATAATTCGTCGTCGAAGCGCTTGACGCTGACACGATGAGTTGTTTCGCCAGCGGGCATTTTCTCCTGCGCAAGATACGACTCGCCCCGGTTGTGCGCGTTTCCCTCGGTGAGCGTCGCTTCGCCCGTTTTGTCGCCGAGCGCATAGTCGAGCACCCAGACATCTTCTGAGAGGCCGTTCGCTTCGAGATTGGCGTTGAGCCGGGTGCGATTACCGGGGTCCGGCTCGAATGCGAAGATTTCCTTGGCGAATTTTTTCTTCGCGAACAGCAGGCTGTAGAATCCGGTATTTGCGCCAATATCGAGGAAGAGATCGAACGGGCGGTCATCGACATGCGTTGAAATAAATTCGAGCTGCTCCGCTTCCCACACACCCTCACGCGCAAGGCGATAGTCGATCAGATCCTTGTGCCCGACAAGAAAAGTGAGTCCCTGTGCGCGCATACGAAAGGGTGCGATTCCGAAGAGACGCATCAGCGCGCAATAGGCGCGGCGCAAAAAAGCTTCGAGCCGCCCGATCCGACGAACGAGCGGCTCGCGGCGCATTTTATTTTCGCGAATTAGGCGCGGCTGCCCGTAAAGGGTAGCGCGCCGAACGCCCCGGCGTTGGCGTTGCCGGAAATCTTGTCGCCGTTGACCGTGCCGGAAAATTCCAGCGTCATCGGCATCGGATTGGTGATCGCGACTTTCCAGGAGACGTTGTCGCCGTCAACCTTGCCGTCGGTGATCGAAGTCGAATTGCCGTCTGCGGCCTGCGTGCCTGTGAGTTCGCTGCCGGCTGCGGCGACCGTGAGTGTTGCCTGCCGCGTGCCAATCGGCGTTTCGATCGAGATATTCCAGCTACCGTCTACACCCATGATACCCATCCCTAGGTTTGTTTTTGGCGAAGTCTGGTTGACCCTAACGCGGCTGGCGGATCCGGGCAATCGTGACGCGACGGAAGCCGCGTTCCGCACCCAGGAACAAGCTTGAAAACAATACGTTATCTCTGGCTTTCGCCGTCCAACGGATTGCGCTAAGGCTCGCGCCCCATTCGAGAGGCAGTTATGGCGGATTCGAAAGCTCGCATAGGCGTTCTCGGCGCGTCCGGTTACACCGGCGGCGAAGCCGTACGTCTTTTGTTGCGGCATCCGCGGGTAGAGCTGAAGGTGCTGACGGCCGACCGCCATGCCGGCAAGCCGATTGCGCAGGTATTCCCGCAATTCGCCGGAATCGACCTGCCAAAGCTCGTGAAGATCGAGGAGATCGACGTGGGCGCGCTAGATTTTGTGTTCACAGGTCTGCCTCACGGCACAACGCAAGCCGTGATCAAGAATCTTCTCGCTGCTGCGCCGAAGCTTAAAGTTGGCGACATCTCCGCCGACTTCAGGATGAGCGATCCGGTCATTTACGAGAAGTGGTACGGCCATGCCCATCAGGCGATCGAATTGCAGAAAGAAGCAGTTTACGGCCTCACGGAGATCTATCGCGAGCAGATCAAGAAAGCACGGCTGGTGGCGAATCCCGGCTGCTTTACGACGACATCTATTCTGGCGATCGTGCCGCTCCTGGAAGGAGGCGCGATCGACCCGGATTCCATCGTGATTGACTCCAAAACCGGCATGACCGGCGCGGGCAGGGCAGCGAAGGAAGAAATGCTGTTCAGCGAGGTTTCCGAAGGTCTGCACGCCTATGGCGTTGGCCATCACCGGCATATGTCGGAACTCGATCAGGAATTCTCGCTTGCCGCGAAGCGCCCGGTGGTCGCGAGCTTTACGCCGCATCTTGCGCCGATGAATCGCGGCATCTACGCGACGCATTACGTGAAAATGCTCGGCAAGACGACTGCGGAACAACTTCACAAAGTGCTCGCCGATTTTTACAAAAGCGAACAGTTCGTGAAGGTGCTGGATTTTGGCGCGGTGCCGCAGTCGCGGCACGTGCGGGGGACGAACTTCGTGCAGATCGGCATAGTCGCCGACCGCGTCGCGGGCAAGGCCATCGTGATTTCCACGCTCGACAATCTCATAAAGGGCGCTTCTGGCCAGGCCGTGCAGAATATGAACCTGATGCTCGGCTTCCCCGAGACCGAAGGTCTGACGCAGCTCGCGATGTTTCCGTAAGAATTATTTCGCCGTCCACAACGCGGAACAATCCGGCGTTTCCCACAAGCGGATGGAAACCACGCTCACGCCGTGCGGCTTCAGTAATTCCGTGGTGACTTTGCCGAGTTCCGCGACGATCACTTCGACGGTCGGATAGCCTTCGAGGAGATAGACCGGCTTGCCAAGACGCTTATTCGCTTCAATCACCGCTTTCACAGATGGCTCGTCGTCTCTTGCGTAAAGAATTGCGGTGTGATCGAGATTCTGCTTGATCCAGCCGCCGACCACGTCCTCGATTACCGAGAAATCGACCACTCGCCCAAGCGCATCTAGCTTTTCGGCGGTGACAGAAATCTCAGCCGCGTATCGGTGCCCGTGATAGGCTTTGCACGCACCTTCGTGGCCGGGAATGCGATGCATCGCGTCCCACTCGATACGCTGCACGATGGCGATTGCGTTGGTGCTCTGGTTCGACATAGTTTTCGCTCAATCTGGCTTCTCTATTCACGATCCCATGTACGCGGTCAAAGAAATTTTCCTGACATTGCAGGGCGAAGGCGCCCAGACCGGCCGCCCCGCGGTTTTCTGCCGTTTCGCCGGCTGCAATCTGTGGTCTGGCCGCGAGGAGGATCGCGCCACGGCTACCTGCAAATTCTGCGATACCGATTTCGTCGGCACCGACGGCACCAAGGGCGGAAAATACGCAGCGGCCGAACTCGCCAAAGCGATCGAACAGGAATGGGGCGAGGACCGCCATCACCGCTTCGTCGTCCTCACCGGCGGCGAGCCGCTTCTGCAGGTCGACTCCACGTTGCTCGACGCGCTGCACGCGCACGGATTTGAAGTGGCCGTCGAAACCAACGGAACATTGGAGCCGCCGCCTGGTCTCGACTGGGTCTGTGTCAGTCCCAAGGCTGGTGCAGAATTACAGCTCAAATCCGGGCACGAATTGAAACTTGTCTATCCGCAGGAAGGCGCGCATCCCGACGATTTCGCAGAACTTTCCTTCGACCATTTTTCGCTGCAACCGATGGACGGGCCGGACGTTGTCGAAAACACCAAACGCGCGATCGCTTATTGCCTCGACCATCCGCAATGGCGGCTTAGCTTGCAGACCCACAAGGCTCTCGGCATCCGCTGAATACCTACCGCTTCAACCACGCCATGATCGTGCGGCTCACCATGTCGGCCGCATCCTGCTGCACGAAATGATCGGCACCTGGGATCGTCGTGATGGTGAGATCCTTCTCCATCCAGTTCCAGAGCCCGTTGAGACCAGTGGAGGCAAGTGCCTTGTCCTTGAGGCCGTGGATCAGCAGCACGGGCATTTTCACCTTGATCGGCTCGCTCTTCCATTCGCGATAGGGCTCGCGCGGGTAATTCGCCTGATAATAATGCAGCATTGCTTGCGGGTCGGAGCGCTTCATCGCTTCGAGATGCTTTGCTTTCATCGCGGGTTCGCTGACCCAATTGCCGAGCCGCTCCAGCGAAATCTGTTTGTAATATTCCGGGTTGAGAAAATTGCGGGCGTACTGGCTGTATTTGACCTGCTCCGGATTGTTCGCAAGCTCACGAGCGAGCGAGTAGGGATGTGGCATATTGAGGACGATCAATTTCTCGCAAAGCTCTGGCCGCTTCATCGCAAGATTCCATGCGGTGGCGCCGCCCCAGTCGTGACCGACGATGATCGCGCTTTTTTCGCCCTGATCAGCGATAACGGCTGCAGCGTCCGCAACCATGTTGTCGATCTTGTAGTTCTCGACGCCCTTTGGCTTATCGCTCAGATTATAGCCGCGCATGTCGAGCGCGGCGCAGCGGAACGATTTCGATAGCGCGAGCATCTGATGGCGCCAGCTCATCCAATAGTCAGGGAAGCCATGCATGAAAACGATGAGGGGACCCGCGCCGACGAGCGCGTAATGAATTTTCACGCCCTTGTTATCGACGTAGCGATGCTCGGCCATTTCCTCAAGCGCCAGCGCGTCGTCGGCTACGCTAATTTCAGCACGATGACAGAAAGCGACTCCGCGTAAACCGCCGGCTTGTCCGCGCCCTCGATTTCCACCGTCACCTCGTTCTTGAGCAGCGCCTCCTTCTCCGCGCGGTTCGTCACTTCCTTGAGCTTGAAATGCGCGCGCACGCGGGAGCCCGCGCGCACCGGAGTGAGAAAGCGCACCTTGTCGAGCCCGTAATTGATGCCCATGGCGCGGCCTTCGATCTGCGGGAGGGCCTCGTAGCTCATGGGTGCGAGCAGAGAGAGCGTGAGATAGCCGTGCGCGATCGTGCCGCCGAACGGCGTTTCCTTTTTCGCCCGCACCGGATCGACATGGATGAACTGGTGGTCGCTGGTCACGTCGGCAAAGCGGTCAATCATGTCCTGCGTGACAACAAGCCAATTCGATACACCGATGACCGTGCCGGTTTTTTTCTTTAGCGCGTCGATTGAAATCGGCTGCGTGGTAGGCGCATTCATGCACGGTTCTCCAGTTACTTGGTGAAAACTTTGGTGAGAAATTCGACGACATCCTTGCGGGCGGCATCGGTCGCCTCAGCATTATAGGCGACAGTAACCCCACGTTCGATGCAAGGGTCGCTGAAATCAGCGGGCTTCCCCGTGCCGGTGTTGACGATAACGCCAAGCGATTTCTCTTCGAAGTTGCATTTACGCCAGGTCTGCGCCTGCGGAATTTGTAGCGTGCCCTTTATCGTCTCGTTGTCGAAGGCATGATAAGCGCCGGGATATTCGATGAGCGTCACGTCGGCGCCGGCTTTTTTCAGCCGCGCGGTGTAATCGCGGCACGGCGCCGCAGGAACCCAGTCGTCGGCGGCGCCGTGATAGAGCCGGATCGGCTTTGCGCTAACCTTTTCGTCGTCGATCAGCGCGATATTGCATGGGGTGTAGAAACCGATATAGGCGGCAAAACTCGCGCCCTCCGGTGCGTACGCGCTTTGAAAACGATTCATGCTTGCGTAAAGCGAAGGTATCGCGCCCTTGGAAAAACCCATCACCGCGATTTTTTGTGGATCGATGCGCGGATGTTTTGCAAGCAGGGCGAGTGCTGCATAAGCGTCGTTCATCATTGCATGCGACGAAAGTTGATCCTGCTCGGCGACGGTGCTTGTGATTCCGCGAGCGGCGAAACTGTCGAGAAGAAATACGGCAAAACCAGCTTTGTTAATATCCGCGGCCCACATGATGTGGCCGCTATTGATGCCGCCGGAACCGTGGACCATCAAGACGGCAGGCATGCGTTCCGAACCGGAGGGGCGCGGAATGCGTAATTCGCCTGCGATGGTTGTCGGCTTGCCGTCCTTCTTGCCGAGCAGGAAATCCGCCGTGCTGAGCGTGACCGTCTGCACCGGATGAACCTCGGTGCGGTAGATGATTTGGGCTTTTGCCGCCCCCGATAGAAGGATGGCGCCGGCCGTCGCGACCGCACAAGCGAGTGCGCGGGCACTTGAAATGTTCATCAATTCCTCCCCCTTGTTATTCTTGGAACGGTTAACGGCGAATCGAGTTTCAGGCCCTTACTCTCACATATCTCCCCGGCGCATCCTCGATCGCCTTTAATTTCCCGCTGCCCGGTTCGCGTGCAGGAACGCGTTCGTCGCCCATGGTGCTGACCCAGCTCAGCCAGTCCGGCCACCACGAACCCTTGTGTTCTTCCGCACTCGCAATCCACGATTCAAAATCGCCGTTCACTTCGCTACCGGTCCAGTACTGATATTTGGGTTTCAGCGGCGAATTGACGACACCAGCGATGTGGCCGGAACCCGCCAGCACGAACTTCACCGGCGCGCCAAAGAATTTGCTGCCGAGGAAAACGGATTTTGCCGGCGCGATGTGGTCCTCACGCGTCGCCAGATTGTAAACTGGAATGTTCACTTTCTTCAGATCGATCCGGATATTGCCGATCGTCATCAAGCCTTTCGACAATTTGTTCTCGAGATAGCAGTTACGCAAATAAAAGGCATGGTTTGCCGCCGGCAGGCGCGTCGAGTCGGAATTCCAGTACAACAGATCGAACGGGAAGGGCGTTTTGCCGCGCAGATAATTGTTTACGACATAAGGCCAAACGAGATCGTTGGCCCGCAACAGGTTGAAAGCGGTCGCCATTTTGGCGGCGTCGAGATAGCCGGTTTCCTTCATGCGGCGTTCAAGCCCGGCGATCTGTTCTTCGCCGACGAAAACCTTGAGATCGCCCGCATGGGTGAAGTCGACCTGTGTCGTAAGCAGCGTCGCGCTGGTAATACGTTCGTCGGCCTTTGCAGCCATGTAGCCGAGCGTCACTGCCAGCAGTGTGCCGCCGACGCAATAGCCGACCGCGTGCGCGCGCTTTTCGCCGGTAACAGTCTCGACCTGACTTAGTGCGCTCATGACCCCATCGCGCATATAGTCTTCGAAACTTTTTTCAGCGAGCGTGGCGTCGGGATTGACCCAGGAGATCACGAAAACCGTGAGCCCCTGGTCGACCATCCATTTGATGTAGGATTTCTCCGGGGTGAGATCGAGCACATAAAACTTGTTGATCCACGGCGGCACCACCAGCACCGGAATCGACATCACCGTTTCGGTCGTCGGCGAATACTGAATCAATTGAAAGAGTTCGTTCTCGAAAATCACCTTGCCGGGGGAGAGAGCGAGATTCCTTCCCACTTCGAATTTCGACGAATCAGACTGACGGATTTTGAGATCGCCTTTTCCAGCCTCGATGTCTTCGGTCAGCATGGTCATGCCGCGCACGAGGTTGTCGGCATTCGAAGAGAGTGTTTCGTGGAACAGCTCCGGGTTTGTCAACACGAAATTCGACGGCGAGACCGCGCCCGCAAGCTGCCGCACGTAGAAATCCGCCTTGTGTCGCGTGTGGTCGTCGAGAGCGTGCGCGTCGCGCACCATGCGCTCTGCCCAGACGGCACCAATCAGATAGGCCTGCTTCATGGTGTCGAAGAACGGGTTAGTCGACCATTCAGGATGCTTGAAACGACGATCCTTTTCGTCGGGCGTTACGACCGGCTCGGTTTTTTCTCCCGACATGCGGCGCATGGTTTGAGCCCACAATTCCATGTAGCCTTTGACCAGGCTTGATTGCGCTTCGAGCGCGCGTTGCGGATCCGACATCCAATATTCGGCCACCTGGCCGAGCGTCTTGACGACATCGGTCACTTCTTCAGTCATTTCATCACGGCTGCCGCCGGCCTCGCGCGGCTTCATGTAGGCCGCCATGGCTTTGCCGCCCTGTTCGATCAGGCGAGCAAGGTTCCGTGCGAAGGCATCCGGATCCAGTGCGCCCGGTGAGGGAGGGTCTTTTTCGCCCTTGCGGTCCATCGATCCTCCTCGTTGCAGGGGCCTCTCAGAATCCGGCCTCCATGCTATCGTCCGCTGACCGCGCTTCCGCCATAATAAGCAGCGAGAGAGCGCCGGGCCAATGCCGGAAAATGCTTAAGAGACCGGCAGTTGAAAGGAATCGACGGGTGGGAAAATTGCTGCTCCGCAACACCCCAAAATCCGTTTCGATCAGACAAGCGGCCTTTATGGGCGCGCTCTTAGGCGTTTTGCTGTCCGGATGCGCCGGTGACGTGCCGATTCCCTTCATGAGTTCCTCTTTGCCCCCTACACCACCGGGTCCAGCGCCTGATTATCCGACGAACGTGCCGCCTACGCCCGGCACAAACCAGATACCGGTTCTGACGGAGAGCGAGCGGCAGGCGGTCGAGGATCAGCTCAAAAAGCTCGTCCAAGACCGGGAAAACTCAGTTAAAAAGCGGATCGAGAAGAACTGACAGGTTGGCTGGGGTGGCAAAAAGCCTTTCCCGGTAACCTTTCAATGCTAAAACGCTGCCTCGCTGGCCATTTACCCGAGAGGCAAGGATTTTAGGGACCGATGTCGAACGACTTTCACCGCATCCGCCGCCTGCCGCCCTACGTGTTCGAGAGCGTGAATCGCGTAAAGGCGGTGGCGCGCAACCAGGGTGCGGACATTATCGACCTCGGCATGGGCAATCCGGACTTGCCCGCGCCGCCGCATGTCGTGGAGAAATTGAAAGAGACCATCGGCAAGCCGCACACTGATCGATACTCATCCTCGAAAGGCATTGCCGGGCTGCGCAAGGCGCAGGCTGCCTATTACGACCGCCGCTTCGGCGTGAAGTTGAATCCAGATACGCAAGTCGTGGTCACGCTTGGCTCAAAAGAGGGCTTCGCCAATATGGCGCAGGCGATCACGGCACCGGGCGACATGGTGTTGGTGCCGAACCCGAGCTACCCCATTCATGCATTCGGATTCCTTATGGCCGAGGGCGTCATTCGCTCGGTGCCGTGCGAGCCGGGTCCCGACTTCTTTCATGCGCTCGAACGTGCGGTGATCCATTCGACTCCGAAGCCGATCGCGCTCATCACCTGTTTTCCATCCAACCCGACCGCCTGCGTCGCCGATCTCGATTTTTATCGCGACGTCGTAACCTTCGCGAGGCGGCACGATCTGATCGTGCTCTCCGATCTCGCCTATGCCGAGGTGTATTTCGACAACGACCCGCCTCCCTCGATCCTGCAGGTGCCGGGCGCGATGGATGTCGCTGTTGAGTTCACATCCATGTCGAAGACATTTTCCATGCCCGGCTGGCGCGTCGGCTTCGCCGTCGGCAACGAGCGGTTGATCGCGGCGCTCACGCGCGTGAAATCCTATCTCGATTACGGTGCCTTCACGCCGGTGCAAGTCGCGGCCGCGGCCGCGCTCAACGGCCCCCAGGAATGCATCGACCAGATGCGCGCGACGTACAAACGCCGCCGCGATACACTGGTGGAAAGTTTCGGCCGCGCGGGCTGGGAAATCCCTGCGCCGAGGGCTTCGATGTTTGCGTGGGCGCCGATGCCGGAACGCTTTAAGCCACTCGGCAGCGTCGAGTTTTCGAAATTACTCGTCGAGAAAGCGGGCTTTGCGGTCGCGCCCGGGATCGGATTCGGCGAACACGGGGAAGGTTTTGTGCGGCTCGCGCTCGTGGAAAACGAGCAGCGTATCCGTCAGGCCGCGCGCAAGCTGCGTCAGTTCCTCGACAACGCCGACAAAATTCTCCACAACGTCATTCCCCTCAAAGCGCGCGGTTAGCCGCGCCATATTCCGGTTACTCTCATGGTCGAGCCGCTCAAGCTGGGTCTCGCCGGCCTCGGAACGGTCGGCTCGGCAACTGTGCGCATGCTGTTGCGCTCGCGCGACGAGTTGAACGCGCGCGCCGGCAGGCCGATCGATCTCGTCGCTTACGCGTCGAAAGATCCGCCCAAAGACAACACGATCGATTTATCGAAGTTCCGTAAGGTGAACGACCCCGTAGCGCTCGCACGCGATCCCGGCATCGATGTATTCGTTGAGCTGATGGGCGGGGAGGGCGACCCGGCAAAAAGCTCGGTCGAAGCCGCGTTAGGAGCGGGCCGCGCGGTCGTTAGCGCGAATAAGGCGCTGATCGCAAAGCATGGTGTAGCGCTCGCAAGGCTCGCCGAACAGAAGAACGCACCTTTCTCTTTCGAAGCGGCCGTCGCAGGCGGCATTCCGATCGTGAAGACCTTGCGCGAAGGTCTCGGTGGCAGCCGGATTTCCCGCGTCTACGGAATTCTGAACGGCACCTGCAATTTCATTCTGACGCAGATGCAAAAAGAGGGCCGTTCCTTCGCCGATTGTCTGAAGGAGGCGCAGAAGCTGGGCTATGCCGAAACCGATCCGACTTTCGACATCGGCGGCTTCGACACCGCTCACAAAATCGCAATTTTGACGAGTCTCGCTTTCGGTATGGAAATCGATGCGGAGGCAATCTACATCGAAGGGATTCAGTCGATTACGCTCGCCGATCTGGAAGCGGCGGACGAGCTTGGCTATCGGGTGAAACTACTGGGCGTCGCCATGCGCACCGAGACCGGCATCGAGCAGCGGGTACATCCGACCATGGTGCCCAAAGGTTCGGTGATCGCGGAGATCGACGGAGTGCTGAACGCAGTCGCAGTCGACTCCGATATGATGGGTTTGACGCTGGTCGGTCCCGGCGCGGGCGGCGACGCGACATCTTCCGCCGTCGTTGCCGACATCGTCGATCTTGCAGCTGGCCGCAAAGTGCTGCCGTTCGGCCGCCCAATGGACAAACTTTCGAAGCCCTCTCGTGCGGCGATGCAGCGCCACGAAGGCGGGTACTACATCCGGCTCTCCGCCCTCGACAAGCCCGGAACGGCGGCGACCATCGCGCGCCGCATGGCTGACGAAAATATCTCTCTTGAATCCATCATGCAGCGCCGCAAGGCGAAGCGTCCTCATGGCGGCGACGATCCGAAAACGGCGGCAGCTCCCGCGTCGGTGGTTTTGATCACTTATGCTACGACCGAAGACGCAGTCCGCCGTGCGCTCGCCGCTATTGAAAAAGAAGGCGTGCTCGCGGAAAAACCGCAAGTGATCCGCATAGAAAAAAGCTAAGATAAGTATTTCGGGGGAAATTGAATGCCGAATTCCGTCACCGTACAGCCGAGCTTGTTCATTGAGCGTGTGCTTTCGATCGAAATCGTGCGTGTCACGGAGCGTGCGGCGGTTTCGGCGGCGCGGTTACGCGGACGCGGTAACGAGAAGGCGGCCGATCAGGCGGCGGTCGACGCCATGCGCCGCGAGCTGAACAATCTCCCGATCGACGGCACCGTCGTGATTGGCGAGGGCGAGCGTGACGAGGCGCCGATGCTCTTCATCGGTGAGAAGGTTGGCAACAAGAAGGGTCCAAAGGTCGATATCGCCGTCGATCCGCTGGAAGGGACCACGTTGTGCGCCAAGAACATGTCCGGCGCGATTGCTGTGATGGCTATGGCCGAAGGCGGCACGCTGTTGAATGCGCCTGACGTTTATATGGAAAAAATCGCCATCGGTCCCGGCTACAAGACCGGCGTCGTCGATCTCGACGCCAAACCCGATGAAAACATTCGATCGCTCGCCAAGGCCAAGGGCGTGAGGCCCGAAGAAATCGCCGCCCTTATTCTCGACCGGCCGCGTCATGCCGACATGATCGCGGCTGTGCGCAAGACGGGTGCGGCGGTTCATCTGATTACGGACGGCGATGTGGCCGGCGTGATCCATACCACCGATCCGAAAAACACCGGCGTCGATATTTATCTCGGCATCGGCGGTGCGCCCGAGGGCGTGCTCGCGGCGGCAGCACTTCGCTGCATTGGCGGCCAAATGCAAGGCAGGCTCATCCTGGATACTGACGAAAAGCGCGAGCGTGCCGCGAAAATGGGCGTGAAGGATCCGAAGAAAAAATACGACATGAAGGATATGGTGCGCGGAGATTGCCTTGTTGCCGCCACCGGCGTTACCGATGGTGCGCTTCTACGCGGCGTTCGATTCGAGCCCGACCGCATTCACACACATACGGTGGTGATGCGTTCTGTAACCGGTACCGTGCGCTGGATCGAAGCTGAGCATCGGCAATTCGAGAAATTCCACCTGGATTGAGCGACCCTTATGAGTGCGCGTTTCATCATCCAGCCTGTCGGGAAGGGTGAGCGCGCGAGCTGGGAGCCATTGTGGAAGGGTTACCAGAAATTCTACGAAGTCGATCTTCCCCAGGAAGCGACCGACAAGGCTTGGGACCGATTGCACGACGCCTCCGAGCCGATGTTCATTCTCGGCGCCTATGTCGAAGGGCGCTTGCTCGGCATTGTCCACTACATATTTCATCGCTCGATGTGGACGGTCGGCAACTATTGTTATTTGCAGGATCTGTACGTTGCAGAAGAAGCACGCGGACTAGGCCTTGGGCGCGGCTTGATCGAGGCGGTCTACGAGGCAGCGCGAAATGTGGGTGCAAGCCGTGTTTACTGGCTAACGCAGGAAAGCAACGCGACGGCGCGTATCCTTTATGACAAGCTGGCGGACCGTTCCGGCTTTATCCAATATCGGAAAGTCTTTTGAGGCTCTGCTGAACTGACCATCGAATGAGCGCCTTGCCCGCTTTTCAACAGCCCGAACGCGCCTTTCTGGGTGTGACGAACTCGGCCACCGGACGCGTTTGGCGCGACCGTTGCGGCCCGCGCGAAAGCCAGACCGCACTCGCGATCCATCAGCGCCACGGACTACCGGAAATTCTTGCGCGCATCATCGCGTCGCGCGGAATCGCGCTCGATGAGGTCGAAAATTTTCTCGATCCGAGCATTCGCCGCATGATGCCGGATCCCTCGATATTGACCGATATGGACAAGGCCGCCGAGCGGCTGGCGGACGCGGTGGAGAAACGAGAGAAGATCGCAATCTTCGGCGACTATGATGTCGACGGAGCGACTTCGACTGCTTTGCTCGTTCGTGTGCTGCGAGCGACCGGCATCGATCCACTGTTTCATATTCCGGACCGCCTGTTCGAGGGATACGGCCCGAACATCGATGCGGTGCGCAAGCTGGCTGAACGTGGGGCGACTCTTTTAGTCACTGTCGATTGCGGCACGACGAGTCATGAGGCATTGGCCGAGGCGCATAAGCTTGGGTTCGACGTCATCGTCATCGATCACCATCAAGCACCCGACGATCTGCCATTCGCTTACGCACTCGTAAATCCCCATCGCGCCGACGACCTCTCCGGCTTAGGCCAGCTCGCTGCTGTCGGACTCGTATTCATGGCTGCGGCCGCCCTCAATCGCGAACTTCGCCGAAGAGGATTCTGGGGCGGCTCGCTACCCGAACTCGATCTGCTCTCGCTGCTCGATCTCGTTGCGCTCGGAACCGTTGCCGACGTGGTACCGCTCAAGGGGCTCAACCGCGCGTTTGTGAAAAAGGGGTTGATCGCGCTGCGCAACCGCGATTCCGTCGGCCTTCGCGCGCTGATGGATGTTGCGCGGCTCGACGGCCCGCCAACGCCTTTTCATCTCGGTTTTCTGCTCGGCCCACGTATTAACGCCGGGGGCCGTATCGGTGATGCAACGCTCGGCGCGCGCTTGCTTGTCACGAATGACAGTGCGGAAGCGGCAAAGATCGCCGCTGAACTTGATCGTCTCAATCGCGAACGCCAGACGATTGAAAAAACGACCCTCGAACAGGCGGAAGCCGAGGCGATGGCGGCGCTCGGTCTCGAAGAGCATGGCGCAATCGTGCTCGCCTCGGGCGATGGCTGGAATCCGGGCGTCGTCGGCCTAGTGGCTGCGCGCTTGAAAGAGCGTTTCGGCCGCCCGGCCTTCGCCATAGCAATGCTGGGTAATACCGGCACTGGCTCAGCGCGCTCGATCCCGGGTGTCGATCTTGGACGCACGATACGAAGCGCACTCGTCGAGGGTCTGTTGATCAAGGGTGGTGGACACGCCATGGCTGCAGGCCTCACCGTCGAGCGCGAAAAACTCGGGGCACTGCGCGCTTTTTTGGAAAAGGATCTAAGCGAAGCGGTCCACAATGCCCGCGCCTCTGACAGCCTCACCATCGATGCCGCGATCACTGCGCGGGCTGCGTCCGCGGAAATGATCCACATCATCGGGCGCGCCGGTCCCTTCGGATCGGGTAATCCCGAACCCGTCTTCGCGTTTCCCTCACATAGCATCGCCTACGTTGATCCGGTGGGGCAGTCGCATGTGCGGGTGCGTCTGCGCGCGTCCGACGGCGGTGCCCTCGACGCGATCGCATTTCGTGCACTCGACCGGCCGCTGGGCCAGGCCTTACTCACTTCGCGCGGCCAAATCGTGCATCTCGCGGGCTGTCTCGCCATAGACCGCTGGCAGGAACAGGAGCGGGTGCAGTTGCGCATTCTGGATGCTCCGCCTGCCGATCCACTATCGGCGCGCTAGGGCTAATCTCAAATTCCGGGCTATAAGCTCTCGCGCGTAATCGGATCCTCATAAGCATGCGTTTTCTCATCACTGGCACTGCAGGTTTCATAGGCTTTCATCTCGCGAAGCGGTTACTCGCCGATGGCCATGTGGTGCAGGGCATCGATGGGATGACGTCTTATTACGACGTGGAGCTGAAGAAAAAGCGCCACGCATTGCTCTCGCAATCGAACCGTTTCATAGCGCA
>Ga0105249_10001298_pt1 | contig 21875 bp, 18 predicted proteins | sample KBSS44metaG_FD_81522 | JGI IMG/M metagenome (GOLD analysis project Ga0105249, IMG submission 81522) | Switchgrass rhizosphere microbial communities from Kellogg Biological Station, Michigan, USA - KBS S4-4 metaG | ecosystem: Host-associated > Plants > Roots > Rhizosphere > Soil | place...
ACACATGCCCGGCCGTCACCCACGTCTTGCGCCAGACATGCTCCATCTCGAGATCATAAAAACGCTGGTCGAAATAGCGACCGCCCGGAATCTCGGGAAGTACAGGAAACCCCTCCGGATAACCCGTGCGCGTCTTCTCGTACGCCACGCGCTCATACGCATATTTAGCCTCAGCCGCACGCATCGCTCTTCCTTCCTGCCCTATCATGGGCTAAGCACAAGTTCACTCCAACATAGTCCGTCCACATCATCCCGTCGACTTCGAACATATTACATCGAGTCAAGCACCAACCGGCGGGAGGACGCCACGGCTATGTTGACGGGCAACTTGCGATCTAGCTTGAATAGATTTGTGACGCGTGTCAGATCGCGCGAGGAACCTAGGTTTTCGAACCGGCTAGGTGGGTCCTGGACAAAGCCAACGGTCCAGCCGTGTCCAGTTCGACAACCTGTGAACGAAAAAACGATTGGGACGAGGGCCGCATGTCGCGCACCATGATCGAGGTCTGCCACGTAGTGGAGGACATAAACGTCGCCCTGAAGCACTGGATCGAGGTGCTTGGCGTGGGACCCTTCTTCCTCGGAGACATAACGATTACTGACTCGCACCGTTACCGGGGCCGGATCGCAACGCTTTCGATGCGCCTGGCGTTCGGCCTGAGCGGCGGCACGATTATCGAACTCGTCGAACCGCTGGAAGGTGACGAGTCCGCCTTTTCCGAAGGGCTCAGAGAAAACGGGCCGGGCCATCATCATTTCATGTTCGCGGGCGATTACGATGAGGACTTCGCGAACCTCACCGCTCACGGCTTCGAGCCGGCGCTGGAATCGGTTACCGTGCTGGGGGAACGCTGCGCCCTGTTTGATACGCGCTCGGCGAATAATGGTTATATTGAGGTTGCAGATCTTCAGATCAGCTTCAGCAAGATGACCAGGGTATTACAGGCCGCCAATGCCGAGCCATGGGATACGCCTCGAATCCGTCCGCTGACCGAGCTTTACGGCGGCGCCGATCCGGCGCCACTCTGACGGTACCAGGGCATCGGGCCGGCCAGCCGATGATTGCGGCGGGTGTTTCGCCGAGATGCGCGATGCTGACGATGGGCGGCGCCAGAGTGATGTTAAGCCACCGAGTGGCCCCCGTGCCGCCACAGCGCATTACGTGTTTGGCATTTCGAGACGCTCAACGTCCTTAAAGGAGTCTTCGTCAGTGGTGTACGGGACGACTGGCCAGTGTATTGCCCCCTTCACAAAGCTTGGGAGAGACGATGGCTGACTTCGAGACCTACGCATCGCGCTACAAGACTGTCCGGTTGGAGCGCACCGACGGCATATTGGAGCTGACGATCCATAAGGATGGCGGGTCGGCGCTGTGGGGCGCGGCCAAGGGCGGCAGCCATGACGAATTGGGCGAAGCCTTCTACCAGGTCGGCCGCGATCCGGAAAACCGGGTGGTGATCATCACCGGCGCCGGCGACGAGTTCCTCACCAGCTTCGAGCAGGACATGGGCGAGACGCCGTCCGCCGCCTATTGGGACCGGATCTACAAGGAAGGCAAGGACCTCCTCCAGAACCTGCTTGAGATCGAATGCCCGGTGATCGGCGCGGTCAACGGACCCGCCTTCATCCATGCCGAGATCCCGACGCTGTCGGACATCGTCATCGCCTCCGACCGCGCCTCTTTCGCCGACAAGGCACATGCGCCCGGCGGCGTCGTGCCCGGGGACGGCGTCCATGTCTGGTGGCCGATGCTGCTCGGCCCTAATCGCGCGCGCCACTTCCTGCTGACCGGCGCCGAGATTTCCGCGCAGGAAGCGCTGCGGCTCGGCTTCGTCGCCGAGGTCGTGCCGCACGGCACCGTGATGGACCGCGCCCGCGAGATCGCGCGCGAGCTGGTGCAGAAGAACCCGCAGATGCTGCGCTTCTCGCGCGTCGCGATGACGCAGCATATCAAGCGCCGGATGCTCGACGATCTCGGTTACGGCCTCATGCTCGAAGGCATGGGCATCATGTCGTTGATGGGGAAGTGACGATGGAAGGTTTTCAGGTTTCACTCGACGGGTAGGTCGCGATCGTCACGGGCGGCGGCGGGCTCGGCCGCGCCTTCGCACGCGCGCTCGGGCAGAGCGGCGCGCGCATTATAGTCGCCGATTTCGATGCCGGGCGCGCGGGCGACAGCGTCAGGGCGCTACGCGAAGCGGGGATCACAGCCGAGCCGTTCACCGTCGACGTAACCGACGAGGCGCAGACCGCCGCGCTCGGCCGCTTCGCGGTTGATACGTTCGGCCGGGTCGACATCCTGCTCAACAACGCCGCTTTCATGGAGCTGATCACCCAGCCGCTGCTCGATATCCGATCGAACTCGTGCGCCGCACGATCGACGTCAATCTGGTCGGCCCGCTCAACTGCATCCGCGGCGTCGTGCCCGTAATGCGGGAGCGCGGCTATGGCCGCATCGTCAACATCACCTCCGGCGGCGCCTATACCGCCAGCCACGCCTACGGCATCTCCAAGCTCGGGCTGCAGGGGCTGACGAGCTGGCTCGCCACCGAACTCGGCGGCAGCGGCATCACCATCAACGCGATCGCGCCGGGCATGATGAAGACCGCCCAAGGCGACAAGGCGCGCGCCACCTTCGACGCGGACGCGCTCGCCCCCACCATCCCGCTCAAAACCTATGGTGAGCCCGAGGATCTGGTCGGGGCGCTGCTGTTCCTCTGCTCGCCAGGCGCCGCCTGGATGACGGGCGATATCCTCCGCGTCGATGGCGGCTGGATCAAAAGCGTCATCTGATTGGGTAGGGCTTTGGCATTGCCCGTTGAAGGCAGTGGAGGGAAGAAGGCAACTGCCGAAGAAAGCCCAAGAAGCGCCTCTCTGCTGGTGAGGGCGCCAAGGGTGCCCGACTCCATGACTGGGCATATTGCGAACTCGCCGATCTCGATGCCGACGAATATGATGATACTCAGTCAGGCCTTTGGACCTGCGGCCTTCTGATCCGCCGCAATATCAGTGACGGCGATCTCGCCTTCTTCACGACATGGTGCCCGGCCGGTACCGGCATCCAGACGCTCGTCGCCGTCGAAGGCCAGCGCTGGGCGATCGAAGACAGCTTCGAGACCACCAAGAACGAACTCGGCCTCGACCACAACGAAACCCGATCCTGGCATGGCTGGCATCGCCACGTGTCTCTCGTCATGCTCGCCTTCGCGATGATGGCGGTGATCCGATACCGCGCCAATGACGTGACACCCCCAAAAAGGCCGAGGATGACGAACATCAAGATCTGATCCGCTGGTCCATCCACGAAGTGCGACGCATCGCCGTCAGACTCGCTCAGCGCCGCATCCGGCCCGCCTACATCATCGCATGGTCATGCTGGCAACGGGCACATCAAGCCGCCGCCCAGCGCGCTCATATCAAATCAAAAATGCAACTGTAATGCTAAGAAGTGGCTTCAGATTTTCGCACAAACTGCGGCCATTGATTTGGTGTAATTGGCCTGCTCGCCTAACGTCCTTCCGAGAATTTTAAGGCCAGCCGCACAATCCTGTTTCGCCGCCGATATCCGGCCAGCATGCGCGAGGATGGTTGCCCGGTTCACAAGCAGGTCGCCGTGATTGGCGTGGAGCTTGCCGTAGCTCACATCGTAATTATGCTTTGCGTCCTCCAATATGTGCAGCGCCGCCTCGGTATGGCCGCGATCTGACTCGACAAGAGCGAGATAGATCTCCGTGATGCCGATCTGGTAATGCGGCCCCTTGAAAGCCCGGCGATACAGCGCAATGGATTGCTCTAGCGACGCCTTGGCCTCTGAAAGCTTCTTTTCGCCTTGAAAGATTTGTCCCTGCATTGAAAGGGCATCAGCGATAATCGGATTGTCTGGGTCAAGCACTTGCCGCTCGATAATAAGCGCTTTCGCGATACGCGTTTCGGCGACAGGGAGTTTCCCTGCAAGGAAGGCGTTCAGCCCAAGCGCGTACCAGACTTGTGCGGTCAGAAGGTGGTGCTCGCCGAGTGAGCGCCTCGCAATCGTCAGCGCTTCGTTCAACGCGCGTTCGGCCTCCGTGAACTGACCATCGTCGGACAGGAGCATGCCCAGATCCTGGAGGGTCGCCGCCAGATGGTGCGGATCTGGCCGAGATGTCCTGCGATAGAAATCCAAAGCCCTGTTGAAGGCAATGATTCCATTTTGGATGTCACCGGCACCGCCGTGAATCACACCTTCCATGGAGGCTGCCTTGGCCAGCAACTCCGATTGATCGGACGTGTCCGGCGTCAAGATAGTCTGCGCGCGATGGACGACATCCAGTGCTTTATCCAGCTTGCCCATATGAAAATATGTGGCGGCCAGGGTCACTCTCGCACCAGCTCCAGCAGGTCCGGCCTGATCCAATTCCCGCGACGAACGTTCGATGGTGTCGCGGGCTTCATTGAATAGGCCCAGATTATTATATGCTTGGCCGAGCGTGTCGATCAGTCGCGCCTGAACCATGGGCTGGCCGGCCAACTCGGTTTGAATTCGTTGGGCGCTTCTGTCCAGGATCGTAAATGCGGTGATGGTACGCGGATTTTCCGTAGCGGGATTTGAAAGGACGAAGGTGCCGACGAGAAAGTCCGAAGCCGCGCGGGCCGTCGCCGATTCCCGTTCGGCTATCTGACGCTGCTCATTGGCCTCGATCCTGCGCTGATTGGCATAGATCGCAAGTCCGATGGCGAAGATCATGCCGACAACTGCCGCCGCCGTAATCATGGCAAGATTACGCACCCGGCGTTGATTTTCGCGCTGTACGAGATCGTCTAGGCCAAGTCCCGTCAGTCCGGCGACGAGCTTGAGCTTGGCAAGACGTTTGCCGTCCTTGCCGGGACGCAGGTCGGCGGCGATTGGCTCGGCGGGCTGGTCGGAAAGTTCGCCGTCGGCGCCCAGCTGATAGCGCAGACCGTGCGGAAAGCATTCTTTGTCCGCGGTTGCCGGCGACGAGGACGCGTTTGGCTCGCCATCGACAATCAAGGCGAGAATCCGGCCCTCGCCGTGGGTCCGCTTGAAGGCGAGGATTTCGCCGTCCACCCAGCGCGAGGCGACCGCCGAGGGCGAGCAGATCACTATCAAGAACATGGACGATTCAAGTGCGGTGGTGACCACGCTGCCGAGATCGGAAGACGCCGGCAATTCCTCGCGATCGCGAAAGACTGGCGTTAAACGAAGGGGCACTCGCCCCACGCGGGTTGTTACTCCCACAGCTTTCGAAGGAACGCGATAGGCTTCGAGCGAGCGGTGTAGCCAAGTGGCGATGCGCTCATCGCGATGGCTATAGCTTATGAAGGCTCGATAAGCCGTCGCCACGTCGATGCCGTTCCCCCCCCTCGTTGTACTCGCCGGTGAGAATGCTCAGGCCATTTTCAGGCCGTTGTCCTCACGTCTCCGCCGCAACATCCCCCCGGCCAGACCGAAACCGGCCACCATCATCGCCCAGCTTGCCGGTTCAGGCACGGCGCCTTCACCGCCGCCACCTCCGGTATCCCCGTTGGCTAAGGTGAAAGTCAGCACACCATCTTTGAACGTGGGGTAATTAAACGCGAAGGTGTCGAATTTGATGCCGCCCGCTGCCGCCTCCGGCTCAAATGCCGCGAGCAGCGCCGCGAAAGTGGAACTCCCCCGTCTTCCGACCGGATCGCCGAAGGAGGAATATGCGATTACGCACCCATCATCAAAGCCGATTGGACCAAAACAGCTCGCGCGCGAAAAGGTCTCGACCGTCGTTTCATAGGTTAATACGGCTGACTCGCCATGTGCAAGGATCAGGCCTTCGGGAAAATCGACATCGATGCCGGTTGCATCCCAGGCGACCCCATATTCACTTTCGCTGCCCAGAGGTGAATTGAGCCGGAAGCCGGTGAGCGCCACCTCTGCATCGGTCAGATCGGTCACGACCTTATTCTCCCCCGTGGTTGAATCATGAACCAGCGATGCGACGCCGCTAAGCTGATACATGACCGTCGTGGTGTTGGTGTTGGGATCAGTACTCTTGATCGTAAAGTTGAACGATGCCCCGGCGATGTTGTCGGAAAGCGGCTCACGCAGGGTGTCGGGCACAAAGTCCTGAAAGGTGTGGACGCCGCTTTGCCCTGGCCCGCATCCGCCCAGGCCGTTGAGGCAATCCAGGCTGCCGACGAAGAATCCCAATCCTGCAGGCGTCAGTGTCGAATGCAACGCTGGCGTGACCGGATCAGGACCATCATTGGTGAAGGCGATGTCTACCGAGGTATGCGACGAGAAATAGTTGTACTGGCCCGCGCTGGCGTTGCCGCTCTGAAATTCCACCACGCCTGTACCGACCCGCGAGGTCGATTCATACAAACTGCCCGAAGAAACTTCGGAATTTCCATCACGTCCGCCGATTTGTGGTCCATTGAACACAGTCGTGGCGACATTGCCGCTGGTCGCGGTCGTGAGGGTGGCGCTTGTGCCGGTCACCACCCCCGTTACCTGGGCCTGCACAGTGGCGGCGTTGACCACAAGTCCGCCGGAAAGCAATAAAAGCTTGAATCGCGACATAATGAATCCCCTGACAAACCAAATCAGCACTTTGCGGTTGATTCCCGACGGTTCGAACAGCGACCATCGTCTCATTGGGGGAAGGCTAAATATTCAACCGCGCCTTCGCATCCGCACACAGCATTTGTGGCAATTGCGAATAATCAAAACCCCGGAAATCCGGGTCACAATCGATCTTTAATATAGATGGCAACCCCTACCACCTATAATATAAGCCTGAAGTGTTTTTACCTGGGTAGATTAGGTGAGTCCAGAAGGTTTATAGAATGTTACTGTTCCATTATCTGGCATAATCTAACGCCGTCACAATTCGGTCACAGTTAAACAAATCAATCAAGATATTGCGATGAAACAACTTTCTCGAAACCTTGCCGTTACTCAACTAGCGAGCGACGCCTTCCTTTGAGAGCCGAGCGAGTAACCCGTCCGCCCAGACCAGCGCAAAGCCGCCCGCCAGAAACGCTAGAAGGATCAGCAGAACAGTAACGGCAGTCTGAGCCCACCCGTGGGTGAAATCCAGAAAGGGATAGGCAAACTTGCCCTCGGCGGCACCTCGGACCAGCGCGTAGACCACGTATGCGAGCGGATAGACGGCCCATCGCGGGGGCGCGCGGCGGCTCAACTCACCTTTTGGAGCCAGGAGTAGCCAGAAAATCAGAACCGCTATCGGCGTCACGTAATGCAGGATCGTGTCCGCGAGTTTTGCGCCGCCACTCAGTTCAAGCAATCCGCGCAACAGCAAGTGATTGACGATGCCAACGAGGACAATTGCCATCGTCGTGCCGCCCAGCAGCGAAGGGTGTGCAAAGGCGGACTTGCCCAAGGCGAGGCCCGTGAACACGACCGCCACGATAAGGTTGGTGAGGATCGTGAAGTAGCGGAGCATAATCCAGAGCGCCGCCGACGCCGACTGGTCCTGTTCCATGATCGCGTTGAACTGCACCGCCAATCCAACCCAACAGACCAGCGCAATCGCAGTGGCCGCAGCGCGAACCACTTGAGATGACCTGCCCATCGCCCTTCCCTCCATACTGGACTTGAGGCAATACTCGCCAGACGAGTTAAATGCTATTGCGTCCCGGGCGAGGTTATCTGCCGGGTCGGTTGGGGGTATCAAACCTCATCCGAGCGCCCTTTCAGCTATTCAACATAATCCGAGAATCCCGTCCGGCGATAATATTGGTTCGTTGCCTGGCTTCACGAGACCGCTGGCGCGGAACGGACAAAGGCGATGACGCTTATGATCAAGGGCGGGACTTGGGTGGGCGTGGATAGATGATGAAATCGCCCTCGCTTTCGATCACGGGCGCATCGGCCATGCGGTGCGCGGCGGCCTGCAACCGGGCCGGCGTATCGGCCGGTAGTTCGAGAAGGTGTTCGTCGGGATGCGCGGGCGCCTCAAACGCATAGTCCTTACCCGGCACGTTCGTCATCTCGATGTGCGCCCCCAGCAGCATTCGGACGGGGTGTGTCTTCGCGAAGGTGGCAATGCGATCGGCGCTGGCGATGAAGGTGGCGAACTGATCAGTCGGGACATAGAGCCGGCCCGGATAGAGCATGTCGCCGGAAAACAACAGCTGCGTCTTCGGATCATAGACCATAATGTGCGCGGGCTCGTGCCCCGGCGTCGGGATGATCGAGAGCACGCGGGCACCGAGATCGTAGCTGGCGATCTCGTCCGGCCAATGCACCACACCGAAAAAGTCGGCGACCTCCTCCGGTTTCAGCCCAATAACCCTTGTGTCCGGGCGACCGGCGAATTCGCTGTCGCCCTGATGATGGTCGCCATGACTGTGCGAATGCGCAACGACCAGCGGGATGGATTTCCGGTGACGTTCCGCCAGCCACTTCGCGATCACCGCGTCTATCGTCGGGCGGATCGCGAGGCCACCGGCGCCGCTGTCGATCAGCAGCGCCCGATGACGGCCGAACAGCAAGTAGAGGAACGGCCCTTCGAAATTGGTCTTGATCGATTGCCGGATGACGAACGTGTCGCGATCATAGCGCTGAACCTGGGTTTGCGGCTCGCTTTCTGTCGTCGCATCGATCCAGTGCGCGAAGGGATGCGTGGTATCGCGAGCCTGTACGGGTGCCGTGATCGCGAGCGCGACGAAGAGCAGGAGCGAGCGCATAATCATATCCTATGAGTTATTACGGAATGGATCAAACGTAATATTAGCGTGACGCAGGCATCGACCTCGGATAGCGTCTGCGCGCTGCAGGGAGAATCGATCATGCCGAACTTTTTTCAGAAAGCCCGCCTTGCCATGGCGATCGCAGGAGGGTTGCTCACCATGTCATGCGGGCCGAGCGCCGAGGCGCCGAAACCGGCGCGCACAGAATTCAGTATAGGTTGGTCGATATATGCGGGCTGGATGCCGTGGCCCTACGCCCAGCAGGCTGGCATCGTGAAGAAATGGGCCGACAAATACGGCCTCAAGATCAACATCGTGCAGGTGAACGACTATGTCGAATCGGTGAATCAGTACACCGCCGGCAAGCTCGACGGCGTGACGGTGACCAACATGGATGCGCTCACTATCCCGGCGGCGGGCGGCAAGGACACCACCGCCGTCGTGCTCGGCGATTATTCCAACGGCAATGACGGGATCGTGCTGAAGAACACGAATTCGCTGGCCGACATCAAGGGCCGCAGCGTCAATCTGGTCGAACTGTCGGTATCGCATTACCTGCTCGCCCGCGCGCTCGACACGGTCCACCTGTCACTGACGGATGTGAAGACGGTGAACACGTCGGATGCCGATATCGTCGGCGCCTTCGCGGCGCCGGGTGTGACGGCGGCAGTGTCATGGAACCCGCAATTGACCGAGATGACCAAGGTTCCCAATGCGGCGCTGGTGTTCGATTCCTCGAAGATCCCAGGCGAGATCCTTGATCTGCTCGCGGTCGACAGCGCTACGCTCGCGGCGAATCCCAATCTCGGCAAGGCGCTGGTCGGCATTTGGTATGAGACCATCACGCTGATGCAGCGTCAGGATGTCGAAGGAAAGGCCGCCCGTGCGGCGATGGCAAAGCTGGCGGGATCGACGCCGAAAGCATTCGATGCGCAGCTGACGACCACTCACCTCTACAGCACGCCGAAGGATGCGATTGCGGCCGTCTCGGCGCCAGAACTCGTGACGACGATGACGCGGGTGCGGGATTTCAGCTTCTCCAAGGGCCTGTTTGGCCCCGGCGCCACCTCCGCCGATGCGGTCGGCATGGCATTTCCGGGCGGCAAGACGCTCGGCAGCCCGGCCAATGTGAAGCTGCGCTTTGATCCCGCGTTCATGCAGCTTGCCGCCGACGGGAAGCTCTAGGCGCGGATCCCACGATGCGGTGGGTCAACATACGTCCGCGCAGGGGCAGCGCTCTACTGCTCGGGGTGGCGCCCCTGTTGCTCCTCGTGCTCGTCTATCTGCTCGCGTCCGCCAGCCGTCATGCGATTAACCCGGCGGACAAGATCCTGCCAACGCCGGATGCGATGATCGCGGCGATGCGCGGACTGGTGCTGGTGCCCGATCCGATGACGGGTAGGCACACTTTCTGGGCGGATACGGCCGCCAGCCTGCAGCGGCTCGGTATCGGCCTCGCCATCTCCACCCTGTCGGCTTTGCTAGTCGGTCTGCTGCTGGGCCTGCTGCCGGCGGTGCGGGCGACATTCAGTCCGCTTGTGACGACGATCGCGGTGATTCCGCCGATCGCGCTGTTGCCGATCCTGTTCATCGTGTTCGGCCTTGGCGAGGCGTCCAAAGTTGCCCTTATCGTGGTCGGCATCCTGCCGGCCATGATACGGGACCTAGCCTCCTATGTGGAGGCGCTGCCGACTGAACAGATGCTCAAGGCGCAATCCTTGGGTGCCAATAGCTGGCAACTGACGATCCGCGTGGCGCTGCCACAGATGATGCCGCGCCTGATCCATGCCGTCCGGCTCGGGCTCGGCCCGGCCTGGGTGTTCCTGATCTCGGCGGAGGCGATCGCATCGGACGTGGGGCTTGGCTACCGCATCTTCCTCGTCCGGCGTTATCTGTCGATGGAGATCATCCTGCCTTATGTGGCCTGGATCGCGCTGCTCGCGATTGCGATGGACTGGGTGTTGCGCGTCTTCAGTCGGCGCGGCTTCCCATGGGCACACGCGGCGCGATGAGCGCGCTGCTGTCCCTCCGCAACGTCTGGGTCGAATATGGCGATAAGATAGTGCTCGAACGCGTCAATCTCGATATTGCCGAGCGCTCGTTCGTGTCGATCGTCGGCCCCTCCGGTGCGGGCAAGAGCACATTGCTGCGGCTGCTGCTTGGGCAGGAGGCGCCCAGCAAGGGCTGCATCCTGCTGGACAACAAGCCGCTGCTACCCGAATGCGGTCCCGATCGCGGCGTCGTCTTTCAGCGTTATTCGGTCTTCCCGCATCTCAATGCGCGCCGCAATGTGCTGTTCGGCCTGGAATGCGGTAGCGCGCCGTTTACCGCACGCCTGTTCGGTGCTGCCCGCCGCGCCGCGCTGGAGGAGGCGGACGCAATGCTGGCGGCGGTGGGGCTTGCAGATAGCGGTGCGGTCTATCCGGCGCAAATGTCCGGCGGCATGCAGCAACGTCTCGCCATAGCGCAAGCGCTCGTCAAGCGCCCGCGCATCCTGTTGCTCGATGAACCCTTCGGGGCGCTCGATCCCGGGATTCGGGGGGACATGCACACGCTCATCACCCGCCTGTGGAGCGAATATGCGCTTACGATCGTGATGGTGACGCATGATATCAAGGAGGCGTTTGCGCTCGGTACGCGGGTGTTGACCTTCGACAAGCGCCGCCACGACCCCCATGCACCGCATCGCTACGGGGCGACCGCTACCTACGATCTGCCACTCGATCGCCGGGCGGCGGAGGCCATCGCATCATCTTAATAGTATTACGATTGACGAAAATGATAATAATTGAGAGAGTCCCGATATGACTGACGACTCCCCTACTGGCCTCTCGCGGCTGAGCATGAGTCTGCCCTCGGAACTGTTTCGCCAGCTCGACGTGATGGTGGAGGAGCGCGGGCTGCCCTCGCGCTCGCAGCTCATCTCCGAACTTATCCGCCATGCGCTCGCCGAACATGGCGAGCTCGCCCATCCGGGTGAGCTACTCGCCGGTACGATCACGCTCGTTTACCGAGCGAACATCGGCCGGGTGCGAGAGCAGATCGCCCAGACGCAGCATGAATATCTGAAGGAAGTCATCTCCGCGCAGCACGTCTTCCTGGAGGACGAACAATCGCTGGAGGTGCTGTTGGTGCAGGGCCCCGCCAACCGGCTGCGCGATCTGTGTGACGCGCTCCGCAAGGTGCGCGGCGTACAGCAACTGCGTCTCTTCACCACCACCGCTCTGCTGCCCCCGCTTCACGAACAGGTGAGCTTCAAGGCCGCCACGCAGAGGAAATCCGCCTGATGGTCGCGCTCAACGATCCGCTGGCTGCCCGCGCCCATGCCCGCGCGATGGAAGGCAGCACCGCCGAAGCCATGCCGGTCCTGCCGCCGGTCGCTGACGACTTGCCGACGGACGTCGCGCCCGGCGATCTGCTCTGGGAGGAGACGATCGCGGCCGGCGGCTATGCCTCGCGGCGGTTGTCACGCGGCGCGCGGCTGCGGCTGATCGATCTCCAGGGCGATGCCTGCGCATCGATCCAGCTGTTCAATGCCGCGATGCCGACCGAGCGGCTGAACGTCGCCGATACCGTCAAGGTGCAGTGGAACGCCTATCTCGGCGCGGGCAATCTGCTGCTGTCCGATATGGGCCGCGTGCTGATGAGCATCGTCGAGGACGATGCCGGTACGCACGATGCCTTTTGCGGCGCATCCAATGCTGCCTCCAATACGCGGGCCTATGGCGACGGCAGCAATTCGGGCGCCTTTCCCAATGCGCGTGACCGACTGCTGCTTGGCGTGGCCAAGCACGGCCTGGGCCGGCGCGACGTGCATCCATGCATCAATCTGTTCAAGGGCGTGAAGATCGCGCCGGACGGGGCAGTGACGCCGGATTTCGGTCCGTTCGCGCCGGGCCGCACCGTGTTGCTGCGTGCCGAGATGGACGTGATCCTAGTCGTGGCCAATTGTCCGCACGTTCTGGATACGCGCCCATGGAGCGTCACGCCGCTGCGCGCGACCGCGTGGCGCGGGCCGATCACGGGGCAAGACGATCCGATCCGCAAAGCGACGCCGGAGGGCCGTCGCGCCTTCACGAACGTCGATGATCTTTACCGCATTTAGGAGGAATCTTGGCCGATCCCTATCTCGCAGGCCTCGATGGCGCCGTGATCCACGACGAGATCATCCCTGCCCGCGCGCCCTGGATGCACCGCGTTCTTGCCGGCCAGTCGCTTCGCATCGTCGATCTTGAAGGCAACCAGGCGGTCGATTTGCTGCTCTACGCTGCGGCCGACGATGCCGAACGCTACAGCGCGCAGGACACGATCGCGGCGCAGGCCAATATTTTCCTGCGTACCGGCGCGCGCCTGCTTTCCAACGAGGGCCGCGTGATGATGACGATCACCGCGACAGCGGTCGATTATCACGACACGATCGGTGGCGCCTGCTCGTGCGAGTCCAACAGCCTGCGTTATGGCCATCACACCAAGGCGCAGCACGCCTGCGTCGATAACTTCCTCGATGCCAATCTGCGCGATGGACGCGGGAAGCGCGACATGGTCTCGAACATCAATTTCTTCATGAACGTGCCGGTGGAGGCGGATGGCGCGCTCGGCATTGTCGATGGCATTTCCGCGCCAGGCCTGACGGTCGATCTGCGCGCCGAGATGGACGTGATAGTGCTGGTGTCCAACTGCCCCCAGATCAACAATCCCTGCAACGGCTTCAATCCCACGCCCGTGCGCATGATCGTCAGCGCGTGAGCTTCGATACCGTCCTGATCGCCAATCGCGGGGCGATCGCGTGCCGGATTATCCGCACGCTGCGCCGGATGGGGCTGCGTTCGATCGCTGTCTATTCCGATGCTGATGCGGGTTCGCTGCATGTCGTGCAGGCCGATCATGCCGTCCGCATCGGCGCTTCATCACCGGCCGAAAGCTATCTGAACGTTGATGCGATCCTGGCCGCAGCCCAGGCAACCGGCGCCGGCGCAATCCATCCCGGTTATGGCTTTCTGGCCGAGAATGCCGACTTCGCCCAGGCCTGCACGGCTGCGGGGATCGCATTCATCGGGCCGACGCCGGACAATATCCGTGCCTTCGGTCTCAAGCACAGTGCCCGCGCGCTGGCAACCGCGCATGGCATCCCGCTGGCGCCGGGCACGGACTTGCTGGTCGATGTCGATGCGGCCGAGGCGGCGGCACAGGCAATCGGCTATCCGGTGATGCTGAAGGCGACGGCGGGCGGCGGCGGCATCGGCATGCGAGTCTGCCGGGAAGTGACGGACGTGCGCGAGGGCTTCGCGAGCGTGGCCCGGCTCGGCGCCGGCAATTTTGGCGATGCGGGCGTGTTTCTCGAACGCTATATCGAGCGCGCCCGCCATATCGAGGTGCAGATCTTCGGCGACGGCTCCGGTCGCGTGATCGCGCTTGGCGAACGCGATTGTTCGCTGCAGCGGCGCAACCAGAAAGTGGTGGAGGAGGCGCCCGCGCCGAACCTGCCCGACGCCGCCCGCGCAGGGCTGATCGCGGCAGCCGTGCGGCTGGGTGCGGCGGCGCGCTATCGCTCCGCCGGCACGGTCGAATTCCTCTATGATGAGGCGCGCGGAGATTTCTTCTTTCTCGAAGTGAACACTCGCCTCCAGGTCGAGCATGGCGTGACCGAGGAGGTGACCGGGGTCGATCTCGTCGAATGGATGATCCGCGGCGCGGCCGGAGATTTCGCGTTCCTGGATGCGCCAGCGCCTAAGCCGCGCGGCGCCTCCATCCAGGTTCGGCTCTATGCGGAAGACCCGGCGCTTGATTACCGGCCCACCTCCGGCACGCTCAGCGAAGTCGCCTTTCCGAGCGACGCCCGCATCGAAAGCTGGGTGGCGAGCGGCACTGAGGTTAGCAGCTTCTACGATCCGATGCTCGCCAAGCTGATCGTGAAGGCAGACGATCGCGCCGCCGCCGTAGCCGTGATGCAGTCGGCGCTCGATCGGACTCGCATTGCTGGCATCGAGACGAATCTCCGCTGGCTGCGCGATGTCGTGCGTGCGCCCGCTTTCGTCACCGGCGCGGTGTCGACGCGCGCGCTGGAAAGCGTTACTTATGCGCCTCGTAGCGTACGGGTTATTTCCGGAGGCACGGCTACCAGCGTGCAGGATTATCCTGGTCGCGAAGGCTATTGGGCGATCGGCGTTCCGCCTTCCGGTCCAATGGATGCCCTGTCGTTCCGCCTTGGCAATCGCTTGCTCGGCAATGACGAGAGCGTGGCAGGATTGGAGATCACGGCCACCGGCCCGTCGCTGCTATTCAACACGGCCACGCGCATCTGCCTGACGGGTGCCGATTTCGCCGCTGCCCTTGATGGCGTGGCGGTTGTCCGCAATGTCGCGATCGATATCGCGGCCGGGCAAAAACTTGTGCTTGGACGGGTGAACGGCGGTGGCGCGCGCGGCTATTTGCTGTTTGCGGGCGGGCTCGATATCCCCGTCTATCTCGGCAGCCGTAGCACCTTTGATCTTGGCGGATTCGGCGGCCATGCCGCGCGCCGCCTCGTCGCCGGCGATACGCTGCATCTGGGCGATGCGTCTGCCGGCGCTCCGGCTGACCTCGCGGCGCCGCCAGCGATCACTTCCGACTGGACGCTGCGCGTGCTCTACGGCCCGCACGGCGCACCCGATTTTTTCGCGCCCGATGATATCGCGACCTTCACCGCATCCGAATGGAAGGTGCATTACAACTCCAACCGTACCGGCGTGCGCCTGATCGGCCCCAAGCCGCACTGGGCACGTAAGGATGGCGGCGAAGCGGGACTGCACCCCTCCAATATCCATGACAACCCTTATGCGATCGGCGCGATCGATTTTACCGGCGACATGCCGATCATCCTGGGACCGGATGGTCCGTCGCTTGGCGGCTTCGTGTGCCCCTTCGTGGTGATCGCCGCCGATCAGTGGAAGATCGGCCAGCTCGCTGCCGGCGATCGGGTGCGTTTCGAGGTGATCGATCAGGCGGCGGCGGCGGCGGCCTGGACGACGCAGACGGCCTGGTTCTCGGGGTTGGCGCCAAAGGCCCAAGTCACCGTTGTACCGACGGTCGTAACCGATCTCTCCCCGATCCTCGCCGATCTGCCCGAAACGGCGGGGCGGCCTCGGGTCGTGTACCGCCAGCAGGGCGATCGCAATATCCTCGTTGAATATGGACCGATCGTGCTCGATCTCGAGCTGCGCATCCGCGTCCACGCACTGATGACCGAGATGGAGCGGATGACGCTTCCCGGCATGATCGATATCGTGCCTGGCATCCGATCGCTGCAGGTGCATTTCGATGGCGTAGCGCTGGATCAGCAGACGGCCTTGGCGGCGCTCATTTCCGCCGAGGAGCGGTTGGGCGGGCTCGACGATTTCACCATTCCTTCGCGTATCGTCCATCTTCCGCTCAGTTGGGGGGATCCCGCGATCTACGAGACGATCGCCAAATATCAGGATGCCGTGCGCGACGATGCGCCCTGGTGCCCGGACAATATCGAATTCATTCGCCGTATCAATGGCCTGAAGGGTGTCGAAGCGGTCGAGAAGATCGTGTTCGACGCGACCTATCTCGTTCTGGGGCTGGGTGACGTCTATCTAGGGGCGCCGGTCGCCACGCCGGTCGATCCGCGCCACCGGCTCGTCACCACCAAGTACAACCCCGCCCGTACCTGGACGCCGCCCAATGTCGTCGGCATCGGCGGCGCATATATGTGCATCTATGGCATGGAGGGGCCAGGGGGCTACCAGCTCTTCGGCCGCACCATCCAGGTGTGGAACACCCATCGCCAGACGGATGCGTTCGTGGATGGCAAGCCGTGGCTATTGCGTTTTTTCGACCAGATCCGCTTCTTCCCGGTCAGCCACGAGGAACTGCTCGCGTGGCGCAGCGATTTCCCGCTTGGCCGTCGCGCGATCCGCGTCGAGGAGACGGAGTTTCGCCTGTCCGAATACCGCGCCTTCCTCTCGGAGAATGCGGAGGGGATCCGGGGCTTCCAGCAGCAGCGCCAGACGGCGTTCGATACCGAACGCGCCGAATGGGAACGGCGCGGCGAATTCGATCGCGTCGCCAAGCTGGTTGAGACGGATGCCGGCGAGGTGGCCGATGTTACGATCGACCTGCCGGAGGGCACCGAACTTGTCGAAGCGCCGTTCGGTGGCAACCTGTGGAAGCTGCTGGTGAGTCCCGGGGAGAAGGTTTCGGCCGACACAAACCTCGCCATTATCGAGGCGATGAAGATGGAGTTCGCGGTGGAATCCCCTGGTACCGGCACGATCGAGGCGGTCTATGTGGGCGAGCGCCAGGCGATCCAGCCGGGCGCGCCGATGTTCGCGCTCAGGCGATCGACATGACGGCGCTGACCCGGCTCGACGCCGGCACGATCGCCGCGGCGGTAGGCAGCGGCGAGACCAGCGCGTGTGCGGTCATCGCCGACGTGCTGGCCCGGATCGCGGCCTATGATACCGTCCAGCCTCAGGCATGGATCGCGCGGTTCACTGTGGAAGCTCTCATCGATGCAGCGTGCGGTGTCGACGCCCGCGTCGCATCGGGCGAGATGTTGCCGCTTGCCGGCGTGCCCTTTGCGGTGAAGGACAATATCGACGTCGCGGGGATCGATACCACTGCGGCCTGCCCGAGCTTCAGCTATCGCCCGGCGGCTTCCGCCACTATCGTCCAGCGCCTTCTCGACGCCGGCGCGATCTGCATCGGCAAAACCAATCTCGATCAGTTCGCAACCGGACTGAACGGCAGCCGTAGCCCGTATGGCGCGCCGCGCAACGTCTATAACCTCGCTTATGTGAGCGGCGGATCGAGTTCCGGGTCGGCGGTCGCGGTCGCCGCCGGTCTCGTCGCGTTCGCGCTCGGCACCGATACGGCAGGTTCGGGGCGGGTGCCGGCGGCATTCAACAACCTGATCGGCCTGAAGCCCAGCCGGGGCCGGTGGAGCACGACTGGTCTCGTTCCTGCCTGCCGGACGCTCGATTGCATCACGGTGCTGGCCTCAACGGTCGCGGATGCGGCTCTGGTGGACGACGTGGTCGCGGGCTTCGATTCGGCCGATCCCTTTTCCCTTGCCGTCCCCGACCGGCCGCGCGATGTCCGCCGCATCGGTGTTCCCCGTCCCGGCCAGCGGACCTGGTTCGGCGATCTCGAGTCCGAGCGATTCTTCGATCGCGCAATCCGGCGCCTTGTGGCGGACGGTGCGGAGATCGTAGAGATCGACATGGCGCCGCTGAACGAAGCCGCGCAACTTCTCTATGGCGGGCCCTGGGTGGCGGAGCGAAGCGCCGCGCTTGAAGCGGTGCTAATGGCGAACCCGGACGATCTCGATCCGGTGGTGCGCGAGGTGGTTGCCCCCGGCGTGAAAATGGGCGCGGTCGATCTCTTCAAAGGCATCTACCGGCTGGCCGAACTGCGTCGGATCGCTGATGCGATGTGGGACGTAATCGACCTGCTGGTGTTGCCCACCACCGGCACCACCTACCGCCTCGCCGAGCTACGCGCGGCGCCGATCGCGCTCAACAGCGCGCTGGGTGTCTATACGAATTTCGTGAACCTGCTCGACATGGCGGCCATTGCCGTGCCTGCGGGCGTCCGGCACAACGGCACCGGCTTCGGCATCACCCTGATCGGCCCGGCGGGGACCGATCGCGTGCTGCTCGACGCGGGCGAAGCCTATCTCTCCGCGGCCAATCTGCCGCCACTCCCATCCCTTGACCTGGAGGGTCGAATGCAGACCGTGAAGCTTGCCGTGGTCGGTGCTCATCTGAAGGATATGCCACTCCACTGGCAACTTACCTCGCGCGATGCCGTGTTCGTCGAGGCGACGCAGACCGCACCCAGCTACCGTCTCTATGCGATGGCCGAAAGCGTGCCACCCAAGCCGGCGCTGGTGCATGCCGATGACGGAGCGGCCATCGCGGTCGAGGTCTATGAACTGGAAGTCGCCGCCTTCGGCAGCTTCGTCGCCGAAGTGCCGCCACCGCTCGCGATTGGCACCGTAACCCTCGCCGACGGGAGCAGTGTCAAAGGCTTCGTATCCGAACCGCGCGCAAGCAAGGGGGCAGAGGATATTACCGCGCTGGGAGGCTGGCGGGCATTTATCGAGCGTGGGCGTTAGGCGGTGCTACGTCATTCGTACACCTGCCTCACCAATGCACTTATTCTATAATGAAATCGCAAAAGGGGCCAATGTCATGAAGAAGAACCTGGTCAACCTTATACCGCCCGCGACGATAGTGGTGGTCATATTGTTCTGGGCGTTCGGTCCAGCGGCATGGATAAAAAATCCATGGTCGATCGTCGTGGCTGGCGCGCTCATCACCATCTTCGTACAGGCGCTCGAGTTCGTGCTGGAACGCCATGCTGGTTGGCGCATGAACTGGCAGGAATTTTTCACGGATCTTTTCTATGTCGTTCTCAACAACTCCGCGATTGCATGGGTCACGACCAGGCTCGCCGACGATCCCTTGACAGCCGCCAAGCATTCGCTCGGCATCACCACGCAATGGGCCATGCACATGCCGTTCCTCGCGCAGGTCGCGCTGGTGGTGTTCCTGGTCGAGTTCGGTCAGTACTGGATGCACAGGCTGATGCACAACAACGCGTTCTTCTGGTCGACGCACGCCGTGCATCACCACATCACGCAGCTCAATGCGGCAAAGGGCGCAGTGGGCAATCCCCTCGAACTGTTTTTGATTAGCCTCAGCGTGGTCGCGCTGTTCGATCTGCCTCAGGCTGCCGAGTTCTGCGCGTTCAATGTGCTTGGCGTGATTTCCACCTTTGCGCACGCCAATGTGCGCTCCGATCCTCCTAAATGGTATTCGTTCTTTTTCACGACGATCCGCCACCACAGTCTTCACCATACGGCGCTCAGCTACGAGGATACCCGCTGCAATTATGGTAACTCGCTGATCCTCCTCGATCGCATCTTCGGCACGTATCGCGAGGGCGAATCGGCGGTGGTAGGCCAGGATGATCGCAAAAGACTGTCGATCTGGGAGCAGACCATATTCCCTGCTCGCCCTTTGATCGCGAAGTTCAAAGAAAAAAGGGCCCAGTCCACATCCCTGGCCCGCTAAACCTTCTGGCGGGCCAATAACGCGAATTAGAGCCGTCATGGCAGGTTACAATCTTATTTCGATCAGGGATGCCATCCGTGATCGCGGAGGCGAATATGAAAATGAGCTGGGCAATCGTGGCGATCGCAGGCTGTATGGCCTTCACATCTGCTGTGGCAGCAGACCCGACCGAGCAAGTACTCGACGTGCCCGGCTTTGCGGATTTCCTCGCTGTCGATGGAGCGACGGTCTGGGCAACCAACGAGGGACGGGTCGAGCGCTGGTCCAGACAGGGAAAGCTCGCGGAAGCAGCGATGTCCCGCCCCTGCGGCGCCATGGCTATAGCATCCGGCTCCTTATGGGTCGCCGACTGCAAGGACGGGACGCTCAATCGAATTGACCTCGAGACGGCCAAGAAGTCTGCCGTCATTCCGACTGGTATCGCCAATCCCGATGGTGAGTTGAATGTCGTGGCCGGCGCCGGATCCATATGGGTGGCAAGCGACGGCAAAGGCATGATCGCTCGCGTCGACCCTACCAGCAACCGAGTGACCGCCTCGATTCAGGTCGATGCGGGCAGCTACTATCTCGCCTTCGGTTTCGAATCGCTTTGGGCAGTCAGCGCCACCGGTCAAACCCTCCAGAAGATCGACCCACAAACCAACACCGTCGTCAAAAGGACGACGCTCGGCCGACAGCCCGGCTTCCTCGTCGCCGGCGAAGGCGCCGTTTGGGTTCAGGAGCAGGGCGACGGTACGGTGGCCCGGATCGATCCTTTGACTGGAGAGGTATCCGGTCGGGTGAAGGTCGACGAAACATTGAAATATGGAGACATCGACACGGGCGGCGGCAAGGTATGGCTGCGCACGACCGCTGGCCAGACCTTCGTTGTGATCGATCCCAAGTCCTTGGCGGTCCGCGCGCGCGTTGGTAAAGGGTCCGGTAGCGGAGCATTGCGGTATACGCCGGCCGGCCTGTGGACGTCAGCCCACGACTTGCACACGTTGTCGTGGTGGAACGAGCCCGCGAATATTGGAAACTGACAGCTAGAGCGTCATGAAGTGAGGCTGAATCGAAAGGGGATTGAACTAACCCGCTGACGCGGGAGGGGTGTGCGTGTTGGTCGGTATGGCCTCCTGACGGGAAGGTTGGGGTGTTGGAGTCCAACCTCTGACCAGGAGACCATCCCATGACCGACGCCCCGGCAACGGTGAGCCCGCTGTGTCGTCGAATGATCGACGACATGAGCCTGCGCAACCTGTCCCCGGCCACCCAGCGATCCTATCTTCATGCGGTCGCCAAGTTCAGCCGAGGAGGCCATCAGGACGGCCGGCGCCAAGCTCCTTTTCCTCCCGAAATATTCGCCCGATCTCAATCCGATCGAGCAGTTCTTCGCCAAGCTCAAACACCACATGCGCGACGCCGCTGAGCGAACTTTCGACGCCCTCTGCAAGGCCATCGCGCGAATTCTGCCGACCCTGTCAGTCAAGGAATGCAGAAATTTCTTTGAACACGCCGGATATGGACGAACTTAATTTCATAATGCTCTAACGACCCAGATCCAGTCGTTTCCTCAGCGACCTTGGAATGGCTGCTCGCGCTGAAAACCGGACGCCTGTTTCCCGTCCAAGTTTCTCGTTCCAAGATGGCGGCGATCGAAGCGACAAATCACGCGAAGGCGTCGTGCGCGGTGTCGTCGAGGTTCGCGCCGCGAAAGAACAGCACCTTGTGTCGGCAAAGCGCCTGCCACAGCGCATCGACGGTAGCAGCGGAGAGCAGCCGCGCGATGTCTATGCCGGTGATCTCGGCACCGATCCGGCTCGCCACCGGGGAGATTGTAAGGGTCGCTGCATCGGCCAGCGCATCGGGTGTGATCGTCATGGAGCAAACTCCTGCGGCACGATGACCTGGCGCTGCGGCTCGGCGTCCCGCCCCTCCAGCTCCTCGCGGATCCGGGCGTGACGCGCCTCGTCGAGCGGGAAGCGCAGCATGACGAGAGCGGACAATGCGTGCGCCGCGAACGGCACCAGCGCGAAGACGCATTTGAGGGCGAACAGGGCATCCGCGTCGTTCGGGCCGCTTGCCTTGAAGCCCAGCCACGCGACCAGCGGCAGCACGAAGCCGATC
>Ga0105249_10001299_pt1 | contig 21875 bp, 18 predicted proteins | sample KBSS44metaG_FD_81522 | JGI IMG/M metagenome (GOLD analysis project Ga0105249, IMG submission 81522) | Switchgrass rhizosphere microbial communities from Kellogg Biological Station, Michigan, USA - KBS S4-4 metaG | ecosystem: Host-associated > Plants > Roots > Rhizosphere > Soil | place...
ACTCGACCGCGCAGTTCGGCAAGTGCCACGAAGTGCCGGTCTGGGAAACGAGCCCGATGGGGCCATTCACCCAGTGGCCGACCGGCGGTGGCGGGTTCGAGCATTTCTACGGCTTCATCGGCGGCGAGACGAACCAGTACGCGCCGGCGCTCTACCACAACACGGTTCCCGTGGAGCCGGACCGGACTCCTGAAGAGGGCTACCACCTCACGGACGACATGACCGACCACGCGATCGACTGGATCCGCCAGCAGAAGGCACTGATGCCGGACAAGCCGTTCTTCGTCTATTACGCGCCCGGCGCGACGCACGCTCCCCATCACGTGCCGCCCGAGTGGTCGGCCAAGTACAAGGGGAAGTTCGACCAGGGCTGGGACAAGCTCCGTGAGGAGACGTTCGCACGTCAGAAGGAGCTGGGCGTGATCCCGGAGGACGCGGAGCTGACGGCGCGGCCGTCGGAGATCGCGGCTTGGGACGAGACGCCAGACGAGCTGAAGCCCGTCCTGGCGCGCCAGATGGAGGTCTACGCCGGGTTCATGGAGCACACCGACCACCACGTCGGCCGCGTGATCGACGCTCTCGCCGACCTCGAGCTCCTCGACGACACGCTCGTCTACGTGATGGTCGGCGACAACGGCGCCTCGGCGGAAGGCACGCCCAACGGGACCTTCAACGAGATGCTCGTCCTGAACGGCGCGGCGCAGCTCGAGACCGTCGAGTTCATGGCCTCGAGAATCGACAAGTTCGGGACGCCCGAGGCCTACAACCACTACGCCGTCGGCTGGGCGCATGCGATGGACACCCCGTATCAGTGGACGAAGCAGGTCGCGTCCCACTGGGGCGGCACGCGAAACGGCACCATCGTCCATTGGCCCAGGGGCATCAAGGCCAAGGGTGAGCTGCGCACGCAGTTCAGCCACGTGATCGACGTCGCGGCGACGGTGCTCGACGCGGCCGGCCTGCCCGAGCCCACGTTCGTGCACGGCGTGCAGCAGATGCCGCTGCACGGGAAGAGCATGGTTCCGACCTTCGACAACGCGGGGGAGCCCGAGTATCGGGAGACGCAGTACTTCGAGATGTTCTGCAACCGCGGCATCTACCACAAGGGCTGGACCGCGGTGACGAGGCACAGCACCCCGTGGATCATGCAGCCCGAGCTCCCGGACTTCGACGACGACGTCTGGGAGCTGTACGGCCCGGACGACTGGACGCAGTCCCACGACCTTGCGAACGAGCAGCCGGAGAAGCTGCACGAGCTCCGGCGCCTATTCGACATCGAGGCTGTCAAGTACAACGTCCTGCCCCTCGACGACCGGAGAGTCGAGCGGTTCAATCCCGATCTCGCCGGCCGGCCCCAACTGGTCAAAGGCAACCGCCAGCTGCTCTTCGGTGGGATGGGGCGACTGACCGAGAACTCGATCGTCGCCCTCAAGAACAAGTCCCACGCGGTTACGGCAGAGATCGAGGTGCCGGAGAGCGGTGCGGAGGGCGTGATCGTCGCGCAGGGCGGCGCCTTCGGAGGGTGGAGCCTCTATGTGAAGGACGGGAAGCCCGCTTACTGCTACAACCTCTTCGGCCTGCAGCGGTCCAAGGTCTACGGCGACGCGGAGATCCCTGCGGGTGAGCACCAGGTGCGCATGGAGTTCGCCTACGACGGCGGCGGGCTCGGCAAGGGTGGAACCGCGACGCTGTACCTCGACGGAAACAAGGTCGGCGAGGGGCGTGTCGAGAACACCGTCCCGATGATGTTCTCGGGTGACGAGACGACCGACGTCGGCTCGGACACCGGCACGCCGGTCAGCGACGACCTGGGCCCTCGCGAGAGCATCTTCACCGGACGGGTGCGCTGGGTCGAAATCGATCTGGACGCGGCGGGCGAAGACCTCGATCACCTGATCTCGCCTGAGGAACGGCTCCAGATCGCGATGGCCCGCCAGTAGACGTCACCCGCGACTCGCGGAACGACTTAGCGGTGGGTCTTAGGTTGCTCCAGGAGCCTTCGAGACTGCCGGGCGCGGATCCTCAGGGAACTCCCGCAGCGTCTGCCGGCGCAGCGCCTCGATGGCGATGGCGGCCGTGACGGCAAGAAGCGCGACTCCGAGCAGACGCCGGTCGCCGGCAGTCGGCCCCCAGGCGAGCAGGATCAGGAACACGGCGAGAGCCACCAACCAGACGACGATCGGGTGGTGCCTGAAGGAGGGTGCCAGCCAGCGCCTGAAGGCGACTGCGGGTCGATTCGGGCCTGCCAAGGCCGTCGCGAGGAGTACTAGCGCGCCGTAGACGACCAGGATGACAGCGATGTCTCGTAGCACGCTCGTCTCGATCGCCCAGATCACGCTCACCGGATGCCTGTTCGCCGCCGTCTTGACGAGCGAGTCGACGATCGCCGTACCGAGGAAGTGCCTCAGCGAGGCGATCACGAGGCCTACGAACACGAGGCTCGCGCCGGTCGCGCCCAGCAGCCGCCTGCGCCACCCGTGCGCGAGGTAGATCGCGAGGGCGTAGAGGGCGAAGACGGCGATCAGCAGCAGCGAGCTCAGCGCGTTGAGGATCTTCACCGCAGTCTGCGCCGCCCCCAGCTGATCCGAACTCATGAGCACGATCTGCCCAGCGCTCGGATCGGTGTTCGCCTTCAGCTTGTCCTCTACGCCGAGCCGCGTCGCCAGTCTCGTTATCGCCGGTCGCAGGTCCAGCGTGACCTTTCCGTTGGCGGTCGAGATGTTCCCGTTCCTGCCGAGGTCCTTGCCCTCCAGCACCCTTACGACAGCCGCATGGGCGCGCTTGTTGGCGTTCTCCCAGAGCGTCTGCACCCTCGGCCGCTGCAGGAGCCTGTCGGCGGCCGCGGGCGCGACGTTGTTCTGGAGTGCCGCGGCCAACAGCGGGGCGGCTCCCTGCGTCCGCGGCGGTAGCCGCTCACGCAGCTGGGCCTCCACATCTACCCGCGCGAAGAGCCCGTCGCTGAGCTTCTGTGCGATCGCGCCGCGAACCTCGTCGTTTGCCAGCAGCTGAGACGAGGAGTCCGCCCAGGCCTGGTCGTCGAGCAACTGACGCTTCGCCCAGACCGTGAACGACGAGACGAACATCAGGATCGTCGCCAGCCCGAACAGGCTCCAGACCAGCACTCCGCGCTTCTTGCTCATCTCTCCTTACGCCTCACTTTCGCCTGCTTAGAAGCGTCGCTCACCGTCCACCGGCAACGGACGCTGGAGCACACGAACCCTCTGAACTTCGAGAAGACTACGCTCCTCGGCTCCGGGCGCCTCATCCCGATCGGACGATGAAGCGACGGCCCCCGCGCGGGACGGTTGCAGACGTCAACGACCCCGACCAGGGAGACGCGCCGTGCTCGCACTGCTCGCAAGAACCGACTACCCGTTCCTGGACATCTTCTGGACGATGCTCATCTTCTTTGCCTTCGTGATCTGGATCTGGCTGCTGATCATGGTCCTGGCGGACAACTTCGCCCGCAAGGATCACTCCGGATGGGCGAAGGCGGGCTGGACGGTGTTCGTCATCTTCCTGCCACTGCTCGGCGTGCTCGTCTACATGATCGCGCGGCCGCCAGAAGCCACCACGGTGATGACGCGCAGCGCGAATTGACCCCCTGACGACCTGCCGGCACCGCGATGCGGACGCAACGCGGTGCCGGCGGCAGGGGTCATGCTGTGAGGACGATGTCGGTCTCGGAGACAGCGCACCAGACGGTGGAGAGCATGCGGCCCGGCGCCCCTCCGGCGTTCCACCTGCTCGCCAAGCCAACCGGGGCTGTCTGCAATCTCGACTGCAGCTACTGCTTCTTCCTCTCGAAGGAGATGCTCTATCCGGGCAGCCGTTTCCGGATGGCGGACGACCTGCTCGAGGCCTATCTGCGACAGCTGATCGAGGCGCACGCCCGTGTCCCCGAGGTGACGATCGCCTGGCAGGGCGGCGAGCCGACGCTCATGGGCGTCGACTTCTTCCGCCGCTCGGTCGAGCTGGCGAACGGGTACCTCCAGCCGGGCCAGCGCGCTGCGTACACGATCCAGACGAACGCGACGCTGCTCGACGAGGAGTGGGCAGCGTTCTTCAAGGAACACGACTTCCTGGTCGGCGTCTCGATCGACGGGCCGCGAGAGCTGCACGACGCCTACCGCGTCGACAAGGGAGGCAAGGGCAGCTTCGACAAGGTCGTCCAGGGGCTCGACGTCCTGCGCGAGGCGGGCGTCGACTGGAACGCGCTCACGACGATCCACGCCGCGAACGCCGATCGCGGGCGCGAGGTCTACCGCTTCTTGCGTGACGAGCTCGGGGCGCGGTTCGTCCAGTTCATCCCGATCATCGAGCGAGTGGCCGAGGCCGACGCGGAGGGCGGCGTTCCCTGGACGTCGTGGCGCGACCGGCCGCTCTACGTGCAGGACGGCGACAGGGTCACTGGCCGCTCGGTCACCGCCGAGCAGTACGGCCGCTTCCTGATCGACGTCTTCGAGGAGTGGGTACGGCGCGACGTCGGCGAGGTCTACGTGCAGATGTTCGACGTCGCCCTCGCCAACTGGGTCGGCGAGCCCCCGGGCCTCTGCGTCCACTCCGAGACGTGCGGGCTGGCGCTCGCGCTCGAGCACACCGGCGACCTCTACTCCTGCGACCACTTCGTCGAGCCCAAGCACAAGCTCGGCAACATCCGGATGACTCACATGCTCGAGCTCGTCGATTCGCCGCAGCAGCGGCAATTCGGCCTCGACAAGCGAGAAACGTTGCCGCAGTACTGCCTAGACTGCGACGTGCGCTTCGCCTGTCACGGGGGTTGCCCGAAGGACCGCTTCATCGAGACCCCTGACGGGGAGCCGGGCCTGAACTACCTCTGCGCCGGCTTCAAGGCCTTCTTCCACCACGTCGACGGGCCGATGCGGACGATGGGCGCGCTCCTCGGGCAGGGACGTGCTCCTTCCGAGATCGTCGGCCTCTACCAAGCGGCCGACGCCCGGCGAGGCCGCAACGACCCGTGCACCTGCGGGAGCGGCAAGAAGTGGAAGCACTGCCACGGCGCCGAGCCCGCCGGGGCGCTCGCGTGAGCGAGGCCACGACCGCCGTCGAGCCCGAGGCGCCGAGCCAGTTCAACTTCCGACGCCTGCTCTTCTGGACCGTCCTGGTCGTCGTCATTGGCGCGGCCGCCTACCTGCTCGGCTGGGACATCCGCAGCTGGTTCAGCGACCTCTGGGACACGATCACCGAGATCTCGGCGGCCTACCTCGTCGCGGCGATCGTCCTCAAGACGGCGCAGACGACCCTGACCGCATTCGCTTGGTACTCGATCCTCCACTACGCCTATCCGACCGCAAGGTTCAGAGTCGTACTCGCCTGCTACGCGATCTCGGTGGCTCTGAACGGCTTCCTGCCGGCGAACCTGGGCACGCTCGTGATGCTGCTGATGTTTACGACCCTCATCGTCGGGTCGTTCTCGAGCGTGCTCGGCGCCTACGTGGTCGAGAAGATCTTCTTCACCGTCATCGGCGCGTTCACCTACCTCTACCTCTTCCTCACGGTCGCCGGATCCTTCGACATCAAGTTCTCGTTTGTCCACTCCCACCCGTGGGCCACGGCCATCCTGCTGATCGGGAGCCTGTACCTGGTCTTCCTGCTCATCCGCGCCTTCTGGCCGAGAATCGTCCACTGGTGGGACGAGGCCAAGGAGGGCGGCGCGATCCTGGGCGAGCCCCGCAAGTACCTCCTGCGCGTTTTCACGCCCTCGCTCCTCGGCTGGATCGCGAGCCTCGGCGTCATGTCGGTCTTCCTCGCCGCCTACGACATTCCGGTCAGCTTCGACACGCTGATGCGGATCTGCGGCGGCAACTCGATCGCGAACGTCACCTCCGTCACACCGGGCGGCGCAGGGGTCAACCAGGCGTTCAACGTCGCCTCTCTGAACGGCATCACCAGCGCGACCACGGCGACCGCCTACTCCGTCGCGCAGCAGCTCGTAACGACCGCCTGGAACATCCTCTTCGCGATCGTCATGCTGATCTGGGTCTTTGGCTGGACGGGCGGCAAGGAGCTCGTCCAGACTTCCTATGGGGACGCGAAGGTGAAGGCCGCCGAGCAGAAGGCCGCGCGGGATGCGAGGAAAGAGGCCAAGCGGGCGGCGAGGCACGAGCATGCCTGAGCAGCCGCGGGCCTAGGTCGTTGGGCTGGATCAGCACAGAACTGGCGCTGACGGCGCTCGCGGCGATGGTCTCGCCGACGACGCTGACCTTCTCGGTGCTCGTTCTCGTGCTCGGCGATCGGCCGCTCCGAACGGGGATCTGGTTCTACCTCGGCGCGCTCGGCGCGACGCTCGGGATCGGGGTCGTGGCGGCGTTCGTGATTGGCGACGCCGCGGCGTCCAGCACTCCCAACACGCCGAAGACATGGGTCGCCGTCCTGGACGTGATCTTCGCCGTGGTCTTGCTCGTCCTGGTGTACCGCGTTCTGCGACGGCCCCCCAATCCGAAGCGCACGGCCGATGCGATTGACAAGGTCGGGAAGGTCGCCTCGTCGCCGGCCGTCGCGGTCCTCGGCGCCGGAGCGGCGCTCGCAAACCCTGGTGCCTTCATCCCGATCGCCCTGAAGAACATCTCGGAGCTCGACCCGAGCGCGACGCAGTACATCGTCGACTGGCTCTTCTTCTCGCTCGTGTCCCTGCTCCCACTGCTGGTCGCGATCGTGCTGCTGCTCGTCGCGCGCGACTGGGCCACTCGTCTGCTCGAGTCGGTCCGAGGGTGGCTCGAGCGCAACGCGCGGATCGTGGCGGCCGTGATCGTCGTTCTCCTGGCCGCCTCCCTGCTGCGAAACGGCATCGCGGGCCTGACGGCCTAGCCCAGCGCCACCTGCTTCGAGCGCTCGAACTCCTCCTCGCTGAGCACGCCGGCGTCGCGGAGCTTGGCGAGTTGGGCGAGCTCCTGAGAAAGCGAAGGAGGTGGCGCCGAGGCTGGGGCCGGCTGGGCGGCGGCCTGCTCGCGGCTCTCGCGCCGTGTCCGGGCCCACTCGGCGAGCCGTTCGTGCGGCGGCGGCCCGGTGCCGAGCTCGGCGTCCGGGAACTCGCGCAGCGTCTCGCGGCGAAGCGCCTCCAGCCCACCCGCCAGGATGCCGAGGAGGATCAGCGTCTCCCACCAGGTTCGCAGGGCGAGCAAGCCGCCCCACCACAGGAGCAAGAGGAACCCGAACGCGAACGCGCCCCAGACGAGGCCGGGCCGGGTGTTGAGGACTGGGGCGAGGCGGCGGCGAACGGAGGTCGCGGTCGCCCCCGGGCCCATGAGGGCAACGCCCAACAGGCCGACGACGCCGTAGAAGACGGTCTCTCGGCCGATCTGCCCGAGGATCGAGCTCATCGTCAGCCAGACGTGCTGAGCCGCGTCCTGGAACTGGGGCCCAGCCAGCGAGTCGGTCACGTAGTTGCCTGCCACCCTGCGGGCGACGAGGACGAGGAAGCCGACGAAGACGAAGGCCCAGCCAATCGTTCGCAGCGTCTCCCGCCGGTGCCCGCGCGCCAGGTACACGGCCCACGCGAACATGGCGAGGACGAGCACGAGCAGCCAGACACTCAAGACCCTGATCGCCTGGACGCCCTTCTGGGCCAGGCCGAGCTCGCTCGAGCGCATCAGCGTGATGCGGCCGGCGTTGGAGTGGATCTTCGCAAGGGCCGAGTCGGGCAAGCCGAGATCGCCACCGAGCTGCGTCACGAGCCCGCCGAGGTTGAGGGTGACGACGCCGTTGCCGGTGGAGATGCCCGCGCCGGTCTTGTTCTCGAGCACGTTGATCAGCCCCTGGTGCGCGCGCGAGCTCGCGTCGATGAACAGCTGCTCCGCCCGAGGCCGAGCGAGCAGGAAGCTGACCGAATCGGTCGCGGGCTGCCGAAGCGCGCCCGCCGCGGGCCCGGCGAGAGGCCTCACGTTTGGAGGCAGCCTCTGCCCGAGCGCCGCGGCGACGTCGACGTTGTCGTAGAGCGAGTTGACGAGGTAGATCGAGAGGGTTTCGCGCACGGTGGGATCTCGCACGATCCGGGCGCTGGCTTTGTTCCACTCGTGGTTGTCGATCAGCTGCCGGTTGATCCACCCGGCCGCGATCGACAGCACTCCGAGCAGCGATGCCAGGACGATCAGTGTCCAGATCGCGGCCCGCCGGCGCCCACTCAGAGGCGCCGCGCTCTCCGGCGTCTTCGACACGGCGAGCTAACAGTCGTACAGCCGTGCCTTCCGAACATCGTCCCGACGGGGTGATGCGCCGTCCGACCCGCCCGGACAGGCTGGAGCTGTGGAGGGACGATTCGCCGTGCGTGCGCTGAGGCTCGGGCTCGCAGCGCTGATGCTCGGGGCCCTGCTGGCGGCGGCCGGCTGCGGCGGCGGCAGCAGCAGCTCGAGCAACGAGTCGTCCGCGGACGACTGGGCCAGCGGACTCTGCTCCGCGCTCACGACCTGGACGAACTCGGTCAAGTCCGCGGGGGACGAGCTCAAGGGCAATGTTTCGAAGGACAGCCTCAATACCGCGTCTGACGACATCAAGAGCGCGAGCGACACCCTGGTCAGCGACCTCAAGGACCTCGGCAAGCCGAATACCAAGCAAGGCCAGGACGCGAAGAACGCCATGGATCAGCTCTCGAACCAGGTCAAGAGCGACGTGACGCAGATGCAGAGCGACGTCAAAAATGCTTCGGGCGTTCAAGGGGCGGCCACAGCCGCCTCGAGCGTGAGCACGGCGCTCTCGACGATGGGCAACCAGATCAACTCGGCCGCCTCGAAGCTCGATGCCGCCGATCCGGACGGCGAGCTGTAGAAGGCGTTCCAGAACGCGTCGGCCTGCGACAGCCTGACGAGCTCCTCTTCCTAGCTCTCCTTCCGGCGCATCCGGGAGACGAGCAGGGCGATCACCGTCACGAGGTACAGCTGGCCGAAGAGCGCCTCGACGATCGCCAACGTCCGGCCTAGCTCGCCGGCCGGCGTGTAGTCGCCGTAGCCGAGCGTCGCGAGCGTGACGAAGCTGAAGTAGAGCCGGATTGAGCGCGTCCCGTCGGTCCCCTGCGCGAAGAAGTTGCCCGACCCCACCACCGCGAGCACGCCATAGAGGAAGACGAACAGGAGTCCGATCAGGACGTAGACGCAGACGGCCCCGGTCACGGCCTGAACGTTCGCTTCGCCCTGGTCGACGATGCCGAGCGCGACGGTCAGGATCGTGGCCATGGTCAGGACGCCTGAGAGGATCCCGACCAGAGCCTCGAACGTCGTGCCGCCGAACAGCAGAAGCAACACGGCGCAGACCGCCGAGAGCACGATCAGCCCGATGCTGATCGAAGAATCCGCCCGCGCCACGCCCGAGGTGTAAAGCGCCGCGACGAGCGTCGTGCACTGAAGGAGGAGGAGCGTGCTGTCGGCCCAGTCGCTGTTCGAGGCGACCGAGGTGAAGACGAACGTGACCCCGATCAGCAGGAGCACCATCCCGTAGCTGTGACTCGCCCGCAGGCGAGACACCCGGGAGCCCGGGTGCCAGAGGTGTTTCACAGCCGACCTGCGCTCAGCCCGTGGTCGTCGCCAGCGGTTGCTCCTCCGGCGACCCGACCGGGCCGGCGTTGCCGTTCAGAGTGCGGCGCCACCGGGAGAGGATCGCGTGGACGGCGGACGCGCCGACGATCGGATCCTCCGGCAGCGGCAGGCTCACGGGCGCGAGCAGGAACGGACGGGTCTGGGCGCCGCCGATGCCGCCGTGAAAGGAGATCAGCTCCTCGAAGGCGCAGCCCTCGTCCAGGGCCGGGTCGTAGAAGCTGCCGACCATGATGTCCGCGACGTGCTCGAAGCCATCCGTCCGTAGCAGATGCTGCGGGGCGTTCGGCGAGAAGTGCGCCAGCGGGTCTTCGCCCTCGACGGTCCCGTTCGCCAGGTGATGCGCGCCGTTTGCGCCGAGGGCCACGGCGCCGTCGCGCTCCGAGCGGACGAGCAGCCAGCCGACGTGGGGGTGGGACCGCAGCGCCGGCAGCAGGCGCGGATGCTGCTCGTCGATCTCCTCGCGGGTCAGCCGGCGCGGTTCGCCCATCAGGTAGACGAGGCCGAGGTTCCCGGAGCCGAGAACGACCACCTCCTTGTCGGAGACGTCGTTCTTCGGGCGTTTCTTCTTCGCCGTGCCGACCGTGGCCTCGCCGACGGCGTTGCCGATGTTGCTGTGGTTCTCGTCCCCATCGGCGACGGTGGACACCTCGCCGCCTTCCAGTGAGCGCTCCACGAGCTCGTCGAGCCCGTAGCCGTTCCGCTGCTTGAACGTCGCCCCCTGCGTCTGCCCGTGGTCGGAAAGGACGACGATCTCGTAGGGCCGCGCCGCATACGGCCGGGCCCGCTCGATACGCCCGAATTGCTCGTCGAGCTTGCGCAGCGCCTCGAGCGTGTCGGCACGTTCGAGACCCGAATGGTGCGCGACCTCGTCGTAGCTCGAGAACGTCGCGTAGATCGCGGGCCGCCCCTTCATCATGTCGCTCAGGACGCCGTAGACGATCAGGTCGCGGACGACCACGCAGAGAGCGGCGCGCATGAACGGGTAGAGCCCGCCGCGATGCCCCCGCGGGCGCACGTCGCGACGCTTGGCCCTCGCTGCGGCCGACCATTCGAGCATGACCTCCCAGAAGAACAGCACCAGCACGCGCACGACGTTGAAACCGTTCGCGAAGAACGCGCGGTAGCCGGGGTTCGAGCCCCTCTCGGCGTCCATCCGGCTGACGGTCAGGATCACGTGGTCGGCTTCGCCCGAGAGCAGGTTGCCGCGGCTGGCGCCGCCGTCGATCAGCAGGCCCTTGCCGGACGCGTGGCGGCGCTCGATCTCGGCGCAGTCGGGCGGCCCGGAGCACGCGACCAGCTTCGCCGTCTCCTTCTCGACCCAGCGGAACGCAGGGATGTCGTCGTTCGAGCCGAGCAGGATGCCCGCCTGGCTGGCGCCGGTCTGCGAGGAGAGGTCGGTCTCCCACTCCGTGAAGCGGTGCGTTCCCTCCGCCACCCAGTGCGCCATCGTCGGAGCGCTGCCGTCCCGCATCGCGCGCTGCAGCACGGGCAGGGCGAGGCCGTCGATCTCGAGAAAGACGATCCCGGGCGCGTCGGTGACCGTCCGGCCGCCGGACCGGCGGGCGATCCGCTGAATCACGCGCAACGTGTACGCGTCGTCGTCGTTCGTGCCGACGAGGATCTCCAACACGACGGCCACCGCCGAGGCGACGAAGGCCACCCCGAGTGCCGACCAGAACGAATCGATCTGGAGGTCGCCCTCCGTGATGGCGTCGGCCGCGAGCAGCATCAGCGCGTCGGCGACGAGGATGAGCACGAGGCCGGTGAGGAGCATGAACGGCAGCCGTAGCGCCGAGAGCAGAGGCGGCACGACCGCGTTCAGGACGGCGATCGCCGCGGCGGCGGCCAATGCGCCGCCGACGTTGTTCACCGCCGCGCCGGGCACGATCTCCGCGGCAGCGAGCAGCGCGCCGGCCGAGATCAGCCACGCGATTGCGAGGGCGACGGGCCTGAGCTTCGGGCGCCCCGGCCTCCAGGTCGGCGTTTCGGGGACGTGCTGTTCGGTGGTAGTCATAGCTGGATGGTCGATCCGGATTCTTTCGCGGGGCCTTGCGCCGGGCCTCGTCCGAAGGGGGTGATGAACCCGGCCGCAGCGGGGTGTTCGATCGGTGCTCTGAGCGGGCTCACCTGGCTGGGGCACAGTAGCGTCCTGATCGAACTCGACGGCACGCGCCTCGTGACCGATCCTGTCTTACGGCGCCGGGTCTGGCACCTTCGCCGCCAAGCCGCGGTCGAACCGGGCTCGCTCGGCGCGCTCGACGGGATGCTCGTCTCGCACGCCCACTTCGACCACCTCGACCTCTCGTCGCTCGACGCTCTGGGCCGGTCGGTGCCGGTCGTCGTCCCGACCGGCGTCGGAGAGCTCCTGCGGCGGCGGGGCTTCGACCACGTGGTCGAAGCCTCGGCCGGAGAAGTGCTCGAGCTCGGCGGAGTGGCGATCCGAGCGACACACGCAGAGCACGAGTCGAGGCGCTGGCCGCTCACCGAAGCCTCGGCGGCGCTGGGGTACGTCGTCGAGGGCTCGAGGCGGGTCTACTTCGCCGGCGACACCGACGTCTTCGACGGCATGGCCGAGCTCGCCCCTCTTGACGTCGCGATCCTCCCCGTCAGCGGGTGGGGGTCGAGGCTTCCGGCCGGGCATCTCGATCCGCGCCGGGCGGCCGAGGCGCTGCAGCTCCTACAGCCGAAGGTCGCGGTGCCGGTCCACTGGGGCACGTACCGGACGCCGTTCGGAGCGCCGCTCGGAGACCGGCCGGCCAGAGAGTTCGTCGCGGCCGCCGCCGAGATCGCGCCAGACGTCGAGGTCCGTGTGCTCGGAATCGGCGAGACGCTCGGCTTCGGGACGTCCCGCTGAGCGTCGAGGCGGAACAACCGGCAGGGCGAGGCTGGAAGCCGTGGCTGAAACGCGGCATCGGGGGTGGCGTGGCCGTCGCGGTGATCGTGGGGATCTTCGTATTCGTGCTCCCGCAGTTCGCCAACTACGGCGCGGTCTGGGACCAGGTGAAGACGCTCTCGTGGGAGTGGGTCGGGATTCTGTTCGCGGCCGTCCTGCTGAACCTCGTCACGTTCGCTCCGCCCTGGATGGCGGCCCTACCCGGCCTTCGCTTCCTGCAGGCCGAGACCGTGACGCAGGCCTCGACGGCGGGGACGTACCTCGCACCGGGAGGGCCGGTCGTGGGAGTCGGAGTCTCGGCCGCGATGCTGCTGGCTTGGGGCTTCCACGCCGACGAAGTGGCGCTCGCCGTCACCCTCACCGGGATCTGGAACCAGCTTGCGATCCTCGGCTTCCCGGCGATTGCACTCGCGCTGCTCACGCTCACCGGCGGCAGCGGCGCCGCCCTGCAGACGGTCGCCATCATCGGGCTCGCCGTGCTCGTGACCGTGGCGGCGGCCTTCGCGGCGGCGCTCTCGAGCTCGAAGATGGCGCGCAGGGTCGGCGATCTTGCTGCGCGAATGGTGAACCGGGCCCTGCGGGCCGTCCGCCGCCGGCCTGTCGGCTGGACGGGAGAGAGCTTCGTCCACTTCCGCAACCGCGCGATCGGGCTGCTGCGCCGGAGGTGGCACGTGCTCACGCTCGCGACGCTGGCAGGCCAGCTGTCCGTGTTCCTCGTGCTGCTGGCATGCCTGCGCGCTCTCGACGTCAGCCCGGACCAGGTGACCGTGGTCGAGGCGTTCGCGGGCTGGTCGCTCGCGCGAGTGCTCGGCTCGATCCCGATCACGCCTGGGGGGCTCGGGGTCGTCGAGCTGGGCCTGACCTCGGTGCTCGTCGGCTTCGGCGGCAACAACGCCGGCGTCGTCGCGGCCGTGCTCCTGTACCGCTTCCTGACCATCGTGCCGACGCTGGTGCTCGGGGCTGCGGCCGCCCTCACCTGGCGTCGTCAGCGCCAGCCCGTGGTTGCCTCAGCGTCTCCGGACGACGGCGGCCTGGGTCCTCCCCGCTAGACCGAGCTTCTCCATGGCCCGGCGCTGCTCGCCCGCGCCCGAGGCGGGAGCCAGCGGCCGGCCGAACACGTCGATGAAGAGGGTGCATGGGCCCGAGCTTCGCGGGAGCGTCCCCTCGAGCACCTCGACGCTGTAGGAGAGAGTCCCGTCCTCGAGCCTGGGTTCCCGTAGGACGACGACGGCGTCCTCGGGCGCGCCTCCGTTGTCGTCAAGAAAGGACAGCACGGCGTTCGGCGGGTCGATCGCGAAGCCTTTGGCTCCGGTATCCCACAGCTCGACGAAGCGGCGAGACGGGATGTGGCCGATCTCGCGCCGGGGCCGGTCCGCGAAGTACACCGTCGAGTCGGCCACCCCGTGCAGCGTGATCGTCCCGGCGTCGCTGGAGAAAGCCGTCGCGCTCTGAACGAACAGCGCGTCGATCCGCTCGACCTGGGGATCGGTGGTCCCGCTCACTTCCCCAGCAAGTGTGTAGTGCCACGTCGCACCGACCGTCATGCCGACCGGATGAAATCGGTGGCCCGGTCGGCCGCCGCGGACATCATCCCCTCCGGATGATGATGAGCTGGGTCGTCGGTTTGACCGCGGCCCGATGTCCGTACTGCTCCTTATCCTCGGCTTCAAGCTGATCGGTGATGCGATAGCCGGGTTGAGCACGTAGTGGACTTCCTGAGACACCTCAGGAGGAAGGAGAATGCTGCCCGGGTGGAGCCGGCTCAGTTCGAGCTCGCGGCGACCGATGCCGGGGAGCTCGCCACGGTGTTCTCCGCGCCGCGGTGGCTGCGAGACCTGGGCCGGACCTCGTGGCTGCTGGTCGGGTTCCTCGCTCTGACGGCCGCCTTCGTCTGGTTGCTCGGGGCCACCTACACGATCGTCGGGCCGGTGGTGGCGGGGACGATCGTGGCCACGGTCTCGATGCCCGTCGTCGGCGTGCTCGACCGGCGCATGCCGCGAGCCGCGGCCGCCGGGCTAGTGCTTCTCGGGCTCGCGGCGATCGCAGCGTTCGTGGTCGTGATCGTGATCGGGGGGATCACCTCGCAGGAAGGAGCGATCTCGGAGAACGCCAAGGCGGCCGCCGACAGGACGGAGGGGTGGCTCAACGATCTCGGCGTCGACAAGTCCGGCTCATCGAGCGCGAAGTCAAGCGTCGAGGCCGACGTCCCGAAGATCATCTCGACACTCACGAAGGGTGTGATCAACGGCATCGAGGGGCTCACCTCCGTCGCCTTCGCCCTGTCGTTCGCGCTCCTGAGCCTCTTCTTCATCATGAAGGACGGCCCATCGATGCGGCGCTGGGTCGACCGCCACCTCGGGGTGCCGCCTCCGGTGGGCCAGTTGATAACCGGTGGCGTCATCAGGTCGCTGCGGGGCTACTTCCTGGGCGTCACGATCGTGGCGGCGTTCAACGGTGTCGTGGTCGGACTCGCGGCGCTCGTGCTCGGAGTGCCTCTCGCCGGCACGATCGGGATCGTCACCTTCGTTACCGCCTACATCCCGTACGTCGGTGCGTTCGTCGCGGGAGCCTTCGCCGTCCTGATCGCGCTCGGTGCCAAGGGAACCACCGTCGCGCTGGTCATGCTCCTGGTCGTCATCCTGGCCAACGGACTGCTCCAGAACCTCGTCCAGCCCTTCGCGATGGGCGCCGCCCTGAACCTGCACCCGCTCGCGGTGCTCGTGCTCACGATCGGCGCCGGCTGCATCTTCGGAATGCTCGGGCTGGTCCTGGCGGCTCCGCTCGCCTCCGCCGTCGTGCACATCATGCGAGACCTGACGAGGGCCCGCGCTTCAGCCGCGGTACCGGAGGTGGGCCCGGAGCCCGCCCCCGAGGCGCCGCCCGACGCGCCGATCGTGCCGGCCTAGGCTTGCATCATCCGGTTTGGACGATGCCGTGTGACAAGGTAGGCCTGACGATCGAGGGGATCGACGCAAAGGAGCGGACGTGAACGACGAGCTCGGAGCGAGGTTTTGGCTAAAGCTGATCGGCCTAGTCATCGTGTTCGGCATCGCAGCGCTGCTGCTGTTCTTGCTGGTAGACGCGGCGTGGTACAGGTGGGGCATATTCGGCGCGCTGTTGTTCTTCTTCGTCATCCTGCTGGCCTTCGGCTGGTTCTACGACCGCAGGCACGAGCGCGAGTACGCGGACCTGGACGCGTAGACGCTCTTCAGGAGGCGACCGGCTGAGCGTCGCCCGCGAACGACTCGGCCGCGTCCGCTGAGCCTTCGACGAGCCCGAGCTCGCGCGCCCTGGTGATCGCGTCGCTGCGGCTCGAGACGCCGAGCTTGCGGTAGACGGAGATCGCCTGGGTCTTGATCGTGTTGCGAGAGACGAACAGTCGCTCGCCGATCTCACGGAACGAGAGGTGTGTCGAGAGAAGGGGGAGCAGGCGAAGCTCGGCCCGCGTCAGGCCCGAACCGCCCGCCGCGGTGGCCTGCGGGATCGCCTCGATTTCGGCCTCGAGCGTCGCGACCTGCTCGCCCAGGACCCCGAGCGAGGGCCGCAGTTGCAGGATCTCCCGGGCCTCGGCGAGCAGCGCGCGCGCGCCGTTGTGGTCCCGCAGGGTCACGTAGGCGCGTCCGAGCTCGAGCCGCACCTGCACCGAGAGCCACGGAATCGCGTGGGTCAGGCTCGGCGCGAGGCTCTCGGTGATCGTCAGCTGCCTGCGCGCGTCGTCCCAGCGCCCATGGCGAAGGAGCGCTCGGGCCGTGGCGGCCAGGTCGAGGGCGCTGGTCGGGTAGCCGTCGAGCTCGCGTTCTTCGATCAGGCGATGCGCTTCCAGCGCCAGCAGCTCGGCTCCGTCCTCGTCGTGGCCCGACGCGAGCAGGGAGCGCTCGCTTAGCGCCAGGGCGCGGCTCTCGGCGCGGCCGGTCCGCTCCGAGGCCTCGGCGGCCGACGCCAGCACACTGTCGGCGCGATCGTCGTCGCCCAGGAGTAGGTGGGCGGTCCCGTTCATGACCAGCGCCCACGGATGCCAAGGGTGGTCCGGGGGGAGCGCTGTCAGCGCCGAGTCGGTCTTCTTGAGCATGCGTTCAGGCCCCTCTGCGCACATCGCACCGCGCAGCACATCGATGCACGCCCGGGTGGCTCCGCCCTTGCCGTTCTTCGGCACGCCTCGCTCGGCGGCCGCGAGCCATTTCTCGGCCCGCTCGGCGCGCCCGCGGAAGGCGTGGATGCGCGACCCCTCCACGGCGACGGCGGGATACCGCTTCAGCTGCGCCTCGTCGTCGAAGTGGTCGAGCCAGGACTCGACGGCCGTCACGCGGCCGCTCGAGGACATGGTCATGGCGATCGAGCTCAGGATCCGGGCGGCACTGTCTGCGTTGCCCGCGGCGTAGGAGTAGTCGAGCGTCGACTCGGCGTCCCCCTGCTCTTCGAACCAGTCGGCCGCCCGCTGGTTGAGCACCGGCACGAGCTCCGGCTCGCGATCCTCCAGCTCCCGGCTAAGCAGATCCCGGAACAGGTGGTGGTAGCGGTACCAGCCGCGGCGACGGTCGAGTGGGACGATGAAGATGTTCGCCTCTTCGATCGACGCGAGCTCGACGGCCGACTCCTTGCGCTCCAGGATGGCATCGCAGAGCGGGCCGGACATCGTCTCGAGCACCGATGTGCGGCGAAGGAACGTCAGGCGGTCCGGCGTCAGGCGCGACAGGTACTCGGAGCGGAAGTAGTCGGCGAAGTAGCGGTCGTCACCGCCGACGGCGAGGACATCCGGCAGCTCGGCGTTCTCGCCGGAGTTCGGATCGCGCGACGCGAGGGCGGCGAGGTAGAGGCCGGTCGGCCACCCCTCGGTGCGCTCGAGGAGCGTGTTGATCTTCTCGTCCTCGAGCTCCACGTGTGCGGCCCGCAGCAGGATCTCGGTCTCGCGGCGACTCAGCGCGAGCTCGTAGGGGCCGATCTCGAGCAAGGGCCCGCGCGTTCTGAGCGCGGCGACCGGGAGGTCGGGCGTGACGCGGCCGGCGAGCGCGATCATCGATCCGGCCGGAACGTGTTCCAGGAGTGCGACCAGGGTCGAGATCGAGTCGCGCGTAAGCGCATCTGCGCCGTCGAGCACGAGGACGAACGGCGACTCGCGCCGGCCCAGCGCGTCGGCGAGGCGCGGCAGGGCCTTGCTCCAGACGGATTCGTCCTCGAGCGAAAGCGGCTCCAGCGCGCGCGGGTCGATCGGCTCGGTGCGGTCGAGCGCCGCGGCCACGTGCCTCAGAAACGCAACGGGCTCGTTGTCGTGCTCGTCGATCGAGACCCAGGCGAACGCGCGCGCGTCGCGGGCCGCCCACTGAGAGAGCAGTGTCGTCTTCCCGTAGCCGGCCGGCGCCACGACGAGCACGAGCGGGAACGCGCCGGCGGCTCGGAGACGGTTGACGAGCGCGGTGCGCGAGACCGTTCCGGCTGCGACCTGCGGCACGCGGACCTTGGATCCCACGACGTCGAAGGGCAGCCGGCTCGGGACGTCATCGTGGACCAGGACGGCCTGGGCGCCTGCGTTGCGCAGATCCGTGCTGCTCGGTTTCATGCGGGGATAGGCCTCCTGCTGGTGGAGGACTGGCAAACGTCTGCAGCGCCCAGTATCCGCCCGAGGCGTTCCCTCGGGCATTCGGGGATCCGCGTACTTGGCGTGGCTACTAGCACCGTGCAAATCACCACGATTCGTAGACCAGGGTGAACCGACCGGTCTTGCTCGCCGACGGGGCGGCTGCGATACTTGCCGCGAGAAGAAACGTGCAACGCCGCGCTCGCACCAGCAGCGAGCGGGACAAGGCTTTCAGTTCCGACCGCCGCTCTCGATCGAGGCCGCTCGATCGCGTGATCCAGGGGCGAATCCGCCGTGTTCTACCGGGAGGTTTTTCGCCGTGAGAGCGGGAATCACACCACTTCGTTACCCGCGGGAAACCGGCTCCGCCATAGGCTTGGCCGCGATGGGCGTCACGCCGTGATCCGCGTCGTTCTGGGCGACGACAGCTTTCTCGCCCGCGAAGGGATCGCGCGCGTGCTCGAGACGATCGAGGACGCCGACCTCGTGGCCGCCTGCGGGGATCTCGAGGAGCTTCGGACCACGGTCGACCGCGAGAAGCCGGACGCGGTCGTGACCGACATACGGATGCCACCGACGAACACCGACGAAGGAATTCGCTTTGCGGGCGAGCTGCGGACGTCGCATCCCGACGTCGGCGTGGTCGTGCTCAGCCAGCACGCGGAACCGTCGTACGCGATGAGCCTGTTCGAGGACGGCTCGACCCAGCGGGCCTACCTGCTCAAGGAGCGGGTCAAGGACGAGGACGAGCTCGCTCGGGCGCTGCGGGAGGTTGTCGCCGGCCGATCGCTGGTCGATCCGCGCATCGTCGACAAGCTCGTCTCCGCGCGCGCGAGACACGATCCCGGGCTGGAGAAGCTGACGCCCCGGGAGCGGGAGATCCTCGCGATGATCGCAGAGGGGCGGAGCAACACCTGGATCGCCACGAAGCTCGAGGTCACGAAACGGGCCGTCGAGCGGCATATCAACGGGATCTTCCTCAAGCTCGACCTGGGCGAGGCCTCCGACGTCAACCGCCGCGTGAAGGCCGCGCTGCTCTACCTGACCGGGGAGAAGGGGGTGGCCTCGTGAGCGAGGCGATTGCTGCCCGCGAACCTCGAGACCGGACGTGGACTCAGCGGCTCGCCAGCCCCACGGCGCGGTATCTACTGGGAGTGGGGGCCTTGGCGGGGCTCTACTACGCCGGGGCCAAGACGGGCTACGTGCTGGAGTTCTCCGGCCCGGTGGCGGCGATCGTCTGGCTGCCGGTCGGAGTCGGGATCTCCTTCCTCTACCTCGGCGGCCTGCGTTTCTGGCCGGGCGTCCTGATCGGAGACCTGCTCGCGAACAGCTACTCCACGCTCCCGATCGGATCCGCGCTCGGGCAGACCGTCGGAAACATGCTGGAAGTGATCCTGGCGACGGTGCTGTTGCGACGGCTTGTCCGGCGGGGATCACCGCTCGACAGCATCCAAGGAGTCGGCGCGATCGTGGTGGCGATCGCAGTGGGGGCCGCCATCAGCGCGACGATCGGCGTGTCGTCCCTCCTATCTGGCGGAGTGATCCAAGGCGACGCCGTGCCCACGGTTTGGCGGACGTGGTTGCTCGGCGACGCGTCCGGCGCGCTGATCGTCGTTCCGCTGGCCCTTGCCTGGTACGGGCCGCTGCCGCGGCATTGGACCCGGGCGCGCGTCATCGAGGGCGCGATCCTGCTGGCAACGACCGTCGGTCTGGCGGGGTTCGCCTCTCGAAGCGAGAACCCGGTGATGTACCTCGTCTTCCCGGCGTTGATCTGGGCGGCGCTCCGTTTCGGCCAGCGCGGCGCGACGACCGCAGTTGCGGCGACGGCCCTCTTCACGGTGTGGAACACCACCCACTACACGGGTCCGTTCCACTTCGAGTCGGTCACGCGCAGCGTGCTCAACGCCCAGCTCTTCATCGCAGTCGCAGCGCTCTCGGCGCTCTGTCTCGCCACAGTCGTCAGCGAGCGGGAGCAGATCGCCACGCGCCTGAGCACATCTCGCTCGCGGCTCATCTCGGCTTCCGACAGCGCTCGCCGGCGCCTCGAGCACGACCTCCACGACGGCGCCCAGCTCCGCCTGATGTGGCTCGCCTTGAATCTCCGTGAAGCCGTCGATGCGACCCGGAAGGAGCCCGAGCGCGTCCCGGCGCTCCTTGAGGAGGCGGAGGGCGAACTGCAGCTCGCGATGGACGAGCTGCGAGAGCTCGCGCACGGCCTCCACCCGACCGTCCTCGTCGACTTCGGGCTCGGCGAGGCGATCAAGTCCCTCGTGCTGCGCTCCACCATTCCGGTCACGTTGCTCGAGGTTCCATCGGGTCGGTTGGACACGGTCGCCGAGACGGTCGGCTACTACGTCATCGCCGAGGCGATCGCCAACGCGCAGAAGTACTCGCAAGCCTCGGTCATCCAGGTGCGGGCACACGCCGGTCCCGACAGTCTCCGTATCGACGTCTTCGACGACGGTCGCGGCGGCGCGGCCGAGCGGTCCGGCTCGGGCCTGGAAGGGCTGCGCGACCGCGCCGAGGCCATGGGCGGCTCCATGGCGCTCGAGAGCCGCGTCGGCAGCGGAACGCGCATCACCGTCGCGATCCCGGCCACGACGGCCGCTGTCGGCTAGCCGCTTGGATCCTTGCTTTCATCCCTTCGGGGCGATGCCGCTCGGGCCCGCGAACGATTTGCTCGGAGGGTCGTGACGGCGGAGGAGACCAGCCAGAAGGCGACCTGACCCGTGCTGAGCTCGCACCTGCTCATGAACGCGCTCCTGACCATCGGAGTCGGGCTCGTCATGTGTCGCATGGGCTTGCGGGAGCGGCGCCTGCGTGCGCGCCGGGATCGCGGGCGCTGCGCCTCCTGCGGTCGCGAGCTCGGGACCCGTCGCAGGTGCCCGCGCTGCGGCTGAGCCTCAGCTGACCGGGACGTCGCCGTGCCGGGCGAGCGCGACCGCCTCGAGGCGGGAATGCACGCCGAGTGCACGGAGCAGGTGCCGGATGTGGTTGCGCACCGTCTCGAGGCTGAGGTGGAGCTCCAGGGCGATCTGCCGGGTCGATTGGCCTCGTTCCAACAGGCGTAGGACTTCCGCCTGTCGCGGGGTCAGATGCGGGTGCAGCGGCCGATCAGGCTCGGTATCGACGTTGACGAGCTGGCCGAAGACGCCGATGATCCGATCGCCGGAGTACAGCGGGACGGAGCTGACCTCGACGCCGATCCGCTCGCCGTCCTCCTGAACGAGGACGACCTCGGCGTCGGTCACCTTGGCCGTGCCGGCGATCTTCGAGGCGAACACCTCGCGCGCGCGGCGCGTCTCCTCGGGCGCGCACACGGAGGTGAACTGCCGTCCCGTGACGTCGCCCACGATCCGCTTTCCCGCGGGGTTTACCCAGCGGATGATTCCCTGGGCGTCGATGACGTAAGCGGGTACGTTGATCGCCTCGAGCGCATGCTCGACGTCCGCGTCGATCGCAAGTAGCTCCGACACGGTGCCACTCTCCCAAAACCCCGCCGGGCGTTCATCGCCCAGAAAGGGCGATGCCAGCGATCTCAGTGCCTCGAGAGCAGGACTTCGGTGAGCCACAGTGCCACGAGGAGATCTTGTCTCAAGCCTTCGAGGTTGGCGGGCTCCGCGTCCTCGGGAGCGCGCTCGTCCCTGAGAACGATCGCCGACTCGACGGCGACCAAGGCGTGCCTGAGCTGCACACGCCGTCTGTACAGATCGAGCGATGTCGGGGAAGGTGCGGATTGCACCCCTTGAGACTCGCGCTCCAGGCCCCGGGGCGCCTGACCCAGGCGGGTCAAAATGCCGGCGCTTAGGCTTCTGCCGCCGTATCCCCTTGAGTGTCCGCGTCCTGATCGTCGATGACCGCCCCT
>Ga0105249_10001304_pt1 | contig 21863 bp, 17 predicted proteins | sample KBSS44metaG_FD_81522 | JGI IMG/M metagenome (GOLD analysis project Ga0105249, IMG submission 81522) | Switchgrass rhizosphere microbial communities from Kellogg Biological Station, Michigan, USA - KBS S4-4 metaG | ecosystem: Host-associated > Plants > Roots > Rhizosphere > Soil | place...
AAGTTGGTTTTGGTGAATGAAAAATCGTCCCGACTCTTCGGGACGATTTTTTATTTTAATGATAAATGCAATTGTTTACAGCGTAAATAACATTCCAACTTTAATATCCAGCATCCGCAACGGGCTATTATACAATTCTGCCACCTGGTGCTCGTGTATAGTTTGCGTAGTAATATTTATAAAACGAAGATTGAATGGCTCTCCTTTGCTGGTAGTTGGGGCAGGATTATTTGGATCGGTATGCATCTCCGATTCTATATGTTTTGTGTTGATATAATTCAAACTACCGCCATTTATTTTATTTACAGAAAGATCGATAAGGCATTTTCCCGGTTTTTCTTTTCTTGAAAAAACGCTCAGATCAATTTGCACACCGCCTCCATACGCCATAAAAAAAGTATGGTCACGAATTAAATTTTTTCTTTCTAAAGCTTCGCATGATGAAGCATCCTCCGGATCTCCCACCACTACATTACTATAGAATTGTGAATAACCACCTTTTAAGTTTACATAGGGACTCCATGTTCTGTCTTTTAGAAAATTAACACGGGTAAATAAACTGCCATTAAATACATTGCTGGTATAGTTCACATTTGTTTGAATACCCGATCCATCCGCGAAACTCAGATCCTGGTGCTTCATGATAGAAGCATAAATACCTAAACCTGTTTCAGCGCCGACTACCAGCCTGTCAGATGTGCCCGGTATTGAATACTGAAAGGTGAAATTTAAACTGTGCAGCAAACCAATATTATCACCCATTTCTTCCCGGGGAACCGACATGGAATAAGAACCGCCTAATTTAGTTTGGGAAGAACCCGTTAAATAAATGTATGTGATAAAAAGAAGGGAGTAAAATTTTTTCATAGCCAGTGTTTTTTATGGTTAGAGAAGATAAATGCATAATAAAAGTTACGAATAAAAAAACGGTCCCGCCGCAGGCGGGACCGTTAAGATTTTTAAAAAGTCAGATCAGAAAGCTTTCTTTCCTACGGGTTTTCCATCTACATCCAGTTCTACGATCTCATAACCAAATCGTTTTATCTTATCCAGGTATTTAGCCTTGTCACCCACCAGTAAGATGTTCATTTTGTCAAGACCCAAATATTTTTTTGTTGTTTTATCCAGGTCATTCTTTGTTATACCCATCAACAATTTATGCTGCTCCTGGGTATAATTGCCTTTCAAATTATAATCCAGTATCCGGCGAATGAATATTGCTTTCTGACCCGGTGTTTCATAACGCAACGCTTCAGATTGTCCAATCGCATTTTTCATAAATGAAAGCTCTTCATCTGTAATACCATTATCATAATAATTCTTCATTTCTTTTATTACTTCTCCTAATGCACTGTCGGTAGCATCAGCACGGATACCCGAAGCAAACCTGAAATCTCCTGTTACATCGTTGCCGCTAAAGCCACTACCTGCACCATAGGTCCAGCCTTTATCTTCACGCAGGTTCAGGTTAAGACGGCTGTTAAAATCACCACCTAACGAATAGTTTGCCAAAAAGGCTTTGTAGTATTCACCTGTCGCATCCCATTTCATGCCGGTTGAGTAACCTACACGGAATTCTGTTTGTGCACCCTTAGGAATATCCACCAGATACAATTTTGTTTTTTCAATAGATGAAGCCATATTGGGTTTAGGCACATCAACTTTTTTGCTCGGCAATTTATTGAGGAAAGAAAGTTTTTGCAGCGCTTCGGCTTCTTTAATGTCACCCACCACAACAACCTTCGCATCTTTTGATGTCATGTAGTTGTTGTAATAGTTCTCGATATCCTGTAATGTGATGTTCTTAACTGTTTCTTCGGTTCCGGTTTGGCTTATACCTAAAATATTCTTGTCCCCATAATTTACTTTTGCAAAAACTACCTCAGCAACAGCCGAGGGTTGTGCCTTCATCAATTTAAATGATTCCAGGCGTTGTTGCTTGAGTCGTGCAAAAACTTCTTCAGTGAACTTAGGGTTGTACATTCTCTCGTTCAACAGTGCTAATACCGCATCTAAATTTTTCTTCAGTGCATTTACAGTAAACGTGACGCCATTCAAACCACTGACAATATTGATAGAGCTTCCCAGCTTTTGTAATTCCTGTGAGATCTTTTCTGCTGTATAATTTTTTGTGTCTTCATTCATCATGGCAGCAAAAAAACTTGCCAATCCTGCTTTGGAAAGGTCATTGGCTTGCATTAAATGGCCACCGGGAATTGTAACGGTGATAGTAACGGTAGGCACTTCATTACTTTCTGTACCAATCACTTTTATGCCGTTTGCAAGGTCTTTTCTCCAATACGCCGGAACTTTTACAGAAGGAACAGGAGCCGCAACCGGGATTTTAGCTCTGTCGAAATTATCTTTTGCTTTTGCATATTTTAAGCCGGCATAGCCATAATCAGGTCTTTTATAATTGCTGGAATCGATCGTATAATTATCAGCAGCAACAATCAAATTCTCTGAACCTCTTGGGACCACACTCAGGATCACGGCGCCTTTTCCTTTGACATACTGATTGTAAACCCGCATCACGTCTTCTTTGGTCACTGCATTATAATCTCTTATTTCTTCTGCTACTTTATTTGGATTACCGGCAAATGTTTGATAGAATGCCAACTGGCTTACTTTACCCGGTACGCTTTGTAGTCCATTTATGGTTTGTGATTCATAATTGCCTTTGAACTTAGCAAGATCTTCATCGGTAACACCTCGTGCTTCAAATGAATCCAATGCGGCCCGGTACAAGGTTTCCATTTCAGCCAATGTCTTGCCTTGTAAAGGTGAAATAGTAATGCCCAGCTCTCCTGATAATTCGGTGTTGTTTTGATTTGCACTGGCCACCAGCGCCAATTTTTTCTTTACCATGGTTTGATACAAAACAGATGTCTTTCCTTGTCCGAATACTTCTGCAAAACAATCCAGTGCAGCCATGTCTTTATGAAAATTGGCAACTGTTGGATAGACGATGTACAAACGCGGCGCTCTTGCATAATTGTCTACAATACTTGCATAGCGATTTTCTTTTATTGTCACGGGCTCAACCGTCACAGGTTTTACTTCGGGTCCACGGGGAATGCCGCCAAAATATTTTTCTGCCAATTTTACTACATCAGCTGTCTTTACATCACCACCCACCGTTAAGGTTGCATTGTTGGGTCCATACCAGCGCAAAAAGAAATTCTTCAGATCATTTACATCACTCCTGTTCAGATCTTCAATATAGCCGATCGTTTGCCATGAGTAAGGATGACCATAAGGATATAATACCTGTCCAATCTTTTCAAAGCTTAATCCATAGGGCACATTATCCAGGCGCTGACCTCTTTCATTCTTTACAGTAGAACGCTGATTCTCGAATTTTTTTTGTGTTACAGCATCCAGCAAAAAACCCATCCGGTCTGCTTCGAGCCACAACACTTTTTCCAATTGATTGGAAGGAACTGTTTCATAATAATTCGTGCGGTCACGGTTGGTGGAGCCGTTGAGTGTACCACCGGCATCAGATATGATCTTGAAATGCTGCTCATCGGCCACATGATCACTTCCCTGGAACATCATATGCTCAAAGAAATGCGCAAAGCCCGATTTACCGATCTCTTCACGGGCACTGCCCACATGATAGGTTACATCCACATGAATTACGGGATCGCTATGATCTTCATGAACGATCAGTGTAAGCCCGTTGGGCAATACATATTTTTCGTAAGGAATGACCAGTTCATTTCCTTTCCGAACTACTTTCTCAACCAGCCTGGTTTGAGCAAAGCCCGTTCCTGTCAATAGGAGCAGGAAGGCCGACAACAACAGCACTATTTTTTTCATTTGCATAGTTTTTATTGTTTTTTGGTCAAATGGAATTCACCCTAAAAATTTTCATCGCAGTTACTAAAAGCTGCTCGAAAATTTTTAGGGCTCATTTCATGGTAATTATTTTTTGGATTTGCAATGTAAGGAAAACCCCTTCTGAAAAGCCGCCATTTATCATTTGTTTAGGACGGTTTGTACCAACGATTCCTACCTTTGGACAAAATATTTGAAATGAACACACAAACGAGAACAAATCACGAGATCGACTATAAAATCTACGGCGAAGAAATGCAATATGTGGAAGTAGAACTGGACCCGCAGGAGACCGCCGTGGCCGAAGCCGGCGCCTTTATGATGATGGATGAAGGCGTGCAGATGGAAACCATTTTTGGTGATGGGCGTAGCCAGTCGCAGGGTTTTTTTGGCAAGCTGATGAGTGCCGGTAAACGGGTACTGACCGGCGAAAGTTTATTTATGACCGCTTTTACCAATACCGGGCATGGAAAGAAAAAAGTTTCATTTGCTTCACCGTATCCCGGCAAAATAATTCCGCTTGATCTGCTGGAAATGGGTGGAAAAATGATCTGTCAGAAAGATGCCTTTCTCTGTGCAGCAAAAGGTGTGGCAATTGGAATAGAATTTCAAAGAAAATTAGGTACAGGTTTATTCGGTGGTGAAGGTTTCATTATGCAAAAACTGGAAGGTGATGGAATGGCCTTTGTACATGCAGGTGGTCATGTATTATCAAGAGATCTGCAGCCCGGTGAGCTATTAAAAATTGATACCGGTTGTATCGTTGCTTTCACACCTTCGGTTGATTATGATATCCAGTTTGTAGGTGGAATCAAGAATACATTATTTGGTGGTGAAGGTTTATTCTTTGCAACACTGCGTGGACCCGGAAGAGTATGGATACAAACATTGCCGGTTAGCCGTCTGGCAAGCCGCATACTTGCTTATGGAACTTATAAGCGTAAAGATGAAGGAAGTATTTTGGGAGGATTGGGGAATTTGTTGGATGGGGATGGGGTGTGATTAGTGAAGAGATGATAGTTGATGTTTCTGCTATTTTCCCTCAAGGGTTACGCATTCCTTTATAAATAATAGGTTCAACTAATCGACTTTTGAATTCTATGAATTTCCTATGATTAGATTCTTTATTTTGAAAATATTCGGGCAGTGTGTAAAATAAATATTTGTAATTGCCTTCTTGATTTATTTCAAGAAGATATCTATGTCCATCGAGTACTGCAAAAGTTTTTCCTTTAATTGAGCTTTCAGTTTCCAAATTCCATAAACTGTCTACTTCTAAATTTTTTATATAAGTTGTCCAATCTATTTTTTGAGGTCTAACATTTTCCATAGTCACGCTATCCACAACTGGGTTTTTAAAATATTCAGTAACTGGATCGCCAAATTGATGATCTTCACTTGTTGAAGTATGCATATAAATTTGATAATGAAAAAGCGTCCATTTCGAGTCCTCTACTTTTAAAATGTAAAGTATGCTCGGATCCCACATTGAGGGTATATACCATACTCGTAATTCAAGACCATCGGTTTGCCGTTCCAAGTCATATAATGCGAGTTTGTCGCACAAAATTCTTTTTCTTCTTAAATAGTCTTGTTCTTCTTTGTATTTATAACTGTTTATAATATTTGTGTCTCGTGTTAAATTCGAATCACTCTTTTGTTTGTTGGAATTAGGGTTATTAGATGTGCTTTTGCAAGAAGTAAGAATAGCGAAAAAAATTAGAAAGTATAAAGCTTCTTTTCGCATATCAATAATCAAAATAGCAAAACCTACAATTATCAATTCAAAAAATTTAGGCCCTATTTAGGTTTGGGAAAAAATAGGCAGTACTTATTCATACTGCTGGCTATAGACAACGTTAAATTGAATAAGAAGTTGTGTGATGGATAATAAATAAACAGAATCATTTCCCAATCAACTGCTGACTTGTAGTCTTAGACAATTCAATCTTTTGTTCAGGTTTATCTTCTTCAAACTGTACATCAACCCGCAAGGCTTTTAAACCAACCACTCCTTGCAATTCTTCCAGGTCATGATGTTCAACACCAGGTTTAAATAAGTGCTGGTTTTGCAGGAACTCTATATACTCCAGGTATTCTTCAGCCTCTTTTGTCTGGGAATAAACAATAGCGATCTTACCGGGTTGGGTGAGGCGTTCATTTGTATCTCTTATACGTACCTTATCAATACGCTTCTTTACAATTTCATAGCGTACATTATAGGCGCCATCCACATCAAATTTTCTTTCAGCCGTACGGAAGCTGATCGATAAAGGTTGAGAATGAGAAAGGATCAATTGTGTTGTCCGTAATGGATGACTGAGTTCTGATTCTAACTTATATGTGAGCCGCGCCGCTTTTGCCATCAGGCTTAGCTGCCACATCTTTAAATTACGCAGGTAGATCTCATCAAATTTTTTACGTGGTGAAATGGATTGGCCCATATAAATATTGAACTCCACACCATCCGTTACATATCTTTCAAAATAATGCGGGAAAACTTTTTGCGTGGCAGATTCTTCTTTATCAATAAACCGTGCCAGCACATCATTAATGCGGGTAATACTATTTTCATACTCTTTCCGGTGATGATAAATAGTTCCCAACTGCGGGTCCAATGCAGCAAAATAGTTCTCGACCTCTTTTACCATCAGCGGTTGTGTGCCGTGAATATGATTAAATATAGAACGCACCTGGTTGTTTAAAAATTCACGGATCGCTGTTTCTTCATCACTCAACAGAACATCAGATGCAGAAATAATATACTTGTCTAATTTGAATTCAATTTCCTGCAATAACGGGAAAGGTGAATCGGCCTGTGCTTTCAGGATCACATGTTTTGCCATTTGCAATTGCTCTACCAGGTCAAGCTGTATGGCATGTGAACGTTCTGTGGAAGAATTGCGAATATCGATAGCGCCATATACAGGATATACTTCAGAAAATGTAATGTGTTCCATTTTTACATCTTCATGCTGTTGCTGGTGTACAATATAATTCAGGGCGGCTTCTGTAAAGCGCCATTCCACGGAAGGCTGAATAGCAGTGAACTGTTCTTTTATTACTTTATCGATCTGGTTATCGAGGCCATCGGCGCTTTTTTCCAGCGCCAATGTAAATAAAGGAACCGTTGACTCTACTCTTGAAATATGCGTATGATTCAGCTTTGATGCTGTTTCAGAAGTAATTTCCAGGATGCCGATCAGGTCATTGTTTTGTTTCAGCGGGCAAATGATCAGGCTGCGGATGCCTTCTGAATAATAATACTGGAGGTATTCAACTTCCGTCAAACTTTTTTCATCCAGTATTTCATAAACAACGGGCCGGTTGCTGCCACGGAATAATAATTTACAGCAATCACTTATTTCATCTTTGTCGGCAATAGAATGAAAATGTTTGAATAAAAGACTGTTACTGTTATGCAGGTCGGAATACACATAATGCCCGTTCACTTTAAAGAAAGGTGTGATACCGATCTTTAAACCTTTTAAACCGATCAGGCTTTGTACATGCTCTTCCAGCTCCTTATAGACAATAGAATCAGAAAAGGCATTGATGTGCAACAAGCTGTTTTTGATCCTCGAAATAACTTCTGATTCCGTTACATCATTTACTCTCACGATGGCAATCCCCTCAAAAGAAAATTTATCAAGAGGGATATGTTCCATCAATTCTTCAACGTTGTAAAGTGTTTTTGTATCGGGACAAACAATATTTTGTGGTAAATCCGGCATTTCGCCTATCGGTTGCACATCTACAAAACGAAAATCAAGTCTTAGTTCAAGATACTTGGAGAGACCTGTATGCGGATCATGATAAGGGTAGATTGTGCTTGTTTGCTCCTGCGAATGATAACCGCAATATTTTTTCAGGACCAGGTGACAGGCAAAGTTTATTCTTTCTCTATTCAGGTTTTCCCCGACCTGGTCAGCAGGAACATTTATTTCTTCTGTTCCGGGTTTTAAAAATAATAACTGGAACAACCGGGAATAATAAACGGTATGAAAAGTGAATGGCAACGCAACGGCATGCAGATTCTCATGACCTGAAGTGGTCGGCGGAAAGATCGTTGCCAATATCTGCTGAATTAATTCGGTATGTGGTTTCAGGGTGGAAAGGTCATCAATAGGTTCCAGTAATTGCGGGTGCTTTTCTATTTCATCTATAAGATGATTATATAGTTTTCTTAAGCCGGGATTACCATCCGCAATGTTCTTTTTTAATACATCGATAAGCGGCCGGAAAGACAGGCGGCTATTGATATTTATCTGAAACGAATTTTTTTCCATGATGGTAGACAATGATTAATTCTTCAGAGGGAGGGATCAATGTTTTGCGGATCAGTAAAGGTATAAAATTAGAATGGCTGTTGAAACCTTTTGGGAAATAAACTTAGCTATAGAAACTCAGCGTTTTGGCTTATCGGTCTTGTAATATTTACAGATCGGTTTCAACCCACAAATACTGCATTTAGGTGTACGGGCCACACAAATATAGCGGCCATGTAAGATCAGCCAGTGATGAGCTTTGTGTATCAACGCTTCCGGAAAATATTTTGTCAATTCTTTTTCAACTGCCAGGGGTGTTTTGGCAGACTCATTCGCCAGGCCCAGCCTTTTGCTTACTCTGAATATATGCGTGTCTACCGGCATATTGGGTTGTTCATCGATCACTGACGTAACAACATTTGCTGTCTTTCTTCCAACACCCGGCAATTGCATTAATTCATCAACGGTCATGGGGATTTTTCCATCAAATTCATTCACTACCTTCTGCGCCATACCGATCAGGTGTTTTGTTTTATTGTTGGGATAAGAAATGCTTTTGATATAAGGAAAGAGCTCATCAAAATTTGTTTTGCTCAATGCATATACATTTGGAAATCTTTGAAAGAGAGAAGGTGTTGTTAGATTTACCCGTTTGTCCGTGCATTGGGCAGAAAGAATTACTGCAACAAGCAATTCATACGGATCAACATATTCTAATTCTGTTTCAGCATTGGGGGCGTTCTTTTCAAAATAGTCGATGACAAACTCGTAGCGTTCTTTTTTGGTCATGCTGCAAGATAGGCTAAGAGATAAAAAGAATAAAAGAGGGAGAGGGGGAATAAAAAAACATCCCGCCAATGGCGGGATGGTAAATAATTTGTGAGCCTTTAAAGCTATTTCACTTTTTGAACTTTCTTCTTTCGTGCATAGTTTAAAACATTTAATACAACTTCTGTTCTTGGATTTTCCTTGATCTTATCCAACCGTTGCATCGATGTTTTTAATACAGCTAATTTTTCACGAAGAGTCCAGTCCTTTTTTAAGGCTTTTTCGATAGCGGCAGTTTGTACTGCTGTAGTTTCTTTATAGAGGTACAATAGTAAATCCTCTGGGGTAAAATTGGTCATTGGCAATCCGTTAATGTCCTGAAATGTTGTTTTGTCCTTGAAAATTTGAGAGTTGTCCGTCAGGATTATAAACGGTGTACAGGGGGTCTTATTGTGTTGGAACGGTTATTTTTCGCCTTCTGTAACCTTTTGAGACACAATAAATAAATCTTCATTATCCTTTTTCATCAGGTATTTTTCCCTGGCATATTTTTCCAGTGTACCGGGATTGTTTTTAAGTTGCTCCAACTCCTTCTGTTCGGCTGCAATTTCCTTTTGGTAATAGGCCTTGCTTTGCAGCAGGTCATTCAACTCCTTATCTCTTGCCCGGCGGGTAAAGAAATCATTTTTATCAAAAAAAAGGATGATAGCTAAAAAACTAAGCGTAGCAATGGTGTATTTATTTTTTAGCCAGGATGGGATATGACCAAGAAGCAGTTTCATATTATTGGAGTTTAGAAATGAGGCCTGATGTAAATCTGAAATCCGACTTCACACATCATACTTCATATATCATTTCCCAAATTTAATCTTTCCTTTTGGATAAACAGCAGACATGCCCAATATTTCTTCGATCCTGGTCAGCTGATTATACTTTGCCATCCGGTCTGTACGTGATGCACTACCTGTTTTTATCTGACCGCAATTGAGTGCGACGGCAAGATCAGCGATCGTTGTATCTTCTGTCTCACCACTGCGATGACTCATGATGGTATTATACCCGTTATGCTGAGCAAGCGTTACCGCATTAATGGTTTCAGTAACAGTTCCTATTTGATTTACTTTAACCAGCAGCGCATTACCAATGCCTTTGTCAATACCTTGCTGCAGTCTTGTTACATTGGTTACAAACAGGTCATCACCTACCAACTGGCATTTACTGCCGATGGTTTTAGTCAACAGCTTCCAGCCATCCCAATCATCTTCTGCCATTCCATCTTCAATAGAAGCGATAGGATATTGCTTCACCCATTTCTCCCAGTATTTCACCAATTGCTCACTGCTCATTTCTTTGCCGTTGCTTTTATGAAATACATATTTTTTCTTTTTGTTATCCCATAGCTCACTGTTGGCAGCATCCATTGCGATCATTATTTGCGAACCTGCTTTATACCCTGCCGCTTCAATCGCTGTCAAAACTGTTTCTATTGCTTCTTCATTGCTTTGAATATTCGGAGCAAAGCCACCTTCATCACCTACATTGGTGCTATATCCTTTTTTCTTTAAAACAGTTTTCAGTGCATGAAAGATCTCGACGCCCCAACGTAAAGCTTCACTAAAGTCAGGCGCACCGGTTGGCATTACCATAAATTCCTGGAAGTCTATTTTATTATCAGCATGAGCGCCGCCATTTAAAATATTCATCATGGGTATGGGTAATGTCTTTGCATTGGTACCGCCCACATACCTGAATAATGGTAACGAAGATTCTTCCGCAGCGGCTTTAGCAACCGCCATGCTTACCGCAAGTAATGCATTGGCTCCAAGATTTCCTTTGTTTTCCGTTCCATCCAACTGGATCATCATTTCATCTATCCCGGTTTGATCAGCTACGTCAAAACCGATCAGCGAAGGAGCAATGGTGTCGTTTACATTCTTCACGGCTTTCAACACACCTTTACCAACGTATTTTTTCTTATCACCATCACGCAGTTCAACCGCTTCATGCACACCGGTGCTTGCACCGCTGGGCACTGCAGCCCGGCCCAATGCACCTTCGTCAGTTATTACGTCTACTTCAACAGTGGGATTACCTCTTGAATCTAATATTTGTCTTGCAAAAATTTCGGAAATATAACTCATGATTGATGATTTGAATTTCTGCAAATAAACGATGTTTTGACTGATTGTAAATAACCTGAAAGAAAGTTTTGCGTTGATTACTAATAACTAACCATCGTTTAATAATCGTCTTCCGGAACTATTTTTTTTTGAATAAGTTTGTCTTCCCGTGGACTGCTTTTCATTGAGAAAAATCAGCTGCCTTTTATTAGCAGTATTACTTGCTTTTTCTTTCAACAAGTTAAAAGCACAGACTGGTTTTTGTCCATCCAATATGGATTTTGAATATGGCGATTTTACAAACTGGAATTGCAGTATCGGTACAGTATCAACAGTCAGTGGAAAGAATGTAATCAACTGGCTTAGCAGCGTCCAGACACCGCGTCAACATTCAATTGTACCGCGGGCAGGATCTGGTCTCGACCCGTATGGATGGTTTCCCAGAATCTGTCCGAATGGCAGCGGCTATAGTGTTCAATTAGGAAATAGTCTGGTAGGAAGGGAAGCAGAAAAGATTGCCTACACCTATACAATCCCATCTACATTATCGGTGTTTTCAATTCTATTTCATTATGCGGTTGTTTTGCAAAATCCCAATCACAGCACTGAAGAACAACCCAGGTTCCGGGCAAATATTACTGATGTTACAACCGGCGAACTTATAACTTGTGCTACGTTCGATTTCGCGGCATCAGGCGGACTGCCGGGGTTTAAGGTTTCCCCGATAGATCAGTCGGTAATTTTTAAGGATTGGACACCCATCACGGTTAATTTGAATGCATTCATCGGAAGAACCATTCAAATCGAATTTATAACAAGTGACTGTACACTGGGTGCACATTTTGGTTATGCATATGTTGATGTTAACAGCAACTGCAACAGCGCCATTGCCGGCGCCGCTATTTGCCAGGGCGATAATAGTATCACGCTTATTGCTCCTTATGGTTTCCAATCGTATGAATGGTATTCAAATATGAGTTTTTCAAACCGCTTAGCTACTACACAGGATCTGCCACTCAATCCGGCCCCTTCAGTTGGGACTGTTTATCCCGTGATCGTAATACCTTATCCGACCTACGGATGCATAGATACTTTATATGCAACGATCTCTGTTTCCCCAAAACCTGTTTCTGTTGCTGGATCGGATGCAAGTATCTGCAAATACCGATCGATACAGTTGGGCGGGTCACCAACTGTCGGGTACCAGTATGCATGGTCTCCGTCATCGCAGGTGAGCAATTCAATTATATCCAACCCGGTTGTTGCATTAGGCCGATCAATAACTCCGGCAGAATTTATTGTAAAAACAACAGATATATTAACAGGTTGCTTTTCATATGACACGGTAATTGTTTCTCCCATTATTGTAGATACAGCTATCCGGCTTACAGGCAATGCATCATTTTGTGATGGAGCCAACGCAGCTATTTTATCATTAAATAATTTGTCGGCAACAAAGCAATGGTATAATGCTGCCACGATTATTCCGGGAGCAACTGCGTTTGCGTATCAACCTGCAGTTAGCGGAACTTATTGGGCTCAACTGACAGAAAGAGGCTGCATAGATACAACAGCGCAAATAAGGATAGCAGTTCATCCGTTACCCCGGGCTTCCTTCGCCACTAATAATGATACATTGTGTGTAACCAATAATTCCTTTTTATTTACTAACACATCTGTTGTTTCAGATAATTCACTTATGACTGCTTACTGGAAATTTGGTGACGGAAGTTTTTTGCAAACCGTACATGCTGATAAGAATTTTTCTGCAACAGGTGTTTATAATGTTGAATTGGTTACTACCACCAATTTCGGGTGCAAGGATAGTACTGAAAGTACGGTATATGTATTACCGAATGGTGTTCCGGATTTTGCCTGGGATTCTGTTTGTACAGAACGGCCGGTGCAGTTTAGAAATTTGAGTAATGAAAACGGATCATCATCAGTTCAATACAACTGGAATTTTAATAACGGCGGATCCACTTCACAACTAAAAGATCCGGGACCTGTCACCTATATCACAAGCGGGGCTGTGAATGTTTCATTGCAGATAACGACCCTTGGTTGTGAGACCGATCCTAAAACAATTACAAAACAACTTGTCGTAAATAACCCGGTCACCCCGGTAAGGTATAAGAATATCACAGTCCCGGAAGGTGAGACATGGCCGATTCATGCCAGGGATACAGTAGGAAATTCCTATACATGGCGGCCGCAAATACAGTTAAGCGGTTATAATTCACAGGCGACACAGTTTTCTGCAACAGCCAGTGACGTGCAATACTTCATTGATATTATCGGTTCAAATACTTGTGTAACTACCGACACTTTATTAATGCAGGTATTAAAAAAACCGGGCTACTATTTGCCCACTGCATTTACTCCCAATGGAGACGGCCTGAATGATGTAGCAATACCTTATTTGGTTGGAATGAGATCATTGAAGAGTTTTTCTGTTTTTAATCGCTGGGGCAACCGGGTATTTTATACCGAAACCTACCGGCAGGGATGGGATGGCAAACACAAGGGCATTGAACAGGCAACAGGCATGTTTGTGTGGATACTTGAATACTATGACCTGGATAATAAATTGATCACTGCAAAAGGAAACATTACAGTCATTAGATAAGCCCTTAATAAAAAGCCGGTCAGGTAGTCAGTGTTCTGAATATTTCTTCCAAACTTTGCTCGGCACTTTGCAATGAAACAATATTCAAATTTTTTTCTATTGCCAACTGTAGTATTTGCTTCTTCACGGCTTCAGCATTTGAGCATTGGATATTGAACATTGAATATTGAATATTTTTTACGCTATTAACTGATTGCAATTTCTGTAACCATTCTATTTGTACAGGTTCTTTAAACTCTACGGTTATTGATTGTTGCTTATCTCCCGTTTTCTGAAGATTGCTTAATGTGTCATCAGCAACAATCTCTCCTTTATTGATAATAATTACACGATCACACATGGCCTCTACTTCCTGTAATATATGTGAAGAGAAAAGAACAGTTTTATTCTGTCCCTGGTTTTTTATCACTTCACGTATTTCAATGATTTGGTTTGGATCCAAACCCGATGTAGGCTCATCCAGGATCAATACTTCCGGATCATGGATCAAAGCGGCAGCCAAACCTACCCTTTGCTTATATCCTTTTGAAAGCTGGCCGATCTTTTTCCGGGATTCGGATTTTAACCCAACTGTTTCGATTACCGATTCAATTTTTTGTTTCAGGTTTTTGATTTGATGTACTTCGGCAACAAACCCCAAATATTCTCTTACATACATATCGTAATACAACGCATTCAATTCAGGGAGATAACCAATCTTCTTCTTTGTTGCCAATGGATCTTTCGAAACATCAACACCGCATACAGAAGCGCTGCCGGCTGATTGTTCAAGATACCCGGTTATGATTTTCATAGTCGTTGATTTGCCTGCGCCATTCGGCCCGAGAAAACCAACGATCTCGCCTTTATTGACTTTGAATGAAATATCATTTACAGCTTTTTGTTCGCCATAAATTTTGAGGAGGTTTTTTACTTCAATGGACATGTCGCGAAGTTAACAGGTTATACTGATAAAGTCATAGTGGTCATATAGGTTATAAGAGTCAGATTTCAATCATTTAACAATCCAACAGTTTAGCCATCCTATAAACATTTCTAAAAATTTGAGAGTTTCAATAGTATTTTTGGAATATGACGACTTTGATAGTTGTCCTATTTGTTTTAGGATATCTTGCTATTGCTTTTGAGCAACCATTGCGCATCAATAAAGCAGCATCTGCTTTACTCACGGGAGTACTATGCTGGTCGGTGTATGCATTAGGTGGCAGCGAAAAGGAGTTGGTCTCTGAAAATCTTTCTCATCATCTTTCTGAAATAGCGGGCATATTGTTCTTTTTATTGGGTGCTATGGTGATCGTTGAACTGATTGATGCGCATGATGGGTTCGAGATTATCACTGCACGAATTCAAAATACGGGCAAGAAGAAATTAGTTTGGATCGTTGGCTTTATCACTTTTTTTCTTTCTGCTGTTTTAGATAATCTTACCACTGCTATTGTGATGGTCTCATTACTGCGTAAATTAATTCCTGCACATAAAGATCGTTTGTTGTTTGCCGGCCTGGTGGTAATTGCTGCTAATGCTGGTGGTGCCTGGAGTCCAATTGGTGATGTCACCACGACGATGCTTTGGTTAGGAAAGCAGGTATCAGCAGGAAATATCATCATTAAAACTTTTCTGGCATCATTAGGTTGTTTTATTGTACCGGCATTTTTAATAAGCAAGCAAATGAAAGGCCGTATTGAAAGATCAGATCAGGAGATTGTGAAGCTTTATTCATCGGGTAATGAAAGAACAGCCGTATTCATTATTGGTCTTGGATGCTTATTGTTTGTTCCCATTTTTAAAACGATCACACATTTGCCGCCTTATATGGGTATTGTATTTGGATTAGGCCTGATGTGGGTGCTTACTGAAATGATCCATAGCGGTAAAGATGAAGGAGAAAAAGGTTTGCTTTCTGTTAATCATGCTTTGCGTAAGATCGATACACCAAGTATTCTATTTTTTCTTGGGATATTGTTAGCGGTGACTGCATTGCAATCCACAGGTATTCTTTCTTCACTTGCCAATTCATTAGACAGATCAATTGGAAACATAAGTGCAATTTCAATTATCATCGGGTTCCTTTCTGCTATTGTTGATAATGTTCCTTTAGTTGCGGCTGCACAAGGTATGTATAGCCTGGATCAATATCCAACCGATCATTTCTTCTGGGAGTTTCTTGCTTATTGCACCGGAACCGGTGGAAGTATTTTAATTATTGGTTCTGCAGCAGGCGTAGCAGCGATGGGAATGGAAAGAATTCAGTTTGGCTGGTACCTCAAAAAAATTGCATGGCTGGCCCTGCTTGGTTATCTCGCAGGGGCAGCCCTATTTTTATTACAGCATTATTTGCTGAACTTATAGATCGTCGTATTCGTACAGGGCATCGATAGGTGTCCCTGCTCTCATTTCAAATACAGGTTTGATCAATCCATTATCCAATCCATACACCCATCCATGTAAGTCGGGGCGATTTTCATTTTTCCAGGCACGTTGAATAATAGATGTTTTAGCCAAATTAAAAACCTGCTCCTGTACATTCAGTTCTACTAACCGGTCCTCTTTTTTTACGTCATCTTTTATCGAGTCCAGTTCATTCCGATGAATGCGGTACACATCTTTAATATTTCGCAGCCACATATTCAATACAGCCTTGAAATCATGATTGGTGATCGCAGCTTTGATACCACCGCAGCCATAATGACCACAAACGATTACATGCTTTACTTTTAAATGAGACACTGCAAAATCAAGTACACTTAACAGGTTCACATCTGTATTGATAACCAAATTGGCAACATTGCGGTGAACAAAAATTTCGCCTGGTTGTGTGCCTGTGATCTCATTGGCCGGTACACGGCTATCGCTACATCCGATCCATAAAAATTCGGGTGTTTGTAAATGAGCAAGCCTGTTAAAATAATCGGGATCCGCTTTTAATTTGCCGGCTGCCCATTCTTTATTTTCCTGCAGAAGCTTTTGGTAAGATTTCATGGTTGCAAAGTAATGGTAAAATCAATCTTCTATTTCTTTTGAGGTTTCAGGAAGACGTTCGTATTCATTTTTTAAAGCATACCAGCCAAAGATCATCAAACCAATAGCAGTAGGTGTGAAAATGGCGATAAAGACGATCCATTGAATTTTTGTATCGATATGCGGTTTTTTTGCGATCTCGGATAATGCAGTTTGTACCAGGAAATAAATCCCGATCGGTCCTGCAACGATCCATAACACTCCGGCATATTTTTTTATTGTGTTCATAAAATCGTTTTAATCTGTAACGTCTTTATCAATCTTGTTATTTAAATATAATGTGCCGATTATAAAACAGAGTCCTGCAATGATTATTGGATAATACAAACCAACTAATTTATCTTTAGTGTAAATCGTAGTAAGCAATAAAGCGATATAAGGTGTCAACCCGCCAAATACACCATTGCCAATATGATAAGGTAAGCTCATTGATGTGTACCTGATCTTGGTGGGGAACATTTCAACTAGGAAGGCAGCAATGGGACCGTAGACCATCGTCACTAAAAAGATCATTATAAAAACTAAACCAACAAATTTCCAGTAAAGAGATGTCGGAAGATGCAGGTTTAAATAAGCTGGTTTGGTATCGGGTTTCAAGACAGACGATTCATCATCATGTAATGCGCTTAATGGCGGATAAATTGTCCAACCTCCTGTTTTGGTTATAGTATCATATCTTTCCTCAATAAACTTAATTTCAGAATATTCAAGAGTCTTTTTCCGATGAACAATAACTGTATCGCCCTTAAATAACGAATCGGTTTTAATTACATTGATCAGATTCGGTTTGCTGTCACTCAAAGGTGCATTTATCCATTCTCTTATATTTGTTTCTTTTAAAAAAGTAGAAAAAATCGGTCGATATAATATTACCCCTAATAGCATCCCCGCCATCATAATCCATTTTCTCCCGATCTTATCACTCAACCATCCAAATAAAACAAAGAAAGGTGTCGCAAATAGTATAGCCCACAACATGATCGTTCTGCTTTGCTCAAATTCAATATTGCATTTTGTTTCTAAAAAACTCTGCGCATAGAACTGGCCGGTGTACCAAATCACTCCTTGTCCCATCACGGCGCCAAACAAAGCCAGCAATACCATTTTAAAATTCCCTTTATGCGAAAAACTTTCCTTTAATGGATTGACTGACGTCTTTCCTTCTTCTTTTAGTTTGGCAAACAAAGGAGACTCTTTCATCTTTAGCCGGATATAAATAGAAACAGCAACCAATAAAATAGAAATCCAGAAAGGATAACGCCAGCCACCCCATTCAGCATTGAATGATGCATCCGGCATATTTAGTTTGACCAGCATGATGACTCCTAATGCTACGAACAAGCCAAGCGTAGCAGTAGTTTGTATCCATGAAGTGTAATATCCTCTTTTATTGGAAGGAGCATGTTCGGCAACATAGGTCGCAGCGCCGCCATATTCACCACCCAATGCAAGACCTTGTACTAATCTCAACAATAAAACAAGCAAGGGTGCGGCTATGCCAATTGACTTATAGCCCGGCACCAAGCCGATCAGGAATGTGGAACCTCCCATTAAGATCAGTGTAAGCAGGAATGTATATTTTCTTCCGATCAGGTCACCTAACCTTCCAAATACGAGTGCACCAAACGGACGAACGATAAAGCCGGCAGCAAAGATTGCCAGTGTACTTAACAATGCAGCAGTTGGATTTTCTTTAGGAAAGAACTGCGAAGAGATAGTGGTAGACAACATCCCGAAGATGTAAAAATCATACCATTCGATCATCGTACCTACGGAAGAAGCAGCTATTACTTTCCAGATACTCCGGGATCCATTATTCATGAGTGGGAAGAATCGTTGGTTTATAAACTGAAATTAATGAATCGATCTGAATTTCATCTATAAAAACTAAATTTACCGTCCTCAATGATCGTTAATATGAATTCAAATACTCCTGCTTATCCATTTCAAATTACTTCTCATGACCAATATGAAATGGCTTATCGTGTAAGCGTTAATGAACCCGAAGAATTCTGGGCTTTCGTCGCAGATAATTTTCAATGGAGAAAAAAATGGGATAAGGTTCTTGAATGGAATTTCAAAGACCCTAAAGTAAAATGGTTCCAGGGAGCAAAACTCAACATTACTGAAAACTGTATTGACCGGCATTTAGCAACAATGGGAGATAAGCCTGCGTTTATTTGGGAACCCAACAATCCTGATGACCGGGTGCGAATTGTAACCTATAATCGCTTGCATAAAAGAGTTTGCCAGGTTGCACAAATGCTAAAGAATAATGGAGTGAAAAAAGGCGACAGGGTTTGTATTTATATGGGAATGGTGCCGGAATTAGTCTATGCAATATTAGGTTGTGCAAGAATTGGCGCCATTCATAGTGTGATCTTTGGTGGTTTCTCGGCGCAAAGTATTGCAGACCGCCTGGATGATGCACAGGCAGAATATATTATTACCTGTGACGGTGCTTTCCGTGGCGGAAAAGATATTCCATTGAAGAGTGTGATAGACGATGCATTGATCGGCAATAAAGTGGTAAAACGTGTTATCGTTTATACAAGAACACGGATCCCGGTTTCAATGATCAAAGGAAGAGATGTGTGGTGGGAAGATGAAATGGAGTATGCAGAAACACAGGTGGAAAAAGAGGGTGTTGTTTCTTTTCCTGCAGAAGAAATGGATGCGGAAGACCCTTTATTTATTTTATATACATCGGGCAGTACGGGCAAACCAAAAGGAGTTGTTCATACCAGCGGTGGTTATATGCTCTGGACAACCTACACATTTGTAAATGCGTTTCAATACAAACCCGGACAGATCCATTTTTGTACAGCAGATATTGGGTGGATCACAGGGCATAGTTACATTGTATATGGTCCGCTTGCAGCGGGGGCGACATCCGTAATGTTTGAAGGCATTCCCACATGGCCGGATGCCGGTCGTTTCTGGGATATCGTTGATAAACATAAAGTAAATATTCTCTACACAGCGCCAACAGCTATCAGGAGCCTGATGGGATTTGGTTTGGAGCCATTACAAGGAAAAGATCTTTCATCGTTACAAGTGCTCGGTACAGTTGGTGAACCGATTAATGAAGAAGCCTGGCATTGGTATGATGAAAATATTGGAAAGAAAAAATGTCCGATCGTTGATACGTGGTGGCAAACAGAAACTGGTGGGACGCTGATCTCAAATCTTGCAGGTATAACGCCTGCAAAACCATCCTGGGCAACATTGCCTATGCCGGGCATACAGCCTGTTTTAGTTGATGAAAATGGCAGAGAAGTAACAGAAAAGGATGAGCATGGATTTTTGAAAGGAAACCTTTGCATCAAAGCGCCATGGCCGGGTATTATCAGAACTACTTACGGCGATCATGAGCGTTGTCGCAAAAATTATTTTGCTACGTATGAGAATTTATATTTTACAGGAGATGGTGCATTAAAGGATAATAATGGATTTTACCGCATCACAGGTCGTGTGGATGATGTACTGAATGTAAGCGGCCATCGTATTGGAACTGCTGAAGTGGAGAATGCGATCAATATGCATGCAGGTGTGGTGGAAAGTGCCGTGGTCGGTTACCCGCATGATGTAAAAGGCCAGGGTATTTATGCTTATGTTATTTTCAATGGAACACATGGCGATGAAAGTTCAAGACGCCAGGATATTTTGCAAACCGTTACAAGAGTAATTGGTCCCATTGCCAAACCGGATAAAATTCAGTTTGTATCAGGTTTGCCAAAAACAAGAAGTGGAAAGATCATGCGGCGCATTTTAAGAAAGATCGCGGAAGGAGATACTTCTAACCTTGGTGATACAACAACATTGCTGGATCCTGGTGTGGTAGAAGAAATAAAAAATAACCGGTTATAAAAACTAAAGCAGCCGGGTCAGCTGCTTTACCAGGTTTTTCCAGAAAAGGTTAGTAAAAAAATAATTTCAATTGCCGGCAAAGTTGAAGTTATTCTGCCGATATTATTCAAAGAGTTTTTAAAAAATATCCACACTGAATTTTCGCATTGCCAATGAAGGGTTACTTTAGCGGCTATTCTCCGATAGATGAACACAAAAACCAACAGGAAAAGATGGCCTTCTTTTATTCGCCTTGTATTGTGGGTTGTAGTCATTCAATTTATTCTCTTAAACATCAGCGCTTTCTTACATGCAGGTAAGCTTACAAGCTTTTACAATGCTGCTTCATTAAAAGACCAGGATGAACCAACAAATATCTTTAACAAAACCTGGCGTTTATTTAATGGAAAGAAATATGCGAAGTCAACTGACAATTACAAACCAGTTTATAATTATGAAACAGTTATTCTGAAGACAAAAAATGGTTTGAATATCGAGGCCTGGTATGCAAAAACCGATTCCGCTGCAAAAGGCACAGTTGTTTTATTTCATAGTCTTGGAAACAGCAAAAGCAAAGTATTACCGGAAGCAAATGAGTTCAGGTATATGGGTTTTAATATAATGCTGGTTGATTTTCGCGGACATGGAAATAGTGATGGTAATACAACGACGATAGGCTATAAGGAATCGGAAGAGGTAAAGCTGGCTTATGATTGGTTGATAAAGAATGGTGAAAGAGAAATTATTCTCTGGGGAACATCCATGGGTGCCGTAGCAATAATAAAAGCAATTGCCGATGATTCATTAAAAGTAGCCGGTGCCATTCTTGAAATGCCATTTGGTTCATTACACCAGCATATGGAAGCCAGGGCCAGGACATTAGGTTTTCCAAAACAACCCTTCGCAGTATTAGTTACATTTTGGTCAGGTGTGAGAAGAGGTTTTAACGGGTTTAAATTGAACACTTATAAAAATGCAGAAAAGCTAAATTGCCCGGTGCTGTTTCAATGGGGCAATAATGATCATTTGGTTTCAAAAGCGGAGGCGGAAAATATTTACCGGCATATCGGTTCTAAGCAGAAAAAATTTGTTGTGTATGAAAATGGTGTGCATTCATCTTTATCACAACAAAATACTACACAGTGGAGGAGCGAAGTAGAAAACTTTTTTGCTTCTTTAAAATAGGAAGAAGCTGTTTAATAGTCCATGTTTCACTTTTAATTCATCCACATATATATGAACTGGATAAGGCTTACATTAAACAGCTTCTAAGATCAGCGATTATTTTTGAATAATTACCCGGGTACCAACTCTTGTAAAATTGTAGATCTCTTCCACATCGGTCCGTTTCATACTGATGCAGCCCAT
>Ga0105249_10001305_pt1 | contig 21857 bp, 9 predicted proteins | sample KBSS44metaG_FD_81522 | JGI IMG/M metagenome (GOLD analysis project Ga0105249, IMG submission 81522) | Switchgrass rhizosphere microbial communities from Kellogg Biological Station, Michigan, USA - KBS S4-4 metaG | ecosystem: Host-associated > Plants > Roots > Rhizosphere > Soil | place...
AGTGCTATTACCTCATGTCTTCTATTATTGAGGTTAGTGGATTAACGAAATCTTTTAATGACATAACTGGAATAGATAATTTAATCTTTTACTCTAAGTGAAGAAGGTTTATGGATTTCCATCCTATTCGTGAATAAATAGAAGGTTCTTAGAAGGAGTGTCTTATTTAAGTAACAAATACTCACGCATTTTTTGATCGATTAAGCCTGTTATTCGATGTATACTGAAATTAGGAAAATACAATTCGTGACAGAGCGACAAGATTATAGTACATATTCTATAATGTCGCTTTTAGGTCGCCTTTGAGTAGGCTTAGAGTAGGAGTTGCTACGGAGTAAGGTAGTATGTCTTGTACTGAAACTTTACACTTTGGGAGGATTAATACTAATAGGGCTTTACAGCTTTCACAACGATACAGATTTGACTTTACAGTATTTTTTTGTTTCCATATAGCTTTTTTAGGATGAGTCACTGATTATATCATGGAGATTGATAAATGTCAATAATTAACAGGAAAGATTAAATATAATGAAGCGTCTCCGTTAGCTGGTGGCTGTAACAACATTTTATGAAAATGTTTCTTTATTGTTTTACGAATCTTGCAGTTTGGGTTACGATGTCATTATTTATTTCAAGCACATACATACCAGGAGCAAAACTTGAACTTAATGGGATAGTTATTAAATTATTTCCTTTAAAACTGCTTATTTTTTGATTAAATAAAATTGTTCCTGTCAGGCTATAAATTTTAATGTCTGTTTGTTGCACATTTGTAGAATTGTAATTGAAAAAAAGCTTATCCATTACAGGGTTTCCCATAATCCTGATATTGTTATCAGGTGTCATTTTTGACTGGACTAAAATGATCCTCGAATAAAAATCATTCAGGCTTTTGTACAATATTCTAAGACGATACATTATTTTGTCTGCGCCGGTCGCGGTATCAGCATATGTATAATTTTCTGTACCAAACTTTTCGGTCGCTATTAAAACTGCAATAGTTTTAAAGTCTTTTCCATTTGTGCTTCTTTCAATTTCGAAACGAGTTACAGTCTTGTTGTTCTCAATTACCCAGGCAAGTCGATTGCAGGAATTATTAGAGTTAGCACTAAAATTGGAAATAAAAGCCAGATCTAATTGTGCGTTGAGGGTTTGAGTAGCTATTAAGAAAGTAATTAATAGCAGGATACTAATCTTTTTCATTTTTCTTAGGGTTGAATTAAACAGATCAATTTTTTTTGGATCTCTGAAGCTACCGTAATGTTACCGGGAAATTTTTAAGGGAGGTATCAGTACGGATTGCTTATCGTAATTTTCCTTCGATATCGTGATCGTTATACGACAACACAAACGTAATATGTGCATTTAGTTAATGCAAGCTTTTCTATGGAAGTTTTAATATTGCATTTTCAAGAGACTCATTTTCAATAAAGGATTTTTAGAACTAATTTTAGATTTCGTACTATTACTATATGTCTTCAATTATTGATGTTAGTGGATTAACTAAATCATTCAACGAAATAACCGCAGTCGATGATCTGACCTTTACCGTAAAAGAAAAAGGTGTTTACGGTTTTTTGGGACAAAACGGGGCAGGAAAATCAACTACTATACGGATGTTGTTAAGTTTAATCACACCGAGCAGGGGTGAAATAAGAATTTTTGGCCTTGATCTTTCAAAACATAGAAAAGAAATCTTACAAAGAACAGGAGCTATAATAGAAAAGCCTGATCTGTATAAATATCTTACTGCAATTGAGAATTTGAATTTGTTTGCTACGATGAGTGGCCTAAAACTAAAACGCAAACAGTTAATAGATAAACTGGAAAAGGTCGGGCTTGCTGAAAGAAGTGATAGTAAAATAAAAACATATTCTCAGGGTATGAAACAACGGTTGGGAATTGCTGTGGCTCTTGTTCATGATCCGGATCTGATTATTTTAGATGAGCCGATGAACGGCCTGGATCCCCAGGGAATTGCAGATGTAAGAAACCTTATTAATCATTTGAGCAAAGATCTTGGCAAGACCATATTTATTTCTTCGCATTTGCTTAGTGAAATGGAGCAAGTAGCTGATTCGTTATTGATTATTCATAAAGGGAAAAAAATAGCTGAGGGAAGTATGAATGAATTATTGAATCCTGAGCAATCAAGGATCGAAATTGAAACCAGATCTGCAAAAGAACTCGAATTGCTATTAAAACAAACATCCTGGGCGAATAAGATCATTTCCACTAACGGACAAAAAATCATCATGCAAATGAAAAGAGATGAAGTGCCGGTTTTTGTTCACCAATTGTCGGAAATGAAGCAGGATATTTTTTCTATTCATAAAAAAAATTCATTGGAAGACTATTTTTTAAGTCTTACATCTCATTGATATGGTACAATTGCTGAAAATAGAAATATTTAAAATTTTCAAAAGACCAAGAACCTATATAGCATTTGCGGTTATTGCATTGATCATTATTCTTATTCAAATAGCGTTAAAATTTGGTGGCAAAGAATATGTTGGCCTGATGATGAGTGGAATGGGAGACAGTTTTGAAGAACTACCAACAAAAACTATTTTGAATGGTTACCTTGTTTGCTTTATAATCCTGAATCTTTTGCTCATTCATGTTCCAATTCTTGTTGCATTGGTAGCTGGCGATGCAATTGCCGGGGAAGCAAATATGGGAACGCTTAGGCTTCTTGCATCCAAGCCAGTTAGCAGGATACAATTATTGGTAGTAAAATTTACAGCATCTGCTTTTTACACTTTGATATTATTAATATGGGTGGCTATACTTGCTTTGTTTCTGAGCATTCTTTTATTTGGGGTAAATTGGCTTGGCGTGCCAAGAGAACTTCAATTTAATGTAATGGAATCCGATGATGTATTGTGGCGCTATGCATTGGCGTTTTGTTTTGCGGCAATCGGTCTTATCTGTGTAGCGGCTTTAGCTTTTATGCTTTCAGTTTTTTCGGATAATTCTATTGGACCAATTGTTACCACGGTTTGTATTATCATTGTTTTTACAATACTTACTCAAATGCAGATCCCGTTTTATGATGAAACGATTAAGCCTTATCTTTTTACAACACATATGTTAGGATGGAAAGGCTTTTTTTATGTAAAAGCGATTGATGGAGAAACGCAAAAAGGCTCCATTGAAAATCTTACTGCAATATTAAAAAGTGCTGCAATACTTATTGTATATACAGCTGGATTTTTAGGAATTGCTTTTTGGTATTTTAAAAGAAAAAACATTTTAAGCTGAAATGAGAAAAAAACTCCTGATAATTTTTTCCTTGTTTATAAGTTACCAAGTAATGGCGCAAACGCCGCAAGAGCTGGTAAATAAAATAAGGATAAAACTGGAAAAAGTAAATGATTATACAGCAAAAGGAAAATTGAAAACAAACGTGGTTTTTATAAAAGCACCGATCGCATCCGTAAAAGTGTATTATAAAAAACCGGATAAAATGAAGATCGTTAACGAAAATGGCATATCATTTATTCCAAAAGGATCGGTGAATATCAATCTTGCTAAATCTCTTTCTGCAGCTGGTAATTATGAAATTGTAGATGCAGGTAAAGAACCGGCTACTGGGTTGAGAATTCTTAAATTATTGCCGACCGATGAGAATTCTGACATTGTTTTATCTACTCTTTATATTGATGAAAAAGCTGAATTGATAAAAAAAGCAAAAAACACAACACGGGATAATGGCACTTATGAATTAGAAATGAGCTATGGCAAATATGCAACGTATGGCTTGCCTGATAAAGTCATTTTTTCTTTCAACACCAAAGATTATAAACTTCCTAAGGGAGTTACATTTGATTATGATGATGGCTCTGAAAAAAAACCAGGCGATAATCTGAAAAATAAAAAAGGCAAAGTTGAGATCACTTACTCTGAGTATTTAATAAATAAAGGAGTGGATGATGCCGTCTTTAAGTAATTCTTCTAGGTAAATACTCCTTCTTAATTCCGCATATTTTCGATGTCTGACGGGTTTATAATTTGGTTCAATGAAGTGGCCAGGTCATTATTTCATTTTTATAAAGAGAAGATATTTCCTCAAATAAAAATATCCTTTAATCGTTTTTATATTGCTGATTTCCTGTTAATAATACTATAGTAAATAGAGAATACAGGAATTATCTTTAAAGTGATTAAATCCATTTCATGAAGAACCTGGCCTTGTTGATCCTTACTGGCTTATTCTCTTTTTTTGTATCTGCTCAAACGGGTGCAATAAAGGGCAAATTACAGGATACGGTCCTCCAATCATTAAGCAATGCAACGGTTTCTGTTTTACGAACGCAGGATTCATCACTTATTAACTATACATTATCTGATGCCAAAGGTGCATTTGAAATAAAAAATCTTGCAATTGGTACTTATCAATTGTTTGTTTCATTTACAGGGTATGAAGTATATAAAAAATCTTTTTCCATTACTCCTGAGAAACTTGTTTCAGATTTTGGTGTAATAATGATGAAGCAAGAATTTAAAACTCTTACAGGAGTAGTGATTACAGATGCGAGTCCTGTTAAAATGCGTGGAGATACTATTTCATTCAAAGCAAATGCTTTTAATTCAAAACCGGATGCTACTGTAGAAGATGTCTTAAAAAAAATACCGGGGGTACAGGTGCAAAAGGACGGTTCCATTAAAGCGATGGGAGAACGGGTGCAAAAAGTATACGTAGATGGAAAGGAATTTTTTGGTAACGATCCAAAAATTGCAACCAAGAACATTACTGCAGATATGGTAGATCAGATCCAGGTTTTTGATGATATGAGTGAACAGTCAAGGTTTACGAAGATTGATGATGGTAGTCGAACAAAATCCATCAATATCAAATTAAAAAAGGATAGAAAGAAAGGAGACTTTGGAAGAGCACTTGCAGGTGCAGGATCAAACTCCCGCTATGAAGGGAATTTTTCATTTAATCATTTCAGGGGAGACAGGCGGATATCATTGGTTGGTTCTTCAAATAATACCAACAAAATGAGTTATACTTCTTCTGATTTTTCTTCACAGGGAGGAGGCTCTCAATCTGCAAATGGAGGTGGGGCAACAGGTTCAGGAATGATTAATGCATCAGGTGGTTCGACAGGTGGTATCAGCAGGCCACTTTCTGCCGGAATAAATTTTAATGATACATGGAGCTCCAAAGTTGATTTCCGGGGTAGTTATTTCTATTCCGGCAATTCCAATATACTTGAACAAAAAAAATTCAGAAGAAACTCTTTTCCCGGCGATTCTGCATCAGAAACAAGTTCTTTCAATAAAATAAACACTAATAACAAAACCCATAGGATAAATGCACGTTGGGAATTTATGATTGATTCAAGCAATTCAATTCTCTATTCAATAAATTTAAATAAACAAGTGTTCGATGGAAGAACTATTGATACAAGCATCACAGTATCTGACGGCGTAAATAAATACATGGCGGTGAAAGCAAGCACCGATACATACGATGACAGGGATGGGATAAATTATTCAGGTGAATTATTGTACAGGAGAAAATTTAGAAAAGCAGGCAGAACTTTTACTTTGGGCTGGAGAAATAATAAAAGTGATAATGAATCAAATAATGTCGACAAGTCACCTATTACAACTTACAACAGTAATGGTTCTGTAGTTTCAGAGCTTACGCTTAATCAGCATGGGATCCAGGAGAATGAATCTGGAAATAACACTATCAGCGCTTCTTATACAGAACCAATAGGCCGCAATAAACTTTTGGAAATAAATTATGCGTATTCCGGGAGTAACAATGTTTCTGATAAAAAAACTTATGATTTCAATGGAACGTCAGGGAAATATGATTTGCTTAATCCTCAACTGTCAAATAATTTTGAATATAACAATGTATCAACCAGAACGGGATTTAATTTCCGACAGCAAATAAAGAAAATCAATTACCAGTTAGGATTGGGTTTCCAGGTCAGCAAACTGGAAAACAGAAGCATCAATCCTTCAACAGGAAAAGACACTACAATTCGTCAGCGGTTTACAAATTTTTCTCCCACTGCTAATATTAATTATACAATTAGTCGTTCGAAAAATATCCGGATTTATTACAGGGGGCGTAGCAATCCACCAAATGTATCGCAGTTACAAAATGTTCCGGATGTTACCAACCCATTGTTGATAAGGACCGGTAATCCTTCATTGAGGCCGGAGTTTGTAAATAATATAAATATCAATTACAATTCATTTTCAATAAGCTCTCAACGTTTTTTTTCTGCTAGTCTCAATGTTACTTATACAGGTAATAAGATCGTTAACAGCATGGATTCGATAGGAGCGGTCACTATGATTTACAAGCCAGAAAACATGGATGGCTCGTTTAGTAGCTCCGGGATGGCATCGCTGAATTTTCCTGTTGAAAACCTAAAAGGATTTAATATAAACCTTACAAATATGATGTACTTAAGCAGGGATGCCAATCTTCTGTTTAAGCAAAAGAACTTCACTACACTTTTCCAGATAAATCAATCAGCCGGTATCAATTATGGAAAAGAAGAGTTTGACCTGGCGATCAGCAGCGCTTTTATTTATAATGCTGCGTCTTATAAGCTTGATGAGAATAGTAATACAAAATATTTTAACCATGCCTATTCTGCTGATTTCACTTACCGGTTTAAAAACCGGATTTCTTTCCTGACCGATGTAGACTACTACATCAATTCTGGACGTACGGAAGGATATAACGAAAACGCTTTTTTGTGGAATATGTCTCTTGCAAAAAAGTTTTTTAAAACAGGCATGGCTGAAATTAAATTCACAGTTTACGATATCCTGAAACAGAATAACGGAATTAACAGGATCATTGGTGAAAACTATTTTGAAGATATACGTGCCAATGTAGTTCCAAGATTTTTCCTGGTCAGCATAAGTTATAATCTTAATCGTTTTGGAGCAAACAAAGATCAAAAGAACCTACCCGGCAAATGATGATATTTGAATGACAATTTAACGAGAAAAAATTATCCGTCTTCCGGATAACTTTTTTCTCGTATTCTTTAATGTGGCACCGTAAGGTTATTGATGAATATTTTTTGGTAGTTATTTATAAACCGTTGTTAATCTCCTTTACGAAAATTGTATACGGTTATCTTTTTCAATTAATACAATTGTTTTTTTGATCAATACTTAAAGCGATATCAGGATGGCTTACATTCTGTAATGTAGCATTCAAGCCATTGCCTGGAGTATGATGGTGAGAGAGACCGCGTTCATTGCCAGTCATCGTTTTTCAGCTATTTTTGCTTACAAGCTGAAGGTTATGGGAATCAACATTTGAGGTCGCTTTCTTCGTTTTATTGAATGAAGCGAGTGTAATAATACCTGCGGTGAGAATTGCAGCTACGCATGTTAACTTGAAGAAATGTTTCATTGTTTTCATTTTTAGGGTGAGTGATTTTTGAATAATTAAGGTTTATCAAGCTATTGAACAGTTTATTTTTTTTTTGAGGAAGTTTAAGCGAATGCTCAATATTCCCAAGGTTCTTAGCGTGGCTTTAAAAAACTCTTTTTTGATACTTAACCGAGAAAGTTTATTTGGTGGGACTAACTCGGGTACGGGATTAACGTGAGTATAAAAGTATATTTCACTTTTTAAATCTCATAGTTTTTCTAAGAGAATTTTCTTAGTAGAGTAAGATTTTTTATAAGTAGTAGTTCTACCTTTTTCCTAAAGTTACTCAAACGAGGATTAGAAAAAATACCAAGGGCAAATGTATAAACGTTGATTTTTAAGAAAGATATATTGAAAGAAAAGACGGAAAAGAAGTTCGCAAATTCATAATATCTATAATAGAAAAAGATTTAAACCGGTAATCATCTTAATAATAAGCAGTAATAACGTTGAGTATGTTATTAGCAGTACTTACTAATTAATTCTCTTCAATCTTTTCATCTTCCTGGTTGGCAAGAATTGCAGAAGTAATTTTTTTCAAAGGATTTTTATGATTTTCTTCAAATTGTTTCCTGTTATTAATAATATCAATACATTCAAAAATTGCTGTTTGGAAAGAAGATTCATCAGCTTTCCCTTTACCAGCAATATCAAATGCAGTTCCATGATCGGGTGATGTTCTTACCACAGGAAGACCCGCTGTAAAATTTACACCTTCACCCGAAGCAAGTGCTTTAAATGGAATAAGCCCCTGATCATGATACATCGCAAGGACGGCATCAAAACGATTATGATACTGTCTTGCAAAAAACCCATCTGCGCTGAATGGCCCTGTCACAAGTAAGTTGTTTTGTTTTGCCTCCTTAATAGCTGGTTTAATAATTGTCTCTTCTTCTTTTCCTATCAAACTTTCATCACCTGCATGTGGGTTCAATCCTAAAACAGCAATTTTTGGTTTATCAATTCCAAAATCTTTTTGAAGACTTTCATTTAGAATATTAAGCTTTCGAAGAATTGATTCTTTTGAAATATTTGCGGCTACTTCATTTACAGGTATATGTTCAGTAACTAATGCTACCCGAAATTGATTTGCAAATAAAATCATTACTACATCATTCGCTCCGAAATAATTTTTTAAAAATGGAGTATGCCCGGTGTAATTAAAATCTGCCGATTGAGTATTCTTTTTATGTATAGGCGCTGTGACAAGACCGTTTATTTCATTTTGCTTTAATGCATGTACGGCAGCCTGCAAGGATTTTACGGCATATTTTCCACCGGTCTCGGTCAATTGCCCGGGAGTGATAACTACATCCTCTTCCCAGCAATTATAAATATTCATTTGTTTAGCATTCAGACGAGTCAGTTCTTTTATATTTTGCCAGTTAAAATTGAATTCGGGCAATGTCTTTCGGTAAAAATTAATAACCTTATTCGAAGCAAATATTACCGGGGTACATTGTTCAAGGATACGATTGTCCGAAAATACCTTTATGATTAACTCGATACCAATTCCATTTAGGTCACCGCAAGTAATACCGATTATTGGTTTAACAGTTTGATTCATGTATAAAGTATTGGAGTAAATGTACTGAAATAAAAAAAAACCAGGTTTGTCCACAATTGGAAAGTGCTATATAAGAGAGAACAGACATACCCACAAATAAAAAATTATTGCAACTTTAGATTGCTTCGGCTTACTGTATTAAATATGTTTCATCTGAATTTTAGTCGCCTCGCAAAGTACGAAATCATATAAGTCAATTATTAATTGACTTCAATCAGCCATAAATTTCGCCAAATCTAAACCTGATGTTTTAACTTTATATAACGAACCAATTTTAAAAATTTAAATATTTATGAAACACCTCTACTTTTCCACCATTTGTGTATTTGCATTTATTTCATCCTTCAGTCAAAATTGCCCTGGTCTTGGAAGTATTAATTATCAACAATGGAATAATATCAGCGGAGGGGCAGTAAGTAACCTGACGTCCAATCCCAATTATCCTAACAATCCCTCCATCGCCGGAACTCTTACTGTTTTTGAATTACCTAACAATATCGGAAATAATGTTGGTGTAAAAGTATACGGTTATATCTGCCCTCCGTCAACCGGCAATTATGTTTTCTGGATTGCCAGTGATGAAAGTGCTGAGCTTTGGTTAAGCACAACATCAAGTTCAAGCAATAAAATAAAAATTGCTTATAATACGAGTGCTACTAAATCAAGACAATGGAATAAGGTCGCTACACAAAAATCAGTTTCTATAACATTAACTGCAGGTCAAAAATATTACGTTGAAGCGTTAATGAAAGAAGGCACGGGCCCTGATAACATGGCCGTTGGTTGGGCTAAACCAGGTCAAAGCACGTCTTCACCAAGTGAAGTGATTCCCGGCACTTATCTTTCTGTTAACAACAGTATGGACACACAAGCTCCAACAGTACCAACCAATCTTACAGCTGCAAATATTGTAACCACCTCATTCACCTTTTCGTGGGCACCTTCTACAGATAATGTTGGTGTAACAGGATATGATGTTTATAAGAATGGAGTCAAAATGAACAGCGCAACTCTTATTGGTACTTCTTATAGTGTTACAGCTCTCTTAGCAAACACTACCTATTCAATGACGGTGGTTGCCAAAGATGCAGTAGGAAATCAGTCAATGAGCAGCCCGATGAGTGTGTCAACTATACCAGCAACACTTGCTAATGAACCTTTCGCTGTTCGTACGGTCATTGCGAATCAAAGAATGCCGCATGACCTGGTTTACGGACCTGACAATAATATTTGGTACACAGAAAGATTTGCAGGAAGAGTAAGTTTTGTAAACCCGGTAACCAATGTTAAGACTGTTGTACTTACATTAGGTTCTAAAATGGTTCTGGTTGGCGGACAGGATGGGTTAATGGGACTTGCATTGCATCCGCAATTTTTATCCGGAAAACCTTACGCATATATTTCTTATACTTATCAATCGTTAAGCAGTACGGTTAGAAAAACAAGGATCGAAAGATATACTTATAATTTTTCAACCAGGGTCCTTGAAAGCCCCGTCACAGTATTGGAAAATATTCCCGGAAGTAATGATCATAATTCAGCTCGGATTGCGATCGGGCCAGATTTAAAATTGTATTACTCTGTAGGTGATATGGGCGCCGGCCAGTTCGATAATATTTCACGTACTAACAATGCCCAGAACCTTACTATTTATGAAGGAAAAATTTTGAGATTAAATACAGAGCCGGATCTGATAACAGGATCATGGATCCCGACAGATAATCCATTTACAAACGGGGGTCAACCAACCGCGGTATATACTTTAGGTCATCGTAACCCACAAGGTCTTGTGTGGGGTAATATAAATGGAACTGACATTTTGTATAGCAGTGAACATGGACCGTTCAGTGATGATGAGATAAATATTATTCAAGTTGGCCGAAACTATGGATGGCCACAGGTTGCAGGTTATTGCGATGGCAATTATAATGGGATGACAATAGGTGGATTTAATGTAGTGAATGAACAGAATAATTGCGCAACACTTAATGCAAAGGAACCTTTAAGATCTATTTTCCCTTCAGCTAATCCTCCGACGGGAGGCGATAATATGACATGGCCATCTATCGGGCCTTCTGGTACTGATTTTTATGGAAGTTTTGCAATTCCTGGTTGGCAAAATTCTTTATTGGTTGCTACTTTAAAAGGCGGGGTTATTGCACGATATAAATTGAGCAGTGATGGACAAAGTATAATTTCTGACACGATTAATTATTTCCGTGGAATGGGACGCTTCAGGGATATAGTCGTATCGCCGGATGGATTGAAATTGTATGTTGCTTGTGATTCCAGTGGTTCTACTTCTGGTCCGACCGGAAACGTGACTACAACTCCTGCAAACCCCGGAAGCATTTTGGAATTTACTTATCAACCGCCCGGCCCGACAAAAGCAATAAGTCAATTGCTTACTGAAAGTAAGGTGCAGGATGATTTGAAAGATAAAAACATTGATGTTTATCCAAATCCTGCTATCGATTACTTTGTTGTTTACAATTATAAACTTACCAACAGCCTGATATTATTATATGATGTCAGTGGTAAACTGATTAAAAATATGCAGAGTAAGAATCTTGCAACAAGGGTAGATGTAAGCAACCTTGCAAATGGAGTATATATATTAACGATCAAGGGAGCGGATAATAAAAGTATAAGAACCGAGAAAATCATTATTGCAAAATAATATCTGACAACTTTATTATCATGATCAAACCGGGAGTGCAATACTTCCGGTTTTGTTTTAGATAAGAAGCTTTAGTTTTGCGTAGTTATTAAAACCAATACTAATGAAAAAAGCTACCACCTGCCTGTTCTTTGGCTTATCAATTTTTCTTTTTTCAAATGCACAAAAGACAATAGTTGACTCTTCACAAACACTTGGTGAGGTTATTGTAAAAGCTTACGAGCAAAACAGGAAATTAATTGAAGTAGCTGCACCCGTCAGCTTTACAGGTCAATCTCAACTAAACCGTTTTGGCAATATAAGCATACTACCTGCCTTGAATATTATACCTGGTGTAAGAATGGAAGAACGTTCGCCTGGCAGTTACCGTCTTAATATTCGCGGCAGCTCATTACGTTCCCCTTTTGGCGTACGAGATGTGAAGATCTATCTCAACGAAATACCTCTTACTGATCCAAGCGGTAATACTTACCTCAATCAGTTAAGCTATTACAATTTTAATTCCATTGAAATAATTAAAGGCCCGGCAAGCAGTCTTTATGGCGCAGGCACAGGTGGCGCCATGCTTATACATACATTGCCGGTCATCTGGCACAGAGGTATTGCATTAGATTATACAATTGGCAGCTTTGGCAACAACAATATCAATATAAATGCAAAAGCGGGGAACGAAGATCATAGGAATAGTTTTAATTACTCTCATCAGAATTCAAATGGGTATCGTGTGCAAACTAAAATGCGCAAGGATGTGGTTACCTGGGAAAATTTATTGAAAGTCAGTGATAAACAAAGTTTGCATGCATACATGTTATATAGTGATTTTTATTATCAAACTCCCGGTGGTTTAACGTTGGCTCAATATAATGCAAACCCAAAACAAGCGAGACCGGGAGTCGGCAACCAGCCCGGAGCGGTACAAAACAAAGCAGCTATCTATCAAAAAACATTTATTGCGGGTTTTAGTAATGAATACCTGTTCAATGAACATTGGCAAAATACTACTTCTGTCTATGGTTCTTACACTGATTTTACTAACCCGGGCATAAGAGTATATGAATATAGAAAGGAACCTCATTTTGGTGGGCGAACTGTATTCACCTATAAAAAACAAATGGGCGAAACAAACTTTCAATTGAATACAGGAGCTGAAGCACAAAAAGGTTTTTTCAATACAAAAGATTTCGGCAATAAATCCGGCGTTGCCGATTCGTTACAATTAGATAATAATATCAACCTTTGGCAATATATGATCTTTGCACAGGCAGACATAAAATTTGGTAAAGGATGGATTGTTACAGCCGGTGTAAGTTTCAATAAATCATCAGTTCAATTCATCAATCTGTTATCGAGACCATCAACAACGCAACAAAGAACATTTGAGAATAAATTTCCTCCTCATGTTGCTATTCTTAAAAGGGTTACCAGAGATGTTTCTGTTTATGGTAGCATAGCCAGGGGATTTTCGCCTCCTACAGTTTCTGAAATGCTTCGTTCTGATGGATTGTTTGGTACTAACCTGCAGCCGCAGGATGGTGTGGATTATGAGATAGGAGCAAGAGGAAATCTTTTTGATGGCAAATTATATTTTGACATCAATGGCTTTTTGTTTCATTTAAAAAATACAATTGTTCAGCGAATAGATACGGCTGGTATATTTTATTATGTAAATGCAGGTTCAACAAAGCAAAATGGAATAGAATATTATCTTTCTTATGAATTGGCTGGTGATCCGGCTCATTTTATTACTTCGGCAAAAATCTGGTTAAGCCATGCATGGCACCAGTTTCATTATGAAAGTTTTAAGCAGGTTAATAAAGATTTTTCAGGAAAAAGATTACCGGGTGTACCACAGCATGCAATTGTAAGCGGTTTGGATGTTACCAGCAAGGCCGGTTTGTATTTAAATTTTACATTCAATTACTCTGATCCTATCTATTTAAATGATGCTAATACTGATCAAGCAACTTCTTTCAACCTGATAGGCGCAAGACTTGGTTACCGGAAGAATTTTCATCAAAAAATTAAGATGGAAATCTTTACCGGGGCAGATAATCTTACTGATACCCGTTATAGTTTAGGGAACGATATTAACGCGGCTGGCGGCCGCTATTATAATGCCGCACCAGGAAGAAATTATTATGGAGGAGTTTCTTTAAGCTTGTACTAAAATAATTCATGGATAAATTTTCTATAATGAAAATATGTTTGTAATCGATACATTTTGCGGCATAACATTTTTTTGCATGACATAAAAACCCCGGCAAATTTTACCGGGGTTTTTTAAAAAGTATGATTTCAAAAAAGTCTGTGATCAGTCTACAACTTTTGGATTTTTATTTCCTGGTCAATATCAGCACCTTTAACACTTAAATAATAAGTGCCTGCTGGTAATCTGGTCATACCAATTGTGAAGTTGTTCCCCGCGCCTTTTTTCACATTCTCTGAGCCTTTCAGAATTATTCTTCCGACATTATCTATCAACTTCCATTGTACTCTTCCTTCAGCCGGTGAAGCAATTGTTACCTTCACATCTTTGATGACGGGATTTGGAGAAATGCTTAGTTTACCTATAGTAAGAGGCAATGAAACAGAAATGATATTTGAGTATTTGAACGTGCCATCAATATCAACCATTTTCAACCTATAATATAATCTCTGAGATGACTGATTAACTGCATCATTATCCGTAAATAAATAATTAAATGAACCCGCTACGCCGTTACGACCATTGGCGGAAACATTTCCAATCCCGCTGAAATTATTGCCATCTGCACTTCTTTCAACAATAAAGTGAGAAGTGTTTATTTCATTCTCAGTTTTCCAATTCAACAGTACCGTATTATTATTTTGTAAACGTCCTGTAAACGTAAGCAGGTCTAAAGGCAATGTAAAATTGTTACTGCTGAAATAAAACGAAGAGAAGCTGGTTATATCTCCCTGCAACATATAGCCATTGGCACCATGTGCTTCAGCATAGGTTGGTATTATTGCTGTGGTGGCATTCGTGATCGTGCTGCTGCAAGGGTCATTGTTTTTTAAAATTTGCAAATTGCCAATAGTGAAAACGCCACTACCTGCATCGGCAATCAATGCATCTAATTCAGCCTTTGAAAGATAAAGACGAATCTTTACTGTGGATGATGGTTGTGTTTGCGGTGTAATGGTCATATTTCTATCAAGGTAGTGAGTTGTATTTGCTACCCGAATAGCTCCGGAGTTTTTATAAAAAGAGGAAGTAACAGTGCCGAGGTTATTTCCATTAGCATAAATTTCAGCCATGATATTTCCATCCGGACCGGTAATAGGAACCCAAAGATTGTTGTTAGTGTTATCAATTGTTACCGTCGTTCCTGTGTTGCAAGAATTGACTGAACCATCTGTCACATCAATAGAAGTTGGGATAGTGCTCTTGCCCGCATTATCATAATATCCGAGGAAAGTATATTTCTGAACACAACCTGCGCAGGCGGGTACTACAGGGTTTGCAGATCCGGGACCTGATGTGGTTGACGAATTGTCCATGATCACAAAAATGTCTTTACCATTAGGAGAAAAAGCAATATCCCTGAAACGATTTTGGCTATTGAAATAACTAATGGTATCACTTACCGTGTTAGTCGGTGCAGTTGCAATACCGTTTGGATGTAGTCTTAGTCTCAAAAGTCTTCCCCATTTTAATGAAGAAGCCACTAAAGAATTTTTCCAGCCAGGAATTAATGTATTTGCATAAAGATCTAAACCTGACCAGGCTTCTGTTGGCCATCCCGGTGCAGGTAATGCATTGCCCGGATTTGTTTGCCAGATATTAGTTACAGTAGCTTGTGAAGCCGCATAGGCAGAGAAAAGAGGATCTTTATAGAGTCCATTTCCATTTCCATCAATAGTTGCCCTGTTCGTAGCTTCATTGCCAATCGGCGGACAACTTGAAACTCCGTTGTTATCAGGCCATGGGGCACCAGCAGATATGCTTGTATTTGTACCCTGAACAGAATTACCATTGTAATTGCCATCTACAAAGCCTTCTATTAATGGGTGGCCATAGTTTGTATGTGGTTGAAAAATGTTTATCTCATCATCACTATATGGTCCGTGAGATGCTCCATATAGAATGTTTAAAGTAGGATCATATGCAAAGCCCTGATTATTTCTAATACCAATGCTCCACACAGCACTTGTCGCAGAGTATGGATTGTCATTAGGTATCCATGCATCCGCACCAGCGTCTCCATCAGTAACCAGATTAAATCTTAATACTTTTCCTTCGTATGAAGCAGGGTTCTGTGCATTATTCGGGCGGGTACGGTTACTGAATTGACCTGCACCCATATCTCCTGATGCATAAAACAAGTATTGAGGGCCACCGACTGTAACCGGTGCTATGATTATTCTTTGTGAGTTATGATCATTGCTGCCGGGCAAATTATCGCATACTATTACAGGTGATTCTAACCTGTTAGTACCTGAGTTGTATGTAAACCTTACTAATTTATTTCTAAAAAATAATCCTGTTGGCGAAGTGCCTCCCAAGTTTCTATGAACATAAGATATATACACATAATCATTGTTACCGGTTCCATCAAGAAAGTTTGGATGAATAGCTAAACCTGCCAAACCACCCTGGGGCCAATTGCTATTAAACTGAACGTCTAAAGAATCGTAAGGAGCAGGTAGCCATGTACTCCCCATTGATATATCAAGCACAGTTGTTTTTGATCCTGTGTTTGGATCCATCCGGTAAACTTTGTAGCCCCTCGATTCTGTGATCCATAAATAATTATCAGGACCATAAGTAACTTCCCATGGATATTGTAAAATTCCGGAGCCGGAAAGAACAGTTTGTTTGTAAACTTCATTCATACGACCTCCGACGACAATTACCGGTGGTGTTGGATTTGTAACACATATATTAAATCCGCCATTACTGGCAGGGCTGCTTCCAATATTTGAAACTCTTATATAATAAGTGGCTGAAATGCTTAACGCGGTTGAGGTTAATGTAATAGTACCACAAGCAACAGAAGTTAATGCTCCGCATGTGCCGCTATAAAGTTGTATCTCAGGGTTAGTGTAACTGGTTCCCTGTCCACTGACGGTAACTGTAGATGTAGTATTTGCAGCAACAAATTTATACCACACATCATAATGTGTTCCCCCTGACTCACAGCCGGCAGGAAGGCCAGTAGTAGCTGTGGCACTTACAATAGTTCCAGCTGTATTCGAACAACTAGTTGCTGAAGTTAACGTTGCTGCGCTGCTGCAATTATCGTTTGCAGGTGGAGGAGGCGGATTTACAAGACATATATCAAATTTAGGAGTTTGGCCATTCCCCGAGGGATCAGTTCCAACATTGGAAACTCTTATATAATACGTTACTCCTATGGTTAATGTTGTTGCAGTTGCAGTAGTGGCTCCGCAAGCCTGGGAAATGAAATTTGCCGGAGCTGTTCCAGAAAATATTTGCACCTCTGGATTTGTAACATTACTACCAAAATTTCCAATTGTCACCGTTTCCGTTGAGCTGGCGGCAACAAAAGAAAACCAGACATCGTAATGAGTACCCACTGAGCAACCGGCAGGTATACCCGCACTGGCTGTTGCATTATTTAACGTATAGGCAGGATTGCCGGACGTAGGAATAGTGCATGATGTAGATGAACTTACTAATGGCGCACTTGTGTATTCATTTGTCTGGCTTAAACCCGACAAAGAAGAAAAAATAAGTAAAATAAAAATAAATGGAATAAATAAAACTTTGGTGGTGCCGGTTCGGGCAGTAGCTTGTAACATGGTTTTTCTTGGATTTTAAAGTTGCTAAACTATTTATTAATTCTAAACTTGTCTAAGCATTACTACTCAATTTTGATTGGGAAAAACCCTTATATATTTTGAGTATTAACGCTCTTGCTATTGATAAAGGGTTAAGCTTATTTTGTCTGCAATCCATTATTCTGAAAAACCAAAGCACCTTTAGACGAAATGAAACGTTTCCGATATCCTCATGCCACCGCCATCTTTTTATTATTGGGCCTGCTACTCTCATTTAATTCATTTGCTCAGCCCGCCAATGATGAATGTTCAGCTGCAATCACATTAACATCTTCTACATCCTGTGTGAATACTGCAGGAACAAATGTAAATGCAACCTATAATCCCTCAACTTTTCCGGGAGTAACTATAGGGTGCGGCGCTTCTAATAAGTCTGATGTTTGGTATAGATTTGTGGCGCAGACAACTACACAAACAATCACTGTTTCATCTGCTCCATCACAGGTACGTGTGCAACTTCTTTCGGGAACATGCGGTTCATTTACATCACTTGCTTGCGGCAACGCTAGCATTACCTATACAGCTCTTACAATCGGCAGCACTTATTATATCCGGGTTTATACACAGAACAGCAATACAGGAACATTCAATATTTGTGTTACTTATTCGCCGCCGGCTAATGATGATTGCGCTGCGGCTGTAAGTTTAAGCTCGAATACTTCCTGCGTTAATACAGCAGGAACATTAAACTTAGCTACTGCTAACGGGGCGACAGCACTGGGTTGTTTTGGACCAGGAACTTATTATGATGTTTGGTATACTTTTATAGCAGCCAATACAACAGAAACAATTACAATAAGTAGTTTAGGTGCTAACATTACTAATCCACAGGTGCAATTATATGGTGGTACATGTGCGGCCTTAACTAATCTGACCGCATGTGGCACTACTTCCATTACCAAATCAGGGCTAACTGTTGGCACTACCTATTATGTTCGTGTAGCAAATCTTAATGCAAATCCTTCCGGCGCAGGTGCCGTTGCTAATTTTAATATATGCGTGACGCATACTCCGCCGGCCAATGATGATTGTTCTGGGGCTATCTCTTTAACCTCTGGTACAACTTGTGTTAATACCGCAGGAACATTAGTTGGTGCATCTTATACTACGATATCGTCAGTCGGTTGTGGTGTTACAAACCGTAATGATGTATGGTATAGTTTTGTGGCTGTATCATCCGATCCAACTATAACACTGTCTTCTGCTCCAGCTAATTCGCGAATTCAACTTTTTTCAGGAACATGTGGTTCTTTAACTTCTGTTGCCTGCGGAACTTCTTCGTTGGCTGCAACCGGTCTTACTGTTGGCACCACTTATTACGTAAGAATTTATACTGACCCAAATACAATTAGTGCTTCGAATACATTTAATATTTGCGTTACACATGCACCGCCTGCTAATGACGACTGTGCAGGTGCCATAGCTTTAACATCACTTACGTCTTGCGTCAATACAGCAGGCTCATTAAACTTAGCGACTGCTAATGGCGCAACAGCTCTTGGATGTTTTGCTGCGGGTACTTATTATGACGTTTGGTATTCCTTTGTTGCAATGGCAACATCTGAAACAGTTACAATAAGTGGGTTGGGTGCAAATATTACTAATCCCAAAATTCAAATATATAGCAGCGCCTGCGCAGCAATAGGGTCCCCTGTTTGTGGAAATACAACAATTACTCAAACAGGATTAACTATTGGCACAACGTATAAAATTCGTGTGGCCAACTTAGGGTCAAACCCATCGGGAACGGGAACTGCTGCAAGTTTTAATATATGCGTTACACATGTGGGAGTAGCAAATGATGTATGTCAGGGAGCTATTTTGATAACTAGCGGTCCAAATTGTGCAAGTGTGACTGTTGCAGGAACATTAAATAATGCAACCCCTGATGGAATTGCCACCTGTGCTAGCATTAATTCGGGTTCTGCTGATGTATGGTATAGTTTTGTTGCACAATCTCCGATTCCAACTATTACAGTAACGGGATCCTTTCCAGCGGGAGGAAAAGAAGGGATTCAGGTATTCTCTACCTGTGGAGGTTCTTCTTTATTTTGCGGTGGCCCAGGAGCTTTGGTTACTTCTGGTTTAACAATAGGCAATACTTATCTTGTAAGAGTTGGTTCAAATAAAAACACTGGGACTCCAAGTAGTGGCTACGATTTCACCATTTGTATCACCGACCCAGTTGTCAGTTCTCCTCCTTCTAATGATGCTTGCTCGGGAGCAATAACTTTAACTGCAGGATCTTGCCCAGGCACAGCAGGAACATTGGCAGGAGCAACTGTTTCAAGCCCATCTGTCAGCAGCCCATGTTCCGGTTCTCCAGGAGCTGATGTATGGTACTCTTTTATCGCAACATCTGCTTTTCCAACTATTACACTAAGTAATATTGGGGCTAGCATAAGTTCAACATATATCCAATTATATTCAGGTAGCTGTGGTTCGCTAACTTCGATTGCTTGTGCCAACGGTACCAGCCTTATTCCAGGTGGAGGTATCGGATTAACTATAGGAGCGACTTATTATGTTCGGGTTTATTCTCCGGATACTTATACCGGCGGGACCGGCTGGGGCTTTAATATTTGTATCACTAACCCCAGTACCTCATCAACCGCAAATATAAACTATAGTAAAAGTTATATTAATGTCACTAAACTTGCAACAGGAGGCGGAGTAGAGCCAGGAGATATCTTAGAGATCAGAGCCACTTTTGTCGTGTTGGGCGGTACGGTTGATAGTGTGGCTTTTTATGATACCCTTCAAAATAATAGCGGGTTCACCTTGCTATCCAGTACGATTGCAACCCAAACAAATGAAGGGAAAATTTATAATGCATTCACTGATGCATCCGGTGATGATGCAGGTTGGTATGGTGTCAACGGTTCTGATACTACTATCCAAATTAACATAGGATCTGGCTCTTCAAGCACTAAAAGAGGGGCTATTGCCTTTTTAGACAGACCAAGAGTTTATAATTCTGCCACTATTATTATGGCCACTTATCGAGTCCAGGTTTATGCGACCTATGATCAAAAAATAAACTGGGGAGGTGGGGCTTTTACATATAAGGATGGATCCAATGGAATGAAACTTCTTTCATTCAAGAATGATAGCCTTGTTGTTTATGTAAGCCCTGGGTTATGTTCGAGTTCTCTTTCTGCAAATAACCAGGTAGGTATAGAAACAAATGGTACTTTCGGCGCTCCTTCAACTGGTACGCCGCTTGCACGGAACCGTGGAACTTCAGCGGCAGTCCTTAGTTATATTTATAGAATTTTTGGCACAGGTATAGGTCCAAACGACTACTATTATGGAGTTGCAAATAATACCAGTGGTGAGTATAGTACTTTAAATACCTGGGCAAAACCTGATAACAGTGCCCCCACACATCGCATATTTAATCTTTGGGATATTATTGGTGATCATACCGGTGCTGCTAATACAGCAAAAGGAAACCCTCCATGCGATACAACTAAAGCTGTGAGCCCTACTAATCCTTGTGGTTATATGTTGGTTGTAAATGCAGCTTATAAAACAGATACTGCATTCAGATCTAACATCACCAGTCTTTGCCCGAATACTTATTATGAGTTATCGGCTTGGGTAAGAAATATTTGTTATAGATGTGGCTGCGATTCTGCGGGACGTGGCTCGGGTACTGCAGGATATATACCATTTGCTACAAATGATTCATCTGGCGTACCACCCAACCTTGCTTTTCAAATTAATGGACAGGATTATTATCAAACAGGAAATATTTATTATACAGGAACAGGACCGGGTATCACACAACAGGCATCTGATTCAATGAATACCTGGGTAAAAAGGGGATTTGTTTATAAAACAGGACCTACTCAAACCAGTTTTGAATTTTTGATAAGAAACAATGCACCCGGTGGAGGCGGTAATGATTGGGCTATTGATGATATTGTTGTTGCTACCTGTAGTCCGAATGTTAACGTAACCCCGGGACCTAACCCCTTTGTATGTGACAGCAATACTATAGACATGGGTGCCATTATTTCGTCTTATTTTGATACCTATACTTATTACACCTGGGAAAAAAGTATTGACAATGGAGTTACCTGGGCATCTACCGGAGTCAGCGGTGGACCCGGAACACCAACTTTTAGCGGAGGCTCCTGGAACTATTCAGTAGCATATCCAACATTTATCGCTTATGGAGCGGATAGTGGATCAATGTATCGGGTAATGGCTGCCAGCACCGTGGGTAATCTCTCAAATTCTTCCTGTCGTTTTTCCGGAGGGGCTACGATTGCATTACAAGTTGATCCATGTAATTTCATACTTGATTTAGATATTCTTTCATTCAAAGGAAAAAATGATAATAGTAT
>Ga0105249_10001306_pt1 | contig 21852 bp, 19 predicted proteins | sample KBSS44metaG_FD_81522 | JGI IMG/M metagenome (GOLD analysis project Ga0105249, IMG submission 81522) | Switchgrass rhizosphere microbial communities from Kellogg Biological Station, Michigan, USA - KBS S4-4 metaG | ecosystem: Host-associated > Plants > Roots > Rhizosphere > Soil | place...
AGAAAGGAAAATTATTTTGAAGGAACAAAATCCAATACTACTCTTTATTATCTTGAATCACCGAACAGCTGGAATTTTGCTTTGCAGGATATAAAAGCAATTGCAGCTTTTGCAAAGACAAAGCACATCACAACAATGCTGGATAACAGTTATTGCACACCCCTGCACCAGCAACCTCTTTCGATGGGAGTTGACCTGGCAATGCAAACAGCAACAAAATACATCAGCGGGCATAGTGATACATTAGGAGGTGTGCTATCTGGCTCGTCTGTCCTGATAAAAAAAATATTTGACAGCGAATATCTGAATATCGGCAGCGGCATTCAACCGTTCAATGCATGGTTGCTGCTTCGTGGTTTAAGAACGTTGCCGGGCAGGTTAAAGCAGATCACGCAATCAACTTACCAGGTACTTAATTACATCAAAGATCATCCTAAAATTGAATTGGTCCTGTTCCCGTTTGATGAAACATTTCCGCAGTATGATTTAGCTAAACAACAAATGACAGGGGCTTCTGGCCTTTTCACGTTTGTTTTAAAAACAAAAAAACTGAACGAGATAGAAAGATTTTGCAATAGTCTTCAGCATATCCGGATCGCAGTAAGCTGGGGCGGGCATGAAAGCCTGGTGATTCCGAAATGCTGCGGATTGAAACTTTCAGAATTTGACCCCGGGAATATTGAACATCGTTATATCCGCATCTATGTGGGTTTGGAAGAGGCTGATTATCTTATTAAAGATCTGGAGCAGGCGCTGGCAAAAATCAGTTAAAAAGATGATCCCTTTTGTCAAAATTCATCGGGTATAGAAACCATTTCTCTTAAATTTGCGCCATGTTTAAAAGTATTATTCCATTGCTGTTTGCCCTGCTGTTTGTTTCATTTGTTTCAGCCCAGGAAAAATGGGATCTGCTTAAATGTGTTAATTATGCATTACAGAATAATATCAGTATAAAACAACAGGATATACAGGCACAAATTGCAAACCTTACTTATAAGCAAACAGATCTTTCAAAATATCCAAATCTGAATTTCAACTCCAATCTTGGATTAAATACAGGACGTTCGATTGACAGAACTACCAATCAATTCACCACTGAATCGGTGATCAATAACTATTTCAATCTGCAAAGCAATGTCGACGTCTTTAATTGGTTTAGCAAAAGAAATACAATTGTAGCCAATAAATATGAAGCGCTTGCAGCCAATGCAGGAGTTGATAAACTAAAAGATGATATTGCATTGAATATTGCAGCCGCCTATCTCCAGGCTCTTCTTGCAAAAGAACAGGTGAGTGCGTCTGGGATATTGATAAGTCAAACAATTGCTCAACTGGAAACTACAAGAAAATTAGTAGATGCCGGCAGTCTTCCCGAATTGAATCAATTGCAATTGGAATCACAGTTAGCTACGGATAGTCTTACACTGATCTCTGCAATAGGAACTGAAACGCAATCCTTATTACTATTAAAATCATTATTGAACCTGGATGCAGGAGCAGCATTTGATATTGTTACACCACCCATCGATAAAGTGCCTGTTGATCCAATTGCTGATCTGCAGCCGGAAGCTGTCTATGAGCTTGCAATTAAAAACCGGCCACAACAAAAGTTGAATAATTTTCGCCTGCTTGCAGCCCAGAAATTTGCGGAAGCCGCCAAAGGCGCTTTATATCCTACCATTTCAGCAGGAGCCAGTTTTGGTACAAACTATTCAAACCTGAAAAATAACCAGAGAATAATAAGCTCAACACCCAAGAATGATACGCTTGGTTTTGTAGCAGGTTCTAATACGCCTGTTTATTTCCCGGGATTTGATACGAGATATAATTTCTATGCCAGCCCGTATGGTACACAGCTATCAAATAACTTCAATAATGGAGTGGGTATAAGCATAGCGGTGCCGATTTTCAATGGCAATTCAGCAAAGATCAACTGGCAGAAACAGAAATTGAATGTAAAGAATATGACCCTTCAGCAGGAGTTGGATAATCAAACGTTGAAACAAGACATTTATAAAGCATACACAGATGCGATGACTGCCTTACAAAAATTTAATGCCAGTATAAAAGCCGTTGAAGCAGCGGATAAAGCCTATGATTTTTCTCAAAAAAGATATAATGCAGAATTACTTAATACGATTGATCTCATTATCAGTCAGAATAATTTATTCAGGGCAAGAATTGAAAAGCTTTCGGCTCAGTATGATTATGTATTCAAAATGAAAGTGCTTGAGTTTTATAAAGGACAAGGATTGAAACTTTAAATGTCAATTACTAATAAAAACTTTATGAATAAGACTTTGAAATGGATATTGATCGGTGTGGGCGGGTTAGTTGCTATTTTATTTATCGCCAAAGCATGGGGTAATAAAGATACCGGTGGTACGAAAGTTTCAACAGAAAAAGTACAGAAACGAACAATTATTGAAACAGTAAACGCCAGCGGAAAAATTTATCCGGAGCTGGAAGTAAAGATCAGCCCTGATATAAGCGGAGAAGTTGTTGATTTAAATGTGGAGGAAGGCGATAGTGTAAAACGCGGTCAAGTGCTGGCTCGTATCTATGCGGATATCTATGCCTTGCAAAGAGATGAAGCGGCATCACGTGTAAGTCAAAGCCAGGCTACAGTCGGCAACAGCACGGCTGCGTTAGATGCATTGAAAGCTACAATGGACCAGGCACAGCAAGCTTATGATCGGAACAAGAAATTATTCGATGATAAAATAATTTCAAAATCGGAGTTTGAATCTTATGAAACGAATTTGCGTTTAGCAAAAGCCAACTACAATGCAGCGCAACAAAACATCAGGGCATTACAGGCCGGTGTGCAGACCGCTCAGACGGGATTAAGCTCTGCCAATAAGAATTTGGGAAGGACAACATTAGTAGCTCCTATGAATGGCGTAATTTCTTCTTTGAGCGTTAAAAAAGGCGAACGTGTAGCCGGGAACAGTTTTAATATCGGCACTGAAATGATGCGGGTCGCCGATATGGCGGTACTTGAATTGCGTGTAGATGTTGGCGAAAATGATATCGTAAAAGTGAGTATCGGTGATAGCGCGGATATAGAAGTGGATGCATATAATAACCGCAAGTTTAAAGGAATTGTTACACAAATAGCAAGCAGTACAAAAAACGGGTCGCTTACTTCACAAGTAAGTAATGATGTAACAAACTATGAAGTTCGTATACGTCTCAACCCTGATTCATATAAGGACCTGGTTGACCCGGTTCATCCAAAAAAATTCCCTTTCCGTCCCGGCATGAACGCAAGTGCTGATATTAAGACGAAGAGAATAGATAATGTATTATCCGTTCCGATTACAGCCGTGAATGCCCGGGTAAAGGGAAGTGATAAAACGGCAGAAGATAAAAAGAAGGAGGATGATAAAAGAAAAGGTGATAATGCATCAGGCGACCAGGCAGAAACAACCGATACGGATGAGCTGGAAGAGATCGCATTTGTATTACAACCAGATGCCAAAGTAAAAAAAGTAGTGGTAAAATCAGGTATCCAGGATATCAATTACATCGAGATCATCAACGGATTAAAAGAAGGAGACGAAGTAGTAACAGGTCCTTACAATGCTATCAGCAAAACATTAAAAGATGGTACGAAAGTAAAAGTAGTACCAAAGGATAAACTGTTTGAATAGAACCACGATTTATAAGATTTCACAAAAATTGAAATGAAATAAAGGATGCATTATGATTGCATCCTTTATTGTTTCTTTGACCTAAACAATAATGTTATTGTTATCTTTATTTCCACAAAATGTAGTTTAATCAGGTAAATCAAGGTTCTATGTTCGGTATCATCGGCAGCGGTAGTTGGGCAACAGCACTTGCAAAAATTCTTACGGATAAGAAAATGCCGGTGAACTGGTGGATACGCAATGCCGGGAACATTGATTTCATCCAACAGCGTAAACATAATCCTCATTATCTCAGCTCAGTTTTATTTGACACTTCATTGTTGAATATGAGCGCCGACGTTTCTGAAGTTGTAAAAAAATCCGACACATTGATTGTCGCTGTTCCATCTGCATTTGTTGCACAGGTTTTGGGAAATCTTTCAGTTGATGGGTTAAAAGATAAAAAAATTGTTTCAGCCATCAAGGGGTTATTACCTGAAAAAAATGTTTTATTGAATTATTACCTGGAGCAGCAATTTGGTGTGCCGATTGAAAACTATTTTGCAGTGTTAGGTCCCTGCCATGCAGAAGAAGTAGCCGCTGAAAAATTATCTTATCTCACCATTTCTGGAACTGATATAACAACAGCTTCCCGTATTGCTTCGGCATTAAGCAATGACTATATCAATACGATCATTAACGAGGATATATTGGGTGTGCAATATGCGGCCGTATTAAAAAATATTTATGCATTAGGCGCTGGTATTGCACATGGCCTGGATTATGGTGATAATTTTCTCAGTGTATATATTGCTAATGCTGCGGATGAGATGGCAGGCTTTTTAAAAGCATTTGGTGCCGAACATATTGTTGTTGGTGAGCACGAAGCTGAAGACCCCGTCACACATCGTAAATCCCCCAACTATGCTGCCTCTGTTTATTTAGGTGACCTGCTGGTAACCTGTTATTCACTTTACAGCCGTAACCGTACGTTTGGGAATATGATCGGCAAAGGCTATTCAGTCAAAGCAGCGCAGTTGGAAATGAATATGGTGGCTGAGGGGTATCATGCGGCAAAGTGTATTTACGAGATTAACAGGTCTGTCAACGCACCCATTCCTATTGCTGAAACGGTGTTTAAAATACTCTGGGAAAATGTTAAACCTTTGGAGGGCTTTAAACGGGTAGAAGATGTATTGGTCTGAATGTTGCAAGTATTGAAGAACAGATCGGAATTATTTTAGATTATTAAAACATTCCCTATGAACTCAATTTTCCATGGATTCGGACCCGCAGCCACATTTATAATAGTATTTACTTTGGTTCTCCACCAGCTTTATTCTTATTTAAAGCAACGGCAACCCAGGAAATTCTAAAATCGCTTATTTATAAAAATAACGCTGCGGCAATTCCATCTGCAAATAGTTTTCCTTCTTTGGTCAATTTCAAAAAACCATTTTCATCAACCAACTTGCCTGCACCTATGAATTTCTGTGCCCGGCTCCTGACTATCGACTCCTGACTATTGACTTTCTTCAAATCCAATCCCTCGATTGTCCGCAATGAAGTCATAATATATTCATTTGTCTTTTGTATGCCGGTAAGGATTTCTTTTTCTGCGGGAATGAGTTCTTTATTAATGGAATCAATATAAGTTTGATTATTTGCAATATTCCATTGCCGGGTTGAACCATCAAATGAATGAGCAGAAGGGCCAATACCTAAATATTTCTTCCCCGACCAATAAGATGAATTGTGCCTGCTGCGCATTCCTGGCTTCCCGAAATTTGAAATTTCATAATGTTCATAACCGGCTTTATCTAACCAATCCATTAATAATAAAAATTGATGAGCCTGTTTTTCGGCATCGACATTTTCTTTTTTGTTTTCTCGAACGAGTTTATCCAGGGGTGTTTTTGGTTCAACAGTCAATGCATAACAAGAGATATGCGGAATGTTCAGGTCAATAACTTTGTCCACATTCTGTTTCCATTTTTCATCAGTTAAAAGCGGATGGCCATAGATAAGATCGATTGTTATATTGCTAAATTGTTTGATTGCTGATTGCAGGCTGCCAATTGCCTGGCTGGCATTATGTGCCCGGTTCATCCATTTCAGATCTTCATCAAAAAAAGATTGAATACCTATACTTAAACGGTTAATGCCAATAGCCTTCCAGCCCGATAGTTTGTCAACAGTTATATCATCAGGATTTGTCTCAATAGTTATCTCCGCATCTTCCTTAATAACAAATGAGCTCTTGCATGTATCAATTAACAATTGACAATCTTCAATTGACAATAAGCTGGGAGTGCCGCCACCCAGGTAAATTGTTTCTACAGGTTCACTTTGCAAATAATCTTTCCGCAATTCAATTTCTTTCAATAAAGCAGACACTAATTCGTTTTTATACCGCAGCGAAGTAGCAAAATGAAAATTGCAGTAATTACAAGCCTGCCTGCAAAAAGGTATATGTATGTAAATGCCTGCCATTGATTCAGAATGTAAAATATTTTAACGGCGGATAAACCTGCCAAAGCTGTTTTAAATTATCTATTTTTATTGTGGATTTGCCCCTCGAATGACAAAATTAAGACTACTGATATCCTTTTTGATCTTCCTTTTCGGCCCATTTAGTTTGCTGGCCCAGCAAAACTATCACCTCAGGATCGAGTGCGGAGATAAGAACTGTGATTCATTAGTTAAGGTTTTGCAATTTGAACAAAATTTTACGGGTTATCCCGCCTGCAGGGATTATATCGATAAAATAATTCCATCCATACAAAGCAAAGGGTATATAACAGCATCAATCGACAGTCTTCAATTTGATTCAACAGGTGCAGCAATAAAATTATTTGCGGGAGAGCTGTATCAATGGAGATCATTAGATACCCGTAAGACGGATCCTTTCGTTTTAGAGGCGATCGGATGGAGTGAAAATAAATTTTCCGGAAACATTACTGATATTGACGTTATTGGTCAGTCACAGGAAAAAATTTTAACGTATTATGAAAATCATGGCTATCCCTTCGCAAAAGTTTATTTCGATAGTATCCGGATCGAAGAAGGGAGCATAACAGCACAACTAAAAACGGAAAAGGGAGGCTTATATAGGATTGACAGCATTCGCATATTTGGTACCGAAAAAATTTCCAATCCATTCATGCAACGGTATCTGGATATACCGAATGGAGCTATTTACAACAGGCAAAAATTAAAAGATATATCAACAAAGATCCGTCAACTGGATTATATCGAAGAAGAACAGCCGTTTGATGTTACCTACCTGGCGACGGGAGCCGTAGTAAATCTTTATTTAAAGAACAGGAAACGAAATCGTGTCAATGTGCTGATCGGCGTGTTATCGAACAATACTCAATTGAGTTCACAAAAAACATTGATCACGGGTGAAGCAGATATTAACCTGAAAAATGCATTAGGCGCCGGTGAAACGATCGGGTTGGTCTGGCAAACGATACAGCCCAAATCACCACGATTGAATCTTCTTTATCGCCATCCTTATATTTTTAATTCTTCAGCAGGATTGGATTTTGTTTTTGATATGCTGAAGAAAGATTCGTCCTTTTTAAATATCAACGCCCAGGTTGGAGCAAGGTATAATTTATCAACTACGCAAGCGGGAAAAATTTTCCTGCAGTTATTTCAAACCATATTAAGTGAAGGAGGTATTAATAAAAGTTCATTATTACAAACAAGAAAACTGCCGGATATTGGTGATGTGAGTTATAAAAATCTTGGCCTGCAATATGAGGTGATCAAAACAAATTATCGCATTAATCCAAGAAAAGGAATTGAGTTGACTGCAACTGCATCGGCCGGCACCAAAAAATTAAAAAAGAATACCAATGTTACGGAGTTCAAAGATCCATCCGATCCATCATTTGATTTCGCAACTTTATACGATACGGTAAAGTTGAAAACATATCAATTCCGGGTACAATCATTGATTGCAAAATATTTACCTGTTGGCAAGCAAAGCACGATCAAGACTGCAATTAATACCGGGATTTTTCAAAGCGGAAATATTTTTCGAAATGAATTATTCCAATTGGGTGGGTATAAAACCTTGAGAGGCTTTGATGAGGAGAGCCAATATCTCACGCAATATGCATTTGCAACATTAGAATATCGTTTATTTGTCTCACAGAATTCTTACTTCAACGTATTTGCTGATGGTGGCTGGGGTAAGAATAAAACCAACACAACAAATATTAACTACAGCTATATTGGAACAGGATTGGGATTAGCCATAGATGCAAAAGCGGGCATTTTTAATTTAGCAGCGGCAATCGGTAAACGGAATGATGATCCCGGGTTTAATTTGCGCAGAGTAAAAATTCATATTGGATTTGTGAGTTATTTCTAAGTCTTAAATCAGGGTACTACAAAGTAGTATTGTATAGTACATTGCTATACTTTTTAAATTTTATGTACAAACCATTACTTACTTTCCTTATCGGTTTATTTATGCTCGGTAATACTCATGCTGCAACTATTCAGGATACGGTTGTAAAACTTAAACCAAGATCGCAGGAATGGTTTCAGGCCAAATATGGAAAAGATGATACTTCAAAAGCGATAATAGATTACTTCTTTTTAAAGAGAAAAAAAACACTTACTCCCTTACTTGTATCTTCTGGTTTATCTTTAGCTTTTGCAATAGCATCGTTAGTAGATCCCCTGGGGGATCGAAGTGCAGGTGAATCTGATAGTGGACCCCGATGGAGTTTGGGTATCTTTTTTAGTGTGCCTGTTACCGTATTCTATTTATTTGAGTATATAAAGTATTCAAGAAAGCAGCTGATCAGAGCCCTGCAACAATACCAATCAGGAAAAGGCGTACCCAATTGGCTTCAAAGAATTCCTTCATGGAAAAAATTTTTAAACAACTATATTTAGAAAGTGAATATAATCCTGCCAGGGTTCTTGTGCGGATGCCCCGATAAAATAAGTCTTAAAAAAAATTCTGGCAAGGTTTTTACTCCGATATTACTTTGATAATTCAAATTATTTCCTCCAACTTTGCTGCCATTAAATCCAATAATTATAAATGGGACTTTTTAACTGGTTTACACAAGAAATAGCCATCGATCTGGGTACGGCTAATACCCTGATCATACATAACGACGAAGTAGTAGTGAATGAGCCAAGCATTGTAGCTCTTGACCGTAACAACCCCAAAAACGTACTGGCGGTTGGCAAAAGAGCATTGATGATGCATGAAAAAACCCACGAAAGCATCCGTACTGTTCGCCCGCTAAAAGACGGTGTGATCGCTGATTTCAATGCCGCGGAGCTAATGATCCGTGAGCTTATCAAACTTGTCTATCCAAAGAAGCCTTTATTTCCCCCAAGCTGGCGGATGATGATCTGTATTCCATCTTCTATCACAGAGGTTGAGAAAAGAGCAGTTCGTGACAGTGCCGAGCAAGCCGGCGCCAAAGAGGTTTACCTGATCCATGAACCAATGGCTGCTGCCCTGGGTATTGGTATTGACGTGGAAGAGCCGGTTGGCAATATGATCATAGATATTGGAGGTGGTACAACCGGGATCACTGTGATTGCATTGGCTGGTATTGTTTGCGATCAAAGTATCAGGATCGCCGGTGATGAGTTTACTGCCGATATCATGGAAGCATTACGTCGTTATCATAGTTTATTGATCGGTGAACGTACTGCTGAACAGATAAAAATACAGATCGGGGCCGCGATGAAAGACCTGGAAACTGCCCCTGATGATATACCTGTCAATGGCCGTGACCTTGTAACCGGTATTCCCAAGCAGATCATGGTGAGCTACCAGGAGATAGCCGAGGCATTGGATAAAAGTATTTTTAAAATTGAAGAAGCTATTCTTAAAGCTTTGGAACAAACTCCGCCGGAACTGGCTGCAGATATTTACCGTCGGGGCTTATACCTTACCGGTGGTGGCGCTTTGTTAAGAGGCCTTGACAAAAGATTAAGCCAAAAAATTAAATTACCAGTTCATATTGCCGACGATCCGTTAAAAAGTGTGGTTCGTGGTACAGGGATTGCTTTGAAGAACTACGACAGATATCCTTTTGTGATGAGATAGACTCCGAAGAACGATGTATGAAGTATGATTTACAATCTTAGTATTTGATGCTTCTTATATCTTACATCATACTTCTTACTTCCGACCTCATAAGTTATGCGTAACGTCTTCCTTTTCATCGGCCGCTATTTTACTTTTATCAGCTTTGTTGTGCTGCAGGCATTGGCATTGTTAATGATCAGCCGGTATAATAAATTTCACCGGGCAATATTGGGTGGTAAGGCAAATGAGGTCACGGGTTTTTTTAATAAACGGGTTGATAAGCTCAATGATTTTATCAGCCAGGGAGAGGAGAATAAACGGCTTCATCGATTAAATGATTCATTGCTGAACCAGTTGAAGGAAGACTTTGTCAGGGTGGACAGCAGTGCAAAGCTGGTCACCGATTCTGTTCAGTATGATACATCGGCTCCTGTCCGGAAATATGTCTATCGCAGCGCCAAGGTCATTTATAATTCTACCCGCTTTGATAAGAACATTATCCAGATCGACCGGGGCGCTAACCAGGGCATCAAAGATAACATGATCGTATTTGGCGCGGATGGAAGCCTTGTAGGAAGGGTAGTGAATGTGAGCTCTAATTTCAGCGCTGTAATGAGTTTGTTACATACCGATATACGTGTAAGCGGATCGTTAAAGAAAACCGGCGATTTTGGAACAGTAACCTGGGATGGAAAGGATGCCCGTTATGTTACATTAACAGGCATACCAAAAGGTGTGGAAGTAAATAAAGGGGATACGATCCTCACCAGTATTTATACCTATGATGTACCACCGGGAAGGATGATCGGGACTGTTGCGGATATTATAAAAGATAACTCTTCAAATTTTTACACGTTAAAAATTAAAACTGCTACCAATTTTTATAAAATAGAATATGTGCATGTCGTGGAAAACCTGTTCCGGGACGAACAGGTGAACCTGGATGCTGCAACAAAGAAACTATTAGAGGGAAAAAAACCGAAAAATTAAATATCTGAATCCGCTTATTTCAAATATCATTCGTTTTGTGTTGTTGGTCTTTTTGCAGGTATATGTTCTTTTTGAGATCAACCCACTGCATAAAGAGATCGTTCCTTACGTTTATTTTGCATTTATTTTGTGGTTACCTTTTTCCGTTTCCAAATGGTGGTTACTGATTATCGGCTTTTTAACAGGTCTTACTATCGATTACCTTACTAACCAGATCGGGTTTCATGCGGCTGCTTGTTGTTTAGTAGCTTATGCCCGGCCATTGCTTATTAGTGTGCTCAAATCAAGAGAGGTCCAGGAGTTTAGTTACCGGGAACCTTCGATCAAGTCATTGGATACGGCTCCTTATGTTACTTATGTAGTGGTATTAACGCTGCTCCACCATGGATGGCTGAGTTTTTTGCAATGGCTGCAGTTTGGTTCATTTCTCCAGTTTATTATCAGGATTTTAATGTATTCTGCCATTAGCATTCTTCTCATCTTCACCATTGAATTGCTTTTCCCCCGCAGGCTGAAGTTCAAAACGAATGTCCGATAGTTCCCTGTTTCGGGTTCGTCGATTCAGTTGATAATGTAAGGAATAACCCTACTGACAATTGCTAGCTGCGAACTGCCGACCGCCAACTCCCGACTGAAGACTGTTTTCACTAACTTCGTATAATCAAATCACCGTACATTCCAATATGCCCGTTTATAACCAAAGTCGCAGTCGAATCATTAGAATACTATTTGCATTAGCTTTCCTTGTTATCCTTGCTCAATTATTTTACCTGCAGATAGTCTCGGATTACCGAAGCAAAGCGGATGAACAGGCCATTTTGCGTAAAACAATTTATCCAACAAGAGGAATCGTATTTGACAGGAAGCGCAGAGCCATTTTGGACAATACAATGGCCTATGACCTGATGGTTACGCCATCACAATTAAAAGGCATTGATACTTTTTTGTTGTGCAGGATCATGGATATCGATACAGGTATCTTCCGCAAAAGGATCAATAATCTTATTATAAAAAATGGATATGTCCGTCCGGGTATTTTTGAAGCAACACTTTCCAGGTTGAAGTTTGCCCGGGTGCAGGAAAACCTTTTCCGGTTTAGCAATGCATTCTTCTTACAGGAGCGGCCGGTACGCAAATATCCTTTTGAAGCAGCGGCAAATGTTTTCGGTTATTTAAGTGAAGTCGATACCAGTTTTTTAAAAAAACATCCCGATGAAGGCTATCAACCGGGCGATTATACTGGCTTTACAGGTATTGAAAGAAGTTACGAAAAAGCATTAATGGGTGAAAGAGGAATACAGGTTTTATTGCGTGATAAGAATAATAAAGTTGTCGGCCCTTATGATAACGGAAGAGAAGATGTAGAAGCTGTTGCTGGAAGTAATTTGTATTCTGCATTGGATATAGAGCTGCAACAACTGGGTGAAAAGTTAATGACTAATAAAGTAGGTTCAATTGTAGCCGTGAATCCCAAGACGGGTGGAATACTCGCAATGGTGAGTAGCCCTACTTATAATCCAACTTACCTAAGCGGAAGTGAAAGAAGACAACACTTCTCCGAATTGTATGTTGACCCAAAATTGCCTTTATTAAACCGTGCGGTGAATGCAGGTTATTCGCCAGGTTCTACATTTAAGACATTACAGGCATTGATCGCTTTACATGAAAATTTAATAACACCTGATTTTACCGTTACCTGTTCGGGAGCATTCTACGGTTGTGGTGGTGCCAAGCCAATGGGATGTTTGGATAAAGGCACTTTTAATTTACAAAATGCGATCACGATCTCAGATAATACTTATTTCGCTACTGTAATGCAAAAGATCATTAATGATCCAAAGTATCCTAGTCTTGATAGTAGTTTAAGGGCATGGGATAATTATATGTATGGATTTGGCCTGGGTCATAGGTTGGGGGTTGATATCCCGTCCGAGCGAACAGGATATATCCCAACTCCGGAATATTATGATAAGGTGCACAAAGGAAGATGGAACTACTGTAGTTTTCGTTCAGTAAGTATTGGCCAGGGCGAAGTGAATGTAACGCCGATCCAGGTTGCAAATGAAATGGCTTATATCGCCAATAAAGGCTGGTATTATATTCCACATGTAGTTGATTCGATTGAAGGAGGTGATAAATTTGGATTGCTTACCAAGTATAAAGAAAGGCACCGACCGGTTGATATTGATGAGAGTATATTTGAAATTGTACATAACGGCATGCAGGGAGTTGTTGACAGAGGTACAGGTATGGGTGCAAGAGTGGCCGGAATAACTATTTGTGGTAAAACAGGTACTGTGGAAAACTATGCAATTGTAAAAGGAAGACCTGATCCGGTAAAGCAACCCAACCACTCTTTCTTTTGTGGTTTCGCTCCAAGAGAAAATCCACAGATCGCAATCATGTGTGTGGTTGAGAACAGTGGCCGCTTCGGCGGTACCTATGCTGCACCCATTTGTGGCTTGATGATGGAAAAATTTTTGAATGATACGATCGCTGCTGATCGCAAACCTGAAGAGGAAAGATTAACCAATCTGAATTTGATTCCACCTTTGATGTTACAGAAATTGCATGAACGGGATTCCATAAGAAGAGTAAAGGAACAAATGAAGAATTTAAAAGATACATTACAAACAGAAATAACACCAGACGAAGAGGAAGTAAAAAAGGCCCCGGTAACAGATACGGGAGACAAAGCGCCGGTTAAAAAAGAAAAAGATACGAAGCAAATGATCTTACCTGATGATAAAAAACGAAATCAGAATAAAAGATAGTTTGAAACAAGCTTAATGTCCCGTAATCAACCGACGATATCAAAAGGAATTGACTGGAGCCTTGTCTGGATGTATTTTATTTTATCTGCTATCGGTATCATGGCCATTTTTGCCGTTACCTATAAAGATGGTGACCCGATAATATCTACATTCCTTGGATTTAAAACGGATTACAGTAAACAATTATATTTCTTTTTCATTTCTTTACTTATAGGCATCTTTATTTTGCTTACGGATAGTAAATTTTTTTCCGCTACCGCCAACCTGTTATATGCCTTTGGAATTTTTACATTGCTGCTTGTTTTCCCTTTTCATTCTAATATCAAAGGCACTGAGTCGATCATTAAAGTTGGAAATTTCAATTTCCAGCCAGCAGAGTTTTGTAAAGTTTTTGTTTGCCTGGCTTTGGCTAAATTTTTGTCAAGGCCGGAGACGAATTTTTCAAGAACACGATCACAATTAATTGCAGCATGTATAGCATTATTTCCGGCTGTATTGGCAATAGCTCAAAGCGAGACGGGCTTAGCACTTGTTTATTTTTCTTTTTTTATTGTAATGTATCGTGAGGGTTTACCGTCATTGATATTAGTTATCGGTTTTGCATTTGGCGTACTGGTAGTTGCTACATTACTGGTAGAAAAAAACATACTCGCAGGTATCCTGACAGCTATTGCGGTCCTGATCATTTATTTATTGAGAAAGCAAATTGCACGCAGAAGAGAATATCTATTTTATGTCATTATTCTCTGGGCTGTTTGTGTCAGTATTCAACGATTTGCAGTCCCGTTTGCTTTTAAGCATGTTCTGAAACTTTACCAGGTAGAGCGTATCTATAGTACGGTAGGAATGGATGTGCCAAAAGAATATATTGAAGCACATAAATCCGAGGTGGAATCAAAAGGAAAAAAGAAAGACCCGGACTACAATGTGCGGCAGTCCAAAATAGCAATTGGTTCAGGAGAAATAACTGGAAAGGGATTATTAAAAGGAACACAAACACGTTATGGCTTTGTGCCGGAACAGCGAACGGATTTTATTTTTGATACGATCGGTGAAGGTTTTGGATTCCTGGGAACATCCGTTGTGTTGGGGATCTTCCTGGTATTGCTTTTTCGGATCATAGCAATTGCAGAACGACAGCGAAGTACATTTAGCCGTTGTTATGCATACGGTGTTGCAGCCGTTTTCTTTTTTCATATAATCATTAACGTTGCCATGACCGTAGGCCTGGCACCGGTAATCGGCATACCCCTTCCTTTCATTAGTTACGGAGGTACATCATTGCTTACAAATGCAATTCTTCTCGCTATTCTTACACGACTGGATGCTGACAGGCAGATGGTGTTAAGATAAATTCCGAAGGACAAACCTGCCTGCCGGCAGGCAGGTCCCAAATCTTTTTTAGTTATGTATTTTTGAGGTTTATGAAGATCATTCCTCTTAGCGAAGGCACATTTACGATTGACAAAACAAAACTCTTCGTTCCCTTTGATGAAAAAAAACATGAACTACAGGAACGGCCTGCGGGCAGCTTGCTGGTAGAAGTACAGCCATTTGTTGTTATCACAGAAAAAGATGTTTTGTTACTGGATACAGGTCTTGGCTTTGAAAAAAATGGAGCGATGCAGATCCATCAAAATATGAGGGATGCCGGAATTGATCCTGGTTCAATTACGAAAGTTTTATTAACTCATTTACATAAAGATCATGCCGGGGGAGTAAGCAGGGAAGATAAACTTACAAGTCTGTCTTCATTAAGTTTTCCAAACGCAACTTATTTTGTTCAGCAACGTGAAATTGATTTTGCTTTTGAGAAAGGCTTCCCATCTTTTATCTCCAATGAACTTACCGCACTGCGTGATGCTTCGAATGTTGTTTGGTTGAATGAAGATGCTGGACTGATTGATAATTATATTAACTATGAGGTCACAGCTGCTCATTCACCTTATCACCAGGTATTTTGGATCAAAGAGAAGGATGAAGTTATTTTCTTTGGTGGTGATGACGCACCACAGTTACAGCAAATGAAGCATCGGTTTATTGCTAAATACGATTATGATGGGAAAAAATGCATGGAACTAAGAAAACAATGGTGGGAGCGGGGCGCCAAAGAAAAATGGACATTTCTATTTTATCATGACGTAAAAAACCCTATTTATAGATTTTGAGTTAATTCCCCATTAGGGAAAGGGGACAATAAAATGGCCAGCTCTTTAGAGAACCGGCCGTTGCTAACCTATGAAAAACACCTATTTTATTTTGATTGGATACTTTTATATAGGACTAAGACGTTGCACCCTCACTGGCTTATTATTGATCCGATCTCTTCTTTCTCTACGTAGTTGATCAATCTCACGAATAAAATCATCCTGGTGCTTATATACCTCATTGCATCTTTTTTCACCAAGTATCTCCTTAAATTCAGGGCGGTATCTCAGTTTCAGTTCAATGATCTTTTGCTGTAGAATAAGCCTGTCACCGCCTTTATTCTCTCTTAATGTTGTTCGCCATTCTCTAAAATAACGGATAAAAACGGGCGTAAATTTTTCTGCTTCAGCTTTGGTCAGATCCATTCGCTTCTGGATGAATTCTCTCATCCTGTCACGAATCTTGTCCTCACCGCCATCATCCTGGGCGTTGACAGAAGCTTTTGTGAAAATTAATAAGGTTAGTATGAGTAAAAATCTTTTCATTGTTTAATTCATTAAAATACTTTCATCATCGGTTAAAGGTTCTGTGTCTTTCAAAAAATCCTGTATCTCATTTTCAGGTATGTCTTTAATCAGTTCTTTAACATCATCGGCTTTCCCGTTAAGAGATGCTGTGGCTTCATAAGGCTTTTCAGTCTCAGCTAATTTGATAAACTCATCTATTTTATCAGTGCTTACTTTCTTCATGCTCTTTTCAACCCAGGCATGAGAATTTTTAGTCGGGTCAATTCTATTATTCTTAATGATAAACAGGCCACTTAAAGCTACTATACCAATCACTACAGCCGCAGCAGCCATTCTAAACCATTTCCGGTTTGTTATGGATACAACTTTTGTTTCTTTAATTACAGGCGTTGAAAGATCTTCGAAATATCCTTGCGGAACTGAGTAAGGGTTTTTTTCTTTCAGGCTATTCAATAACGGCGATAAGCTTTCCAGCTCTTCATCTATCGTTTGGTAATCTGAACTTTCACGAACCGCATTCATTATTTTCCCTTCCAAATTTTCAAAATATCCTGCCGGTACTTTATACGGGTTTTCCTGGGGTAAACTTTTTAAGTAAGAAGATAAATGACCTAATTCTTCATTCATATCAGCAGCTTCGATTGCTTTGATGCGAGCTATCACCTGCGAAGCAAATCCTTCAAAATATCCACCAGGTACGGTATAGATATTTTCAAGGGGGGCAACGGGTAGTTTGCTTCCCAGTTCTTTTAATTCATTTAATATGTCGCTTCTTTTTGTCATTTTCAACATCTTAACCACATAGGCTAATGACTTGTATTGAGACGCTTACCGGCTGGCAAAGTTTAATGATTCAGCATATAATCCTCAATTTTTTTAACCGCATGGTGGTAACTGGCTTTCAGTGCTCCCTCGCTGGTTTCCAACACTTTACTCATCTCTTCATAAGGCATTTCCTCATTATACCGGAGCAAGAAAACAATCCGCTGCTTTTCAGGCAGTTGTTGGATGGCTAATTGCAGTTTCCATTCTAATTTTTGTGCATCAAAATGCTGATCGGCTTTTACTTTATTACTGAGGCCGGATTCTTCATCACTCAGGCTTACCGCAGTCCTTTTTTTCTGCTGTTCAATAAACGTCAGGCTTTCATTCGTAGCTATACGATAAAGCCAGGTATAAAGCTGGCTATCTTCTCTGAAATTTTCTAACCCTTTCCAAACGCGGATAAAAACATTTTGCAAAACATCATTTGCATCATCATGATCTATTACCATACGACGTACCAACCAATATAATTTCTCCTGGTATTTTTTAATGATAGCAGTATAAGCCCTTTCTTTAGTAAGTGGATTGCGGAATTGTACTAACAGTTCATTGTCGGCAGTAGTGCTTAGGTTCATCAGGTCAGAGCTTTGAAGCGTTTAGAATATTGGTGACTTCCTTAGTTTAACCAGGTAACACTTAGTAAAAGTATAATTTTTTCCGGGTAACCAGCAACTGAACCCGGTCAATCGTAATTCTCTTCATCAAATAAAAAAGCTTTCAGTAGTCTGAAGGCTTTGTCTGTAGTGTTTATTTTTTAAACAAGAACTGCTTTTCTTTTCATTACTTTTTCAGCAGCATTAATAATGTCGGGTACATCCAATCCATATTTTTTTAATAGATCCTTTGGTGTACCACTTTCGCCGAATGTATCTTTCGTACCCACATACTCGATGGGAATCGGGAAGTTCTTTGAAGCGCATTGTGCAATTGCATCACCCAATCCGCCAATGATATTATGCTCTTCAGCGGTTACTGCACATTTGGTTTTCTTAATTGACTTAATAACTGCTTGTTCATCCAAAGGTTTGATCGTATGAATATTTATTACTTCCACGCTTATTCCTTTTTCCTGTAAAGCTGCTCCTGCCTGGATCGCATTCCACACTAAATGACCACATGCAAATAGGGTCACATCAGTCCCTTCGCTGAAGTATTGTGCTTTACCAATTTTAAAATCTTCTTCTTTTGTAAAAATGGGCCATACCGGGCGGCCAAAACGTAAATAAACCGGTCCTTCATAATCAGCAATAGCCATGGTTGCTGCTTTGGTCTGTGCATAATCACAAGGAACGATCACGGTCATACCCGGGAGCATTTTCATCAAACCAATATCTTCCAATATCTGGTGTGTTGCTCCATCTTCGCCTAATGTTACACCGGCATGGGATGCACATATTTTTACATTCTTACCACTATAAGCTACCGATTGTCTTATCTGGTCATACACACGACCGGTTGAAAAATTTGCAAAAGTTGTTGTGTAAGGGATCTTTCCACCAATAGTTAATCCGGCACCAATGCCGATCATGTTTGCTTCAGAAATTCCACATTGAATAAAGCGTTCAGGAAATTCTTTTATGAACTGGTTTAGCTTTAATGAACCGGCAAGATCAGCTGTCAATGCAACAATATTCGGATTTTTTCTTGCTGCGTCCACAATGCCATCACCAAAACCGCTACGGGTATCTTTATTTCCAGTAGACTGAATGTCTTTGAGCATGTCTTTTAGTTGAGTTGTGGCAAATGTAAGGGATAGCCGTCAATGGTGAATGGTGAATAGTGAATGGGGAAAAATCAATTCAATTCGCCGGGAATACTACCAAAAATTGTTTGGTCCGCCTGTAATCTTTGTTCCCAATCCCAGGCCGTTTTCATCATTTCTTCCAAAGAATATTTTGTTGTCCACCCAAGAATTGATTTTGCCAGGTCATTATTTGCATAAATAGCGATCACATCTCCCGGGCGTCTTGGGCCGATCTCATAGTTCAGCTTAACACCACTTACTTTTTCAAAAGCTTTAATACATTCAAGCACTGTTACGCCATTACCTGTACCCAAATTAAAAACCTCGCATAAGCCGACATTTTTTTCTGCTTCGAGGTACTGTATTGCTAATGTGTGTGCATGTGCGAGATCGCATACATGGATATAGTCCCGCAAGCAACTTCCGTCCCGGGTGGGATAATCATTACCATGTACTATAAGTTTCGGTATTTTACCAATCGCCGTTTGTGTAATGGCCGGAACAAGATTTTCCGGTTTGCCCAATGGCATCTCGCCTATGAATGCAGACGGATGTGCGCCAACCGGATTAAAATAGCGGAGTAATATGCTATTGGTCCCGCTGCTTTTTGAAAATTCATTTACGATCTGTTCACCCATTTGCTTACTGTAGCCATAAGGAGATTCGGCTGGTTTAGGCGGCGTTTTTTCCGTAACAGGAATTTGATCAGGGTTGCCATAAACTGTGCATGATGAAGAAAATACAAAATACGGGACTTTATATTCATCAACACATTTTAAAACATGAATAAGCGATTGAATATTATTTTCAAAATACATTAATGGGTTTTGTACGGACTCACCAACCGATTTAAATGCCGCAAAATGAATAACACCAATGATATCTTCATTTTCTAAAAAAATAGCAGAAGTATCATCATAATTGCAGAGATCGACCTTGTAATTTTTGACCTTTTGATGGATGATCTTTTCAATACCATCGAGAATTAATGGATTGGACCGGGAATTATTATCAACCGATATTACTTCATATCCGTTTTCAACAAGATCAACAATTGTATGTGAACCGATATAACCACAACCACCTGTAACTAGTATTTTGCTCATATAATAAAAAAATCCCGGCAAAGGTCAGGATTTTTAACTTATGAATTGAGCTTAAAAATTTAAAACTGTTTGACAATATAATAGACACCAGCAGCTAATAAACCACTAACAGGAATAGTAAGTATCCATGCCCATAACAAATTAAAAGTAACACCCCATCTTACGGCTGATAAGCGTTTCGTTGCACCTACACCCATTATACTTCCGGTAATTGTATGGGTTGTACTTACTGGTATTTTTAATGCTTCTGTAATAAATAATGTAAGTGCCCCTGCAGTTTCTGCGGCTACTCCTTCAAATGGAGTTACCTTAGTAATACGTGTCCCCATGGTTTTTACAATCTTCCATCCACCACTCATCGTTCCCAAACCAATAGCCAGGTAACAGGCAATTGGTACCCAGGAAGGCATCTGTTCAAATTTTTCAATAGTATGGCCGGCTATTAAAGCCGCGGTGATAATGCCCATTACCTTTTGTGCATCATTACCCCCATGGCCAATACTAAATGCTGCAGACGAAACCAACTGCAACCTTTTGAACCACTTATGTGATTTTACTGAATTCAGACTACTTAGGTATAATGAAAAGACCGCCATTACTAAAACTATAAAAGCGAGGAGGATCCATTTAAAATTACTTGAATGAAAAATGACCCTTGCAGCGTATGATTCATAATGCGATTTCAATTTATTGGGATCTATTTCAAGATTCCTATAGAGGAAAAACAGCACCAATAATATTATAATCGATGACACGATTTTGGGTCCCGCTCCTTTTTTGAATGAATAAATAAACCAGAGTGAAAAAATAAAAGCCATGATCATACCAACCAGGGGCGCTAAAAATATAAAGGAAGCTGTTTTAATTACCGGCGCTGAATTAATAGCAGAAAATGTACCTGCATGCGCAATTGCAGCACCGGCAAAACCTCCGATCAGCGTATGCGATGATGACGAAGGGATGCCTGACCACCATGTCAGCAAATTCCAGATAATGGCCGCAATTAATCCTGAAAAAACTACATCTAATGTGATCCATTCTGTTTTCACGGTCTTGGCGATCGTGTTGGCTACGCCATGATCTTTAAAGATAAAAAAAGCGGCAACGTTAAAAAGAGCAGCCCAAATAACTGCCTGGAAAGGAGTTAATACTTTAGTAGAAACGATTGTTGCAATTGAATTCGCCGCGTCATGAAAGCCGTTAATGTAATCGAAGATCAGCGCCAGTACAATGATGGTGATTAGAAAAGTGGTCATAAGTTATTTGAAAATGTTGGGAGAATTGGTTTTGGTTGAATTTTCAAATGATAATTATGCATACTTGATAATAATGGATTCGATCACGTTTGCCGCATCTTCGCATTTATCAGTGGCAATCTCCATTACCTGGAAGATCTCTCTTTTTTTGATCACTTCTTTTGCATCAGGTTCAGTTTCGAATAATCGCTCAATGCTCATATCAAACAGGTCATCGGCCTGGTTTTCCAGGCTGTTTACTTTTACAAGCGATTCAGTGATCACCTTCAAATTCTTCATGTTTCTTAATTCTGCAACTGCTTTTCTCACTTCACCCGAGCTCATCTGTATTACTTCTGCAAGTTTTTGAATGCCCAGGTCATTGGGGTTCACTTTATAAAAATTTATCTTTTTAGCTGAAGCATAAATATAATCTGCAATATCATCCAGTGAAGTGGCTAAATAATGGATATCCTCCCTGTCAAAAGGAGTAATAAAATTTCTACCCAGCTCAGTAAAAATATTATGGGTTAAATTATCATTCTCATGTTCCAGGTCTTCGATCTGGCTATAGACATGTGTTCGTTTATCAGCATCGGGCTCTGAAACCATTTCCCTTAGTTTATCACTCATTAAAGAAACATTTGAAGCTACTTTTTCAAAAAGATCATAGAACATCCTGTTATTGGGTGCAAAAATTTTAAGTAAGGAATGAAGTGCCATAATATGCTTTTTAAGTTGTTAGCGAAGATACCGGGAGCTCATATCCCCGGTTATTGAAGATACAGA
>Ga0105249_10001308_pt1 | contig 21834 bp, 11 predicted proteins | sample KBSS44metaG_FD_81522 | JGI IMG/M metagenome (GOLD analysis project Ga0105249, IMG submission 81522) | Switchgrass rhizosphere microbial communities from Kellogg Biological Station, Michigan, USA - KBS S4-4 metaG | ecosystem: Host-associated > Plants > Roots > Rhizosphere > Soil | place...
GATGATGCAATTGTATTGATCTTATCCGGTGAACCGATCGATGAACCCATTGCAGCTTATGGACCTTTCCTGATGAACTCATGGGACGAAGTAGAAAAAGCAATTACGGATGTGAATGCGGGAAAGTTTGGTGTATTGGAAGATTGAAAGCATGCCATACCTGGTCAAGGATGTTTGAAAATAATTTTAATTTGCAGGTATGGCATACTTATTCATAAAATTAGCTAAGTTCTTTCTCGCATTCCTTTGAACAGCCCGTTTCATAAAACCCGTCCATCCAAACAACACACCTTTCCAACCCAATGCCTGCCCGATCCATGTGCTCAGCCTGAATGCATCGCTGTGTTCAATTATTTTTCCATCTTTTAATTTCATGAAGGCTTTAATATTATTCACAACCTTATTGCCTGTTTTTGAAAAAGTATAGGACGCTACCCATTTACACGTTGCGTATTCTTCATCCAGGAGTTCAATATCAGAAAAGGTCAGCGAAAAACCTTGCCTGCCGGCAGGCAGGTCCTTTGCATTTTTGCAAAGCATTTCCCACATAGCTCTTACTTCGTTTCCTCTTAACACTAAGAATACGGGGTCACTGAAAATAATATCATCACTATAGCAATCCTGCATGGTTTTATAATCCAACTTTTGAAAGGCAGTATAAAAACGTTCGATGACTTGCTTATTATCAGCCATAAAATATTTTATTGTTATAAATGAGATTGGCTACATTTATCCGGACAAAACTAAAGTATCATGTTACGTATTTTGCTTTTACCTGCTTTTTTATTTTTATTTATTGCTTCAAATGCTCAAACCGAACAGGACAGTGCCTGGATAAGAGATAACTATACCAAAAAAGAAATTTATATAACCATGAGGGATGGTATAAAGTTATTTACCTCCGTTTATGCGCCGAAAGATAAAAGTGAGAAACACCCGATCTTAATGAACCGTACTCCGTATTCTTGTTCTCCGTATGGTGAAAGCAATTGGCGGACATTTTGGAACACACATTGGAAATATTATATGCGTGAAAATTATATCATCGTGATCCAGGATGTTCGTGGCCGCTGGATGAGTGAAGGTGAATTTGTTGATGTAAGGCCTTTTATCAAAGACAAAAAAACCAATACTGATATTGATGAAGCAAGTGATACGTTTGATGCGATAGATTGGCTGATAAAAAATTTACCTGATAATAACGGGAATGTAGGTGTCTTTGGAATTTCTTATCCTGGTTTTTATTCAACTATGGCAGCTGCTTCGGGGCATCCGGCTTTAAAAGCGGTAAGCCCGCAGGCGCCGGTTACCGAATGGTTTTTAGGTGATGATTTTCATCATAACGGTGCCTTTTTTCAAATGGATGGTTTTGCATTTTATTCAGGTTTCGGTAAACCAAGACCCAAACCAACAACAGTTGGCCCCACGGGATTCGATTTTAAAATAAAGGATAACTATCAATTCTATTTACAGGCAGGTACATTAAAAAACCTTGCGAATATGATAGGTGATAGTATTAAATTCTGGAAGGATCTGTACGCACATCCAAATTATGATGGATGGTGGAAAGCAAGAAATGCGAGAACGGCGATGTATAATATAAAACCTGCTATGCTTGTTGTTGGCGGTTTATTTGATGCTGAGGATTGTTTTGGTGCATGGAACTTATATAAAGCGATTGAAAAACAGAATCCGGGTATTCATAACAAATTGGTGATGGGTCCCTGGAGTCATGGTCAATGGAGCAGTCGTGATGGAAGCAGTATGGGAAATATAAGGTTTGGTTCTAATACATCAATCTGGTATCAAAATAATATTGAGATACCATTCTTCAATTATTATCTGAAAGGAAAGGGTGAAAATCCAAATCTTGCTGAAGCAACAATATTTTTTAGCGGAGAAAATGAATGGAGAAAACTACCACAATGGCCACCTGCTGAAATGAACACTAAACCGATCTATTTTGATGCGAATGGGAATTTGTCATGGAATAAACCGACAACGAAGAATAGTTTCAGTGAGTATATAAGTGACCCTGCACATCCGGTTCCTTATACTGAAGATGTACATTTAAATCGCACTGCAGCGTATATGGACGATGACCAGCGATTTGCAACAAGACGAACTGATGTGTTGACATTTCAAACAAATACTTTAGATGAAGACTTAACATTGACTGGCCCTGTTACTGCTGATCTCTTAGTAAGTATTACGGGTACTGATGCTGATTTTGTTGTAAAACTTATTGATGTGTTCCCTGATGATTTCAGTTATCCGGCTTCAACCGTTCAGCAAAGTCGTCCTTCCTATCCGATGGGAGGTTATCAAATGCTGGTTCGGGGCGAAATTATGAGGGGTAAATACCGTAACAGTTTTGAAAATCCAACCGCTTTTACTCCTAATAAGGTTGAACGTGTAAAGTTCGATCTGCCGGATGTGGCTCATGTGTTTAAAAAAGGTCACCGGCTTATGATACAAATTCAAAGCAGCTGGTTCCCATTAGCAGATCGCAATCCCCAGAAGTTTGTGAACATTTATGAAGCCAATGAAAGTGATTTTCAAAAAGCGACCATCCGTCTTTATCATGATGGGACAAATAGCAGTAACATTATCTTGCCGGTATTAAAGTAAATGATCAACTAAATTTTGGCCTGCGTATAGTTACAAGCGGGTTCTTTTATACATTTACAGATAATAAAACTGATCACATGAAATTAGCCGCATTCGTTCTGGGTATTGTTAGCTCATTAGCAGGAATGGCACAGGACATAAAGATCATTCCGCAACCCGTGGAAATGAATATTTCAGATACGGCAAATAAATTTACAATAACATCTAAAACAAAGATTGTTTTAAAGGATGACAATGCTTTAGAGACTACCGCAGTTTTTTTCAGAGATTATGTCAAAAAATTTTACAACCTCAATATCCCCGTTGTAAAAAAAACAGAGGTGCCGCCCGGTACAAATTTTATTTCCATTGCACTCAATGCCGGGACTCCTGCCGGCAATATGCCGGATAAATATTCTCTTGAGGTTTCGAACAACAATATCTCCATCACGGCAAATTCAAAGACTGGTTTATTTTATGGTTTTCAAACACTAATCCAGTTATTACCTGTTCCGGCAGCGTCTAAAACAGCACAGGTTATTAAACTCTCCATACCACAATTAACGATCACAGACTATCCCCGTTTTGCCTATCGTGGCTTGCACTTGGATGTAGGTCGTCATTTTATGCCTGTAGATTTCATAAAAAAATATATTGACTATATCGCCCTGCATAAAATGAATTATTTCCATTGGCATTTAACAGAAGACCAGGGCTGGCGCATCGAAATAAAAAAATATCCAAAGCTTACAGAAGTGGGCGCATGGCGTAATGGAACAATTATCGGGAGATACCCGGGTAGCGGCAATGATAATACCCGGTACGGTGGTTTTTATACACAAGAGCAAATAAAAGATATCGTGAAGTATGCGGCTGATCGCTTTATCACTGTTGTTCCCGAGATAGAAATGCCGGGGCATAGCAGTGCGGCCATCGCAGCGTATCCTTATTTAAGTTGTTTTCCTGAAGAACCTACCAAGATCCCTGCAAACATGATCTCTCAAAAAAGTAAATCGGGTCAATCAACGAAAGTTGTACAGGAAACATGGGGAGTGTTTAATGATGTGTTTTGTGCCGGCCAGGAAGAGACTTTTAAATTTTTAGAAGATGTAATAGATGAAGTAACACAGTTGTTCCCGGGTAAATATATTCATGTGGGTGGTGATGAGTGTCCCAAAGAAAATTGGAAACGTTGTCCGAAATGTCAGCAACGAATAAAAACTAATAAACTGGCCGATGAGCATGCTTTACAAAGTTATTTTATCACACGAATGGAAAAGTATCTGAACAGTAAGGGCAAGACCCTAATCGGCTGGGATGAGATACTGGAAGGCGGCCTGGCGCCAAAAGCGATCGTAATGAGCTGGCGGGGCGAAGAAGGCGGTATTGCTGCGGCAAAACAAAATCATGAAGTGATCATGACGCCGGGTAACCCCGTTTATTTTGATCACACCCAAAGTCAAAATGAAGATTCAGTAACGATTGGTGGATATAACCCGATTGAAAAAGTTTATGCTTATGAACCGGTACCAAAAGAATTGAATGCAGAGGAAGCCAAATATGTATTGGGCGCACAGGCAAATGTTTGGACAGAATACATGAAGAATCCATCGAAGGTTGAATACATGATCTTTCCACGTGTAGCTGCATTGAGTGAAGTGTTGTGGAGCCCGAAAGAAAAAAAGGATTGGACAGATTTTGAAAAACGATTGGTTGTCCAGTTCAATCGTTATGATTTCTGGAAAACGAATTACAGCCGGGCCTACTATGATATTAAATCCGTGATCGGGCCGGCACCCGATAACAATGCTGTGATTTGGAAACTCGAAACAAAACAACCGGGTGCAGCAATGAAATATGTTACGCATACAGCAGGTGTTATTGCGTCTGCTGGATTTGCAGAAGGCCAGGCTTATACCGCTCCTATTTCGGTTAACTCTTCTATGATACTTGCTGCAGTAAGCATGATCAATGGAAAAATAGTAAGTAATCCTGTCTATCAAACTTTCATCTTTAATAAAGCAACCGGAAAAAAGATTTCCTTGAAATATGAAGCCGATAGCAAATATCCGGGTGATGGTGCCTTTACATTAGTAAATGGCGCACAAAATGAGAAGGGATTAGCAAGAAGCCGTGAATTTCTTGGGTTTTCAGGAAATGACTGTGAAGCTGTAATTGATCTTGGGTCCTCGCAAAAAATAAAAAATGTAGTGGTGCATACATTAAATCAAACGGGGGGCTGGATATGGCGACCAATGAATGTTGAAGTATTTGTGTCGGACAATGGAACTGATTTTAATTCTGCCGGGCTTGCCGATGATTTTGTAATTAAGAATCCCGGCCTCGGGATCGGGGTTATGAAAGTTGAATTCGCTGAACGAACTGCCAGGTATGTAAAGGTCGTTGTCAAAAATTGGGGAAAAATCCCCGAAGGGAATCCCGGTGCAAATAATAAACCCTGGTTATTTGTTGATGAGATCGAAGTGAACTGAATTGTATTGCCAGTGATTTCGCTATCTCAACTATTATTTTTTGAAAAGAGTTATTTAATACGATAACTGGCAACTGCATTATTGCTGATAGAAAAGAGCACAGTTGTTTTTCCCTGCGTGTTCATCAACTGTATATCCCTGACATCACCTTTTACATTAAGACCGGATGCCACTTGCGGTACGTATTTAAAGTTACCTTTACCATCTCCCAGGAATAACACTCCATGGTTTGCATCCATCTGTCCGATTGAAACCCGTGTTTTTGCAAAATTTCCTCCCAATAATAAATCTAAATTTCCGTCCTTGTTTACATCTGCAGAATTTATTGCATACACTGGTGAAAACTGTGCTTCGACGGGTAATTCCTTTATTTCAAATTTCCCATTGCCTTTATTTTCAATATAACAACTTGCCATTTGGTTCGCTATTAATTTTTTCGCGGTTGATAATTCATCAGCCGGGAAAAGATCATTGATAGTAGCAGTTGAATAAGATGCGTAGTCATTAAATTTTTTCCTCAAAACAGGAAGTTGTTCTACTATTTCATCCCTGCTCAGGGCGGGATAGTTCTTGCCCTGGATAAAATAACACATGATGCCGTCAAGAGATCCGTTATTATCAAAATCTTTATAATACATCGTACAAGGCTGCTCAACAGATGTTTTAACCTGGGTGTTTAAGCCCCTGTTACCCGCAATAAAATCAATATCGCCATCTTTATCAAAATCAGCTGCATAAATTCTGCTCCACCATCCATTTGTTGCACGGCTGAAGTATGTATTTGTCTTATCAAGCAATTTCCCTTTATCGTTTATAAACACTTTAACCGGCATCCACTCACCCACTACTATTAAATCCTTTTGCTTGTCATTGTTTACGTCGGCCCATACTGCATCGGTGATCATTCCCGCTTTTTTCAAACCCGGTGCAAGGTTTTCAGTTTGGTCAGTAAAATTTCCTTTTCCATCATTAATTAATAAGTAACTATCAGGCGTCTCGGGATATTTCCCTGGTATCACCCGTGCACCTATGAATAGATCGATATCCCCATCCCCATCAAGGTCTTCGGGTTTTACACAGGAAGCATTGACATAAACATTAGGAACTGCGTTTTGTTTTACTATGAAATTTCCTTTTCCATCATTCAAATACAAACGGCATTGCAGTTCAGGACTGTTTTCCTTAAATGCATATCCTCCTGAAACAACCACCAGGTCCATATCCTTATCACCATCGGCATCAAAAAAAGAAGCATCAATATCTTCAGCAAGTGAATCAGATGATATGCCGGGTTGAGAAGTATTTCGAAACTTTCCATCGCTGGTTTGTATAAATAAGGCACCTGGTTGTCCGCTGGCTCCACCAATAAACACATCTTCTAATCCGTCTCCATTCACATCTGCTTTCGCCATACGGGGACCTTGTGTAGAAAGCAGCCCCGGTAAAAAAAATTGTACGCTAAAATCGATAAACTCATCTTCCTTATGCAAGAATGAAACCGCTGGTTTAGTATCAGCAATAAAATAGGGATTTAAAGCCGGCTTTGAATAGTTATAAACTTCAAGAGCATTTTTCTCAGCTAATTCAATCAATTGATTTGCCTTTATTCCTTTCAGAATTTCATACTTACCTAACGGCCATATTACTACTATGGAGTCGACCGAAGTTCTGCTTCCCAGCCCGATCTCCAGGTCAGGATCTACTGAAGATTGAAAACCACGGGTTGGATTTGCCTCTTTAAAAATTACCTGGTCGTCGAAATAGACTTTTATTTTTGCACCGACGCCAAAGCGGTTTTGTCCTTCCCCTTTTAAACGTAATGCCAGGTAATTATTCTTAAACAATTCATTTGAATTATTTTGATAAACAAAAGCTTCCTGGTTCATGTTATTGGTAACTATATCAAGATCGCCGTCATTATCCAGGTCAGCGTAAGAAGCACCATTATTAAGGACGTCCCGGTCAAAACCCCAATCGTGACTTACATTTTTGAATGATAAATTCCCGTTGTTCTTATAAATGTAGTTATGAAATTTACTGCTGGGGATCTGTTTCAAAATATCCATATTGGGTGTAGCATCTGCTCCACCTTTATTTTTTGAATTTTTAATTAAAACATCGGCCTTGTATTTTAGAAAATCCATATTGATCACATCGCGTTTATAACCATTGCTCACAAACAAATCGGGATAACCATCGTTATCATAATCGGCAATTAAAGGCGCCCAGCTCCAGTCCGTATTGGAAACTCCTGCTAACTGGCCTATTTCACTAAAGCTTCCGTTTCCATTATTCAGCTGCAGCATGTTCCGCATATACTGATAGTGCAATCCCTTTTTTACAAAAAGATTAAACTTATCATATTCATTGGGTCCAAATAATATTTTTTGACGTTTATTGTCTTCAGGCAGCATATCCAATGTACAGATATCCTGTAAGCCATCATTATTAAAATCAGCTATATCAATTCCCATCGAAAAATTGGACATATGGTCCAGCATTTGATGCACGGAGTCGGTAAACGTTCCGTTTTTATTATTGATATAAATGTGATCGTTTTCAGCATAGTCATTTGTAACATATATATCCTGCCAGCCATCGTTATTAAGATCGCTTACTGCTATTCCCAATCCATAATTTGCCATTCCCCCGGTAATACCGGTCGAATCACTGACATCGGTAAATTTTCCGGCATCATTCCTGAACAATTTATCACTGAAATTAGGATCCCTCTTATTTCTTAAAAACGGATCTACGCCTATCGTATTGGATACTTCGATAAGGGAGTGATTAAGCAAAAACATATCCAGGTCACCATCATTATCGTAATCCAGGAATGCCGCCTGGGTTGAATAACCAAAGTCATCCAATCCATATTCTTTTGCCCTGTCAGTGAATGTGAGGTTCCCGTTATTGATCAGCAGAATATTTCTTCTTCTTTCAGGAAAACCATCAGCGGATTTACAAACATAGATGTCAAGCCATCCATCCCCATTCACATCCGCCATTGTAACACCGGTTTTCCAACCTTCTTTACATTCTGCACCGGAACTGGTTGTTATATCTTTAAATTTCATATTACCCTGGTTCAGGTATAATTTGTTTTCCACGTTATTCGAAGTAAAATAGATGTCTTTTAACCCATCGTTGTTAATATCACCGATCGCTACTCCACCGCCATTATACATGTACTCGTATGTTAATATATTTATCTGCTCATTCTCTACGCTGATATTATTAAAAGCTATACCTGTAGATTCTTTATCCAGTAATGTAAAAACAGTTTTAGTTTTTTTGTTGTTGCATCCGCTGAATACTATAAGCAGGCACGCTATGAAAAAATAAAAAAATGATCGATCCTTTTTTAACAACATAGAATGTATTTGTAGAAAGTTAATTTCTTCTGATACAGCAAAAAAAAGAATAGAGTAACACTCCATTCTTTTTATTTAATGATATATTTTTATTTTATCTTCTACTGATCCCACCACACATGCGTTTTCTCCAGATCAACTCCCTGCTGCTGAATTGCCTGGTCATAAAAAGCTTTATTGTTCACCGCTTCAATAGCAGGATACGTAATTCTTTTTACAAAATTACCCGGCCCTCCATCTGTTGCTGATATGGCCGTCGGATCCGGAGCTGCAAACGGGATAAGTATGGGCAAATGCAATCTGCGATGATCAGCCCAGGCTTCCCAGCCGCCATCGGGAAATATGCCAATGTATTTTTGAGTAATAATTTTACTCATAGCATCGTCAACAGGTTTAGTAAGAAATGTTTTGCCAGAATTATTATTCCAGTTTACGGTTGTGCCATAAACATTTTCAGCATTCGATACGAGGTAAGCTGCAATTGTTGCATCAGGCACTCCATGCCATTTCATAGAAGCCGTAATTCCATTTTCATACCATTGTTTTGCTGTGCCGCCTGTTGCCCATCCTCTTTGTGCAGCTTCTGCAAGCAGGAAACAAACTTCGTGATAGGTCATTACTTCATACGATCTATCAGGATTAAGAAATTTGGGGCCTAATCTTGCCTGATTAGAGATATCATATTGAGGTTTTCCGGCTGCTGTTGATGAAAGACCAGCAGGTGTTCCATGCCAACGGTTTCTTGTATCAACTGTTGCTCCGGGAGAACCCGCAATTACTGCAGCAGCATTGGCACCGGACGCAGCTGATGATGGTGCAAAATAAATGGGTCCGCGGGGATCAACTTTAGATGGTATGCCGGACTTAAATTTATTTTTATTAGGATCTAAAGGATTTTCATCAGAACCGGGTAAAGTAAAACCAGGATCATCAACAACTGCTCCTGCAGGAGGATTAGCAAAAGGTTGACCACCAAGGCCGGTAAGCAGATTTTCCATCGAGCGGCTCATTGCTTCAGAACCCCATCCATAATAGTATGTGTATTGATAAGCATTTCCCCAACCAAAAGCCTGGTCGCTGCTTAGAACAAGGCAAGCATCGGCAGCACTGGTCATTACACCACCTGCAATAGCTTCTTCTGCATTCGTTTTCGCCGTATTAATATCTGCCTGTGTAATACGCATTGCCAATCTTAAACGCAGTGAATTGGCAAATTTTTTCCATTTTGGAATATCATCATTATATACATAATCCTGTCCGGGTAATTGTTTAGGATTCGAAGTAGATAATGCTGCTGCTGCTTCCTTTAGTTCCTTAAGCATGTCTTTATAGATTAATTCCTGTTTATCATAAGGCGCATTATCACCAGAACCATCTGCAGCTTTAAAATAAGGAAGATCACCCCAGATATCAGTTGCACGGGAATAGACCCAGCAACGCCAGATACGGGCAATCTGCAAATCATTAATAGGATAAGGCTTTTCCTTACCCAATCTTATCGCGAGGTTTAATGAAGCAATAAACCGGCTATGATAATCTTTATAGTAGGAAGTGATCCACTCATCATTTGTTTTTCCCTGCCTGGTGCTGAAACCTTCGTTTGCAAAATACTGGGCAAAAATATCATTAGTTAATTGCGTCATTCTTTCATGCATACCCGGATCAAGCACAGAAGCTTTGTAAACGCCCGGCAATAGGAAACTAGGCTCTACAGCGCTGCCCGGAAAACTATTAGGGTCCTTATTTGCCTTATCAAATCCTTTTGTGCAGCCGAGAACAATACATACCAGGAAGCTGCTTAAAAGCAAATACCTTTTTGATGTAAAGAAAATATTTCTCATAAAACTTATTTAACTGGTTTAGTATTAAAATTCAAGTTTAAGATTGACTCCAATAGACCTTAATGAAGGATACGAACCATTTTCCCATCCCTGTGAGTTTGTCGTTGTGAATGAAGACTCAGGATCAATTCCCGGAATATGACTTTTGATCAACCAAAGATTTCTTCCCACCAGGCTTAAGGTAACATTTCTTACGGGAACTTTTCCGAAAACTTTGTCAGGAATGCTGTATCCTAACGTTACTTCCCTTAAGCGGGTATTACTTGCATCATAGACAAATAATGACGCTACCGGCTCAGCTCCTGCTACTTTATCCCAATATTGCTGCGCCGTTATGGCTTTAGTATTTTTAGCACCAGTCGTTGCATTTACTCCCTCCACTACTAAGCCACCGTCACGAAAAGGCAGCGTACCCTTAGCGGTCCCGGCTGCATGCATATAGGCTAATGTTTGGCTATAAAATTGCCCGCCTTTTCTTATATCGATCAGGAAGCTTAACTGGATGCCTTTGAATGAAAATGAATTTGAGATACCCATGGTGTACTTAGGCTGGTAATTACCCAGGAAGTTGTTTTTACCTTCAGATTTTCTTGGTGTGCCATCATCTTCGACAATGATCTGGCCGCTGGCATTACGGGCAAAATCACGTCCGTAAATATTTCCAAAGGGCTCTCCTTCATTAGCCGTAACGAGAATAGCCCTGGAAGCTGCGTCATCCTGTAATTTATAAACTTTTGTTTCAGGGTGAAGTTCTATCACCTTATTCACATTATGATTATAGTTTATCAATGCATCCCAGTTTATACCGGACTTTGTTCTAATGATATTTCCATTGATTACAAACTCATAACCTTTATTTTGTACATTACCGGCATTAACAATTTTGAAATTAAATCCGGTTGCAGGCGGTACAGGTAAGGAAATGATCTGGTTGGTTGCATTCTTTTTATAAAAAGTAAAATCAATTCCAAACCTGTTTTTGGCAAACCGGAGATCAACACCATACTCCTGTGATTTTACAATTTCCGGGAGAATGTCGGGGTTAACTCTTGTTGCGGGCGGACTGGTGATGATCGCATTGAAAACACCTGTTGAAATAATATAAGAAGGTTCCAATTGATAAGGTCCAATTGTATTACCGGCTTTTGCATAGCCGCCTCGGATCTTAAAGAAAGAAATAAAATCGGGCAAACCCGCATCAAATGTTTTCAGAAAATCATTGACGATAAGTGATCCGCTAAACGAAGGATAATTAAAGCTCCTGTTTTGAGGAGCCAGCGTAGACGACCAGTCATTTCTGAAAGTAACATCAAAATATAAAAATTCTTTATAAGAAGTGTTCAGAAATGCATATAATGAATTTAATCTTGTTTCAGCTTTATAACTAAGTGGTCTTGGAAAAACGCCTGCAACTAAATTATACACTCCCGGTATATTCAGGTTGCCGGTAGTTCCGGTAACACTATTGAAATGAGATCTTAGTTGATTACCGCCAACACTTAATCCTACATTAAAATCATTAAATTTTTTATTCGCCGATATTAAAAAGTCTGCATTGGTTTCAACTGCTCTTGATCTGCCGGCTCCATATCCGGAATTAAAATTGAAAGACGGGTTTGTAGGGTCATTATTAGAAATACCAAATGCATTGGCAGACTCGGCAAATGCCTGGCGCATATCCATACCATGGCGAACCATTGCTTTTAGCCAACTGGTAAATTTATATTCGAATGAAACTAAGGTGAGGAAACGATCGCTTTGATCATCATTAAAATCTTCATGCAATACCCAGTAAGGATTTCTTAACGTACTGTATGCCTCAGGTAACCATAATATCTGGTGACCAAATACATCTTTCCATGGATCCATGTCAGCTATATGAACCGTCCGTGGAAGCGTCATATATTGAGCAAAAATATTACTTGGACTTCCTGAGGTTTGCGGCCTGTTATGGGTATCTTGTTTTGTGTAACTGACTTTAGCATCCGCAGATAATCTGCTGGTCAAAGCCGAATTCACTCTTAACGTAACCAGGTTTCTTTTTAAAGTTGAGGTAGGTAATAAGCCTTTATTATCAAGGTTTGTATATCCTAAACGAAAATTTGTCTGACCATTTCCACCGGACAGCTCCAGGGAATTTGTCCAGGTTTTACCGGTATTTAAAAAGTTTTTAAGATCGTTCTTGTCAGCACTCATTGGAACTGATTGTCCCCTCCAGTCAGTAATGGTTTGTCCTGTGATCAATGGTCCCCAGCTGCCCTGGCTCTTCACGTTAAAAATACCATTTGATCCCTGGCCATATTCGTTTTGATTGTCGATATACAGGAGTGGTTTATCAATTGTATAATTGGTACTGTATTTAATACCCAGTCCTCTTCTTGCTGCTCCTTTTTTAGTCGTGATCAAAATAACTCCATTACCACCACGGGTACCATAAAGCGCCGCGGCAGCAGGACCTTTTAAAACGGATATGGATTCAACATCATCCGGGTTAATATCGCTAATTCCATTTCCTCCATCAAAAGAACCAAACTCACTTTGATTATTTGCAGTTTGATAGTTATCCATTGGAATACCATCTACAACGATAAGCGGCTGGTTGTTTCCACCTAATGAGTTATTACCGCGTATAACGATCCTGGTTGAGCCTGTGGGACCATTACCTGTTTTATATAATTGCAAGCCTGCAACCCGGCCGGCTAAACTATTAACCAAATTATTTTCTCTTGCTTGTGTAAGATTACTTCCATCCACTTGCTGAACTGAATATCCTAATGCCTTTTTTTCTCTTTTAATACCAAGAGATGTTACGACAACTTCAGACAGGTTTGAGTTTTGAATGTTCAGTGTAATTGAAATATTATTATCAGTACCCGATACCGGTACTTCTTTTAGCTCGTAGCCAACGGATGTAATTTGTAATACAATGTTTCCTGAAGGAACAGAAAAACTGAAGGCGCCTTCGTTATTTGTAATCGTGTTGACTCTGCTTCCTTTTACTGTGACAGTAGCAGCACTCACCGCCTGACTCCCCGCATCTTTAACCGTTCCACTTAGCTGTCGTGTTTGTGCAGAAGCAAAAAAGCTTATTATTATCAATAATAAGCTCATTAAAAATCTGGGCATAAGCATTTGGTTTTGTTTTTAAAATTATCCCGAATATACTTTATTTTATAAAATAATCGTTTTTAGGGTAATATTTTTTTTTATTCACAGGTAATTAAGAAATTATTTTACTAACCCCCCGCAACTAATGAACCACCTGTAAGAGCCCCAGAATTTTATCCCGGACTAAAAGACAACAACCTAACAGGCCCGCCCGGTAATGAAGATTTGATAATACGATCCGTGTATCGTTGTTCACAAGATTCAACGAATGATGGATGATTGCTGTTTTTAATGGCAAAAGCAAAGGTTCGCCTATCGCACTAAGACCACCACCGATTATGATTAATTCAGGATTGAAAATATTAATAGTGATCGCCAATCCCCGTCCCAGGTTTTCTGCGATCGTGCTGATTGTTTGTAAGGTAAGATTATCCCCTTTTTCAACTGCATGAAGAATGTCTTCAATTTCAAGAAACTTTTTTTTATCAAGCACTCTTTTTAAAATGCTATTGGATCCTGCTTTCATTGCCTCCGTAATTTTTTCAATCAGCGCATAACCCGAGGCTTCAGTTTCCAGGCATCCTTTCTTTCCGCAAAAGCAAATTTTTTCATTGTTAAACAAGGGTATATGGCTAAGCTCTCCTGCATAACCGCTTGCGCCATAAACCGGTTTTCCCTGCACAAAAATTCCAATGGCCATACCATAATCAAGGTTCATTACAAGAACCTCTTTTTCCCGTTTCCGGTTTCCAAAGTGAAATTCTCCATAGGCAATTGTCCTGGAGTCATTGTCCAAATAAACCGGCATTTCCAATTCTTTCTCCAATATTGCCTTTATAGGTGCATCGCTGAAATGATAGACGGTAAGAATCTCCCCGGTTCTTACATTTATTCTTCCTGCCACACTTATACCCACTCCTGCTATCTTATCCCTGTCAATTTTTATTTCAGCTAAAAAATTATTAATGATCTGAACTATTTCTTTTAAAGATTCACCAGCCTCCTGGTACAGGAATGGAATATCGAGTTTGGATTTCACAACTCGTTTGTCAAAACCCATCAACCCAATATTTATTTTATATTTTTTTATTTCAACTCCTAAAAAATAACAGGAGTCATGTCTTAGAATATACAAAGATGCTTTGCGGCCAGGTCCGGTTGAACGTTTCCCCGTCTCCCTAATCAGCTTTTCTTTTACCAAAACACTTAATAATTCCCCGGCTTTAGGAGTACTTATATTCAGTGCCTCCGCAATGTCATTCACAGTGAGTTCAGTCTTCTCACTCATCATTGAAAAGATCTTTCTTTTTAGATTAATATCCTTATGAACGACACTCGAAAGCTCTTTTCCATTCTTCGACTCGTTAAAAAGCCGGATTGTGTGTGTTGGCATAGTGAATTACTAATGAAGTCTTTTGTAAAAAAATTTTCTAATTTTGGCACAATTTAAAGAAAATTTTAATAATTAAATCCGGCTAACTGATTCCCGGAAAAAGAAAAACATTCTTAGGCAATAAAACAGAAAGTAGAGAAGCTTTAAACCCTTTGCATTGAAGTTAATTACACGTCAAAGTGAAAGTGTTTATTTGCTTTTGTTCAAGTATGAAGAGATCGGTGATAGTATTAGTATTAATTACCAGGTAGCTCGTCATCTCGTTTGTCCACTAGTGCGCAGTAAAAAAATGAAATCGCAGGAGCTTATTGCAATCGACTAAATTTCATTTCATGCAACCGGTCGTTCTGATTTTTTCTTTTACAACTTCATTTTGGTATTTTCGTGGCTCCATCAAATTTTTTCCTTCATGAGCATGGTTGATTCATTTGAAAAAATTCCAGTAAAGATTTATCCGGATTTAAAGCAAGGATCTGCAGAAGTAGCAAAAGAGATCGCAGCATTGATCAGGGAAAAACAAAAGAAAAAAGAGAAATGTGTTCTGGGTCTTGCTACCGGCTCTACTCCCAAAACGTTATACGCTGAATTGGTGCGACTACATAAAAAAGAAAAGCTAAGCTTTAAGAACGTCATCACTTTTAACCTGGATGAGTATTACCCGATAAATAATAATGCATTGCAAAGCTATAATCGTTTTATGCGGGTACACCTGTTCAATCACGTTGATATCAATCCCAAAAATATTCATATACCTAACGGTGAGATCAAAAAAGAAGATATAAAAGAACATTGCCGTAAATATGAAAAGATGATAAAAGATGCCGGTGGAATCGATCTGCAGATATTGGGTATTGGTAACAATGGGCATATTGGTTTTAATGAGCCGGGGTCAAGTATCAACTCGAAAACAAGACTGATCACACTGGATAATTCTACACGCATAGCCAATGCTTATGAGTTTGCTAATATCTCTGAAGTTCCCCGACTTGCCATTACAATGGGGATTAGTGAAATTTTAAAAGCCCGGAGAATATTGTTAATGGCCTGGGGCAGCGGCAAAGCTCCCGTGATAAAAAAATCAGTTGAAGATGATATCAGCGAACATGTACCTGCTTCCTTATTACAGAATCATGATGATATAACGTTTTATATTGATGAAGCGGCTGCGTCTGAATTGACCCGCTTCAAATCGCCCTGGCTCACCGGTGACTGTGACTGGACCCCAAAGATGATCAAGAAAGCAGTTGTGAACATGGCTTTGAAGTTAAAAAAACCGGTGTTGAGTTTAACTAATACAGACTACAATGAATATGGTTTGAGTGACCTGCTGGTGGAAGAGGGCGATGCATACGAGATAAATTTGAAAGTTTATTATATGCTGCGTGACTCGATCACTGGTTGGCCGGGTGGCAAACCTCATGTGTATCTTCCTGAGCATCCTGAACGTGCTGAGCCTTATCCAAAACGTTGTTTGATCTTCTCTCCTCACCCCGATGACGATATTATCAGTATGGGCGGAACATTTCAACGATTGCATGACCAGGGTAATGATGTCCATGTAGGGTATCAAACCAGCGGCAATATTGCCGTAACAGACGAATTTGTTACCCGCTTTTTAGACTTCGCAGTCGGGTTTGAAGAAATAGCAGGTATTAACACCGATAAATCAGGAAAGATATTAGCCGATGCAAAAAAATATTTAGCCAGGAAAAAATCAAATCAAACGGATACAGCGACCATACGAAATATCAAGGGGTTGATCAGAAGATGTGAAGCAAAAGCAACCTGCCGTTATGTAGGTATCAAAGATGAGAATGTTTATTTCATGAATCTTCCTTTTTATGAAACCGGTACCATTGAAAAAAAACCTTTAAGTGAAAAAGATATAAAGATCACAATGGAGCTGTTGCGTAAAGTAAAACCTCACCAGGTTTATTGTGCAGGGGATTTTGCCGATCCGCACGGCACTCATATCATTTGCTTTAATGCCGTGCTTGAAGGATTGAAAAGAATTAAGGCGGCCGGCGATGAATGGATCAATGATTGCTGGCTTTGGCTATATAAAGGTGCATGGCAGGAATGGAAGATTGAAGAAATTGAAATGGCCATACCCATGAGCCCTGACCAGGTATTGAAAAAACGTTTTGGCATTTTTATTCATCAATCACAAAAAGATATGGTTCCTTTCCAGGGAAGTGATTCACGGGAGTTTTGGCAACGTGCTGAAGAACGCAATGCTGCAACAGCAAATCTCTACGCAGATCTAGGTCTTACCCATTATGCAGCTATGGAAGCGTTTGTGCGTTGGCATTATTAATGTAATTCAATTGAAAAATTTCGGAGTTGTCAGCTGAGCCGGTTTATACTAGTTTGTTGAAGTGAAGTCCTGATGAACTTTTGCACGAAGCCAAACAACCCTTTGATGAGCTCAGGTTACAGTACTGTCTTATCTTTGCAAACTAAATTTTAAATGTAAATAAATGCTTGTTTTCAAGTTTGGTGGCGCGTCCGTGAATAGTGTGAATCGAATTAAAAATGTTGGTGAAATCCTCAGACAATATCCCGATCAAAAAATCCTGGTAGTTATTTCAGCGATGGGCAAAATGACTAATGCCCTGGAAAAGGTAGTAGAAGCTTTTTATGCCGGGAGAAATAAAGAAGCATTGCAATTATTTGAACAAGTCAAACAACAACATCTTACTATCGCTAATTATTTACTTGTTACAAATGCATTGGCATGCGGGCAACAATTAAAAGATTTTTTTACCGAGATCGAATGGCTCTTGCACGACAAACCCGTTCGTGATTATGATTACTATTATGACCAGGTGGTTTGTATCGGTGAATTACTTTCAACCGCAATCGTTAGCCATTTTTTAAATGAAACAGGTGTAATAAACAAGTGGGTTGACGTAAGAGATATTTTCAGAACGGATGATAATTTCCGTGAAGCAACGATTGACTGGAATGAAACAAACCGGAAAGTAACGGATACCGTCATTCCATTTTTTACAAATAATACTATTGTTTTAACACAAGGTTTCATTGGCTCTACCGATGAAAATGAGAGCACCACGCTGGGTCGTGAGGGAAGTGATTACACGGCATCGGTATTTGCCAGCCTCTTAAATGCAGACAGCCTGACCATTTGGAAAGATGTAGAATGCGTAATGAATGCTGACCCAAAAACTTTCCCGGATGCACAGGTGCTGCATGAATTGAGTTATACGGAAGTAATTGAAATGGCTTATTATGGTGCACAGGTAATTCATCCCAAAACGATCAAACCCCTGCAGAATAAAAACATCCCCCTTTATGTAAAATGTTTTTTAGATCCTGCTTTGCCCGGTACCGTGATCAATAACCATTCAACCAGGAATTTGCCACCGGTTATTGTATTAAAGGAAAAACAGGTAATGATCGAGCTGAGTACAAAAGATTTTTCTTTTGTAGGTGAACATCATACAGGAACACTATATCATTTATTTGAAAGGTATAAATTCAAACCTAATCTTACGCAAAATGGTGCTATTAGCTTTATCGCTGTTCTTGATAACTGGCCGGACAAAATTGAAAAACTTGCACTGGATGCATCTGCTATTTTTGATGTGCAGGTTACCCATGATCTTTCATTGCTCACCATACGCCATTATAATCGTGAAGTATTTGAAAAATTAACTGAAGGGAAAAAAATATTGCTTCAGCAGCGAACACCTGAAATAGTTCAATCAGTTTTACAATAAAGTTTTTGAAAAACACACTCCTATTCCCAAAGGGATACCTTCGGCAAAGAATGGGATTACCAGTCTTCTTTTTTCTCCGGAACCTCAACCGTAACGGTCTGCACCATTTTTTTGGCGACGGGTTTGTCATTGAGTAAGGCAGGTTGCCATTCAGGCATCTTTTCCATGCGGTTGATCAATTCATCGATGAAGTCGATATCATTGATTCCTCTTAATACTTTAAAATTCACCGGCACACCATCCGTATCAATAATAAATTCAACCTGTACATAAGCTTTATTCGTTCCTGATGGAAGCAATGCTACCATTTCTTTCCCTAATTTATCCAGGTATTGCATAAGCGCAGGACCGCCACCGGGAAACTGGGGCCATTGATGAACAGACTCGACCAGTTTTGGAATGCTGCGTGTACGGTGTTGTACGGTTGATTTCTTTATTAAAATTTTTTCAGATACAGCAGCTGCCTTTGATTTTTTTGGCGGTGCATTCGGTATCTTATAATTTCCTTTTTCATCGATCAAAACCACCGGCAATTGTTTGTAACGGTCGAAATAATTATACGCATCTTCTAACTGTGCAGAAAATTTTTTTAGTGCAGGATCATCTTTGGTGAGATTATCAAAATAGGCCGTGCTCCGTTGCACGTCATACCTTATCGGGAATATATGTACGGGAATGAACTCCTGCCCTTCCGCTTTTGCATGAGCAGCCAGGATATAAACTTCTTCGATCTTATCGTCTGTTAAGGGAATACATCCTACGGTCACACAACTGCCATGAATATAAATTCCACCACCCGGCATTGCAGCATCACTTAATATTTTATCTGACTCATTGGGATAGTTCAGCCCCAACGATAAATAATACGTACTTCTTGGATTAAACTCATTGATGAAATAGAAACCTTCAGGCACCTGGTAATCGCCTTCTATTCTTTTCGGACCCATTGAACCGGCCAATGCGCAAACTCTATAGGTCTTAAATAGTTTAAAGGGTTCTGACACTTCATTTTTTACCCAAACTTCAAACTGGCTGTCATATTTGAATGAACGGAAATAAACATATTTCGCAGGCCACTTCAATCCTTTTTCCTGGAACTGCTTTTGCAAAGTATCTTCCTTTCTTTTCAATGCATCGGCGGGTCTTGGAAATGACCGCTGATAGTCAATAAAAGAAACAGACGACGGGCCGCCACGTTGCATAGGTGGCTGCGCTGCTATCGCAGAATAATAGAGTAAACCAATAATGGGGAGAAAAAGGTTTTTCATTTTAATAACTTCAATTTACAACGACTTAAAAAGAAAATTATTTCCAAAGGGTGATCTAAATTCATGGTAAAGATAGGGCTAAATGACAAATATGTCATACAAGTCATAGTAGTCATACCGGTCAAATACCCACACATCTGAAATATGACTTATTTGACCTATATAGTAACCCATGGTGACTACCGACTCCGAACTATTGACTGCAGACTGAGAACTGCGAACTGACTAGAGATTTCCCCTTTCACCCTGTTCTCTTTCAATCGCTTCGAACAGTGCCTTGAAATTTCCCTTACCAAAGCTTTTGGCGCCCTTACGTTGTATTATTTCGAAGAAAAGCGTAGGCCGGTCTTCAACAGGTTTGGTAAATAGTTGGAGTAAATATCCCTCATCATCACGATCCACTAAAATACCCAGTTCTTTCAGCGGCTCAAGATCTTCATCAATATGCCCTACCCGATCCAGCAGATCAACATAATAAGTTGTTGGCACTCGTAAAAATTCAACTCCACGGTTTCTCAGTTCTGTTACTGTTTGCACAATATTATTTGTGGCCAATGCCACATGTTGCACACCTTCGCCATCATAAAACTCCAAATATTCCTCTACCTGAGATTTTTTCTTTCCTTCAGCGGGTTCATTAATAGGAAATTTTACAAATCCATTTCCATTACTCATTACCTTGCTCATGAGTGCCGAATATTCCGTCGAAATATCTTTATCATCAAACGTAAGAATATTGCGGAAGCCCATCACATCTTCATAAAATCTCACCCAGGGATTCATTTGATTCCAGCCGACATTACCAACACAATGGTCAACATATTGCAAGCCTGTATCTGCCGGTTTGAAATAAGGATTGGTCCATTCCCGGTAACCAGGCAAAAAAATTCCATCATAATTTTTTCTTTCTACAAAAAGATGAACCGTTTCACCATAGGTATGAATTCCACTCAACACAACTTCACCATTATTATCTTTTAATCTCTCAGGATTTAAAAAAGATTTTGCACCACGCTTTGTTGTTTCTTTCCATGCCCTTGTGGCATCATCTACTCTTAAAGCAATTGCTTTTACACCATCACCATGTCTGTAAATATGATCCGCAATATCATTATTAGCACGAATTGGCGTTGTAAGAACAAAAGTGAGTTTATGCTGGCGTACTGCATAACTGGCTTTGTCTTTTATACCCGTTTCAGGCCCGGCATAAGCCAGGGCCTGGAAGCCAAATGCGGTGATATAATAATGTGCTGCCTGTTTTGCATTGCCAACATAAAATTCTACATAGTCTGTACCCTGTAAAGGAAGAAAATCGGTTGATTGGTCTTTATCTGTAGCTGTAACTGTTTTCATGATTTTGAAGTTTTTTAATTCGGAATCGGAGCTCAGGTCCGTTAGTTCGGAATATCATTCTCAAAATCAGTTGTGGTCCATTGCAAGTGTCTCCATCAGCAGGTTAAAGTTGCTGCGTTCGTCTTTGAAAATTTTATGAGCATAATCCGGACGCATGGCACAAAATTAAACAATAGTTTCAAAGATAAATTTATAAAACTCTACACAAAACAGTGTTTTCCAAACCTGCATGCGATGTAAGGTTTGACGTCTATTCATCTATGAAAGTAGTTTTACCTGTTCTATACTTCGGCAATACTTTATCCATGCTTTATAGTGGGCTTTGGGTGGGAGTAAGGTCGAAGGTGTCTAGACTTGTCTTGTACTGGAAAAACTTTACACTTGCCAAAACCTGTAAACCTATAGCCGTATAAGACCCAAAAACCTCCTGCAAAACAGGAGGCAAAACTAACACTAACTGCTTATGAGAAATTCTTAGTTACGATATTGAACGCCAGCTGAATTATATGCATACAAACTAAATACAGGTGTTTTTATCTCGTCATCTTTTACAAGTGTAAAGCTTTGATGCAGCACATTGCTATAACATGCGCCAATTGGTAATTCTTTGTCTTTCAAAAATGCCCTATCTGATTCAAATGCCGTTATTGCA
>Ga0105249_10001309_pt1 | contig 21804 bp, 16 predicted proteins | sample KBSS44metaG_FD_81522 | JGI IMG/M metagenome (GOLD analysis project Ga0105249, IMG submission 81522) | Switchgrass rhizosphere microbial communities from Kellogg Biological Station, Michigan, USA - KBS S4-4 metaG | ecosystem: Host-associated > Plants > Roots > Rhizosphere > Soil | place...
ATGGCGCTCCATTGTGGATGATGAGCGAGATCATCGGCGTTGGTTCCCCGCGTGAACGCGGGAGCCATATTTACCCGGACTCCAATCATCGACCATGACCATCGACCGCCATCCAGCGCGTCAGCACCATCCTCGCTGATCCCAAAGCTGCACAGTACGTGTGGGGGATCGGTTTCCACTGGTACGAGCCGTGGAGCGGTGGCAGTATGATGTTCGGCAACGTTAGGCTGGTGCGCGAGACATTCCCGGAGAAGAAACTGCTCTTCACCGAGGGCACCGTCGATTCGTTCAAGGCCGACGACATTCACAACTGGAGGCTGGGCGAGTACTACGGCCGCTCGATGATCAACGACTTCAACGACGGCGCCGTCGGCTGGACGGACTGGAACGTGTTGCTCGACGAGCGGGGCGGACCGAATCACGTCGGGAACTACTGCTTCGCGCCGGTTCACGCGGACACGCGCTCGGGTGAGTTGATCTACACGAATTCGTATCACTACATCGGGCACTTCTCGAAATTCGTCCGGCCGGGTGCCAGACGGATCGCCAGCTCACCGAGCCGAAGCGCGCTCCTCTCTGCGGCGTTCATCAATCCCGACGGCAAAAATCGTGGTTGTGGTGATGAACCCGACCGACAAACCGATTGCATACTATCTCTGGGTGGCCGGTGACGCGGCGGAAGTCAGCAGCTTGCCGCATTCGATTCAGACGCTCGCCTTCTAACGCCCAAGTGCGGTGAGGCAGCTCCCACCGATCGTCCTTGCGATAGCGTTCGCTGCGATCGTCGTTGCGGTGACCGCGATCGCGCGCCGCCTTCCGGTCCCGACGCCGATCCTCCAGGTCGCGGCGGGCTTTCTCGTCGGGCTCGTGCCAGGCGTCGCCATCCCGGAGCTCGAGCCAGACGTCGTTTTCTTCGTCTTCCTGCCGCCCATCCTCTGGGCGGCAGCGTTCTTTACCTCGCTTCGCGACTTCCATCGCTACCGTCGTCCCATTGGCTTCCTGGCCATCGGACTCGTGCTCGCGACGTCGATCGCCGTTGCCGCGGCGGGCCGGGCGCTTTTCCCCGGAATGTCATGGGCGGCCGCAATCGCACTCGGCGCGATCGTGTCGCCTCCAGACGCCGTCGCAGCAGCTGCCATCGTGTCGCGACTTCCGGTGCCTCGGCGCGTGATCGTCGTTCTCGAGGGCGAGAGCCTCGTGAATGACGCATCCGCGCTGATCATCTATCGCTCGGCGGTCGCGGCGGCGGTAACCGGCACGTTCAGTTGGGGAGAGTCGGTCGTACGGTTCTTTCTCGACGCGGGCGTCGGCGTCGCGATCGGCGTGCTCGTCGCGTGGCTCGTCGTTCGCCTGCTCCGCTGGTCGAGGGACGCGATGGCGGAGACCGTGCTCTCGCTCGCGGCGCCGTACGTTGCGTGGCTCGCGGCGGAGACAGTACACGTTTCCGCAGTGCTCGCCTGTGTGGCTGGTGGCCTTTACTTGCGCCGCCATTTCTCGAGCGCGGTGGCGCCCTTCTCCAGGCTTCAAAGCCGCGCGGTGTGGGACCTCGTCATTTTTGTCCTCAACGCGGCGATCTTCCTCCTGCTCGGTGTGCAGTTCAGGGCGCTGCTCACAGGCGGGCCGAACACGACGGCGATGTTGCTCGTCCGTGCCGGTTTCCTGATCGGACTGGTCGCGATTGCCGTACGACTCGTCTGGGTACCGATCGCGGCGTATCTGCCGTTTGTACTGAGCGCTCGAGTGCGTCGCAACGAAACGGCGCCGACCCCGAAGATGGTCGCGGTCGTCGCCTGGACGAGCATGCGAGGCATCGTGTCCCTGGCCACCGCGCTCGCGCTTCCCGTCACGGTTGCCGGCGGGGCACCCTTCCCGTATCGGGGTGAGATCATCGTGGTCGCCATGTGCGTGATCGTCCTGACACTCGTGGTACAGGGGCTGACACTGGCGCCGCTCCTCCGGTTCCTCGCGTTTGCCCCTGAGAACACGCACCACGCGGAGGCCCGGGTCGCTCGGCTGGAGGCGGCGCGACGGGGCGCGGAGGCACTCGATGACTTGTCGCGCGAGGGATGGGCAGATGCACGCGACGTGGAGTGGCTTCGGAGCGAGCTGCGGGATCGCGTGCGGCTGCTGGAGCACCACGCCGGCGAACCCGAGGCGCGGCGCCGGCTGCGCGCGGAAATGTTGCGCGCGGAACGGCGAATGCTGGTCCGGCTACGCAACGAGGGCGCGATCTCCGACGACGTGCTGGCACAGCTCGAGCAAGAGCTCGACCTCGAATCCGTGCGCGTCGGGGTGGGCGATGATCGTTAGGCAGCTGATCACCTGTTCGTTCGGCGAAGAGCTACGGCGTTGCCGTCCCCGCGAGCTCGGCTGCGGCAGGAACGCTCGTCGTCCCGGGCTCGAGGCGGTCTAGCCGATCGAGCCGATCGACGTCGATCGCGACCACGCCGTCGGTCGAGGTCGCGAAGACGCTCGCGAACTTGACGTCCCAACGGATCTCGTCCCACCAGTACGATGCGCGGGCCGTCACTCGGGTCGAAAACGTCTCCTCATGAGCGTTGATGAGGATCAGCAGCTCCGCCTGACCTGCGCGCAACGACTCCGGCGTTGCGCCGCGAAGTGGGCTGTCCGCCGTGATTGGGTGCACGACCGTCCAATGCAGGGTAAACAGATCGACGGAGTTCCGCTCGAGCGCGAGTGGGTAAAAGTTGCGCTCGCGCTTGCCATCGGTCTCCTCGGAGAGCACGAGGCTCACGCGCACCTGCACGTCGCTCAGTTCCGCCGGCTGCACGTTGACGAAGCGGAACATGAGCCCGCGCCCTCCCTCATACGGCGCGACGACGGCCGACTCGCTGAAGCGAAGTCGCATCCGCGGCCGAGTGAGCCGTGCGATCAAGAGGCCGGCGGTCGCAACGAGCACGCTCGGGCCGAAGAACGACTCGAACAAGACGAGCCAGTGTGCCGTCGAGCCGAACGGGTACATCGGTCCCGTGCCGGTCGTCGTGAAGACTCCGACGCTGAACGCCAGCGCGCGAAGAAACGGGTCTGAGATCCCGAGTACGTCGCCGCCTCGCAGAGCGCCGTCGCCCAGCGCGAGATACGCGAGGGCGAAAAAGCCGTTGAGCAGGAGCAGCAGGCCAAAGGCCCAGGCGAAGAAGGCCGCGGGCGGCTCGGCAAGCGCGCGCAGGTAGAACCGCTCGAACCGCTGCGCGCCCACGCCGTACTTCCGACTCGTGGGCTGTCCATCGTGCGTGAGGAAGCGGCCCCGAACCTGCTGCGCGACGACGCGCCCGAAGCCGAGGTCGGTGTACGCTTGCCGTGGCCCTGTCGGAGTCGGAGGAATGCCGTCGCGGTCGTCAATCATCGTTGAAATGTACACGTCGAAAGGTCTGATCCGTCCCCGGCCGCCGAGGTCGTGAAGTCGTTAGGCAGCGGCGAGGCCGAGATTCGCGCGGGCTGCGTTGAGTGCGATGCGCAGCTGCCAGGGGTCGCGTAGTTCGACTCCATTCGCCCGCGAGTCTATCCGCGAGTTTACCCTCGAACCGCATACGGGTGTGTGCCTATGGCGTTTATGGTTGAGCGCCGCGGCAGACGGCGACCGACACGCCGGGCACGCGCGACCACTGCCATGACTCGTTGATCATCGGGCGCGTGATGTAGGTGAGGTACAGCGATTCTCCATCGCGCGCGACATCGAGTTGCATCGGTTGAACCCGCTCGCTGACGAGCAGTTCGGCCGCGATCGGTGTCGTGACCACATCCCCGTTGCGAAGTCCCGCGTCTGCCGCAGCCGACGACGGAACCAGGCTCGCGACACTCCGCACTTCCGGCGTGCGTCGATCGAACGCGAAATCCGGCACCACCACCTGCGTCCAGGAATGCGTGAAGCACGGACCGAACGCGTCAGGCGGCACGAACACGGTCTTCGTCCCGCGGACGACAACGGAGTCGAGCTCCGCGGCAACACCGGGGCCTAACTCTTTCGCCAGCGCGTCGGTGAAGGTCCGCACGCTGACGGTCTCACCTTCCGCGCGTCGAGCAAACAGGTCGAGCAGTATGTCGTCGAGCGACCGTGCGCCACCCGACGCCTGACGAATCGCGGCATCCAGTGCGAAGAAGTAAAGCGACCCGCGCACGTACGGCAGTAACTCACCGTTCTTGTCGCCCCAGAACGCCGCGCGGGCGGCGTCGTTCGTCGCGTTGCGGTACGGATTCCCGTGGTACTGCCGCGATAGCCGATTCAGCTCGGCGACGAACCCTGTGAGGGGCTGCAGTCCGAACCGTCGCTGGAGATTCGCGGTGAAGTACGTCGCGAGCCCTTCACTCGCCCACGGACCCGCGCCCTGGAACGAGCCGGCCCAGCCGTGGATCATCTCGTGGGCGACGATGCTCCGCAGTCCCGGGTCGTCACTGCCGGATGTCGAGCGCCGAAGTGGCCTAACGGGAACCTGCAGCATGAACGACCGGTCCCCCGCCGTGCCCCCCGAGGTGGTGGACTCCGGAAGGACGCGCAGGAAGAATCGGTACGGGCGTTGGGCGGTGTCCCCGAAGAACGTGCTGAGCGCCTTGTAGGCCTTGGCCGCCCACGCCATGTCGGCGCGAAGGTCGAGCCCTGGCGATGAACCCAGCCACACCGCGCTGAACCCGCCGGTGTTTCCACCCGCGGGATACTGGCCTAACGGCCCTGCCATGAACCAGCTCGATCGGAGGCCCGCGAGTGCCATGATCGCTTCGGTGTCCCCGTCCCCGAGGCTGGAGATGCCAACGGAGCCGCGCCGAAGGGCGCGTAGATCCCAGCGGATGCGCACTCGGTACTGACGCGAATCCTGCAGCAGTGCGAGAAAACCGGCACCACCGCCGCTCACGCCTCCGGCGACCGTGCGCAGGTCGAAAGGCGGACCTGCACGAAGACGGCCCGGCGGAACGATCGCGCTGTAGCGAACCGTGACCGGAAAGGAAACGGAACGCGCGGTCCGCCAGCGACGATTGTAGCCGAACCCGCTCGCGTCGACTGAATCGTCCACCCTCGTCAGCAGGACCGGTCCTCTGCCGTCGTCGATGCGGAAGCCTCTGATGCGATCGGCGATGCCGGGGATGTTGTTCAGGACGATCGGCGCGCGAAACTCCAGCATCGGTGCCACGAGCACCGTGTCGGTGAGATGGAAGGTGACGAGGACGGCTGCGACGTTGCCGGCTTTGTTTCGCTCGGGCCGCAAGGCGATCTCAATGCCGGGCATAATCACAGTGTCCGCCGCCGCGTCCTGCGCGGACGCCGCGACGGGCGCGACAAGCGCCAGGGAGGCGACGGTCGCCCACCTGCGCACGCTGGCGGACCGACCAACCTCAAACGCTGCCTTTGTCATTCCGAGCGAAGCGCATGCCGTGGAGTTGTTAGGTGCCAATTTACTGCATCACCCGGCCGTGGCGAACAGCCGCGCAGACAGTTTCTAAACCGCCACACAACGAATCGCGAGCTTACATGTAGATTCGCGCGAAGCGTTGCCGCTCGACAGGCCGCGTCCTGGCACGGTAAGATTGGAAACATCTCTCTGCCCAGAGCCGCTCATGTCTCCAAAGGCCCGGATCCTCGCCGTTGCCGCCCTCCTCCTCGCTGCTGGCGTCGCTCGGGAGGCCGCTGCACAAGCCTCGTACAAGAGTGACCCGCCGCGCCGCGCGTTCCTCTTCAAGGACGCCCGCGGGGAAATCGCCGCCGCGCGCGCGCGTGGCGACACCACCGTCACACTCGTGGTGGCGTCGATGGCCGGCCAGAACGCCAAGGTCGCTGCCCTCGTCAAGAAGCTCGGTGGCACGATCGGTTACCGCGAAGACATGGTGGATTACCTTCGCGTCCGCGTGCCGGTCGACAGCGTGGAGTCCCTCGTACGGAGCCCGCTCGTGCACTCGACCGACGTTTCGATCAGAGGCCGCTCGAGCCGCGCGTTAGGCCTCGCGGATGGCACCGACGCGCCAGCCGCTCGACCGTCGTCGACGCTGCCCTTTGCGCCCGACACCGGGAAGCGGGCGTGGCCGCCGGTGCTGTCGGACGCGCCCCTCGTGGATCGGTACGACCCGGTGACCGACATGGGGGGTGCCGAATGGCGAAAGGCGAACCCCACGTTCGACGGACGCGGCGTCACGATCGCCATCATCGACCAGAACCTCGACGCACTGCTCCCGGAGCTGCAGGTCGCGAAGACCCTCTCGGGCGCATCGACGAGGAAGATCGTCGGCTATCGCACCGTCGTCGACATCGACGAGGAGAATGACGGCCAATGGTTGCGCATGAACAACGTGGTGAGTGCAACCGACGCGAAGATTTCCTGGGGCGGAAAGACGTTCACCGCACCTGCAGCCGGCACCTATCGCATCGACCAGATCGACGAGGCCGTCTTCGACTCGCTCAATCGCGCCGGTATCGAGAAGGATCTCAATCGTGATGGCAACCCGAAGGAGTCGAGCCGCCTCTTCGGCGTCCTGTGGAACGAAGCCACGAACGATGTCTGGGTCGACACCGACCAGGACAACGACTTCAGCGACGAGAAGGCCTACACCGATTACGCCGTGCGCCCCGAGTTCGGTGTGATCGGCAAGGACAATCCGTCGACTCCTATCCGCGAGAGCGTGTCCTTCGCCATCCAGACCGACAAGGCGCGTCACCTCGTTGCTCTCAACCTCGGCGTCGCGTCGCACGCGTCGTTGGTCGTCGGCGCGGCGGTGGCCAGCCGTGGCACCGCGGGTCGCTTTGACGGCGTGGCGCCGGGCGCCCAGCTCGTGAACATGGCCGAAGGGGGTGCCGCCTACGGGCAGACGGAAGCGGTGATCGAAGCGGCGAAGATTCCGCAGGTCGACGTGATCTTCACCGAGCAGAGCTCCGTCATCGCGCGGAACTACCTGCTGTTCGATGGCCGGCTCGTACCCACGGTCATCTACGGTCGAGTGATCGAGAAGTACGGCAAGTCGCTCATCCTCCCGACGCACAACTACGCGGTGCTGGCGGCGATCGACGACTACGCGCTCGCACCGGGCGCCATTTCCATCGGCGCCCACGAGAGCAAGGCGAACTTCTTTGCGAATCACGGCGTGCGAGTCCAGTATGACGACAACCTGCTCATCACGGGCGGCTACGGCCCGATGGGCAATGGCGCCCTCAAGCCCGACATCATCGCGCCATCCAATTACGTGAGCACGGGCCGCGGCTTCATCGAGGGCACCGCGATTCCCGGCCTGATGCAGCTGCCTCCAGGCTACAACATCGCCGGTGGAACTTCGACCGCGACGCCGACCACGGCTGGCGCCGTCGCGCTCCTCATCAGCGCCGCGCGCCAGTCGAACGTGAAGTTCGACCCGTACCGCCTGCGACAGGCGATCATGACCTCTGGTCGCTGGGTCTCGCACATTCCGGCGAACAAGCAGGGGAACGGCGTGGTGAACATCGCGGCGGCGTTCGAGGCGCTCAAGGCCATGGACACCGTCAAGACGCCGATCACGATCCTGAGCAAAGCGAGCGTGAAGCACGCGACCAGCCACCTCCTCGCAGCGCCTAACGAGGGTGTGGGCATCTTCGAGCGTGAAGGCTGGAAGAGCGGCGATCGCGGCGATCGCACGGTGACGTTCACGCGCACGACGGGTCCCAAAGGCGCCCTGCCCTTCACGATCGGGTGGAATGGCAACGACGGCACGTTTACGTCGGCCACCACGGTGAACCTCACGTTAGGCACGCCCGTCCCGGTCACGGTCGGCATCGCGCCGACGACTACGGGCGTACACACGGCGATCATGACGCTCGACTACGCGGGTTCGCCTGGTGTCGAGTATCGGACGCAGGCGACGGTCGTCGCCGCGACGGTTCTCGATGCATCCAACAAGTACATGAGCGAGCAGAAGCTCGAGGTGCCACGCCCCGGCATGACGCACCTGTACTATCGCGTGCCCGAAGGCACCTCGGCGCTGCGCATCGACATCGACTCGACCAAGCGTGGTGTGAGCCTCGCTGTCACGCGTCCGGACACGCGCAACGTCCAGGGACTTGGGCAAGGGCTCGTCACCAAGGGTACCTTCGCGATCCAGAATCCGGTCGCTGGCGTCTGGGAAGTGCGCCTGCAGGACGTGGACGACACCCGCACGTTCGACTGGCAGCAGGCGAAGAAAACCGAAGCCGTGCCTAACACGGCCATTACAATCAGGGTCACGGCGCTCGACGCGGGAGCCTCCACGTCGACGGCGATCGCAACGAATGGCCCTGCGAGCACCACGATGGATGTCGACCTCACGAACCGTATGGGCAGCTTCCCCGGCGGCGCGCTCTCGATGCCGATGGGTGCCGTGCGCCGCGATGCCGGGCAGCTCGCAGAAGCTGCGCAGAAGGTGTACGACATCGACGTGCCGGCGGGAACGACGGCGCTCACGGCGAGACTCCGCGCCACACAGGGCAGCGCGGCCGACCTGGACATCTATCTCTTCGACTGCTCCGGCAAGGAATGCGTCGCGTCGAAGGCGGATGGAGACGTCACGGGGGACGAGGTCGTGATGGTCCAGAGCCCGGCGGCCGGCAAGTGGAAGGTCGTCGTGGACGCATCGCGCGCGGCCACCCCCGCCACGTTCGCGTACGAAGACGTGGTCTTCAACCCGGCCTTTGGCCACGTGGCCGTCACTGATCAGCCGAAGGACAGGGAAATCGGCGCGCGTTGGTCCGCAAAGGCGCAGGCATGGGTCGCGTCGATCCCGTCGGGCCGCGAGCCCTTTGCCGCCGTGCAGGTGCAGGCCCAACCCAAGGGTGGGACGCCTTTCCTGATCGGCCTGCGTGAGCTGCAGGCGCACGTCGACCGCGCCACAGGGAACGGTACGCGTTAGGCGCGACGGGCGCGCACTAGTGTCGTTCAGAGCAGGCCCACGCCAATTTGAGATACAGCGTGCCCATTTCACTCGCTCGTAGCGCCGCCGTCCTTTTCGTCGCCGCCACCTCGCTGGCGGCGCAGAACGTCGCCATTACCGGCGCCACCGTCATTGACGGTACCGGCAAGGCGCCAATCACCGATGGCGTCGTGGTCATTACCAACGGCCGCATTTCCGCGGTCGGCAAGGCGGGGACGGTTCAGGTGCCTGCGTCAACGCGCACCATCGACGCGCGCGGGAAGTACGTCATCCCCGGCCTGATGGACGCCAACCTGCACCTGTTCCTCAACCTCGACCTCGAGACGCTCATCAAGTACGAGGGGCGTTACCACGAGGTGGCGATCGAAGGCGCGCAGATCGCGCTCAAGAGCGGGCAGACGACCGTCTTCGACACCTGGGGACCGCGCGATGCGCTCATCAAGGCGCGCGACATGATCAACTCGGGCCAGCAGCAAGGCAGCCGGATCTACCTCGCCGGGAACATCATCGGCTTCGACGGCCCCCTCTCGGCCGACTTCCGCTTGCCCGCGGCACCCTTCGTGAGCAAGGCCTTCGCGAAGCGACTCAACGAAACGTGGGAGCTCGGCACTGGGCGCAAGCTTCTATGGATGTACCCGCAGGAGGTGCGCGACTCAATCAGGAAGTACGCGGCGAGCGGTGTCGACTTCCTCAAGTACGGTGCGAGTGGTCACGTCGACATGAACTTCCTGACGTTCTCGCCGCGCGCGCAGCAGGCAATCGTCGAGGAAGGGCATCGTGCGGGAAAAACGGTCCAGGCGCACGTTACTTCGCCTGAGAGCGTCGACCTCGCTGTGGAAGCGGGCGTGGACATCCTCACGCACGGCGATATGTCAGGGCCGACTCATACGATCGCCGAGGAAACGTTGAAGAAGATCAAGGCAAAGGACATTTCGGTGTCGGTGCTGTCGGTGACGAAGCGGCATCGCGAGGGCATCGAGAAGCACATGCCGGAGGGTGTGCTGACGCCGTTCTACAAAATCTCGCACGAGAACATCCGGAATTTCATCAAGCACGGCATCCGGATCCTCGTGTCGACCGACGCCGGCATCGAGCATCCGATCCTGCGCACCGAGTCGCGCACCATAGCGGCCGATACGATCGAACCGCGCGTGAAGCTGGGCGAGGGTCACTTCAACGCTCTCTATGCGCTCGAGGAGCTGGGGATGGACCACATGGAGATCCTGAAGACGGCGACGAGCAACGTTGCGCATGCGTACAAGCGTCGCGACCTGGGGTCGCTCGAGGTTGGGAAGATCGGCGACTTGGTGATTCTCGACGCGGATCCGTTGCAGAGCGCGCGCAACTACCGGCGCATCAGCGTGGTCATCAAGGACGGCAAGGTGGTTGACCTTGGCGCGTTGCCGGCCGCGCCGCTGATCTCCGCGAAGACGAAGTCGTAGCGGCGCGGTCGGCCTCCAGCACTTTTCGATGTTCGATCTTCGACGGACGGACCTCTTCGTTGCGCTCCTCACGCTCGCGCCGCCCGACCTCGTCGCCGCGCAGGCGCAGCGGATCCGGGTCAGCACCAACGTTCACGTGAGCCAATCCCGTGAGCGATCGCCCTATCAGGAGGTCGTGATCGCGAGCGATCCGGCCGACCCGACGCGACTCATCGCGTGCACGATGCTCGAGCCAGGACCAAACCGGTCGGTGAAGTCCGCCGTCTTCTCTTCGTTCGATGGCGGCGCGTCTTGGGGCCAGCCGATGGTCACCACCTCTCATTGGGCGAACGACCCGACGTGCGCATACGGACCTGGCGGCGTTGCCTATTTCCTTCACAAGGTGAACGATGGGAACCCCGTCCCGCCATCCAGCGTGAGCTCCGATCTCGACTACCTTGGGCTTCACCGCTCCGCCGATGGTGGACGCCGCTGGGAGCCGATGATCCACGGCCCGCAGACCAACGACCGCCCCTTTATGGCCGTCGACACACGGCCTGGCAGCGCGCGGCGCGGGCGCTTGTACGTCGCCTACAACGGACATCTGCACGGCGAGACAGGAGGTCATGACAACGCGAACTTTCGCAATATCGTCGTGCTTCAGTCCTCCGACGACCGCGGGCGAACCTTTGCGACGTTCGTCGCCCGTGGGTTGATGGATCAGACGGCGACGGAGGGAAGCAACGCCGCCATCTGCGGCATCGATGTGCTGTCGGACGGTACCGTGCTCGTTCTCTATTCACACATGGTCATCGTCACGCCAGGAGATGGAGGGCCGAAGACACCAACCGGAAAGCCAACCGAGCTCCGAAGCGCGCTTCACGTGCTGCGCTCGCGTGATGGAGGCCTAACGTTCGATCCGGCGCTAAGGGTCGCCGGCGTGAAGAGCGGATATAACCACGCGAGCGCGCGCGGCGTGCCGGCGAGCCTCGCCGTCGGTGCGAACGGCACACGATTCGGGGATCGTGCCTACGTCGTCTGGACGGATTTCGCGAGCGGGCGCGGACAGATCCGCATCGCGCACTCCGCCGACGCCGGTACCACCTGGTCGCTCCCGCGCTTTGTCAACGACGACTCGCTCGTCGTCGTACGCGACGGCGGGGGGCCCGATCACTTCATGGCGACGGTGGCGGTGAACAAGGGCGGCGTGGTGGGCGTGCTCTGGTATGACCGCCGCGAGACGAGCGACAATCTCGCCTATCACGCCCGCTTCGCGGCGTCGTTCGACGGCGGGCTGACCTTCAGCCCAAGCGTTCGGGTGTCGGCCGCGCCTAACGATCCGAAGGCGCAGCGCGACGGGCAGCCCTTCGTCGTCACCGGCGGCGACACGGCAGGACTGACGGCGGCCGCCGACGGTCGCTTTCACGCCGTCTGGATCGACAACCGCTTGGGGCTCCAGCAGGTGTGGACGGCGGCGATCACCGCCACGCGTTGACGCATTGCTGGTTGCAGTGAGCGCGTGACCGCAAGCGCGGTCGCGCGCTCGCCTGTTGTTCACATCGTCGCGAACTCACGCTCCACCGACTTGTGATCCTGTCGCCACGCGGAATACAGCCGGCGTGACATCGGATCGGGGAAGATGTCTTCCTCGCCCGCCTCGACTCCGTCGAGCGTCGCATGGGCCACATCGACCGCTGGCGTCTTCGGCATCTCGAACGGGCGTGCCATGTCCGTGTCTACAAGACCCGGAAACACGCCGTGTACTGTAATCCCGCGCTTCGCGAGATCCGCGCGGTAGGTCTGCGTGAGCGACCACCCGGCGGCCTTGGAAGCATTGTACGCCCAGAGTACCGGCATGCTGGCCAGTGCAACCATCGTCAGCATGTTGACGATGGAACCCCGTTGCCGTTCGATGACCGGAACGAACGCATTGATCACGTTTAACGTACCAAAGAAGTTTGTCTCCATGTTCTCCCGCACGTCGTCGAGCGGGACATCCGCGACTCCGCCGAGGCTGAGGATCGCAGCGTTATGGATGAGCAACGTGACGTCCGTCGCCCGCTCGGCGGCTGCTCGCGCGTCCGCCGCACTCTTCACGTCGAGCTTCATGATGCGTACGCGGCTGTCGAGTTGCGCCACCGCGTTGAGGCCCGGCACATCTCGCCCCGTCGCGTAGACGCGGCTCGCACCACGCTCGAGGAGCACTTCGACCAAGGCGCGACCAATTCCGCGATTCGCTCCCGTTACGAGGGCGACTGAATTCTTGATTTGCATGGAACTCTCCATCCGAGTTGGATTCATTGTGGAGAGCAGAATAGGTCACACCGCGGAGCTGACGAATGACTGCTCGTGGCGTTGTTTTATCTGAAAAGCTCAGCCGCCGAGATATGACGGTTCCGGACATCCTGGACAGCGTGGAAAAGCGGTCCCCGCTGGACGACATTCTCGACATGCTGCGCGTGCGCGGCACGCTGATGGCGAATTTGCAAGCGCACGCGCCGTTCGGTCTGCGCGTCCCTCAGGCGCCCGGTGCCGCGTTTCACGGCGTCACGGCTGGAGGCTTCTGGGTGCGCATACCTGGCCAGGCGCCCCGTGAGCTCATGGCCGGTGACGTCATGCTGCTTCCGACAGGCGCACCACACGTCATAGCGAGCGAGCCCACTGGTCCGACGCGCCTATGGGACCGAGTGGCCAAGGCGCAGGCGAAAAATCCCGCTGGGGAGATCATCCTCGATGGTCCCGGTCGCTCGACGCATGTCATCTGCGCTGCGTACACGTACGATCAAGAGGTCGCGCATCCGTTGCTCTCGTTGTTGCCCCCAGTGCTGTACCTCTCGGGACAGCAGATGGCCGAGGGCAACGCCGTCCACTCGACGTTAGGCACCCTCGGCCGCGAGCTCACGACGAGATCGGTCGGGTCCGGGATCGTGATCGACCGGCTGATCGACGTGCTGTTCGTCCATGTCATTCGCGCTTGGGCCGGTGGCCCCCACGCGCCCGGATCGTCATGGCTCCGAGCCCTTCGCGATCCTGCTATCGCGCGCGCGTTGAGCCTCTTGCACGCGAGTCCCGGGGAGTCATGGACGATCGACATGCTTGCGCGCGAGGTAAGTCTCTCCCGCACGACATTGACGCGTCGGTTCACGACGTTGGTTGGTGAGCCGCCGCTCTCCTACCTCACTCGATGGCGCATTGAGCTCGCTGCTCGGCACTTGCGTGAAACGAGCGATGCGGTGAGCACGATCGCGCACCGCGTGGGCTACACGTCGGAGTTCGCGTTCTCGCGCGCGTTCTCACGTCTGCGCGGTCGCGCACCGGCGCGGTATCGCGCCGAGTTTCGACGGGAAGCGGAGGAGGTGCGCGAGCGGTCCGCCGCGGGGGCGCGATCCTGAAGCACCCCGGGCTTCTCGGTTCGCGAGCGAAGCGTGCTCGCGATCAGCATTGAGGTCTGCCGGGGCGTGTTCCTCCATCGCCATCCAAGCCGGAACAAACCAACAGGCTGGCCACGATGGTCATGCGTGCGCCCGAGCGCAACACCACGCACGCGCAGGTTCCGATCGCCGTTAGGCATCGCGTCCTCGCGAGAGCGCTATACACGAGCACCGGTTCGGACCGCAGGAGGTCAGGAGCGCCGTTAGGCCGGAGTCTCTCGTCGCGTGAGGGCGAAGGGGCACCGGGCGCTGTTGTAACGCCCGAATGCCCTAACGCCGTAACGTCTGAATGTCCCACGGCCTGCTGTTCCCTACCTCGGCACCGGCCACGGCTTGTTGATGAAGAGCGGCGCCCAGACCGGCACGCCAGTCGGCACCGTGATCGGTCCCTTGCACGGCGGACTCGGGGGATCGAAGCCGTAGGGGGCACTCGTCTCGCAGACGTTGTACGTCCCAGCAGCCGGCAGCTTCACCTTGAGAAGACCGTACTTCGGTTCCAGGTCGTACGGACCGTTGTCATCGACCGTCGTGATGGTGTTGGAACCGTAAATCTTGAAGGTCGACGGCCCGATCAGGTAGAACTTGTCGCTCAACACTTCGATCTTGACGCTCGCGATCGGGTTGTTGACCCACTTGCCAAGGTCGGTCGGGAACCCGCCCTTCGGGACGAACGTGATGCACGGCTGTGCCGGGAGCACGTATCCCGGGGGAGGCACCGTCTCGCACAGCTTGATCGTGTACGGCCAGGAAAGCGTCTGCCAGAGGCCACCAGTCTTGTTCCCGTCGTAGATCCCGTTATCGGTCATGACGGCCTTGTTGTTCAGCGAGTCGGTGAGCACGAACGTGGCTCCGGGTACCAGCATGCCGTCGTCGTCGACCACCTTCCACAGCAGCTTGGGCTGGTGCAGGTCCACAAAGGGACCAATGACCGTCGTCGCCGCGGTGGTCACCTTGGCGGTGAGGCACGCCGGGTTCGCGACGAGATAGTAGGTCGGAGAATTGTGCTGGCAGACCTGATACGTCCCCGGAGTCAGTCCCTTGAGAAGGTACGAACCGGACACGGGATTGCTGTCGAAGTACGCGTTGTTGTCTTCAAAGAAGGTGGAATCGTTCTTCGAGTCGATCAACCAGAAGCTCGTCCAGCCGGTCACCGCCACCTGGCTTTCATCGACGATGTTGAAGGCGATCGCACCTGGTGCGCCAGTCCGGTAGGCGGACGGCGTCGTGACGGACGACGCCTTCGTGGTCTCCGGAGCAAGTGGGCGGTCCGTATCACAGGCCGCAAGTAACGACAGGCCAAGGAGCACCGCGGGTGTAACGCGGGCCGCGCGCTTGTGCCTGGAGCGTAGAGTCGTACCCATTGTCATGATCCTCGTGATTTATCGGTCAGCCGCTCCGGTGTCTTCGCCCGAGTGCGAAGTGACGGCGGATTGGCGATCGCGAATAAACCAGACGGGATCACGTGGATGTCACGCGGTGATCACTTGGGGCTCTGATGCCCAGGTGACTCGAGTCACCCGGTCCATAAACCCGTGAAGCCCCGACGGCTTGGCTGGGGCTTCCTACTGGGGCGGGTGGATTCGGACCAGGTGAGCACGCCGTGCGGTCAGCGTTGCGCGGCGTCTTCGGCGGCCTCTCGTTGGCTGCCGACCCAGCTGCGCCGATGTAAGTTCTTGTCCCTCTTACAGATGGCTAGGGACGAAATCGAACCGCCGACACGCGGCTTTTCAGGAAGTGTGTAGTTGACACGCGAACAGACCTGACCCCTCCGAAGGTGGACTCGATCCGACGTTGAACTCGCCACGAATTGAGTTGGGCTGCTGAAACCGCGCAGCGGGATGCGCACGGCCGAACCGTTAGGCGCACGTCACGCACCCGTGTCAGGCCTTCGCCTCGGGCAGGGGCTCAAAGAACAGCTCGTCGGCGTAGCACCACCCCCAGTCCTCGCCAGGCTCGAAGCTGCGCATGATGGGGTGCCGGGTGCCGTGGAAGTGCTCGGTCGCGTGCTTCACCGCCGACTGGTCCGCAGCAGCTGACGTGTCCGCACGTGAGGCAGAGCCGGAGGTGCACCCAGCGGCCACCGGTCTTGAGGCACTCCTCGCATCCGTCCGGCGTGCGCGGTGCGACGTCGTGGACTTGGCTCGAGTGCTCGCATGTTGTGGCCATGGTCTCGTCTCTCGATTGCCCGAACGTGTATGCAAAACGCCTCCACCCCGGTGGACACTGTTGTCACGGCTTCTCCAGGAGAGTTCGTCCGCTGCGTATCCGCCCGGCCAGGTGCGGTGCGGGCAACGTGGAACGAACATTTCGGGGGTCACGACGATCACTGTATTTGCACGAAGGTATTGATCGATACCTAGGTATGGGGCTGCGGTGATCGCCTGCCGCATCTGACGCCTAACGCCGCCGCCCGCTGACCAACGGAACGTCGGCAAGGCATACCACATCGTGCTAATGGACGGGCTCGGCACACTCGGACTCGCGCCGCCAGCGATCTCCCAACTGCCGCCGTAGTGTTGGATCAGGCACGGGCCTGGTTCGCCGATTACAGCGCAGTCGCTCCGCACTCGGCTTCAAGGCGCCCACCAGTACCGGGCGGCAGTGGATGTAAATCCGATCGGTTAGCCAAAGCGCTCCCGATTTGGAGCTCACGGCATGGACATCCAGACCGGACCTGAGGTCAATGACGGAACGCAAGGACGCAGCGTCGGCGCAGGCCTCGCCCACCACCGAGCCGCAGGTCCTGGCGAACGTTCCCCCGACTCCCGGCCAGCGCCGCATGGCGCGCACTTTCCTGCTGTCCCTCCTACTCCTGTTTCTCGGCACGTGGCCCTTTGCGCACGTCAAGCTGCCCGAAGTCGACGCGTTCGTACCGACTCTTGCCGGCGCCCTGTTCGTCAGCGACTGCGTGACCGCCGCGCTTCTGTTCGCTCAGTTCTCCATTCTGCGTCAGTGGGCACTGCTGGTGATCGCGAGTGGCTACTTATTCAGTGCCCTGATCGTGTTTGCACATGCACTGGCGTTTCCGGGAGCGTTCACGCCGACCGGCGTCCTGGGCTCGGGATTGCAGTCCGCCGTTTGGCTCTACTGGTTTTGGCATTCGGGGCTACCCCTCGCCATCATCGGCTACGCGTTTCTCAAAGACATCGATCGTGTGGCCGACGCCCGCTTCACGCGCCGCACCGTAAGCTTGAGCATCGCGGGCGTTCTTGCCCTCGTGATTGTGTTGTTCTGGTTCGTCACGCAGCACGAAGAACTGCTGCCGATAACCTTCGTGGACGTTCGTCCCCTCAGTCTGTTTCGCCGCGTCATCGGCGCGGTGGCGATCCTGGCGCTCGGCGGCGTCGCGCTGTGGTTGCTGTGGACGCGCCGGCGTTCCTTGCTCGACCAGTGGCTCGTCGTCGCCTTGTGCGCGCTCCTGCTCGAAGTACTCCTGGCGTCGGGCTTGAGCGCCGGTCGCTACAATCTCGCATGGTATGCCGGCCGCGTTTATCAACTCGTGACGGCTACCGTCGTGATGGTGGTGCTGCTTGCGGAGATGGCAGAGCTGTATGCGGGTCTCGCCCGCTCGAACACGATGCTGCAGCGCGAGCGCACGATGCTGCACCGCGCGCTCGATGCGCAGCGCCGCGAGCGGGATGCCAGACTGATAACCGGCAGCGCCGTTGCCGCGGCGATTGCGCATGAAATCAAGCAGCCACTTACTGCCATGATAAACAGATCCTACACCGGCCTACGCTGGCTCGACCGGGCAGATCCCGATCTCGAGAAAGCAAAGGCGGGGTTCACGCGAATCGCCGACGATGGGCATCGCGCGGCGGCGGTGATCGACAGTATTCGGGCGACCTTCCGGAAGGATGCTCGCGTCAGAGCTCCGATCGATCTGGACAACCTCATCGACGAAGCCATCGCACTGCTGCAGGACGATCTGAAAAGGCACCAGATATCGGTCGCAGCCGAGCGAGGTGCGCGGCTGCCGCAGGTGATGGGAGAGCGCATCCAGCTGCAGCAGGTGCTCCTCAATCTGATCACGAATGCGATCGAGGCGATGGCGACCGTGGACGCCCCTCGCGTTCTCGCCGTGAGCTGCGCCGTTCGGGACGACGGCGGTGTGATGATCTCGATTGCCGACACAGGCACGGGCATCGGCGAGCAGGACGTGCGACGGGTATTCAACCCACTCTTCACCACCAAACCCGGCGGGATGGGTATGGGTCTGTCGATCTGCCGTTCGATCATTGAAGCGCACGATGGCACGCTGTCGGTTGTGCCCAACGCACCACGGGGCTCGGTCTTTCAGCTCGTGCTGGGCGCCGACACCGCAACGCCCGCTGCCGGGGTCTGAGGTCGCGGACCAGCTGATCAAGGAGCCACGCCCGGCGCTCCTTTCTTCCGTCTTCGCGAACGCCACCGCGCGGCGATGTAACCCGTTTCGACTCCGTCGCTCGTCGCCGCGAGAAAGATCAGCGAGAACGTCCAGAGCACGACCATCCCCACGGGTGACACGATCGCTGCGAGCGCTGCTGCCGCGTCGATGCCCACGCCGACCCACGGGCGGATGCGCTGGGCGTGAAGGTGCGCTGCACTGCCGCCGGGCTCCGCCAGCTCGGGATGGTCGCGAAGATAGGGGAAGATCGGGATCCACGCCGCCGATTGCAGCGCCGCCGTCAACGCGTAGAGTACCGCCGCCACGCGGAGGTCGCTCGGGTCGCCGCCCTGTAGCGCGTCGGCGAGAATCGCCGTGGGAAGCGGAATGATCGTGCAGTTAAGCAAGAGGCCGAGGTTCAGCCAGAGGAGCGTCCGATCCACGCGGCGCACCCGAACGAACAGGCCGTGATGGTTGAGCCAGATGACACTCACGCGCAGGAACGAGATCAGGAATGCGAGCAGCGATCCCCACATGCTCTCCAGCGCCCCGAGCAAACGACCGGGCTCGTGGCGCGGCACTCGCAGCTCCAGCACCAGGATCGTAATGACGATCGCCATCACCGCGTCACTGAACGCCTCGACGCGCGTGCTCTCGGTGAGCCTAACGCTGGGCGCCATGTCCCGCACGGCCGGCTCTCGTGCCGAAGCAGCCACGACGCTCACTGATAACCGGCTACATTAATGACGGCGTCGGCGAACGCCCGCGGCACTTCCTGCGGCAGATTGTGGCCGGCCCCCGTGATGATTCGGTGCGTGCGCTTGCCCGAAAACCGCGCGGCGTAGGCCGTGCCATCCGAGGCCGGGGCCACACCGTCGGAATCGCCGTCGAGCGTGATGGTGGGCGCCGCGATGACCGGGCCTAACGCCAGTCGTCGCTCGAGCTCGGCGTACCACAGCTCGCCGTCGGCGAGGCCGAGACGCCAATCGCGCCGGTTCGCGTCGTAGCCCGCCCGGCCGCGGTCGGTCGCGAAGTAGAACTGGTACCACCATCCGTGCTCGACATTCGGCGGTAAGGGCAGCTTGTTGCGCTCGACGTTGTTGATCAGGTACCCGTTCACTGACACCATCGCCGTACAGCGCTCCGGCCAGAGTGCCGCGATGATGTTGGCCGTGCGTGCTCCCCAGTCGTACCCGGCGAGGATCGCCCGCTCGATCTTGAGCGCGTCCATCAGCGCCACAATGTCGAGCGCGACGACGGACTGCTGGGCATTTCGGATCGTGGCGCTCGACAGAAAACGGGTCGTGCCATGGCCGCGCAGATGCGGGGCGATGACGCGAAAGCCCGCCGCGGCAAGCAGCGGAGCGACGTCGACGAAGCTGTGAATGTCGTAGGGCCAGCCGTGCAGCAGCAGCACCGGCGCGGCGGTGGCGGGACCGGCTTCGGCGTACCCGATGTTCAGAAGGCCGGCATCGATCTGCTTGAGTGGGCCAAATGCCATGGCCGTCCTCCCCTTCGTGCCAGGCGGACGTGCGGGCATTGCCTCCGCCATCAGCGTCGTTGGCGGGCCGAGCACGCCGAAGCCGGCGGCGGCAGCAGCCATGGCCGCGGTGCCTAACCAGCGGCGGCGATCCTGATCGATGTCGCTCGCCACCGCTCATTCGTCGTCGCTGATGCCTCGCAGCACCGCGAGCGCATCAGCGCGCGACGCGGTTGGCACCCGCACGGTGACGCCTTTGCCCGTCGCGCCCTGGAACCCGGGTCCGAAGATGCCGACCGTGTCATTGTCATCGCGCACGGCGCGAACGCCGGCGGCTTCGAGCCGAGCGATCGCGAGGTCTGCCTGGAACCCTGAAGAAAAGGTCTCGACATCGACCCATCCGCTTACCGTCATAGGCCGTTCATGTTGGTGCCACGCCGCGTGATGCATGATTCCGTGTACGGTGACCCTCACGCCGCCGAAGGTCGATCATCCTTTGGTGTTGGTGCGCGCATGCTGTCGGCGTTCTATCGGTGTCCCCGCGCCTAACGCCCGGCGATGACAAGCAGGCTCGCATCTACCCGAACGTGAAGACGAACGCTTCCACGCCAGCATCGAGAAACTCGATCTCGAACTGCCGATCGACGATCGGCTTCGGCTGCCGGATCAGCTGATACATCCGCTGCTCGGCGGCCGTACCGTTGCCCTGTTCGTCGACGTCGACGCCATGCACTGCGCCCGGCGGCCGTCCATCGACGAGCACTCGAAAGCGGACCGGTACGCCCCGCGCCGCCGGCCCCATCACGAGATTGACATCGCGAGCGTGGAACCGATAGACGATCCGTCCGTTAGGCTTCGCGAGCGCTGTGTTTCTCTGCGTGATTGTCCAGTCACCGGAAAGCGCCCATTGATTGAGCCGTAGCCGGTCGGGGATGGCGTATGCATGGCGCGCGTCCACCACCGCCCCTCCGGGGGACGCGAAGTTCTCGGCCTGTCCGTAGCCGACGTAGGTCTCCGGTGACTTGAGGCTCCCCCAGTCCGCCGCGGCTTCAGCGCCTTGCCCCACCACGGGGGCAAGCTCGGAAGGGATGTCACGGGCTCCGGCTCCCTTGAGCAGCCGCTGAATGTTGCGCTCCGATTGCTCGTATGCGCCTTCGCCGAAGTGCCGGTACCGAATTTTCCCGTCACCATCGAGGAGGTAGAGCGCGGGCCAGTAGTTGTTGTCGAACGCGCGCCAGATCGAGAAGTCGTTGTCGATCGCGATCGGGTACTCGACGCGCATGGCCTTCGCCGCCTGACGAACGTTGGCGAGGTCGTGCTCGAACGGAAACTCCGGGCAGTGGACGCCGATCACGACCAGGCCTCGGGCCTTGTACTGCTCGACCCACGCGCGGAGGTACGGAAGTGTGCGCAGCCAGTTGATGCACGTGTACGTCCAGATGTCGATGAGAACGACCTTGCCGCGTAGGCCATCCGCCGTGAGGGGTGGCGAATTGAGCCATGCAGTCGCGGTACGAAGAGAGGCCAACTGTCCTTCACCGGACAGGGGGCGCAGCGCATGTGTCGTGGATCGCATAAGCGGGCTGTAGAGGCCAAGTCGAGCGGCGGCCAACCCCAGGGCTCCCGCGCCTAACAAGCGCCGGCGGTCCTGATCGATGAGGTGTGGCTTGGTAGCCTTCATTGAAGCGATTGTACCGGCGGCGGCAAGTCGGTTCCATTGCACGATGGTATCGGCCGCCGGGTCAGCGTTAGGCACCGCTTCGACATGTCGATACTTCCTGCAGTCACAAGAGCAGCGTGAGACGGTTGAGCGAGTGATCGCGCGCGGCAGGGCTCGGGCAAGTGGAAGCGGCCGATCACGACCGGCATCGAACCAGCCTCCATCTCAGCCGACGCGCCTAACGTTGCGCGCCGGCCGCCGGACCACACGTTACCGCAGCGGCTTGAACGCCGCGCGCAGCTCCGACGCGAAGAGTGCCGGTTCTTCCCATGCCGCGAAGTGGCCGCCCCTGTCGACTTCGTTGAAGTAGGCGAGACCGGGGTAGACCGCCTCGACCCAGCTGCGCGGGGAAGCCCAGATCTCGCCGGGAAACGTCGTAAAGCCGACCGGAACCGAGACCGCCGGCGGAGCGTGGCCGCTCGCAAGCGCTGCGGCCAGCGCTCGTCCGTCCTCCCAGTACGACCGGGCCGCCGACGCTGCGGTGCCGGTCAGCCAGTACAGCGTGATGTTGTCGA
>Ga0105249_10001311_pt1 | contig 21783 bp, 15 predicted proteins | sample KBSS44metaG_FD_81522 | JGI IMG/M metagenome (GOLD analysis project Ga0105249, IMG submission 81522) | Switchgrass rhizosphere microbial communities from Kellogg Biological Station, Michigan, USA - KBS S4-4 metaG | ecosystem: Host-associated > Plants > Roots > Rhizosphere > Soil | place...
AAATTGGTACGTGTTATCAGTACCGGTGGTGGCGAAGGAAAAATGGGTGGTATCTTTTTTGAAACGGGAGTGGAATATACTTGCGAATCTTTTTTCGGTATTTCGATTGGTATGATCGGTTTGCTTTTTACAGGTTCCGTTGTTGTTTTTTTCGGTGGCGTTTTTATAGTTGCCGTTTGATTTTTTGTTACAATACTTTTTTTAGGTGTAGTCGTAATAACCGGTGCTGGAGCCACACATTCGCGGAAGGTAATATCGTCCAATGCAAAATCATTTCCACAACCACCCGGGTTATTGTTGATCATAGTTAATGTGAGCGACGTTTCGGATAGAGGCATTGTGAAAAGAGCCCGGTATTGTGTCCAATGAGGTTCTTCGGTTCGTATTATTTCCCCGGTTCCAAACTGAGCCACTGTTGTTCCCGTTTCTGTTTGCAGCCGTATGGTAATATTAGGTAGAAGCGGAAAAGGACACCGGTCACTGATCTTGCAAACATTCATCAGCCAAAGTGCAAACTGATAGACAGAGCCACTCTTTAACCCGTTCAGCTTAACTCCGAAAAAACTTCCTGCATTATAGGATGAATTCACCAGCAACATATTGCCAGATATATCACCGGGTGTATGATCTTCGGTAACAGTATGCCAGTCACCTCCAAAACAATCACTGGTATAATTCGTATAGGTATAATAACCGTCCTCTGGACAATAGTTTTGTACCCGTTTGTAGTTAGAGTGTCCGCCGGTATTTATATCGTTCACATTACCTCTGCCAAAATGAATGGTAATTTGCGGTGGTTTAAACACGCAGTTAGTGGGCTGTGCTTTCAATTGAGAAGTGAAGCTAACTAGCAACAAAAAAAACGAATTTTTCAAACCGGTATTTATTGCCGAAGCTATGTAAATACTGGATTAAGTCCTTACGGGACCTTCCGCTCACATCGTAGGCACGATGGTCTTCACGCACCGAAACTATCAATTAAAGTATAGTAGGTTAATGAAAGAAGGTAATGCTATGAAGGTATTGCGAGTGCATTCGCATCACCGCATCGGAAGACAAAATCTTTTCAGCTTATTCTACTATGGGCGATAATGTATTATATTCGGAATAAATATTGATTTGACATATAAAGAATTTTAAGGAACCATTTATGCATCGAAGCAAAATAAAATTACTATCTGCTTTTCTAATTTTAACGGCGTATTTAATAGCCTGTACAAAAAACGACGAACAGAAACAACAGCAGCAACAAGACAATCATGCTCCGTTTGCTAATGCCGGTAACGATACCACGATTATTTTACCAGCAAGCACAGCAATACTAAATGCTTCTTTATCTACCGACCCGGATAATAATATTAAAAGTTATCTATGGACAAAAATATCAGGTCCTATATGCAATATTGCCAATGCTAATACAGCACAAACACAAGTGACCAATCTTACCGCAGGGATTTATCTTTTTGAACTAAAAGTAACAGACGCAAGCGACTTATTTGATAAAGACACCATGCAGGTTAATGTAACCAATGCCACTGTAAATGTATATGTAGCAGGGTCCGAATTAATATCGGGAAAACGTTATGCCAAATATTGGAAAAACGGCGTGGCAGTTACTCTTACCGACGGCAATAATCCCGCAGAGGCAGCGGACATTGCCGTGGTAAATAATGATATATATGTGGCGGGAAGTGAGAATAGTATAGGATGGAATAATACAGGATGGCCGGTACCTAAGTATTGGAAAAATGGTACAGCAGTCACCCTTCCCTATAATGGAATTTATGCAATCCCCAGCGCCATTGCTGTTGTAAATAACGATGTATATGTGGCTGGAGAAGAGAATTTTCAATCTAATGTGCGGGTTGCCAAATATTGGAAAAACGGTGTAGCCGTCAATCTTACCAATGGTAATTTTGATGCATCAGCATATGCCATTGCTGTTGTGAATAATGATGTCTATGTATCGGGTGTTGAGAACAATAGTTCTGGAAAACAGGTTGCCAAGTATTGGAAAAACGGTGTAGCCTTTAACCTTACCGATGGCAATGGTTGGGCGTTTGGGAGCGATATTGTTGTGGTAAATAATGATGTATATGTAGCGGGATTTGAGGATAAATCTGGTGCTGTGATTGCTAAATATTGGAAAAATGGTGTAGCAGTCAATCTTACTAATGGCAGCAATCCTGCAAGAGCAACAAGTATCACTATAGTAAACAATGATGTATATGTGGCAGGGCATGAAGTTAATAGTTCTGGAAAGGGTGTCGCAAAGTATTGGAAAAACGGCGTGGCAGTCAACCTCACCGATGGAAGCACCAATATGAATGCTGTAGACATTGCTGTAGTAAACAATGACGTTTACGTGGCAGGATATGAGTTTGAAAATGCAAAACAGGTTGCTAAATTCTGGAAAAACGGTGTAATAGTTAACCTTGCCGATGGCAACAATATTTCAGACGCATGGGCAGTGGCAGTGCAGTAAAAAATCTTTTATGTAAAAATGCGGTAATAAGCATTATCCGCCACCGTCTGCATTCATATCCTTAATAAATGAATGTCCGGGTGCCTGCATCATATTCACAATGCCCCCACACAGGAACTATCAATTAAAGTAAAGTACGTTAATGAAAGAAGGTAATGCTCTGAAGACAGCATCACAGCAAAGTATAAATACGAATTTCAAATTCGCAAATAATAAGAATTAAATTTACTATCTTATGAATTACCAAAATAGTTTTTGATATTTGTTCAGCCACCCTTTCATTCCAGCAAAATGAATTTTAGATACTTCTGTCTTATTTTTATTATTTCATCTTCGTATGTAGCTATAGCGCAACCAAAACCGTTTTTACAAAGGGCCCTGGGTGGGTATGGACAGGAAAACGCTGTGGGATTTACTCAAACTTTTGATAAGGGATATGTAATTCTCAGTGATAATGCAAATTCTTCCGGAGGAGATATTATTGACGATAATATTACGGGGATATTTGGAGAACTATATTCCTGGGTTGTTAAAGTTGATTCTGCACAAAATATTCTCTGGAGATATAATATTCATAGAAATACAATTCCCGAACTTCGTGTAAGACCGCTTCCAAAAGATATTATTCAAACAAAAGATAGTGGAATTGTAGTAATTGGAGAATCTTATGCCACTTACTCAGATTCGACCACAGCCTGGGCTATCAAATTCAACAAAAAAGGCAAATTATTATGGAAATATATTCTTCCTATAAGCTATTATATCTATTATAGTTTTTCTGAAATAAAAGAAGCACAGGACGGGTCATTGATAATCGCAGGCACTAAAAATCCTAACAGGGTCAGTGTTGCACCAATCACCATGGGGTGGATAGTAGTATTGAATAGTAACGGCACATTAAAATGGGAGCGGAATTATTTACACAATAGGTCTTATTTCAGCTTAGGGTTTAAGACAATTGACGTACTTGGAGATGGATTTTTAATCGGTGGTAATAAAGATGATTCTTTTGGTATGATTCGACCCGACTTTTATCTGTTTAAAACAAACTTTAACGGAGATTCCTTATGGTCAAAAACCTACGGGGGGTATGGTGAAGAAAAACTTCAGGATGTTCTTCCATTACCAGATGGATACTTAGTTATCGGAACCGCTAACTATAATGATCATGATGTTACAGGCATACATTGTGTTAATGGTGCAAGTTCTTGTCTCGAAGATGCCTGGTTATTGAAACTTGATAATGCTGGAACAATTATCTGGCAAAAAGCAATTGGTGATGTAAACAGAGATATTGCCGGAAAATTGGTACAGTCCAATAATGGTTATTTTATTGTTGGAAGCTCGACCTCCGATCAGTACACTCCCACAAAAACGAAGGGCGGATACGATGCCTGGAGTATGGAATTTGATAAAAATGGTTCTGTTATTTCTAATCGTGTTTTCTATGGGGGTCCAAGAGATGATTTTGGCGTAAGTATTTTATGGGATTCCTCCGGCGGTAAGTCCTACCCCGTTATTCTCTCTACTACTAAATCAGAAACAGGAGACGTTGAGGGATTTCATGATGTTGTGGGACAATCAGGTGAATCCGATGCCTGGATTTTTAAACTCGGTTATTTTAATACTATCTCGGGAACTATTTTTTATGATTTGAATAAGAATGGTGTAAAGGAAACTATTGAGCCATTTTTCAAAAGAGGTATCTTAACCTTTGCTACATCATCAGACAGTATTCTAACTTATAATACAACGGGGCAATATTCTATAAAGCTTGAAGGAGCGAGTTATAAAGTTGGCTATACTTTAGGTGATTCCGCCTTTGAGATTGTTCCGGCCAGCAGAACAATACAGTTACCCGGATTTTTTACCACTCAAACAGCAGATTTTGCACTGCAATTACGCCCAGGCATTTCTGACATAAGTGTTTCTGCTATTGGTGTAAGCAGGGCAAGGCCAGGTTTCCAGGCAACGTACGAGGTATTACTTTTTAACAGAAGTGGTGACACAGTTAGAAATCAGGAATTTTATTTCATTAAAGATAGCAGAACCAACTTTTCATCTTCATCTCCGGCATACTCGGGTATTAAAGGTGATACAATGGTTCTGAAATATACGAATCTGAAATATTCAGATACACTTCGTTATACCATTGTTCTAAATATTCCAGCACCTCCTGTTGTTGCGATCAACGATACCCTGTCACATTATATTTCAGCACCACTTTTGAAAGATGTTGATACGCTTAACAACTACGTTACTCTAAAACAATTGGTAAGAGGATCATTTGATCCGAACGATAAATCGGAAACACATGAAGGAATAATCACTCCGTCACAGGCCTCAAAAGGAGAGTATATGAATTATCTCATACGTTTTCAAAATACAGGCACCGATACTGCAATTACAGTAATCGTAAGAGATTCTCTTGATAAGACATTGGATTTACCAAGCTTTGAAATGATCAAGGCCAGCCATCCTTATACAATCAGTATAAAAAATAATGTTGTAGAATGGCGATTTGCCAATATCAATTTACCGGATAGCAATATAAATGAAAAGGCAAGTCATGGATATATAGCTTATAAAATAAAAACACTTAAAAACCTTGCAGTTAATTCTTCTATTAATAATTCTGCGGGTATTTACTTTGATTATAATCTTCCCGTCAGAACTAATACTGCGAAAACTTTAATCTCTGATAACAAATCAGGTGTAGTAACTGGCATAAACGAACCGCCACAAATAGAAGCTCGTATATTTCCTAACCCGGTTTCTCAAACATTTTTTATAGAAGTAAAAGCGAATGAATCAATTCAGGAAAGGTTTGCAAGATTGTATAATGCGAATGGGATACTCTTTCGAATGGATATTAAACAGGTAGGAAATAATCTTTACTCAATAAATGTAAAAAGACTTCTAAATGGGATTTATTGGATGCAGGTAAATGGAAAGAATGGTGTCATCAGGAAAAAAATCATGGTGCTTAAATAGAAAACCTCCGCCTCTTAAGATGTTCGGCAAATAAACGTCCCTACGCAGTGGCCCGGTGTTTTCTTTCACCTGCTACACGAACTAAAAATATCTCTCGCCTCCCGGGTTTTTGTCCATAATAAAAGAATGCTCAGGTGTCGTTCCATGCAACTTTTAAATTACGTAACGTACGATGCGTGAAGACTCAGCCGGCAAAGGGAAAACAAAAACGAATTGATTAAAGTTTTTCTCTTACAAGTTTTACTTCATCAGCTTTAATCGCCGGAGCATTATTTTCAAAATTGCTTCTTATAAATGTCAAAAGATTGGCAATCCTTCTGTCTTTTAGATTGGATTGGGAAGGCATACTGTTTTTATTAGTGTGACCCGGATAATTTTTTAATTCATCAGAACCCCGTAGCAATACCCGGATCAATTTATTGGAAGAACCCAACACAATTTGTGACCTTGATAATGCCGGACTGAATGATGGAATGCCTTTGGCATCATCGCCATGACATGGACTGCATACTCTGTTATAGGTCTTCTTTCCCTTTGGTTGTTTCTCATATGGGGTAACGGATCTCCAGGAAACGAGTATCATGCAAGTGACCAATAAAAAAACAAACATCCGCTTTTTCATATCCATTTCTTTAAATCGGTTTTACATATTGTCGCCAGTTATGCTGCTCTTTAAATCCAAGCACTTCACGGATCTTGCGATTTGAAAACAATGCTTCATGCTCTTCCAGGTTGCGGGTAATGGGAACACCGGGGAAAAACTGTTCAGCCAATTCTTTGCTGGGTATAATAGCACCATTGTGATCATTTCCAGCATTGAAAACCTGGTAGCCAAGTCCATCCTTTTTTATACATAGATCTACGATCTGCCCGAGATCACGGGCATCAATATAACAGAACGCATTCCTGCGACGCACTTCAGGGTTTTTAAAATAATGCGGAAACAGTTCAGTGTATTCGTGTGGCTCAATCACATTTCCGATACGAAGCGCATAAATATCAAAGCCTGACCGTCGCTGGAAGCTGCGTGCCGTTTTCTCATTCACCACTTTCGATAATCCATAACTATCCATGGGATCGACATCATAGTCTTCCTCCAGAGGCAGTGCATGAGGATCAGTTGGGCCATCTGAAAAACATATACCGTATGTAGTTTCCGATGAAGCAATAATGATCTTTTTAATTCCCAGCTTAACAGCCGCTTCAATCACATTGTAAGTACCTACGGTGTTAACACGAAAAGTTTCATTATCGGGTTTGATCAATATCCTGGGCACAGCAGCAAAATGTACTACCGCATCAAAGCTGGGTACGCCACTACCGGGTTCCAATTCATCTAACCCGGCATACGAACTCATGGCATTAAACATTTGCCCGGAATCTGTAATATCGGCTCCGAGGTTATTCACTCCCGGGTGATGCAAAGGCACAAGGTCAACATTCAGCACACGGTGTCCCTTATCAAGGAGGTACGGTATCACATGCTTACCTGCTTTGCCCGATCCTCCTGTAAAAAATATTCTCATTTGTTTTCTTGCAATTTGGTTCGTGATGTATAGGAAAGTAATTTATAAAACTATACTCTTACAACTGATTTATTTGCTTCCCTGATTAATTTCATTGCTCTTGGATCATCTTTAATTCCTTTCATTGGCGGAAAATTTATAAAAAAGTTCATGGCGCTTGCCCGCTTGCCTATTGCTCTTTCCATGTAATAAAGTACTTTATCCATATTACCCAATCCCCACCACACTACCACCAGGTCTCCGTCTATCACTATGTTTGGTTCTTCCCGTTGTCGTTGTTCTAATTTGGCAATTGTTTCCATTGCCTTATCGGTTTCACCTAGTTTACCATAAGCATACCCAAGTGGTGACAAACCCTTTAACGGGTGATTAGTAAGCCGGTGAACTTCCATAAAATATTCAGAAGCTTTTTGCCAGTCACCTTTCATGCCGGCAGCCCATCCTTTTGTTTCAATGGCAATACGCATTTGCGGATTTATTTCGAGCAACTTATCTGCAACATGTACTGCATCATCATACCGGTTAGCAAAAAAATACATTTCAGAAAGAAAATGATTCACCTGTGGGGAAATAGGATCCAGTTGTGATGCATGTTCCATCACTCTTACAGCTTCCGGAATATTTTCTGTAAATACATGATACATTGCCAGCATCTGGTAAGCTACGGTTGCTGTTGGGTTCAGCCGGATGGCTGTCTGAAGTGAATCATATGCCTGCCGCCAGTTTGCATCATACATTAAATGCATGGTTGCCTTTGCTGCATGACTTTCCGCAATTGAATCATCAAGCTCCAATGCTTTTGCACTATAGCGATTAACAATATCAAATGCTTTTTCAGGTATGGCCTGGCCGGTAACTCCAAGGTATGCGTAGGAACCGGCGACCATCGCATACGCCTGCGCATAATTTGGTTCGAGCCGGATCGCCTGCTCAAAAAAATCAATTGCCTTATAATAATCGGACGGAGTAAGCTTATTATAAAAATGCATCCCTTTCAGGAAAAGAGTATAAGCTTCAATATTTTTTGTTGGGGCTTTTACAAGTTGTTCCGTTTTTGGAGACAAAGAAAGATTTTCTCTCAGCCTGTTTGCGATGATACCACTTATCTCATCCTGTACGAGGAAAATATCGGTAAGATCACGATCGTAATTCTCACTCCATATATGATACCCATCCGCCGTATTGATCAATTGCGTAGTGATGCGGACACGGTTGCCTGCTTTGCGTACACTTCCTTCCAGTATTTTATCAACGTTTAATTTGATACCGATCTCCCTTATATCATCATTTTTGCCTTTGAATGCAAATGCTGAGGTACGGGATGTAACTTGTAATCCATCTACCTTGGTTAAAGCATTCAATAATTCTTCCGTGATACCATCGCTGAAATATTCATTTTCGGGATCGGCGCTCATATTTACAAATGGTAAAACAGCAAGACGATTAGTGGGTTGTTTTGTTTTTCCTTTCAGCTCATCACGGGACGGAACGATAATACCTTCGTTTGCTATGGCAAAAAGATGAACAGGTTGTTTTACATTTTTTAATTCAAAAAAGCCCATATCCCTGGTTCTGATGTTCTCATGATTTTTTATTTCATCATATACTTTTTCTGAAATAAAAATACCACCGGGCACTGCCATTGATTCAATCCGGGATGCAAGGTTAACACCATCTCCATATACAGACTCATCCTCAATCACCACATCCCCGGTATGAATTCCTATACGCAATTCAACTTTTGGTTCCAATTGCAATTGTTGTTGTATGGAGATCGCACAGGCAACACTATTGATAGCACTGTTGAAAATACTCAGTGAACCGTCACCATAGTTCTGTAAGATCTTTCCATCATGCTTTTCAATGGCAGCTTCCAGCACCTCTTTGAAACGCTTTCTTTTTTGACGTGCAAGATGTTCGTTATCCTGCATCAATGCAGTATAACCGGTCATATCGGCAAATAGTATTGCGGCGAGTTGTCGCATACGTAAAAATAAGAAACAGTTTTCGACAGCAGCTTGATTCGTGTCCGGTGTTTTTATCACCAACCGCAGGATATGAAATCAACGGCAAGAATAAAAAGCAAAATGTTTCTATTTTTGAATTATATCTTAAAGTATGAAAAAAATATTGCTCGTTGGTAAGCAGCTCACAAATGTTCCACCTGAACTGGCTATAAAAAATGTTCAGTTTTTTGCTGCTCCCGATTTAAAGACAGCCCGGGAAGTTTTTGAAAAAAATAATAATGTCATCGACATGGTCATTATGGGTGCAGGCATAGAGCTGGAAAAGCGACTTGATATTGCGAGATATGTATTTACAATCAGCAATAAAACAACTGTGCACATGAAAGACCGGGAAACAGGCCCCGAAGGTTTTGTTCCTTTTATTAATGGAGTATTGGCGGGATTTGTTGATTAACATGCAATAACCAGCTAAGAGCAGAAGGAAATAACGTCATGAAAATACCTGGATGATAAAATTTCTCTTCTAAAATAAATTCTTGTTTGCCTTTCCTCCTTTCTTTAGTTTTAACGCATACTATCAAATTAATAAGCTATCAAAAAATGAAAGATTACAAATCATCTGTTTTTCACGGTTCTTTTTTTTTCTATTTTGCTTTCATCTTGTTTTTTTTCTCCTGTAATTCCGGCGGTGATACAACAGCAAACAATGATAGATCAGATAGCCTTAGCGATGCTGAAAAAAGACTTCCTGAAAATGCATTGAAGGGACTGGTGGCTTTTGATGGTTTGGAAGTTCGCACTATGGCCACAGAGCCCATGCTGAAAAATCCTACCAATATTGATGTGGACGAAAGAGGAAGAGTATGGGTGACAGAAGCCTATAATTACCGACCTGATATTAATGGTAACCCAACCAATGCATTGGGCGACAGGATCATGATCCTGGAAGACAACAATGGGGATGGTAAAATGGACACGGCAAAAGTTTTTTACCAGGGGCCGGAGATCAACGCTCCATTAGGCATTCATGTTTTATATAATAAAGTGATCGTATCGCAAAGTCCCAATGTGTGGGTATTTTATGATGACAATGGCGATGATAGGGCAGACCGCAAAGAGATTTTATTCCAGGGCATTGGCGGCATTCAACACGATCATGGCATACATGCGTTTACATTTGGCCCTGATGGAAAATTCTATTTCAATTTTGGCAATGAAGGAAAACAATTGAAAGATAAAAATGGCAACCCTGTTTTAGACCAGGATGGCGATCCTATTGATACAAAAAAATATAAACAGGGAATGGTATTTCGTTGCGATACGAATGGCAGCAACGTAGAGTGCCTGGCCTATAATTTTCGCAATCCTTATGAAGTAGCGGTAGATAGTTATGGAGCCGCATGGCAAAGTGATAATGACGATGATGGTAATCGCAGCACCCGCATCAATTACATAATGGATTTTGGCAATTATGGTTTTACTGATGAAATAACCGGTGCAGGTTGGAGAGCCAATCGTACCAACATTGAAGATTCTATTCCTCTTCGCCACTGGCATCAGAATGATCCTGGTTCTATACCGAATTTGCTGCAAACATTTGCCGGCTCGCCAACTGGTATCATTGTTTACGAAGGCTCATTACTTCCCAAAGAATTTTATGGACAAATGATCCATTGCGATGCAGGCAATAATGTAGTGAGAGCATATCCTGTACAAAAAGATGGAGCTGGTTATACGGCCACTGTTAATAATATTTTGAAAGGAGAAAAAGATCAATGGTTTCGTCCTGCAGATGTATGTGCAGCACCTGATGGATCATTGATCGTTGCGGACTGGTACGATCCCGGCGTGGGTGGCCATGCAGCCGGTGATCAAACACGTGGAAGAATTTATCGCATAGCTCCACCAAATAAGAATTATACAATCCCAAAAGAAGATTACAACAATCCGCAAGGCGCTGTTACGGCATTGCAAAATCCCAATCTTTCCGTTCGCTATCATGCATGGATGGCTTTACAACAAAGGGGCAGTACTGCAATTCCTGAATTAGAAAAATTATGGACCAAGGCTTCGGCAGATCCTAGGATGCGTGCAAGAGCATTTTGGGTATTAGTAAAAATGAAAGGAGCCAATGCTTCGCAATATATTCAACAAGCAATAAAAGATGCAGATCCTGATCTGCGCATAACAGGACTAAGAGCAGCAAGAGAAATTAAAATTGATGTAATGAATGTGGTAAAGGTTTTACTGAATGACAAGGACCTGCAGGTGCGTCGTGAATGTGCACTGGCCTTGCATCATAATAAAGCACCAGAAGCAGCATCATTATGGGTAGCATTGGCGAAACAATATGATGGAAAAGACCGTTGGTACCTCGAAGCACTTGGTATTGGCGCCGACGGACAATGGGATAATTTTTTTGCTGCCTACAAAAAAGAAGTGAATGATCCTTTGCGATCCGAAGGTTCGAAAAATATTGTATGGCGTGCAAGGACAGATGCAGCGCTGCCTTACCTTTCTGCTCTTGCATTAGCATCACAGGTAGCGTTAAATGAGCGACTAAAATATTTCCGTGCATTTGATTTTAATACAGGCACATTAAAATCAAAACTCCTGGTGAAGATGATAGAGGATAATACCACTAATGATACAGCTATTAATAAATTAGTACTGCATGCCCTCGATATACAAACCGTAAAAAAATCTGCGGTGGCTCAAAATGCATTGAAGAATGTATTGCTATCAGTAAATGGTACTGATGAATACAATGAATTGATAGAACGATATGAAGTAAAAACAGAGAATGAAAATTTGCTGAAGCTTGCCCTGACTAAGCCTAATCAATCTGTTGGAAGAAATGCCGCCGGTTTACTATTAAAATTAGGAGGCAGCAACCCGGCCTGGAATATTATTAATGGAAAAGATGAAGCACAAAAAGACAGCCTTCTTATTGCTTTAGCCAGGGTAGGGAGCAAAAGCTCTTTAGATATTTTACAGACAGTTGCCTTATCTCCTAAATATTCTATGCCTTTAAGAAAGATAGCAGCTCAGAAAATTGGTAATAGCGGGAGTGGCGAGGAGAGGGTATTGGAAATATTAAAAGCAAAAAAAATTCCTTCGGAATTGATACCTGATGTGGTGGCCAGTGTGAGTGGTGCGTGGCGGGGAAATGTTCGTACCGAAGCGTCAAGCTATTTGCCGGATGCGCAAAAAAATAAAAACTTACAACCTGCTCCATCCATACAGGAACTATTAGCATTAAAACCAAATGCAGCAGATGGAGGAAAAATATTTAACAGCACCTGCATTACTTGTCACCAGGTGGGTAGCACGGGTTATGATTTTGGTCCTAAATTAACGGAGATTGGTTCGAAGCTTCCGAAAGAAGCTTTGTTAGAAGCAATAGTTCATCCTTCAAAAGGTATTGGCTTTGGTTATGAAAGTTGGGAATTAAAAATGAAAGACGGCTCCAGCATTTCAGGAATTATTTCAAGCAAAACAGAAACGGATATTATGATGAAGTTACCGGGCGGAAGCACTAAAGAAATAAAAACGGCTGATGTAGAAAGAATGACTAAGTTGAAAGCATCTATGATGCCTGAAGGGCTTTATCAAACGATGAGTAAGCAGGATCTGTCTAATCTGCTGGAGTATTTGAGTGGGTTGAAGAAAAGCAAGTGATAATGGAGGATTATTGGGTTTACTGGTTAACAAGCTCTAACCATAAAGTAACAACGTTCGCTATGGTTTTAATTTCAATTGCAATGCCTCTATCGCATTTGCAACATATACCAATGGAGCATTCCAGTTAATAGCGATCTCATTACTCGCATAAGAACAATCAGCATCGAGATAGGATTCCGCAGGCATTCGTGATGGATAACCTGCGCATCGGTCTTGCTGACTGGGGTTAGGTCCTCCGGCCAGTAATCCCGGAACCGGTTCATCTATACCGTCCGCAACAGATGGCCGGTGATGCGGATGCATTGTACTTTTTGTTCCAAGGCCGGTGATAAAACAGTAGCCCGTGGCATTGCGCCCCAATACATAATCAAGGTTTTTAAGCGCTTCATTCAAATATTTATCTTCTTTCGTTACAGAATAGGCATTGATTAACACGATACTTTGATTCATCGCTACAGAATTACTGCCCCAGGCAAAATCTCCGCGACTGTTACCCATGATCGTTTGATAAGCCTTGTCACCTCCATCATTGATCAGCCGCTGTGCAAATAATACTAAACGGTTTTTTGCATTATTATATGTAATTCCGTTTAACTGGTCGAAAGCAGTTTTATTTCGAAGCAACGTATACAATCCCAAAGCCTTCACATTATTCCATGAAGGCAATAACAATGTATCGCTCCAGCGATTCAGCACCGTATCCGCATATTGCTTATCCTTTGTAGTAATCAGTAATTCAGAGGCTGCCCAAAACCATTCATCTCTGAAATTTCCATCACCATAACCACCTGTTGTTATTTTAGGTTCAAACTTATTGTTGATGGCATTCTGGTTATAGGACATATTTGGATTTTGCTGCGCCCATTGCCATGCCTTTATAGATGCTTCCCTGCAACTGTCTGCCAGGCTGGGCAATTGTTTATTGTATGCTTTCAATATTCTTGCAGCTTGCGCAGTTACTGCTGCGAAATCAAGTGCAGCTGCCGTTCCTTTTTGCACTACATAGCGTGGTAAGTCATTAGTATGCGGCATCACCATTCCATCAAATGCAGCTTCAGTGCATTTGTTATATACACCGCCGTCATTTGGATCTTGCATGGTGAGCATCCATCGCAGGTTATAGATAATTTCATTTAAGATATCAGGTACAGCATCTTTGCTTTCGGGTATGTTCGTTGTAAGTGTATCAAAATATTTTGGAAAATCTTCATAAGCCGATAACAAAGTTCCCATGGTAATACCCGAATTGACGATGTATTTATTATAATCACCTGCATCAAACCAGCCTCCCGGTGTTGATATGATAGTGCCCGAAGGTCTTTTATCAGAAGCCGCCGAAGGATGTATCAATACTTTATTATCCGGCCGGCCTGCAGGCCTTGCCCACTTGCCGGCATAAGGCGCTTCCAATGACATAGACAAACGCTGGTAATAAAATCCTTTCAAAGAACTCACTCCTGCGGAGTGTAATACATTTTTTCGGATCGTGAAAGGATAAGAATTTCCTGCTCCCGGTACATAGATCACATAGTTGCCGGGTTTCTTCACATCTGAAAAGCGGGCAATACGTGTAATAGAGGATGACCATTTGGAACTCATGGTATCCTGAAGCCTTGCTTTATATATGGTATCATGTGAAGGAAGACTCAGCACATAAAACCGGTTAGATGATATATCTCCTGTCACTACAGCTATCTTATCTGCATTGGGATAAAATCCAAGTTGATTTAATTTTATTTTCCCGGTTGACTGTCCAAAGCTTTCAACATATAATATTGACAATAATATAAGGGGAAGAAAGAAAGTGTATCGGCTATTCATTGGCAAAGACTTGATTACTTACATAATAAAACGCCTTTCCAAAAATAGTACTTGTTACATATAGGCAGTGTCCTCTCCAGGCAAAGGCGTAGTAAAGCCGTACTAAAGCCCACCTTAAGAGCACTGGTATATTTCACCTGCTACGATTGGTTGCCATTATTTAAAATGGTAAATAAAATATGAAACAGTGTACAATTTAATCGTGGGCTTTTACCGCTCCTTCAATTACTTCAGGTTTCTGATTGAGTAATCCAGACAATTTTGCTTTTACAAAGTCGGCTGCCAACCGGATAGATTCATCTGCACCAGCTTTATCCTGAAATACACTCAACGATGCACCTTCTCCTGTACCGGTATCCAACCAATAATATCGTATAAATCCTTTCGCTTTTTTTAACAGCGGTACAAAACCTTCCTGGATTAATTTGTCAATTTTATCACCATCCTCCGGTTTGAAATGATAGTGACGAACAACAGCAAACATGGCAGCCTCCTTTTTTTTAAAATGAATAAAATTTATTTAAATCTAAATATAATTGGCCTATTAAAAAACTAAATTCCTGCTGAACATAGCAACAAAACATTTCTTCTTTTTTTTGTAACAAATCTTCTCAACTCTATGTTATCCTTATGGAAAATCTGTCACCATTTTTTTTTCAATCAGGCAAATTTATCCTCACCAATTACATATAGACCCTAAAAAAGTTTTTTCCCAAAAGCTTATCTAATAGTCAGCATCATCATATCAGACATTACTTGCAGGATGGCACGTTTTATGAATTCTGTTGCAGAGAATGTTTTTTTAAACTCCTATAGCAGCACAAGGCAAAATACAAACCAGGTAAGGCCTGACAACGATTGGTCATAGTAGTGCGGATAACATCCCAACTCCTGATAAGTGTACTCCGCAAATTTTATTTTAACCTAAACCTACAGACTATGAAACGTTTAAACACATTGTTGCTGGCAGCAATCATACTGGCCTCATGCGAAAAATCAGCTATTGACAATCCTTTTTCTACGGATCAGGAAAATAAAACTAAGGGCATTGGCTGGCATTCCTATTCAGTCACTATCTCCACTATGAACGACGTAAACCCTATGTGCAGCGATCTGCTGTTAAACGTTGCAACGGATAAAAACGCAAAAGGGAAAATAGTACTGAACGAATATGAAGGTCCATATCATAGAACAGTGTTGAATAAATGGGAAGCTACCAATACAAACGATATTACAATGAATACAGGAAAAAAAGATGCATCGCAACGTTATTTCGATGCTACATTTACCTGGGGGGGCACCATCATCACTTCTGGGAAAACTATTGACATGCAATCATGCACCAAGTAAAAATAATTTTTAGCCTTACACCGGGTCGGTATTTTTTTCAGCAACCTCAATAAGAAAGGATCCATCCTAATAAAAATTGGATGATGCAAGCCTATTACATTTTCTTACTCATTACCGGTATTATCAAAGAATAGTGTGAGGTGAAAGAAAACGTCTGCCATAGTGCTGCAAATAATTTCAATGCACAATAGTTTTGCCCTTATTTTTGATATCCCGTGTATTCTTCACCGGACTTTTCAAAACATTTAAAAACCTGTTTAAAAAATGAAAAAAATATATTTTCTTTTATTGAGCGCAGTGCTGTTATGTGCTTATACTTTGAATGCGCAAACTGTTGATGAAATTATTAATAAGCATATTGAGGCATTAGGTGGTAAAGAAAAACTTTCTCAACTCAAGTCACTCTACACAGAAAGTTCTGTAGAAGCAATGGGCAATGTTTCGTCAGCCAAAGAATACCTTGTTGAGGGCAAAGGTTTCAAAAGTGAAACAGAGTTTGGGGGAATGAAGATCATAAATTGTTATACGGACAAAAGTGGTTGGATACTCAATCCTTTTTCAGGAAGTACTGACCCACAAGCGATGCCGGATGAGGCGTATAAGGCCGGGAAGAATCAAATTTTTATTGGTGGCTCTTTAGTGGGCTATGCTGCAAAAGGCAATAAAATAGAATTTATTGGAAAGGAAGGCAATAACTATAAATTAAAAGTTACAACCGGAGACGCTGAAACTTTTTATTTAATTGACGCCGAAACCAATCTTGTATCAAAGACCACGCAGAAAGCAGACATGATGGGACAATCAGTAGAGATCGTCGTTAGTTTTTCGGATTACAAAAAGACAGACTTTGGTGTTGTAGTTCCTTACACAAAGACAACTGATTTTGGTGGTTTCGCTCTAACAGCTAAAGTGACCAAAATAGAAGTAAACAAAGAAATAGATCCGAAGACTTTTGAAATGTCGAAATGACAAGATAATATAATTGCTTTATAAAGTTTGGATCTTACTGTCTCGGCTGAAATAATTCTATAAAATTTCCGGAAGGATCAACCAATAAAATTTGAGAACCACCGGGTCCGGTTACAATATCATTACGAAAATGTAATCCTTTTGCTTTGAGTTTCTCAACTTCAGAAGGCAGATCATCCACCACAAGTTCAATTCGGTTCCATCCACCGGGAAAAGGCAGTACTCCATCCGGCATAGCCCTCCCTGCAGAACTTTTTCTTCCGCTCAAAAGCAATCTAAGGTTTCCTTTTGTTACGTCTGCAAAGGCAGGAGAAGAATTAGTTCCAATTGTAAAACCAAGTTGTTTAGTATAGAATTCAATTGCTGCGTCAACGTCTTCAACCATATAACGAACATTCACTTGTTCTGTGTTCATATAATTATATTTTAGAATTTTGCGATAAGATTTTTATTCACTAATTGTATATCTGTCAACAAAGGCTATACCAGCTCTGCTTCGGTTGTTGATTTTCTTCCACTAATATCAACAATCAATTGATTACAATAACGGTAGCACTATCATTTTCATGGCAATGCAATTGTATAAATGTGAGCGGGGTTCAAAAAGTAGCTTGATAATTTAATTGGAGTCATCGGTAAAACAAAGCTGAATTAATCGTTAACAGTCTATTTAATTTCGCGGATATAAATTGATCTGACATCAATAATTGTATGCCTTTGTTCATGACAAAGCTGGAAGCCGATATTTCCGTCAAGAAAACCTCCCTCATGAACTATATCAATTGTTTTAACGCCATTTAGCCATGCTTGTATGTGGTGGCCTTTTGAAATAATATAATAATGATTCCAGTCATTTTCCTTTACAAGCTTTAATGCTAATGAATCAGGAAATTTCTGTACCATACCAGCCCTCCGTTCCTCCCATAGCGAACCCCAGAACCCTTTACCCATATCAACCTGGTAGCCCGGCGCATCATCCCAACTTGTGGGATGCAAACGAATACATACACCTGAATTAGCATCTGCGCCTCCTGTCATTTTGATCATAACGTTTAATTCAAAATCGGTGTAAGTTTTTTTTGTCCATGCATAATGATGCACATTCTCACCATTAGCTTCGCCATGCAGCACACCGCCTTTTAATTGCCAATATTCTTTTTCGACGTTCCAATTATTCAGCGAAAGGAGTAAATTAACCCAATCTTTTCCAACCGGTTTATTATTGATCAATTTTCCACTAGCGGGTAAAGTATTTTTCAAGCTTGTGTCGGCTTGTGCAAAAATGCCTTGGGAACAGATCGTCAGTAAGCAGACAATCATGATATTGTATATGCTTTTGTCTACGCTATTCTTGTGCATTATTTATTTTATGGTAATAGAATTTAAAAAGCAATTTAAATTCAACTGTAAACTATAGCATTACTGATTAATAAAAAAATCAACCCCGCTCAGTTTTTTGGTGAAATTATACACCGCCGCCATAGCATAAAAAATAGAATTGAAACCGTTTACATTTTAAATGCTTTTTTGTGCAAAATTCATCGGCGTCTTTATATAGTAGTTTATCCCTGTATTTTTAATATTATTTGTAAAATAATAAACTGGCATTCGGCCTTAATCCATTCTAAGATTTAATAAAGGGGAAATATTTTTTGCCGTTGATACGCAAAGCATCTTAATAATCAGGGTATTTTTCTTTACTGATACTGTATTCAAAAGGGAAACTGGTTCCTTTAGAACAAAATTGATAGGTACGATAAAAACAAATTTTCTGTTTTAGTACGACATTATAAAATATTTCAAATCGAATGCTGCAAGACAACACGATAAGAGATTTGCAAATGCGGATTGCATTGTCAGAAGATATGACAGCTTATAAAGAACTTTATCTTCTGATGTTTGATAGTCTCTTTTATTTTTCTTATTCCTTCGTTAAGTCTAAGCAGGTGGCTGAAGAACTTGTATCGGATGTGTTTATAAAACTCTGGCAGATAAAAGATCAACTGACCGCTATTGATAATTTAAAGCTGTATTTATTCGGTATTACTAAAAATTTTTCACTTAGCTATCTTGCCAGGGCTTCGAAGAATTTATCCATTCAACTGGATGATATGGATCTGGATGAAATAGCGATTGAATCGATAATTGAATTTAAAAACCCCGAAAATTTATATGTTTCAAAAGAAACGATTAAAAGTGTAATGAAAGTCATCCAGGGCTTGCCTCCACAATGTCAGATTATTTTTTCGCTTGTAAAAGTTGAAGGTTTAAAATATAAAGAAGTGGCAAGGCTTCTCAATATTTCGGTGTTTACGGTACGTAACCAGGTTGCTATTGCTACAAAAAAGATTGAAGAAGCGCTGCCACAAAAATCGAAATTTCATATTCCTTTTAGTGATAAGTTTTCAGCGTCCTGAACTTTTTTGATTCAGGTTCCTTCCTATCTCAAATTTTTTTAAAGTTTTCTTTCTTCTGCTTGGTACATAATCGGTTTTTTACCCGTCTATTTTAATAGAAGATAATTAAATGTCACAAGATCAACGGCTCAGTTTACTCATCAGCTTAAAATTAAGTGGGGAAGCTTCGCCAGAAGAATTGCATGAGCTTGAAATGCTCGTGAACGAAAACCCTGAATTAATAGAAAGGGTTGAGGCTGTTAATAAACTGTGGAAGCAATTAGACCGGCGTTCAACTGGCCGGGCTGAAGAGTCATTTGAAAGACACTTGCATAGAATGAATGAAAAGATTTTTGAACCTAATGTGGTATCAGAAGCATCCCCTGATGTTCAGAAGTTAAGTCCGGTTCGAAAATTAGTGCAGAAAAAATATTTCAGGATACTGTGGGGGGCTGCTGCGGCTTCGGTTTTATTATTTTGGTTCCTTTTTAGAACCAATGAAAATGCCGTTGTAAAACCAATAAATAATACAGTCAGTACAAAGGTGGGTGATAAAGCAAGTATCAATTTGCCCGATGGTTCAAAAGTGTGGTTAAATGGGAATAGCAAAATAACTTATGTTGGTGATTTTGGAAATAAAACAAGAGAAGTATATCTATCCGGGGAAGCTTTTTTCGATGTAGTTAAGGATAAAACGAAACCCTTTATTATTCATACACGTACGATCAATCTGAAAGTTTTAGGAACAGCTTTTAATGTTCGTTCTTACGATAACGACAAAGAAACAGAAACGGCGTTGGTGCGTGGATCTGTGGAAGTAACACTGCGCAACAGGCCCGATCAAAAAATTATTTTAAAGCCAGGAGAAAAATTGCTGGTAAAAAATATTCCTGTCGATACGGCGGTGAATTACAAAAAACAAAAGCCTGAGGAAGAAACACCCATCGCTGTATTGACAAACATGCACTATTATGGAGCCGACAGCAGTAGTGTTGAAACGTCCTGGACAAAAAATGAAATAGTATTTAATGATGAGCCTCTGGATAAAATTGCATTAAACCTTGAGCGATGGTTTAATGTACAGGTAACGATAACAGACGAAAGTTTAAAGAAGGAAAAATATACAGCGACTATTGAAGAAGATGACCAACTAAAAGATTTTTTGGAAGCGCTTAAGCTGGCAGCAGAGTCTCATCTTCATTATTCTATAAAGAACAGCGAAGTAATTATCAGTCGCTAACCAGACTGTAAACGATAAGAATAATATCCTGAGATTCCTTAGATACTTTATAACAATGTTGTTAAACTAAAACTTGCCATTATGAGTAAACAATTTTTTTCTGATAGTTCGTAATCAGTAACGCTTTTTCACCTTACAAAATTTTATTTCAACAAATGCCGCTGGGGCAATCAATCATTCTAATCTGCTTTAATATGAAAAAAAATATTCGCTATGTATCGTTTGGTAATGTTACGATACCACTAAAATGTCTGTTATGGGCAAAGTTTAATGTAATTCTTTTATTCTTTTTTTCGATGCAATCCTTTGCAGGCATTAACGCTCAGGACAACATAACCTTAAGCTTGCAAAATGTAAGGTTAACAAAAGTGTTCAAGGCTATAGAAAAACAAGTAAAATATCGTTTTGTATACAAAACAGAAACGATTCCTGACAATAATGTAAGCATTGAGGTGAAAAATGCTTCTATAGATGCTGTGCTGCAAATCGTGCTAGATAATACGCGACTTACTTATCAAAAGGTAAATGATAAAATAGTGGTGATCACAAACGCTGTTGCTAAAACTGTGACAGGTAAAGTAACCGATAATAAAGGCGATGCGCTGGCTGGTGTAAGCATTTTAGAGCAGGGGACTTCAGCCGGAGCTGTTACTAACCGGGATGGTAATTATAGTATTACAGTAGCCGGGAACAATTCAATACTGGTGTTTCAACATATCGAATATGAGACAAAAACCGAAACGGTCGGTGACCGAACAGTAGTAAATGTGGTATTGCAAAGCATGGTAAAGGGGCTGGATGAAATTGTGGTAACCGCCTTGGGTATAAAAAAAGAAGCAAGAAAACTAGGCTATGCGGCATCAAGTGTAAAAGTTGATGAAATCGCCCAGAACCGCACTACAAATGTAATGACCTCTTTAGAAGGTAAAATAGCAGGTTTGGAGATTGCTCCTCCAGCGGCAGGTGCGGGTGCAAGTAACCGGATTCGCCTGCGTGGGCAGGCGGGTTTTAATGGTCAAATCAACTCTCCTTTAATTGTTATTAACGGCTTGCCAATGGATCAGGGTGCACGTAGTGCTGAAGGTGGGAATACCATGGATCAGGGCGACAATCTGCAACAGATCAATCCCGATGATATTGAGTCAATGACAGTACTGAAAGGTGCAACAGCAGCAGCGCTTTATGGATCAAGAGCTTCCAATGGCGCCATTATTATCACTACCAAAAGTGGCGCTAAAAATTCGAAATTTGGCGTGGAAATTACCTCCAGCTTTGCTTCTGATCAAATATTGGATTATACCAATTATCAAACCGAATACGGGACTGGTTCCAATGGTATCCGTCCTACTTC